>Ga0157371_10004223_pt1 | contig 12636 bp, 11 predicted proteins | sample C45metaG_FD_113462 | JGI IMG/M metagenome (GOLD analysis project Ga0157371, IMG submission 113462) | Corn rhizosphere microbial communities from Kellogg Biological Station, Michigan, USA - C4-5 metaG | ecosystem: Host-associated > Plants > Roots > Rhizosphere > Soil | place: USA: Michigan... | reverse complement strand
TTTTACAGTTTATATTAAATAATAACGGTGATGAAGATGATGCAAAAGATGTGTATCAGGAAGGCATAATTGTTTTATATAATAAAATTAGAAGCGGAGATTTTGAGTTAAGCAGTAAACTAAAAACATATATATACTCAGTTTGCAGACGAATTTGGTTAAAGAAGCTGGCACAGCAAAGCAAGAAAACCAATAATGTTTCTGATTTTGAGGATGTGATAGCGATAGAAGAGGATGTTGAACAGCATGAAGAGAAGGATAAGCAATTTGATAAAATGCAAGAAGCACTCCTCCATCTAGGTGAACCCTGCAAAACCATTATTCAGGACTTTTATATTAACAACCTTTCCATGCAGGAGATTTGTGAAAAGTTTGGGTATACAAATACCGATAACGCAAAAACACAAAAATATAAATGCTTGCAAAGGTTAAAGAAATTATTTTTTCAATCGTGATATGAGGAACGAAATAGAGCTAGAGGGCATAATTGAAGACTACCTTAATGGTAAGCTTACTGAAGCAGAAGCAGTCGCTTTTGAGCAACTACGATTAAATGATCCAACTGTTGATCATAAAGTTGTTGCGCACAAGGTTTTTCTGGATTCATTGAAAGATTATGCATCAAATCTTGATTTGAAAAACAAGATGGATTATGCACATGATCAGATCGATGTTGATGCATTGAGCAGAAAGCTTGGGCCGCATCCTTCATTTATTGTTAACATGTGGCGTAAAAATAAATCAGCAATTGCTGTGGCTGCCTCTTTTATATTATTAACAATTGTTACCATTTATTCTATACAACAAACTACAGAGCAAACTGGTAGCTATAAACAAATGAGTGCTGAGCTAAGTAAGCTTAAAAGTTCTACGAATAACCTGATCAGAGATGTAAAATCTAGTCAGAACTCGAAAGTTCCTGTTAAACCTGTGAAATTTGGAGGTACTGGTTTTGCAATTTCTTCTAATGGATACATTTTAACAAGTTATCATGTAATCGAAAAATCTGATACGGTTTATGTTCAGAATAATAAAGGTGATCTTTATAAAGTTGATATTACCTATAAAGACCCTATTAACGATATTGCTATTCTAAAAATCATTGATAAAAAATTCTCATTAGGTTCTTTACCTTATTCATTGAAAAAGGGAAAAGTTGGACTTGGTGAGTCTGTTTACACACTTGGTTATCCTAAGGATGAAGTAGTGTTAGGAATAGGTTATTTAAGTTCACAAAGCGGTTTTAATGGTGATACTTTAGCTTACCAGTTATCTCTTGATGTTAATCCCGGTAATAGTGGAGGTCCATTGTTAGACAACAGCGGAAACATAATAGGTATAATCAATGCTAAAGAAAGCTATACAGATGGGGCCACTTTTGCTGTAAAAGCAAAGTTCCTTCAGGAAGCATTAAGCTCTATCCCTCAGGACTCTGTTGTTGGAAGAATATCTTCTGTTAGGAAGAGCAAATTATCGAAATTAGAACCATCAAAACAAGTATCTAAAATTCAAGACTACGTGTTCATGATCAAAGGTTACAACTAGTAATTAACACATAAAATGAAAAAGCCTGTATCATAATTTGATGCAGGCTTTTTTTATGGTCTTCTCTAAGTCTATGCTCTGAAAATAAAGTAAACTGCTCCAACCAATAAGCTAAATCCAATAAGGTGATTGTAATTGAGATGAACATTTTTAAATACCAGGCTCGAGAAAATAACAAACACAATAAGTGTAATTACCTCTTGCAGTACCTTTAATTGCATTAACGAAAAAGGTCCGCCTAATTCAGATGAGCCAATTCGGTTTGCAGGTACCTGAAAACAATATTCGAAAAAGGCGATTGCCCAGCTTAGCAGAATGATTGTCCATAAAGAGGAAGAATAGGCAGAGTTTTTTGGAAAGAATTTTAAATGCCCATACCATGCAAGGGTCATAAAACTATTTGATAGAATTAGAAGACCTATCGTATAAAAATATTTCATAGACTTTTACTTTTTTTAACTAAGGTAATTAAGCTACTTTTAAGGTTAATTATAAATTGCAAAAAAACAACACATTAAATATGGATTTTGGAAAGGTAGCAGACAGCCAGATAAAAGATGTAGATTTTACACTACCACTAGATGGTTTGCAGACTTCAAAAACGCTGTTGAAAGGTAAGCCTGCTAAAAACCCCGGGTTTTATGTAGGTTGTGCTAAATGGGGCAGAAAGGAATGGTTAAATATGATTTATCCTCCAAAAACCAAAGAAGCCGATTTTTTGGATCAGTATGTAAAACATTTTAATTCCATAGAGTTGAATGCAGTTTTTTATAGTATACCTAATGCAGAGCTAATTAAGAAATGGAAAGCCAAAGCCGAAGATAACTCCAGCAATAGCTTTATTTTTTGTCCTAAATTTTCAAGAACTATCAGCCATATTAAAAGGCTTAAAGATGCAGAAGTACCAACAGATCTTTTTCTGGCAAGTATTTCTGAGTTTGGACAGTATTTAGGGCCATGCTTTTTGCAGCTTGGCGATAACTTTACGCCTAAAAGTTTGCCTGTTTTGGAAGAATATTTGAAATACCTGCCTACTGACCTGGCTGTTTTTGTAGAGTTAAGACACGAAGGATGGTTTTTAGAGGAAGCAAACAGAAGCCAGGTGTTTGATATGCTGGCAAAGCTAAATAAGGGAGCGGTAATTACTGATGCGAGCGGAAGGAGAGATTGTGTGCATATGGAATTAACAATACCTGAAATATTTATCCGTTTTGTTGGAAATGGATCAGCTCATCAGGATTCTGACTTTGCAAGAATTGACGATTGGGTTGTTAGAATTAAAGAATGGTTAGATAAGGGGCTGGAAAAAGTATATTTCTTTTTGCATCAGCATGATGAAAAGGATACTCCAATTCTGGCCGATTATACTATTAAACAGTTTAACAAACACTTAGGCAGCAAAATTCCTGATATTAATTTTATTACAAAAACAGGAGAATTATTTTAAATAGTATACCTAACTTGTAGACATTAATATTTACTTTTATTTTAACTAAAAAATATAATTATGAGTTTAAGAATAGGGGACGCAGCTCCCAATTTTAAGGCAGAAACTTCCATAGGTAACATCGATTTTTATGATTTTCTAGGTGATAGCTGGGGAGTTTTATTTTCTCACCCTGCAGACTATACCCCGGTATGTACAACAGAACTTGGACGCACTGCATCTTTAAAGGGAGAGTTTGAAAAAAGAAATGTTAAAGTGCTGGCACTTAGCGTTGATTCTGCAGAGTCTCATAAAGGCTGGATTAAAGACATTAACGAAACTCAAAACACAAATGTTGAGTTTCCTATTATTGCAGACGAGGATAAGAAAATTGCTGATTTATATGATATGATCCACCCGAATGCTTCGGAAACCTTAACTGTGCGTTCGTTGTTTATCATTTCTCCTGATAAAAAAGTTAAATTGATGCTAACGTATCCTGCTTCTACAGGACGTAATTTTAACGAGGTATTAAGAGTGATCGATTCATTACAGCTTACTGCGAATTATAGCGTTGCAACTCCTGCTGATTGGGAAGATGGTGAAGATGTAGTTGTAATGAACAGCATTAAAACAGAAGATATTCCTGCAAGGTTCCCTAAAGGACATAAGGTGATTAAACCTTATTTAAGAACTACACCACAACCTAATAAGTAATAAATAGATATAAATAGAAAAGGGGCCTTTAGGCCCCTTTTCTATTTATATTAACTAAATCTGGCTAGGAGTTCTTCGTACTTCTTGCCAATTTTATTGCTCAGCTCAGTTTGCTTATATCCTTCAGCAACTCTGTGAAGGTTGCTTAATACATACATGCCCAACTTAATGTCTCTTCCATAGGCATTAAATCGTTCCGGCTCTAACGAAGCAATATAGGTTAGTTCTTTATTTAAAAATTCAAAGGTTTCATTTGTTAGTGAATTGGCTGCCTTAATCTCATTTAAAGCATACATATTTTGAATGGTCTGAAATCTGTTTATAGAATCATCAATCGAATAACTTTTAAGAGGTATATCTTTAACACTTTTCACCAGAATGTTGCGGGCCTTATCCATTTTCCCTTCCATTAAAAGATTAGATGTAAGTGAGTTATATACAGTCCAGGAGCTTTGAGCAACTCTTCTGCTTTCCGGATCTATGTATTTAGCCGTTTTAAAGCCTTTAAAATCAAATTTATGCATCAGGTTGTCATACATCAAATCGCTATTGGTTTTCTCCAGTTTGTCGCGGGTATCATTAGGGTCAACTTTAAAAGGAAGTAAACGCAGCGCATATCCTTCAAGGTATAAGTATTTGCCCAGGCCTGCATAAGTATCTTCAGATACATTTGATTCAAAATATATTGGTCTTTCCCAATTGTTATTGGCAATGATATCTAATAACGCCAGGTCTGATTTGAACATGATGTTCTTATTGTAATTCCATTCCATTTGTTTGGCTACCTTGTCTTTGTCCTTAGCAGAAATGGTATGTGTTTTTATCAGTTGATCCGTGTCAACAGTGAGTTTGAAATTTTTGGTAGGGAGGAAATTCACGAAGCTACCATCGGTTAATGGTAACATATCGCTTTTTTCATCAGAGGTTAGTACCGATAACAGGTCTTTAAGTTCTACGCTATCCTTAATTCCAAAATCATCATATTGTATATAATCCCTAACGCCATTTACATATTTTTCTGTTGGCATTTTAACCGGCAGGGGTGCCGAATTATTCAATTTTAATTTCATCTGATTAATATAGGAATCATCAGAAAGGTATTGAATGTTTACCACCCTGATATCGGTACGGATTCTCTCAACTTCCTGGGCATACCATAATGGGAAAGTATCATTATCAGCCGTAACAAACAATATGGCATTTGGAGCGCATGAGTTAAGGTAGTTTTTTGCCCATTCAAGAGCAGTTGTTTTGCCAGAGCGGTCATGATCTCCCCAGCCCTGAACTCCCATGATTGCCGGTGCGGCCAACAAGCCAACCAAAGAAGCTACTGCCAGACTCAATTTAGGCGCATTAAAGCGCGATAGCCACTCCCTGATAGCAAATACTCCGAAGCCAATGAAGATGGCGTAGGCGTAAAAAGAACCCACATAAGCATAGTCTCTTTCTCTTACCTGACGGGGATCCTGGTTTAAGTAAATTATGATGGCTAAACCGGTAAATAAGAATAGTGTGGTAATTACCAGAGTGTCATTCCTGTTTCTGCGGTACAAAAAGAACAAGCCGGCAATACCTAGTATTAATGGTAAACCATAAAATCTGTTAAATCCTTCATTGTCAACAATACTTGGTGGCAGGTTAGTCTGGTTTCCAAGCCTTACAGCATCTAATGATTTAATTCCGGTTATCCAGTTTCCCTCGCTATAGCCACCCTGACCTTGATTGTCATTTTGCCGGCCAACAAAGTTCCAGAAGAAATAGCGCCAGTACATAAAACCTACCTGATAAGAGGCAAAAAACTTTAGGTTTTGAGCAAAGGAAGGGGTTTGGCCGTCGGCAAGGTTTAGCCATTGCTTATAAAAATTTATATGATCCGGTTTGTCGCTATATGTTCTCGGGAACAATAAATTTTTATCGTACTCAATATCTACACCCTTTCCCGAAACTTCATATTTTTCCTTTCCTTTTCTGTACTTGGTGAATGTTTCTTTTCCACTAATTTGTCTGGCATCAAAAGTTTGTCCGTATAAAAGAGGTGTTTTCTCATAATTTGTACGGCCTAAATATCCATATAGTGCAAATGCATTATCAGGATTTGAAAGGTTTAAACTGGGTTTTGCGTCTGCCCTTATAATGATTAAAAAGTAAGAGCTAAAGCCGAACAACACAAATGTAAGACATATCATACCCAGGTTAAGGTTGTACTTTTTATGTTTAATGGAGTAGTAAATAGCAAAGCTGATACTGCCAGCCAAAAGTAGTATAAATGCTATTGCACCATATCCGAAACCAAAACCCAGTGTGTTTACAAAGAACAAGTCGAATCGGGCAGCAAACAATACAAAATATTGAATAATTACAAACTGAACTATTACCCATATAATCCCTGCAGCACCTATTGCTTTAATAATGCCAAAGGTTGTTGGTTTTGCTGTTTTTTTAAAGTAATAAACCAGTACCACGGCCGGAATGGCCAATAAACTTAATAAGTGAACTCCTATAGATAAGCCGATTACAAATGCTATAAGCACTAACCAGCGATCATCAGTATGCTGTTCCCATTTTAAAATTGCCCAGAATACAATTGCGGTAAATAATATGGAAAGTGAATATACTTCCGATTCAACCGCTGAGAACCAAAAGGTATCAGAAAAGGTAAATGCCAATGCACCAACTACACCTGTAGCAATAACAGTAAGTGTATCGGCGGTTGTTTTTTCCTTCTTGTAAAGTTTATTTGCAATTAAGGTAATAGTCCAGTAAAGGAACATTACGGTAGCTGCACTAAAAACTACAGAGCTAAAGTTTATCCAGTAAGCAATTTTTGTGGTATCACCGCCAGCTAATAAGGAAAATAGCTTTCCTATCATAAGGAATAAGGGAGCTCCCGGCTGATGGCCCACCTGTAATTTATCGGCTGCAGTAATGAATTCTCCGCAGTCCCAAAAACTTACAGTTGGTTCCATAGTCAGCCAGTAGACTACTCCGGCAAAAAGGAAAAGGAGGAAGCCTACAAGATTGTTAATTTTTTGATATCGGTTCATAGTTTGAGGGTAATTTCTTAATAGTAAAAATAACTAAAACATTGAAGGTTAGCTGGTTCAGGAATGTTAAAGTATGTTAAAGAATGTTAAAATAAGTGGCAGAATAAACTTTAGTCATCATAAAGTAATTCTGCATACTTGTGGCAACCCTTTGTTGCTCAGTTACGTAAATGATTAAAAGGAATAGTTAATATTCTTTTTTAAGGGAGTTGAATCTACCACAATTAAAGGTGATAGGTGAGGGCGATGAGGTCCCGGAATACAGGTATTCCGGGGCTTTCTTTTTTATTATATATACTATCGAAGATATCAATTATGTGCGTTTGCAGCTTCCCAAACAGAATAGTCTGTTAAAAGCTGTTCATGTTCTGTTATCCATTTTTTCTTTTCTTCCTGATTCGAGCTAAAGCTTATGATACGTGCTATTAATGGCATAAACTCTGATTTGGATAATTTATAAAAATAGTCGGCATAAAAAGACCAGAAAAAATCCTTTTCCTTTTTCTTTTCAGAAAGTTCTCCGGTAATTCCAAAAATGGTTTTAAGCTGCAGCTCTAGTTGATCAGCCTCTTCTAAACCAGCTATTCCGGGTGTAAGTGATGATATTGATAAGGCCAGACTTGCTGTACCTAAATCAGGATCCTTTTCAGAAGCATTATGGTTAATTGTAATGTTATTAACACCATCCTTTTTAGTGCTTCCAGAACTGAGAATTGATCTGACATCCTGATAAGCTTTAACAGAGCGCTGGCTATTCGGTTCCAGTATCAGGAAGTTGCAATAGCCAAGTAATGCACAAATTTTGTTACCTGAATCAGCCATGTTAATTAAAGCATATAATCTGTGGCTGCTGGCATGCTTTGGATTCAGCTGCAATGATTTAGTCAGATATTGTAGTGCCTCTTCATTTTTACCCAGCCGGCTATATGTTATTGCAAGGTTAAAATATAAGCCCTGATACTCAGGTTGTGCCTTTATACCAAGCTTATAATATTCAATAGCTTTATCTGTTTTTCCCTGGTTATCGTAAATACTACCCAACATATCATAAGCTCCCCCTTTATTAGTACTATTCCCTTCAATTATCTTATTCAGATATGGAATGGCATCTTTGTCAGATTTAGAACTGGAAAGCGTGTAGGCAATTTCATAATTCGCTGTAGAATTATCCGGGTCTAATTTTAACGCCTCTTTATATTTTCCAAGAGCTTCTTCAAATTTACCGGCGTCATGAAGTTTAACCCCTTCAGATATTAAGACATTAATCTGGTTTTTATCCTGGCTTAAAACAGCAGTTGAAATAAATAATGATAGGAGAATGAGCGATAATTGTTTCATGATCAAAGAAATGGTTATGATAGTTTGGTTATCATAAAGCTAAATTAAATTGATCAATTTTTTAATAGTGCTGCACTATTTCAGCATCTATTATGAAATAATTATCGCCTGCACCCTGTGTAAATACTAGGAACCTATTGTGATCAGGTTTTATTTTATATTTTTTTACCAGGCTTTCTGCTTTATCTGGATAGTTTCTGGCAATTACATTTCTCCTAAGTGACTTTTCCTTTTTAAGATCGCTGGCTGATACAAGGCTGCCGATCTTAAAAATTCTTCCTGGAAATGAGGGATCCAGGTGTTCTGAAACATACAGTTGAGTTTGATGGTGGAGTTTTTTTAATTTAAACCTTGTAGCTATCAGATTAAAGGCTCCACTTTTAAGCAGTGCTGTATCTGGTTCATAGAGGTAACCAGATGGATTTTCGCCCAGCAATTCAACTTTTGTTTCTTCCTCACCTTTAATAAAGGAGAATTCCTTTTGCAATTCATTTATGGTAACAGCTTTTATTATTGGCTGTTGCGTTGGTTTGTTACCGTCAATAACCCACAGTAATTCCTTACACTCGTTTTTTAAGCTTACAATATGAACTTCAGAAACATTGCCAAGCTCCTTTAAACCAGCAGTAATGTCCAGTAGTGGAGCAGTTTTGATAATAATTCGTTTTGATTTGGATAGTAATAAATCAAGATGCTCAACAACATTTGGAGTGCAATCTTTTAACATAAAAACTTTGCCTGCCGAACTTCTTCTTGCCGGATCAAGATAGATCGTATCAAAGGTTTCACCAGATTTTTCGAGCACTGCAATGCCATCTTCGGCTAAGCATTTAATATTTGTTTGTCCTAGTGCAAGGGCATTGTGAGCAGCTATTTCCGAAAGATCATTGTTGATTTCGCAATGCGTTAAGTTTTTAACGGTTTTGGCAAAATAATAACTGTCTACTCCAAAGCCCCCGGTAAGATCTATTAATCTGTTGCCAATAGCTAAGCCCGCTTTGTAGGCCGCTGTTGTTTCAGATGAACATTGTTCAATAGAAAGTAAGGCAGGGTAATAGATAGAACCCGTTTTATACCAGCTGGGTAGCTTTTTTACAGATTTGTTTTTTGCAGCAATCTGATTGGCGAGATCCCTGGAACTAACATCTTTAAACGGGCTTTTAGACATAGCGAGTTTATGTACATCGTCATTTAAATGATTTTTAATGTACTCCTGAACCTCGCTATCTAAAATATGTCTATTCAACTGTTGTCTTGTCTCTCATTACAATCTGACAGGTATATCTGCTTTTAACCTCTAAAAGAATGTTCTTGTTAACAGTTACCCTATCTATGGTTTGCTGGTTGTAGTACCTTATAGTAACTAATTCCAGACCTGTATTATATTTAACCTTATAGTGTTGTGACAGATCGGCTATCAGCGCTTCCAGTTTTTTAGGATCATGGTCAAAACTTACCGAAAAACTGATTGCAGAGTTAAGCATGGTGGTTATTTTTACCTTATGCTTATGGAACAGGCTAAAAATATCACTTAAGTTTTCTTCTATAATGAAGGAGAAATCTTTAGGGAAAATAGAGATCAGAGCCTGATTCACTTTAAATATAAAAGATGGAACAGGAAGGTGATTATCAGCGCCGGTAATGTCTGTACCCTCAGCTTTATGATCAAGAAAAGAACGCACATACAGAGGAATGTTCTTATTCTGAATTGGCTTAATAGTTTTAGGATGAATAATGGTTGCCCCATAGTAGGCAAGTTCAATTGCATCATGATAGGATAGGCATGGAATCCTTTCCGTTTCATCAAACCACTTAGGGTCGGCGTTTAAAACACCAGGTACATCTTTCCAGATGGTTAGCGAACTTGCGTTCAGGCAGGAAGCAAATATTGCAGCTGAATAATCAGAGCCATCTCTGCCAAGGGTAGTGGTAAAGTTTTCGCTTGTACTTCCAATAAAACCCTGGGTAACGGCAATACACTGTTCTAAAACAGGGTTAAGTTTTTTCTGTATTTCCTGTTCTGTTTTTTCCCAGTTTACCTGTGCCTCGCGGTAGGTGTTATCTGTATGGATAAAATTTCGTGCGTCAACCCATTGTACATTACAGCCCATTTCATTTAAATAAGCTGCGGCTATTTTAGTAGAAACTATTTCGCCTATTGAAACTATCTGGTCGTAAATATAATCTGCCGCATCGTCTGGTTCTTCTTCAAGCAACCAATCTATTTCTACAAATGAGTTGGCAACATCGTTATAAACCGGGTTACTTTCGTCAGGGAATAATTCACTAACGATACTAAAATGGAATTGTTTTACATCTTCAAATATCTGATGAACATCACTAAGGCCAGTTAAATAAGCTTTTGTTAATTCCTCTAGCTTATTGGTAACCTTACCCATTGCTGAAATAACAATTAACAGGTTGCTTTTTTGATTGCGCTCTATGATGATGTTGGCCAGATTTCTTACCCCTTCGGCATCTTTAACAGATGCTCCTCCAAATTTGTATACCTCCATTAATTTGTGTGACTTAGTAGTGAGTTAGGTTTAGCAATTTCTTTTAATTCGCTGAAAGGAATAACCAATTCTGTTGTTCCATAAACATAAGCCTTAATTTCGTAAGGATTGTAAAGGAACATTAAACCCTGATCGGTTACAGTAAAGTTATCATTCAGTTTAAATGTATCTTTTTCAAAGAAATAGCCATCCTTTAAGCTAGCGGTTGCGCTAAGCTTTTCATTTTTTCTGAATATCTTTTCGGCAATAGCAGTAAGCTTTACCATTGAACCCGGCTGAATTAATGAATCTAAAAGAATTTCCTGATGCGTTACCGGGTTGTAATTAATATAAGTGAATATGCTGTTTGGATGTGCACCACCTGCATAATTAACATAGGTGTTTAGTAACGACAGGTAGCCCGGTTTTTGCGTAACAACCTTGGCTTTAATGTCTAAAAACCAGGTTTGCGGATAGTCTTTTTCAGATTTTTTAAAGTCATCGTAGCCCTTAATAAAATCGGATGCATAGTCATTGTAGGTTTTATAGTTTTTACCAGAATCTGCAGTAAGCTTTATTTTGCTTTCAATAAACTGGTTTACTTTTTCGTCATTAAACAAAGGATAAGAAATAACAGCTTTAGAAGTATCTGTAACAGTCTTGTTTATTGATACAGGAGTTTTGCTGTAAACTTTTACAGAATCATATTTAAAAGTTAATGAATCTGTACTTGTTGCCAGATTTGTACTATCAGCAGTATTGCTGCTTTTATTTTCGCTCTGGCAAGCCATAAAACATGTGGCGATAACAAATAGTCCTAATTTTTTCATGTTACTTTGAAATTTGTTCCTTTGTTAAGGATCCGTTTAACCATCCTGCCTCAAGGTCGGCAGCATACTTTTTATAAAAATTAATTGCCGGTTCATTCCAATCCAATACCTGCCAAACCATACCATTGTAGTTCTTCTCTTTTGCTTCCTTAACAACAGTTTCAAAAAGTAGTTTTCCAACCCCTTTTCCTCTGCATTCCTCGGTTACAATAAAATCTTCAAGATATAGTCGGGAGCCTTTCCAGGTCGAATACCTTACATAGTATAATGCAAAGCCAACAATTTTATCATTATCTTCAGCAACAAAAGCTTTCCATACTTTGTTTTCACCAAAGCCTGCTTCTGTAAATTCATCCAGTGTTACAGTTACTTCTTCAGGCGCTCTTTCATAAATAGCCAGTTCATTAATTAATTCCAACAATCGCGTACAATCTTCCCGTTCTGCTACTCTTAACGTAATGCTCATTCTGTTTTATAATGTTTAATCTTTCTTTTACCAAAAATACTGCTGCCAACCCTTACCATTGTACTGCCTGCTTCAATTGCTAATTTGTAATCGCCAGACATGCCCATCGAAATTTCCTTAAAGTAATCATCTTTTCTAAAAAAGCTTACTTTAATGCCGTCAAAAAGTACTTTTAACTCAGTAAATTCATCAAGCGTTTGCTTTTCAGAAGCGTTGTTACTTGCAATTCCCATTAAACCTACAATCCGTACGTTTTTAAGGGCCGTAAATTCATCTGATCTAAGCAGCTCAATCGCTTCGTCAAATCCAAGGCCGAATTTGGTATCCTCATCAGCAATATAAATTTGCAGTAAACAATCTATTACACGCTTATTTTTAGCAGCTTGCTTATTTATCTCCGTTAATAGTTTCAAACTATCAACAGACTGTATCAATTTAACAAAGGGAGCAATGTACTTTACTTTATTGGTTTGCAGATGACCAATCAAGTGCCATTCAATATCTTTAGGCAGTTGTGCTTCTTTATCAGCAAGTTCCTGAACAATGTTTTCTCCAAAAACCCGTTGCCCTGCATTGTAAGCTTCCATAATTGCTGCAGGCTCCTGGTATTTTGAAACCGCAATTAATTCTGTCTGCGTATTATCTAATTCTTTTTTATATTCTAATAAGTTATCTGCTATACTCATTTATCAGTATTTTTGGTAAAAATAAGAACCTTAGCGAACTTTGTCTAAGAAATAATGATGTTTTAGCCCATAATGAAGAACTTTATATA
>Ga0157371_10004222_pt1 | contig 12636 bp, 11 predicted proteins | sample C45metaG_FD_113462 | JGI IMG/M metagenome (GOLD analysis project Ga0157371, IMG submission 113462) | Corn rhizosphere microbial communities from Kellogg Biological Station, Michigan, USA - C4-5 metaG | ecosystem: Host-associated > Plants > Roots > Rhizosphere > Soil | place: USA: Michigan... | reverse complement strand
AGTGTTGCCGATTCAAATGTAGATACGGCTTTTATTCATACTCAAAATTTTTTCCTGCTCGATAAAGAGCGGGTGGTGCGTGGATGGTTTGATGGTTTAGATTCTGTAGCTCAGTCAAAACTGGTTCGTGATATTCCATTGCTCATGTTGGAAAAAGATAAAAAAAGATCGTTTGCAGATTTCTTCAAAGGCCTTTTAAAAACCGGATAAACAAAAAGAATGGATTTGAATATTTTTCCAAAACCGGTTTTAAAAAAAGACGATAAGAATGCACGCATTTTTATATTGGTAGTTTCGATCGTTGTTTTTATTGGAATTGCATTTCTTTCCGGAGTTCAGCTTCATCCGAAATTTAATTTTGATCCACACATTTTTGCAACCCTGAATGCAATCATCAATTCCTGTGTTGCCATTTTTTTGATTGCAGCTTTGCTTGCAGTTAAATCAAAAAAATACCTTCTTCATAAAAGGATCATGATTGCTGCGATCATTCTTTCTGTGCTTTTTCTGATCTCTTACGTATGCCATCATTTGTTCAGTGGCGAAACAAAATTTGGCGATTTGAACCATGATGGAATTTTAAGTTGGGATGAAAAAAACAAAGCGGGCTCTCTTCGTTATGTTTATTATGCGATTTTGATGACACACATTCCTCTTGCCGGAATTATTCTTCCTTTTATTTTATTTACTGCCTATCGCGCTTTAAGTGGTGATTATGTAAAACACAAAAAATTGGCAAGAATTACATGGCCAATTTGGTTGTATGTTGCTATCAGCGGAGTGGCCGTTTATTTATTCATTAGTCCATATTACAGTTAGCGAATTATATTTCCAATTCTTTCGCAGGATCCCAAAATAATTTTTCAAAATTAACGACTCTATCGTTTTCCACTTTTATTTTTTCCTTTAATAATAATTGTTCCATCGAAGTTGGTGTAGCAAAATGTGCCTTTCCTGAAAGCATTCCATTTCGGTTCAAAACGCGGTGGGCGGGAACTTTTGGTTCAGCCATGTGAGCGCCATTCATTGCCCAGCCTACCATTCGCGCTGAAGACCTTGCTCCCAAATAATTGGCAATTGCACCAAAAGAAGTGACACGACCTTTTGGAATTTGACGAACAACGGCATATACATCTTCAAAAAAGCTGTATTGCTTTCCGATTGCACGTGGACTTTCTTTTTTAATAACCGGCTTTTTTAATGAGCTTTTCATTGAAAAAATTCTATTTCTTTCTTTTTAAAAATAAAATAAGAATTGTGATTATTAGATTGTTTACTCAAATTCTGATTTTTTCAACAAATCTGTAACTAACTAAAAAATAAAAAATGGCATTATTTCTTCATCTGCTGTTTCAAAATTAGTTTGATTTCGAACTATTGTTTTACAATCACCCAGCCGTTTTGTTTTCGCTGCAGAAAAATGGAATCGCTGAGTTCGCTTTCATTATTGGTTTTTGTAAGCGTAGTTGCAGCAATGACAATTTTGTTTTGAGTTGCAGGAATATTATCGAACACAAAATGATAAAAATTATTTCCTGATAAAATTATTTCTTTGATATTTTTTGGGTCATTCTGATCCATGTCATTTTCATCATCAAACTGATAGATAACCAACCTGTTGATCAGATCGTTCTTTACGTTTTCTCTTAAATATAAATCAATGGAAGTAGTAAAGAATCTGGATTTGGAACTATCAAATGACAAGATTGGCGCAACAGGTTTTGCAGAATCAATCCACGGCATTGGCGGCGGAATTGCCGGGTATTTGTAATAATTATTTCTCAAAGTATCGCTCCATCCGTTTGGATTGCTTTTAAAAGTGCTGCTGCTGAAAAAAACGCTTCCCTGAATCTCGGGATATTTTCTAAGAAACTGAATCTGATCCGGTAATTCATTTTTATTTTTCCATGCATAAGATCGTGGCTCCAGGGCACGATAAATTCCTTGTCCGATATATAATTGCCTTCCATAAGCATGCCTTGCCCACCAATCTGCAAGCACTTTAAAACCCACCACTTTCTGGCTTACTTCCCAATACAATTGTGGCACTACATAGTCGATCCATTTGTTTTTCAGCCACAATAAAATATCAGCATACAAATCATCATAATTGGTAACGCCGGCTTTTGTTTCACTTCCCTCCGGATCTTTATCAATATTTCTCCAAACGCCAAACGGGCTGATTCCAAACTGGCAATATTTATTTTCTTCTTTGATTGCTTTGCTGAGATGAAAAATGATCGAGTCTACATTGCTTCTGCGCCAATCTGCCAGGCTCATTCCGTTTCCATATTTTTTATAAGAACCTGCGTCATCAAATTCTTTTCCCTGAATATGATAAGGATAAAAATAATCATCAAAATGAATCGCATCTACATCGTATCTTTTTACAACATCACGAACTACATTCACTACAAAGTTTTGCGCGTCTTTATTTCCCGGATCAAAATATTTCGTGCTTCCATAAGTAATGAACCATTCAGGGTGAAGTCTTGTGATATGATTTGGAGAAATAGAAGATTTGCCAACACGGAACACGGCCCGATAAGGATTCATCCATGCGTGAAATTCCATTCCACGTTTGTGGGTTTCAGTAATCATGAATTTTAATGGATCGTAATAAGGCGAGGGAGGAGTGCCCTGTTTGCCGGTAAGAAACTCGCTCCACGGCTCGTACTCTGATGGGTAAAAGGCGTCAGATGCAGGCCGGATCTGTACTACAACTGCATTCATTCCATTTCTTTTATGCATGTCGAGCAATTTGATAAACTCGTCTTTTTGCTGGTCACTGCTCAAAAATCTTGATGACGGAAAATCAATATTGTCCACTGTAGCTACCCACACACCACGAAATTCATACTTTGGTTGTGCAATAATTTTTTGAAAAGAAATGAGTAAAAGAAAAAAGAAGAAGAAAAGTTTTTTCATAGCGGGTTTAAAAATGTTAAGCCTGAAAGTTATCGCAGCTAAGATAACCACAAATCATCAAACAGCTGCTAATTCAATAATAATCCGCATTATTTGTTCTTTTACTGTCGGATTAATTTTCGATTATCTGCTTCACTTGAAATTGATTATTTCTTCAACTTCCAACCTTGAACTTTACATTTTGCTCCAGCTTATTTTTCCATCCTTTTCGTCTTTCATTTCAATTCCTAGTTCTGAAAGTTGCTTCCTGATTTTATCAGAAGTGAAAAAATCTTTTTTTGATTTGGCTTCTTTGCGAATTTCAACCAGTAGATCCATGATTCCATTTACAAGAGAAGAATTTTCTGAAGGATCTTTCAAACCTAAAATCTGTTCAAGAAATACAGCGAATTTCACTTTCAGTTTTTCAAGCGTTGCAGATGAGATGGCATCCATTTGAATCAAACCATCTTTCATTGAATTAATCACCGGAACTATTTCAAACATATTCGCCAAAACTTTTGCGGTGTTGAAGTCATCATTGATAAATTCTTCAAATTCGTCAACCAGTTTGTTCAGGCGTTCCTCCAGCTCTTTATCTTTTGCTTCCTGTCCTTCTGTTTGTGGCAATTTTTTCAAAACTTCAAAAGCTTCAAACAATCTTTTCATTCCTTTTTCTGCTGCTACCAATGCTTCACTGCTGAAATCAAGTGTGCTTCGATAATGTGTTTGCAAAATAAAAAAACGAATTACCATCGGAGCAAAAGGCTGCGAAAGCAACGGATGATCTCCTGAAAACATTTGGGTAAGCGTGATCTGGTTGTTATAACTTTTTCCCATTTTTTTCCCGTTCACTGTGATCATGTTATTATGCATCCAGTATTTTGCCGGCGGAGTATGATTGCAAATGGTGCTTTGTGCGATTTCACTTTCATGATGCGGAAACATTAGATCCATTCCGCCTCCATGAATATCAAACCGAGGTCCTAAATATTTGGTTGCCATCGCAGAACATTCAATATGCCATCCCGGAAAACCTTCTCCCCACGGGCTTTTCCAGCGCATGATATGTTTTGGTGGCGCAGATTTCCATAATGCAAAATCTGCTTTGTTTCTTTTTTCTTCCTGGCCTTCCAGATCACGAGTTGTTTCCAAAAGATCTTCTACAACACGACCGCTTAATTTTCCATAATCATAATTGGCTGCGAATTTTTTTACATCAAAATAAACGGAGCCATTTACGACATAAGCATATCCGGCTTCAATTAATTTTTCAATCATTCCAATCTGCTCAACAATGTGCCCCGTTGCAGTTGGTTCAATGTTCGGGTCGAGTGTATTAAATTGTCTGAATGCCCAATGAAAAAGATTGGTGTATTTATGAACCAACTCCATTGGCTCTACTTTTTCCAGTAAAGCTTTTTTAGAAATTTTATCTTCTGCCTCGCGCCCTTCTTCTTCAAAATGCCCGGCATCAGTGATGTTGCGAACATAACGAACTTTGTAACCAAGATATAAAAGGTATCTGTAAACCACATCAAAAGTGATATATGGCCTCGCATGGCCGAGATGACTTTCTCCGCTTACAGTTGGGCCGCACACATACATTCCAACGTTTGGAGGATTGATTGGAATAAATTCTTCTTTTTGTTTGGATAGCGAATTATAAACTTTAAGCGGCATACATTCAATTTTAATCTTCAATCTTTGCAAAGGTAAAGCGGTAAAGATATTCCACCTTTTGCAATCTGATTTTATAAAAAAATTTAAGGATTGGAAGATTCAAATTTCAAATCAGCAACAATAGGAAAATGATCACTCAATAATTTTTTAATTCGGGTAAACTGAACGATTTTAAATTGTTCGTCGGCAAAAATATTATCAATGCGAAGTGTGGGAGAAATGGAACTAAATGTTCGTGAAATCCCTGAACCTTTTTCTACAAAAGCATTTTGCAATCCTTTGCCAATCGTTTCATAAGCATACGAAACAGGAACATCATTAAAATCGCCGCAAACAATGACGGGATAAGGGCTGTGATCCAATTCATCTTTGATAAAATTAGCCTGCGATGCTCTTTTTAAAACGCCCATTTTTATTTTTGCAATAATGTTTTTTGATTCGGAAATGTTTCCCTGCGAAGGAACTTTTCCGCTGTCGAGATAGTTTAGATTCACTTTTGAAAATTTTAATGATTGCAGATGAACATTAAAAACGCGGATCGTATCTTTTCCGACTAAAATATCTATGAACTGAAAAGTAGAATTGTAATTGTTGGGATTGTTTACCAGTGTTTGTTTGCGGACAATCGGAAATTTTGAAAAAACAATAATTCCAAAGTGATGGTATTTGTCAAAATCATCTTTTACCTGGTAAGAATATAAATAGTCTGTAAATTTTAAGGCCTTTTGAATAGCAGGAAAATAATTAATCGCTTTTTTATTTTCGCCGGCAACCATTTCCTGGAAGCACGCAATATCAGGATCGTATTTGTTGATCAGATCAATGATGGTCTGTTTGTTTTGTGGATGATCTTTATAATGCAGAATATTGAACAGCTCTACATTCCAGCTCATCACGCGAATATCGCCGGCCTGTTTTTGTAATGAAAATCCGTTTGAAAAATGAACAGGAAAAATATTTTTTACTGCATGCCATGAAACCGCAATGACAACAAGAGAAAGGATGATCCAACCGGATCTCATCACTAACCAAAAAATGGCAAATAAAACTAAGATCAACAATAAATAAGGCAGCAGCAAAGTAAACAAGCTCAGAAACCACCATTGTTCCGGATTGAAATATTTTACATTAGCTCCGGCCAGAAAAAGGACACCAATAACAATATTTGAAACAATAAATATTTTTTTGGTAAACCAGCGCAGAAAGGGCTTTTCCATTGAAGGCAATCCTTTTAATTGGTAAATAGGTGTATGTAAAAAAAAGAATTAAAAATCAGTTTCGCGCGCTTTTTTCAGAATATTTTTTTCTTCTTCAGATAAATGATTAAATCCTTTTTGATTGATCTTATCCAAAATCTCATCAATGCGCTGCTGTGTAATTACAGGCCTTTTAATGAAAGGCTTTTGTCCGCCGGTATTATAAAAAACTTTCTCTTTGATTTTCTCATTTTGCTCAATTGGTTTATCAGGATTAAACAAATTAATAAACCAATTGTAAACCCGGTTCATCCATGCGCTCCAGTCGTATCCTTTTCTTAAACTTACAATAAATAAAAAACCGATAAGGCCGCCGCCAAGATGAGCAAGATGATGCGACAATCCGCCACTTCCTGCAAAATCAATAACTACATAAAGAATGGTGAGAATCCACAAAGGAATCCCTCCGTTCAGCATTCTGAACAGCCGGTAATCAGGAGAAAGCGTTGTTGTAGCCACAGCAATTGCCATCACTCCGGCATTTCCTCCTAACATAAAAGAATATTCAATTTGATTTCTCAAATCCGGAAATGCATAACTGGTTGCGATAAATACAACGGCGCCTGCAAGTCCTCCATAAATATAAACAGGAATTATTTTTGAATTACCTGAAAGATCCTGCAAAATCGATCCAAATACCCAAAGCCAAACCAGTGTAATTACTGTATAAATGACACCGATATGCACAAACATGTAAGTAAAAACGGTCCACGGTAAAGTAGCAAGAGAAGTTAATTTCGCAGGAAGAATGAACCACCTTAAAATTTCATAATGAAAGGCTGTGCTGGTAGATTGAGTGAGATAATAAATGATCTGAATAAGACCGAACGAAATAAAGATCAGCGCATTGATCGCAACAAGGGCCATGAGGGCGTTGTTATCGTCTCCAAGGGTAATTTTTTTCAACCTGCGGTCCATATATCTTTCTGATTCACCCATTTTATCTACTTATAAAATCTATTGTAAAATTACCGAATTGCCCTGAAATGAAAAGCAGGAAAATGTGAATTTAATAATTGCGCCTGCCTGTTTTCTTCCAGATAATACAAAGTATCAAACCCATTGCCAAACCTCCTAAATGTGCAAAATGAGCGACATTTCCACCAAAGCCTGAAAACTGTCCAAACAAATCAATGGCTGCATAAATAATTGCCAGATATTTTGCTTTTATTGGAAAAGGGATCGGCAAAATATAAAACTGAATATTAGGAAATGTATAAGCAAAAGCTCCCATAAGACCCATGATAGCGCCGGAAGCACCGACTGCAAATCCAATCGGAACAAGGAACATTTCAGTAAGCCCGGAAGCCAATCCACAAATCATATAAAAGATCAAAAATTTTTGTGCACCCCATAATCTTTCCAAAGCAGACCCAAATAGCCAAAGAGCATACATATTAAAAAGAATATGTAAAAACCCTCCATGGGCAAACATGTAAGTCACTAATTGATAAGGTTTGAAGAGCCCAGTATCGATTGACCAAAGACCAATTCTGCTGGTAAGCCAGCCAAAACTCGTACCTCCTGTAACATCAAGACCAGTTTTATCAAGAAGCATTTGCGCTACAAAAACAATGGCGTTGATGATGATCAGGTTTAAAACAACCGGCGTAGAAGATTGCGATGGCCGGTAACTATTATATGCCATTCAGAAAAAATTTAGGCTGCAATTTCGGAAATTGTTAGCGGAAATCAGTTTTTATCAAGTCAACTTAACAATTAATGAAGTTAGTAGGGAAAGAAAAATCACTTTTGATAGTAATCAAAGAAATAAATTGATTTTTTATTTTGCTTCAAAAATTTCATTCGTATGATTCCGGAATGATGCAATTTCCGGCAACGTCTTTATCATTACTTCCAATAATTGCGTGACAACCTTCACTGAAGATTTGAATGTTGATGTTTTGCGGAATGAACTGCATCGTTTCTATTATTTTTTTAAATGAAAGTTTTCCTTCGCAAAAAACAATGTCAGTAACAGAAGAAGATTTGATTTTATTTTTTAAATCATCAGCGTTTATTTCATCAGTTTCTGATTTTTTAAAAATATCGTTCTTCGCTGCTTCGGGCTGCCAGATTTTTTTTGCATTGACAAATTCATTTTCAGTTCCGCAAATCAGAATAACACGATCGGGCTTTTTTGTTTTCGCGATATTGAATTTTAACAACCGTGAAGCGGCTGCAAGTGCGGCTCTTGAAAGAATTGCCAATTGAATTGAAAGATGAAACATTCCTGCTTTGCTGCTGCCATAATGTTTTTTTACAAAAATGCTCATCGCTTTGTAAAACATTTTTACATAATTCAAACTTCCTTTTTTTGTGCTTTCCCCTTTGAAATGAATGATACAGCTTCCGGCAAAATAATAATTTTTAAAACCGGCTTTTTGAATTCTGAAACTCAAATCAATGTCTTCACCATACATAAAGAATTGTTCATCAAAGGTGCCGGTGATATCAAGAATTTTTTTCGGAATCATCATAAAAGCGCCGGCAAGAATATCCACTTCGTGATTTTCATTTTCATCCAGATAACCCAAATGATATTTCGAAAAAGTTTTTGATTGCGGAAATAATTTTGAGAATCCTGAAAGCTTGAACAAAGAAGTGGTTGGCGACGGAAAAGCTCTTTTGCTTTCTTTCAAAAAAATTCCCGCACCATCAATCATTTTAACTCCTAAAGCACAATTTTTTTTATTTATAAAGTCAATGCATTTTTCAAAACAATCTTCCGGAACGATAGTGTCTGGATTGAGGAATAAAATGTTTTCACCTTTCGCGATTTTCAATGCCTGGTTGTTTGCTTTTGCAAAACCAACATTCGTCCTATTCCAGATAAAATCTACTTTTTCAAACCTGTTTTTGAAAAAATCGAAACTTCCATCTGTGGAAGCATTATCAACTACGAGAATTTCTCCGTCAATATTTTTCATCGACTTGATCACTGAGCAAAGGCATTGCTCTAAAAAATACTTAACATTATAATTCACTATGATTACGGAAAGAAGCAATGGCCTGGTTTAAAGATTTTTAAAGATGGCAATTTAGTGATTCTGCGACTGAAGCGATTTATGAATTTAGCAATTCGATAAAATAATTAATCTTTGCAGAATGTATAAAGAAACATTAATTGAGGCAACAAAAGCCGGTGCCAACGAATTGAAAAAATATTTTCATGGCAAGTTTTCCATCAGCCATAAAGAAGGAATTAATAACCTGGTAACAGAAGCGGATCATGCATCGGATAAAGCGATTCGTTCTGTCATCAAAAGTGCATTTCCGGATCATGGAATTGTAAGTGAAGAAAGTGATGAAAAAATTTCTCTGAGTGATTATAAATGGATCATCGATCCGATTGACGGAACCGTAAATTTTGCAAATGGAATTCCGATTTGTTGTGTAAGCATTGGACTGGAATATAAAGGCAAAATGTTTATGGGCGCGGTTTTCAACCCGAACATGGATGAATTTTATTTCGCAGAAAAAGATAAAGGCGCTACGCTAAATGGTGAAAAAATTTCAGTTAGCAAAAAAACAGAAGTGATTACAAGTTGTCTTGTTACAGGCTTTCCTTACAATTATTTAGATCAGGAAAACGGCCCGTTGGAAGTGTTTTCAAAACTGATCAAAAAAGGAATTCCGGTAAGAAGATTGGGAAGCGCAGCTATTGATCTTTGTTGGGTTGCAGCAGGAAGATTTGATGGCTTTTATGAGCACGAATTGCATGCGTGGGACAGCGCCGCTGGGTTTTTAATTGTTGAAGAAGCCGGAGGAAAAGTAACGAATTTGAAAGGCGAAACTTACTCGCCTTTTCAACCCGGGATTATTGCAACGAATGGAAAAATTCATGATGAATTGCAAAAAATTATTGGTGGAGGAAATGTTTAATTCCAAAAGTTTTTTTTTAAACTTTTCTCTAAAAAAAATATTTTATAAAGGATTGAGGTATGAAGAAAATTGCATTGATTGTAGCTGCCGGAAGCGGCACAAGAATGAATCACGAAATTCCCAAACAGTTTTTACTTTTAAAAAATAAACCGGTTTTATATTATACGATCAAGAGATTTTTGGATGCTTATGACGACATTGAAATCATTTTGGTTTTGCCTGAAGAGCATATAGGAAAAGGACAGGAAATTATTGATGGATATTTTGATGCGTCAAAATTTAAGATCACAGCCGGCGGAAGAACAAGATTTCATTCTGTGCAAAACGGTCTTTCATTAATTAATGAGGAAGCAATCATTTTTGTTCATGATGGTGTAAGATGCTTGCTGACAAAGGATTTAATTGAAAGGTGTTATGAAGGCGCACTTCAATCGGGTACCGCGATTCCGGCTGTTGATTGCAATGACAGTGTAAGATTGTTGATGAATAATGGAAGTAAAGTTTTGGATAGAAATAAAGTGAAACTGATTCAAACTCCTCAAACTTTTCACAGCAAAATTTTATTGCCTGCTTTTGCAATTGATTATAAAGATCGGTTTACCGACGAAGCAACTGTGGTAGAAGCTTTTGGATTAAAAGTAAATCTGATCGAAGGAGAACCTGCAAATATTAAGATCACAACACCCATCGATCTTCAACTGGCAAAGATCTTATTGCTTGAATAATTTTGCAATCGCAGAAAGTTTATTCAGTTTGATTCCCGGATATTTTTCGAGCTGAGCACCAAAACTTTTATAAAAAAAAGCAAGACTGCTGATGTTGCTTCCTTCGAAATCAAGCACAAGATTTTCTCCTGCATGTTCTTTTATAAAATGATCGATCATCAAATGAGAAGCGCCTGAAGTTTTTCCATTAGGATGATTTCCAACTAAAATATAATAAGCTCTTTGATGTGAAAAAAAATAGGCGGATGAAGCAACGAGTTGATTTTGTGAAGAGTAAACTCCATACGTCATTGCCTGGTTTCTTTTCTTTAAAAATTCATACAAATTCGCCAGGTCGAGAAAATTATCTTCTTCAATATCCGAGAAATCTTTTGCTTGTTCTTTCGCCAGCGCGATTACCTCTTTTACCGGAATATCTTTTTTTACAACGTTTCCATATTGCACAGCTCTTTTAATATTTCTAACATGACTGGATGCATATCTGCTCACTAAAGTTTCATAATTTTCATTCAATGGAAGAATATAATTGCTTCTTTCATACATTGGAAAATCAGGTAATGAAAATAAATTATTTCGGTTCAGATAAAAATCCCAATACTTAAATTTTGAAGGAATGTTTTTAAGAAAATCATTTACCATTTCTGCAGAAATATCATTTCCAAAAATGCCAAGTGAAGCCGTGTAAAAAGGCTGATACAAATAGTAAATCGTGTATTTTTTTTTCCATGTCAGCGGCATCACCATTTCATAATCATTGAGAATTAAAGCATCCCAATTTTCACTCATTGCATCAAGATAAAATGAGTAAGCATAGATCAAACGGTTGCCGGCACTGTCTATGCAACGATCCCATTTTATTTTGTCAATCCTGGAATGAGGCAGATATGAAATTTTCAAGAGAAAAATTTTAAGGAAACAAAATTAAAGATCAGGCAGGTTTAAAATTTGCTTCAGACGAAAATTTTGAATGTCGATGCTGAAAGAAATATTTTTCCAGAATCTCTTTTCAGCGATCGTTGATTTAAAATAATCTGCATAAATTTTACTGTAAAGAAGCGGCACATAAATGTTCACCAGGTTCTTATACAATGGAATTTGCAAGCCTGCGTCATAAAGAAATTTTCCTGTAGAAGCGTTGCCTTTCCACGCTTCTGCATAAGTGCCGATATCTAAAAAAAGTTTTAAAGGAACATTAAAAGGAAGTACTTGTAAAGGATTAATTGCTTTAGGAAAATCGGTGTTTAAATTCAATGTGGCCAACCAGTCATCGGTCTTCCCGATTTTATTTGATAACAAATCTGATCGAACTTTAAATCCTCCGTCTCTTATCATAATTTGCTGTGAAGGCGCCTTTTGAAATTCATTTCTTCCAACGAAATAATTGCTGTAAGTATAGTCTTCATAACCATTTGCGCCGGTCATGTTTAAATGATAACGTTCGGTTTCAAACTGTTTGTAAATTGTTTTATCACCGAGATAAATAAATTTTCCTGCAAATATTCTTGCATTCAATCCGCCTCCATTTGCATAATTGAAAAAATATTTTCCTTCAAAAGCAAACCGCAAAAAATCTTTCGCCTGCTCAGCAATAATATTGGAAGAATAAGGATAAAGAGCACGGTCATTTTCAACCGCAAAAGTCAGTTGATTCAAATACCGATTCACCTTTGGATAGCTGATAATATCTTCATGACGACCTGTATCTGTCGAAAATGACAAAGCAGTTTCGCTTATAAAATATGTTTTCCATTGCAGCCATTTCTTTACAGAACTGGTTGCATTTTTATTTCTGAAAACAACTTTAATGGAAGGAACGATTTTTGAAAATCCAAGGTAGTTTTTTGTGCCGGTTGAATCTGTAAATTCATCCATGGAAAACTTTTCAGCGCTTAAAGAAATTTCTGTTTTTCTGACAGCGCCATAACTATTGAAATTCAAGCCCAGCATGCCAATTCCATTCATGCTTTTACTTGTTGGTGAATACAATGGAGCAACAAAAAAATGAAATTTTGGTTCCGGCAAAGTGTAATTATGGATCAACGCGCCAAGCATTATTTTATCATAATAATTATAACCGAAAGCAGGAGATAAAAAAAGATAATTGTATTTGTCTGTGTTGTTTAAATTGAATAGAAATCCGACTTTGAAATCCTTTTTTTGTGGCGGTTCAATACTTCCTT
>Ga0157371_10004221_pt1 | contig 12638 bp, 16 predicted proteins | sample C45metaG_FD_113462 | JGI IMG/M metagenome (GOLD analysis project Ga0157371, IMG submission 113462) | Corn rhizosphere microbial communities from Kellogg Biological Station, Michigan, USA - C4-5 metaG | ecosystem: Host-associated > Plants > Roots > Rhizosphere > Soil | place: USA: Michigan... | reverse complement strand
GGCCGCGTATCATGTCCGGACGCCCAGACCATCTTGATGCCCATGTTGAAATCCCTGCTCGCCACGCTGCTCCTGATCCTGCCGCCGACGCTGGCGGCACAGACCGCCAAACCGGCGCCGGCCGCCACGACCGCCACGCCACCGCCGCGGGTCGTGCTGCGCACCTCGCAGGGCGACATCACGCTGGAGCTGTACCCGGACAAGGCACCGAAGAGCGTGGCCAACTTCCTGCAATACGTGCGCGACGGTTTCTACGACGGCACCCTGTTGCACCGTGCCATCCCCGGCTACCTGGTGCAGGGCGGCCTGTACACCCGCGACCTGCAGCCCAAGCGCACGCGATCGGCCGTCGCGAGCGAGGCGGACAACGGCCTGTCCAACCTGCGCGGCACCATCGCCGTCGCCCGTGGCGCCGACCCGAATTCCGGCACCGCCCAGTTCTTCTTCAACCTGGTCGACAACCGCCGGCTGGATTTCGTCGGCAACCAGAGCGGACTGACCTGGGGCTACACCGTGTTCGGCAAGGTGACCAAGGGCATGGACGTGGTCGACAAGATCGCCGCGCTGCCCACCCGCGCACTCGGCCCGTTCGCCGGCGACGTGCCAAACCCGCTGGTGCTGATCGAAAGCGCCCACGTGATCGGCGAGGAAGCCCCGGCCCCCGCCACCAGTGCGGAAGCACCGGCCAAGGCCGCGTCGGCGGCCAGCAAACCCGCCGCCGCCAAACCGGGCAGGAAAGCCGCCAAACCAGCCAGCAAGGGCTGACCTCGCGATGGCCACCCTGTTCATCGCCGACCTGCACCTGGACCCCAGCCGCCCGCAGATCACCGATCTGTTCGAACGCTACCTGGCCGACGAGGAAGTCCGCCATGCCGACGCGTTGTACATCCTCGGCGACCTGGTCGAGGCCTGGATCGGCGACGACGACGACGCCGAGCTGCCCGCACGCATCGCCACCGCCACCCGCGCCGTGCGCGACGCCGGCGTGCCGGTGTACTTCATGGTCGGCAACCGCGACTTCCTGCTCGGCCCGGCATTCGCCGCACGCGCCGGCCTGACCCTGCTCGACGACGGCACCGTGCACGACATCCACGGCCGCCGCACCCTGCTGATGCACGGCGACGTGCTGTGCACCGACGACGTCGCCTACCAGGCCGTGCGCAAACAGGTGCGCACGCCCGAGTGGCAGGCGCAGATTCTGGCGATGCCGCTGCAGGCCCGCCGCGCGTTCGCCGCCAAGGCGCGCGAGGACAGCAAGGCGCATACCGGCAGCACGATGGAAAGCATCATGGACGTCAACGCCGACGCCGTGGCCGAAGCCATGCGCAAGGTAGGCGTGACCCGGCTGATCCATGGGCATACGCACCGCCCGGCCGTGCACGACTTCCAGCTCGCCGGCGCGCCGGCGCAACGGATCGTGCTGGGCGACTGGTACGAGCAGGGGTCGGTGCTGCGGGTGGATGCGGACGGGGTCGAACTGCGCGGGCTGGCGGTAAAATGAAGCACCGCGTGCAGGACAACCCGGGCATGGTGACCGGATGAGTGCATCGCCTGGCCTCCTCGGCGATACGGCGGCTCGCGACTACTCGCACAAGCTGCGGCTGTTCAATGCATTCGCGGAACCCGAACTTCGCCGGGCCATCGCCAGCCTGGACCTGAAACCCGGGGCGCGCGTCCTCGACGCGGGATGCGGCACCGGCGAGGTGCTGCGCTGGCTCGCCGATGACGTGGGGCCCGATGGTGCCCTCGTCGGCATCGATCTGGCGACGGCGCACGCGGCCGCCGCCCGTGCGAGCGCCCCGCCGACGGCGCTGGTGCTGCAGGCGGATCTGCTGAAGACGCCGCTCCGCAGCGAGAGCCTCGATCTGATCTGGTGCATGAACACGATCAACCACCTGCACGATCCGGTCGCCGGAACACGGCTACTGGCCTCCCTGCTGCGTCCCGCCGGCCGTATCGCGCTGTGCCAAAGCTCGGTGCTGCCCGACATGTACTTCGCCTGGGACGCGAGACTCGAGCGCCTGGTCAACGAGGCGGTGCGTCAGTACTACCGCGATCGTTACGGCGTCAGCGAGCGGGATCTGGCGGCGGTCCGATCCATGGTCGGCGTGCTGCGCCAGGCGCAGTTGCGCAACGTCAGGGCGCAGACGTTCGTGATCGAACGCGTATCCCCTCTTGGAGCGGCGGACGAGGCCTATCTGACCGAAGCCATTTTCCGCAACACCTGGGGAGCGCGGTTGCAGCCGTACCTGTCCAGCGACGACTACGACGAGCTCACGCGTCTTTGCGATCCGCAGCATCCGCAGTTCGCACTGCGCCGACCGGATTTCCACTTCGTGCAGACGTTTACGGTAGTGGTTGGGGAGCGGTGATGATGGCGATACGCTAGAACGCCGCTTCGATGAGGTGCGCGGTAGCGTGGAGTCTGCGTGGGATTGTTCGGGCCAGCCTGCGGCCGTCCGAATTTGTTCCTGACAAATTCGTCGAACCCGTTAGGGTTCGTCCACCACCTCTCTCCGCCAGATACGCAAAACGCCCCTTGCGGGGCGTTTTGCGTATCTGGCGGAGAGAGAGTCCGATAAAGGCTCGTCCGGCCCCGTTCGCCCGTTTCCGAAAATGATCGCCAAGCCTATGTGTTGCAAGCATTTTTCTGTCTAACCACGTCCGGCGACGTCCGCTAGAATTCGCCTACAGCGTCTATACTTCGTAGGGACGGAAGTCGGGACGGTCAGTTTGGCGGAGAGTTCGGCGGAGGCAAAATGCACAACAGACTCACAGCGATCGGCGTCAGGAACACAACGAAGCCGGGAAGGTACTGCGACGGCGGCGGACTGTATCTGTACGTCCCCACCACCAAGTTTCGCGGCGGCAAACGATGGGTCTTTCGATGGCGCGACAAGCTCACCGGCAAGACCCGTGACAAGGGGCTCGGCCCGGTCAGCGATGTGACGCTGATCCAAGCACGCGAAAAAGCGGCTGAGTACCGGCAGCAAGTTCGCGACGGCATCGACCCTATCGACGCAGCCCGCGAAAAACTGGCCGCCGCCAAAGTTGAAGGCGCTCGCCTCGTTACCTTCGGTCAATGCGCGAAGAGGTACATGGACGCGCACCGCGACGGCTGGCGCAATGCGAAGCATGCCGCCCAGTGGCAATCCACGCTCGACACCTATGCGGCGATCCTCCAGCCGCTGCCCGTGGACAAGATCGACACCGGCCTAGTCCTGAAGGTGCTGGAGCCAATCTGGACGACTAAGACTGAAACCGCGACTCGCGTCCGGCAACGGATCGAAGCGGTGCTGAGTTGGGCGACGGCCCGCAAGTTACGCAGTGGAGAGAATCCGGCGCGTTGGCGCGGGCATCTAGAAAACCTTCTAGCCAAGCCGACCAAGCTCAAGAAGGTCGAACATCGTGCTGCCCTACCCTACACCGACGCGGGCACCTTCATGGCCGAGCTGCGCGAGCAAAAGGGGCTGGGCGCGCTCGCGCTGGAACTTCAAATCCTGACGGCCTGCCGACCGGGCGAAGTAGCCGGCGCGCAATGGGCGGAGTTCGATCTAGACGCAGCCACGTGGACGATTCCGGGCGACCGCATGAAGGCGGGCAAGGAACATCGCGTGCCGCTATCGGCGCCCGCCGTCGCGCTGCTACGCGAACTGCCCCGCGTCAACGCGTTCGTGTTTCCCGGCCCGAAAAAAGGCCAGTCCCTCACGACCGCCGCCATGCTCAAGGCGCTGCGCACTGTGCGCCCCGGCTTCGATGCGCACGGCTTCCGCAGCACGTTCCGCGACTGGGCCGCTGACCAGACCGCCTACCCGCGCGACGTCGCCGAGGCCGCGCTGGCGCACGCCGTCCAAGGGGTGGAGGCTGTATATCGCCGTACTGACTTGTTGAACAAGCGCGCACGGCTCATGGCGGACTGGGCGAAGTACTGTGCGAAGCCTGCTCCTGCCGGCAGCAACGTGCGTGGTATTCGCGAAGGGGCGAAGGCATGAGCACTAAGCGAGTTCGCACTCCACCGAACTTTGACGCAATAGTGCGCTCGTTGAAATCGAAGGCGCCTGAGGCGCGCATTGAGCAACTTCGCCGACACGAAGAATTGCAACTGACTGCCGACCTACTTGCTGAAGGCTACACCGAAGCGACCACCGATTCCGGGCGCATGGCTGTGCTGTCTGGGATATCGAGTGCCGAGGTAAGAGCACAGGAACTAGACTCGCGGCCGCATGTCGAGCGCGGTAAAAAATCTCAGGCGCAGCGCCAGACCGCTTCAGATTCAGCCTCTCAGCAAAGAAAACAAGAGGCCATGAAACTCAAGGAACTTGCACAAGCGCTCGCGCAGCAAGTATCCACTCATATCCGCGAACGCAGCCAATCGGAAACTGCGCGTAAAGTGAAGGAGTCAGCTTTACAGTCCACTGCCCCGGGTGCAGAGCGCCTAGCAAATATGTCGCTTCGCCATCTCGTAACACTGATATTCCATTGAGCCTGAACAATAGGATTGTCCATTCATGAAAATGACAGAGGATGACTACGGGGACAACGATGACCCACCTTTCAAAAGGTTATGTGCTAGATACGGTCTAGCCATGTATTTCGTTCAAGTTCTCGAACACGGAATAGTGAATGCCCTTGTGTGGCTCGATCTTTACAAAAGAACAGGTGGTCGATGGACTCCTGAAGAGTATGACCGCTATTACGACAGTCGGTTCGGCGAGACGTTGAAAGAACTCTCCTCTCGTCTCGCAAAGCACGGATCGATTCCGACGAACTTACAAGATCGACTCATTGAGGCCAACAAGAGACGCCGAGTGCTCGCGCATCATTTTTTTCGTGAATCGGCAGATGCGGTTGCATTGGACCAGGTGGATTACCTCCTCAAGCAGCTTGAGGAAGATCGATGTTTCTTTCAGGAAACGGACATGCTGCTTCAAGATTTCATAGAGCCGGTGCTACAACGAGTGGGTTTTACAAAGGAAGTTCGCGAGCACGCTACGCAGGCCTATCGCGAAGAGATCAGCAAAGCTGATAGCCCAGTCAAATAAGCTGACACAATTCGTTGGAAATTACCGCCGATGATTTCTAGCACCCTGGTATCTAATCCGTGTCCGTAGCCCACTGAACAAGCGGCTACGGACGCGAACATATCCGTTGCGTCCAACATCTCACGAGGACGTAAACGTGAAAGACGACAAGCCCATTGCGCCGCTGGCGTATTCCCCGTTGGAAGCTGCGCACCGTCTCGGTGTGGGCCGCTCCACGATCTACGAACTCATCAAGTCCGGCGATCTGGAAGTTAGCAAGCTCGGCACCCGCACCCTCATCCATGCTGATTCCTGCGATCGCGTGCTTGAGAAGTCCCGCGTCAAGGCGAGCAGCCGCGCGTGAGTCGAAAGCGCAAGCCTGACTTAGAAGGGGCGGCAAATCCAACCGCCGATCCGCGCATTGCGGAGGAAGCGCGCCGCCTACTCACTGAAGAGGAAGCAGGGATGACTGAGACGGAGGTTCGTGCGCGTGCCGAGGCGAAGCGCAAACGGCTGGACAAGGAGCATCGCGCGCAGCAGCGGAAGAAAAAGAGCAATGCTGCCGATGGTGGCGTTGAAGAACGAATTGAAACCCCAGCAATGCCATCGGCTGACCCTCGTATCGCGGAAGAGGTGCGGCGCTTTATGGATGGTCAGCAGCAGCGCATCGCTGAGGACAACGAGCGCAACCCTGTGCTGCCGTCGCTGCGCAAGAATCCTTCTGGCGCGGCGGAGATTGTGCTGGATCACTTCTTCAGCGCGGACAAAGAAATCAAGCCAGTACGGCTGCTGATCTATTACCGGGAAAATTGGTATCAATACGAGAATCGACGTTGGGCGCTGGTGACCAAGGATGACGTCGAAAGCGCCTTGTATAAGTGTCTACTGAACTGCCGGCAGGTCGATGCGGAAGGCGAAATTCATCCCTTTGTGACGTCGCAACCAAACGTCAACACCATCTATTTCCAGATCGCGAAAAACGAGTTGATCAAGTCTGGCCTGTCTGTGCCTTGTGTCCGCGACGTCGAAGGAAAATGGCGTGAAGTCGATGGACGTGGCTTGATGGTTTGCCGCGGTGAGATCGTGGACTTGTTGACGGGTAAGTCGAAGTCAAACTTGTACACATTTGTGCCGAATGGCGCTGACTGGTGCTATGACCCGAAGGCGGAGGACTGCCCGGTGTGGAAGGAGTTCTTGTGCCAGCTCTTCGGCGATAAGGCCGACGAGATTGCCATGTTGCAAGAATTTGCTGGGTACCTGCTTTCGGGAGATACCTGGGCCCAGAAGGGGCTGATTGTTGTTGGACCGCCGCGGGCGGGTAAGGGTGTTATCGGTAATGTGCTGACGCAGCTGCTCGGCGAATCGATGGTATCTAGTCCGGCGCTTCACGCGATTGGTACGCGCTTCGGTCTGGAAAGCATGATCGACAAGCGCCTGTGCCTGATCTCCGACGCGCGGCTGTCGAACCGGCAAGACATCTTCGCGGTGATCGAAACCTTGCTGCGAATTATCGGCGAGGACTCGGTGAGTGTTGACCGGAAAAACAAGAATGCGCTGAACCTGAAGCTCGGCGTGCGGGTGCTAATGCTATCGAACGAGATGCCACACCTGCCAGACAACTCGACCGCCATCAACAATCGGTTCCTCATCATCAAGCTGCGTGAATCGTTCCTTGGTCGCGAGGATGTGCACCTGCTCGACAAGCTGCTGGAGGAACTGCCTGCCATTGCGAACTGGGCAGTGGCAGGCTATCGACGTCTCATGAAAGCGCACAAGTTCAGCGAGCCGCAATCCAGCCGGGATGAACGCAACGAGTGGCGCGTGGAGACGAACCCGCTGGAGGAATTTGTGAAGGGCTACTGTGAGGAACGTCCTGGACACGTTACCGATCCTGCCGCTTTTTCTGAGAAGTACAACATATGGCGAGAGAAAAACGGCATGCCGGCCCCGGTCGCCTCTAACAGCTTGAGCAAGGCGTTGAAGGCCATGTTGGGGGATGGGTTCGAGAGTCGATGGGTCGGAAACAAGAGATGCTGGAAAGGGATCAAGCTCAACGCGCGCGGCAAAAAATTGAAGCGCCCCCCGCCTGCGTTTTGATGCTGGCTACGACCGACGATATGCCTACGATGAGTAATGGCTTTCTGACGCTCGCCGCCCATCCCTGCGGTCAGCGGTGGCGGTGGCGAGTTGCCGGCAGGGAGTTCGATGAGCGCTGCCGACGATCAAACCGACGACATACCGACGATCCTGCCGGCGGTTCTAGGCGTTGGTATTACTGGGTTGCCGACGATACCGACGATCTTTTTCTATTTAGGGAGAGAGAAATAGAAATAAGAAAAAGAGGGAGAAATATACGCGGAAGGAGTAGCGGCGTTTTTATCGTCGGCAATCGTCGGTTTGTAAACCGCCCCGGCAGTCTCGCGCCCGACTCGCCCCGGCAGCACCGAGCCCATGCAGGAGCTTCCGGACGCACTTCGCGCGGCTCGCCGGTAGTCGGGGCTGCGGTAACTAGCCGGTCGCCGCGTAGCGGGCCGGAGAAACAGGAGAAGAGCGGATGACGACTCATACATGCCCCCGGTGTCGGTTCGAGTTCCATGACGAGGACGCGGAGCTAGACCGGCAAATTGCTGAGCGTGTGGCCGAATGGACGGCGGAATGCGCAGCAAGAGGCTGGCCGGTTCGAGGTGGTCGTGTGTTGGAACCCGTCGCGGCAGAGCTGCTCTGTATGCGGAAGCGCGTGCTTGCGGAGCAGCGTCTCGCAGGTACTGGCCCGCGCTATCTGCACGTAAACGGCTCCCCCCTGAGCTACCACCTCACTGAACTGGCGGCATGGGAGGCCATGCAAGAAAAGGGCGACTCGTGGAAGCCATAGATGGTCATAACTGGTCATAGATGGCCAAGGCGCTGGCGCATTCTCGACGCGTACCCAATCCAACTTCAAGAGGATATGCCAATGTCTCTTTCAGCCCCACGTGGTCGCAGCTTCATCCGTCTCAAGCTTGCCCAGTTCGGCGGCGGCGGCTCCCCTGAACTGACCAACACCTTCGCGGCAGCCCGCTGGCCCGCCGAAGGCTTCGCCATCGCCAAGGCCGCTGTTGCAGCGCTGACGTCCGGCGACATTGGCACCCCTGAAGCTGTCGAGTACCTCAACGCCGTACGTGAGAAGTCGGTGTTGGGCGGCATGTCCGGCACCCGCCCCGTCGCCTTCAACAAACGCATGATCGCGCGCACGAACGGCGCAACAGGATTCTGGGTGGGTGAAGCTGCGCCCGCACCGATGCTCAAGACCGTACTCGCCGGCAGCACGCTGACCTCCAAGAAGGTTGTCGCACTCATTGCCGCAACTGAGGAAGCTCAACGCGCGGAATCGCCTGCCGTCGAAGCCGGTTTTCAGTTCGATTTGGAGACTGGCTGCGCGGGTGCGATCGACCAAGCTTTTCTCGACCCGACCAACGCGGGCAGCGCGACCGCTCCCGCAGCGGTCACGCATGGCGCACCGACTATCACCGCCTCAAGCGACGCTGCTGCCGACCTCAAGGCACTAGTCGCCGCGTTCGCGGGTGATATGTCCAGCGCATATCTCGTCACCGATCCGGACACGGCCACGGGACTGGCGATGGTGCGCGGTGCCAACGGTTCCTTCCTGTTCCCCGATGCTGGTCCACGCGGCGGTTCCGTGCTCGGCATCCCGCTGCTGGTGTCAAGGTTTAGCCCGCGCGATACGTCCGGTGGACAGATCGCACTCATTGATGCTTCCGGCATCGCGGTCGCGATGGACGCCATCGAACTAAGCCAGAGTGATCAGACGTCCCTCGCCATGAGTGACACGCCGACCTCGCCTGCTTCGATGGTCTCCATGTTCCAGACCAACAGTGTTGCCCTGAAGGCGGTCATCTACGCGAACTTCGAGAACCAGCGCGTCGGCGGCGTCGCGGTACTTACTGGCGTGGACTATTGATATGAACCGCGTTGAGCAAATCCTCGCCGAAATGACCAAGGCCGAGCGTGAAGCGCCGGCCACACGCGGCGACCTGACACAGTTCATCGTCCTCATGCTGAAGCATATGAAGGAACTCAACCAGCGCATCAAGGAACTGGAGAAAGGAGCACGACCATGATGATGACTGACTTGAACGAAGCCCAGCGCAACTATCCGCGCGCATGGAACAACGTCAAGGAACAGATCGCCTACAGCAAGCAAATCACCGATGGCGACTTTGTTCCATTCGCTGCTGAAGTCATCGACGTCAAAGGCGTGCCGATGCTTGAGGTCTATTGCATGACGGACTTGGTGGAAGCGGACACCGGCAAGTCGCTCAACGCCATGCGCTTCCGTGCCTTCATTCGTGATCCATCGGACTTGAAGAAGCTGCACTGACGACCGACCGGGGGGAGTGGCAAATGTTGCGCCCGCACGCGTAGGAATCCGCCATCCCAAGTTTTTAATCATGTAATCAAGGTTGCCTTACAAAAAATCCGGCCATGACCACAGCGAAATCCCCGCCTAAAGAGCTGTCAACGTCGTCCAAAGCACTGTGGAAACGGCTGGCATCTGAGTACTCCATCGAGGACGACGCAGGGCTTTTGCTGCTGCAAACCGCGATGGAGGCACGCGACCGGATGCGCGGCGCACAAGAGGCCATCGAACGCGACGGCATGACAATTCTGGATCGTTTCAGCCAGCGCAAGGCGCATCCCCTGTTGCCCGCCGAGCGCGATGCCCGCGCACAGATGCTCGCCGCGCTGCGGGCGCTGAACCTGGACGTGGAACCGCTCCATGACCGCCCCGGTCGCCCGGCAGGACGTTGACCGATGCCGACCACTCGCCGCTATCGCACACGTCCGCGCAATAAAGGCATCGACCCGGCAATGTGGTCGATCCTTACCGACACACCGCTGCCTGCAGACGCCAATTCCTTCATTGCGCTGGACGCGGAGAGTTACGACGTCATGCGATTGTTGTGGGAGGATCACCGCGCCGGCATCCTCGCCGACTGGATCAAGACGCAGCCCGGCACGCGCCCGTCATGTTGGTGGAGGTTCGATGCGCCGCGCCTCACCCCTGAGAAACATGGGCGCTGGTCGCGCACGGTGCTGGCCCCACGATTGATCGAGACGCGCCGCAAGCTGCGCGGCGACGGGAAGCCGCTCCACGAAGTGCTGAACTTCGCGCCCGCACATCACTACGGCATCCCCGCGTGGTGCGGCGATCCCGACAACCCGCCTGAGTTCGAGACGCAGCGCGCCTACCTCAAACGTCACGGCCTGCTGCTGCCGGCAGAGCGTCGCAAGATTGCCGAGCCGTACCCGCACCCGTTGCGGATTGAGGCGGCTAGGCGATGGACTTGAACCGGATTCAGCAAGCAGGAGAGAGTTACGCCTGCTTGTCCGCGATCTTGCGAGGCTTCTGGTCGATCTTCAGCGCCCCGTCTTTTACCGTGACAGAGTATGTCTTGACCTTGACCTGGGGCGCAGAGGCAGCCGACTTCGTGGCAACAGCGCCACTACGCTCGGAGGCGCGTGGAGAACGCACCTGTCCGCCACTGAAGGTGGCTCGTCCGGAATTCATGAAATAGTTAGAATTCATCTGCATACCCCGTGTGCTTGTGCTGAAGTTTCGGTTCGTTCAGCATCTCGAAGCGTTCACCACGCTTCAGCACCCCGATATGGGTGCGACCGCCGACAACAGGAATGCCGCGTGCGAAGCGTTGCATACCCGACTGAATGTTGACAAGTAGCTCCACGAAATCGACCGCGTATTGTGTGGAAAGGTTCCCATAGTCGATGTCTGCTCCTACTGAGTCCCAAGGAAGCGTAGGGGGCTGCTCTTCACGAACCTGAATATCAAGTCCGTGCGGCAATACTACGCCAGCATCCGTGATGGCCTTTGACAAATCAGCGATGGTGCTCTCGCGTTGCTGCTTCATCGCTTTTATAAGTTCGCGATTGACTTTATGTTTTAATACACCATCTGCTCCACGCAATAACCTTTCAACATAATCAGCAGTGCCACCCCAGCAAACACCAGTGTGGTCATCTCCATCAAATTGCTCCACTATTGAATTTTCAGATAAATCAATTCGGATAATTTTCCCATAATCTTCATCCTTACCATAACCGGCAACGATGAATTGAACCGTGGGAAAATATTGAGGTTCTGGGGTGCCTGATTTTTTGAAGTCTTCGCTCCATAATTGGTACATAAATTCTTTGAATTTATTTGCTACATCTATAACATTGTTAAATGCCACACCATCCGCTTTAATTTTTCGACGAAAGCGCTTTGCTTGCTCGGCAACTGTTATACCTCCGAGAATTGCGAGGCCAGCCGTTACTGCGGCAACAGACGTATCATCATCCTCATAAAGACAGAACATCTTACTTACGCCGCCAAATACAGTCGTCGCTAGCTGCCTCGTCTCATCGAATTTGAATTTAAGGCTCAAATTGCCAGCATCATCCACTACCGGCATTCCATTGTCCCCTAAAATCAGACTTCCATCTTTGAAAGGCTGCAAGACATACTCCGTGATGCTCGAAAGGCTATCGCAGCCAAGGACAATGCCGTCGTAAGTGCAAAGCGCTATATTGATCGTCATGAATTCCCCTGCTTTTCTTTAATGCGTGCTTGCGCGCGCCATCATTGTTATCGCATCCGCGGCACACGATCACTCGGGATTGTCGATGCTGAATTCATTGACGGCTTGCGCGTATGCGACCCCTGCTGGCGTTTGATCTACGCCATTCGGGTCGCCGTCGATGTGGGACATGGCATCCAGTCGGGTAAGCCAAGCCGCATAGAGCTTCTTTGCCTCGGCAACTTGGTCGGGAGACTTGCCGACGATCCATGCTTCATAGGCAGCTTTGCCTTTGTCATGGGTGGACTTCCACGCGGGGGCAAGCGGTGCGAGTGCGCTGGTATCCGGCCCCTTAGCTGCGTCGGCCTGCAATTTTTCTTGGAACTGCTGCGAACTCATAGTCGCCATTGCAACTTGGTTGTCCATGTCCCGTTTTTGGGAGGCAAGCTGCATATCGAGGCTCGCCTTGAAGGCGGCGACTGAGTAATCCCCGGCAGCCTCGTTGAACTGCGCGACGAGCCCCTTGGGCGTTGCGGCGGTTTGCGCATACGCGATCGAACAAGCGAGCAGCATCGACGCTGCTGCTGTGAGCATCTTCTTCATGGTGGTTCCCCTGTCCCTGTCTTTGGTGGACGGCCCCAGTATTCCGCGATCTTGGGCGCGGTTCCAGTATCGGCGACCGTGGCGCTATCGAAGCGCTGCGCCTAGGACCATGCAGGCGTGTGCAGGAGCGCGTCGCGTGGGTTAGGCGATACCTCGCCCTGCCTCCCTACCTTCGCGCAAGGCGGAAATCGCCGCGAAACCGGCGCCAGCCCTCGTCCGTAGCCGTCCGTTTACAGGCCGAAATCGCGTAGGGACGGAAGTCGGGACGGAAACCATCAGGAAACAAAAAAGCCCCTAGAAACAGGGGCTTAAATGCGTATCTGGCGGAGAGAGAGGGATTCGAACCCTCGATAAGGTTTTTGACCCTATACTCCCTTAGCAGGGGAGCCCCTTCGGCCACTCGGGCATCTCTCCGGGGTTTTCTTCGCAGTGCTGC
>Ga0157371_10004219_pt1 | contig 12643 bp, 10 predicted proteins | sample C45metaG_FD_113462 | JGI IMG/M metagenome (GOLD analysis project Ga0157371, IMG submission 113462) | Corn rhizosphere microbial communities from Kellogg Biological Station, Michigan, USA - C4-5 metaG | ecosystem: Host-associated > Plants > Roots > Rhizosphere > Soil | place: USA: Michigan... | reverse complement strand
CGTCGTCCAGCAACCGTTGCGGTCCGTTGTCGAACAGGCTCAGCTGTGCCATGGCGGCAGGAATGCCGGAAAATACATGCTCACGGGTTCAGTTCCTTCGCGCTCGTTTCCACCAGCTTGCGCCGTGCACGCCAGACCTCGGCGGTCTGCGGCTTGACGAACAGCGAGATGATTTCCGGATGGGCGACCTTGGCCTGTTTCTCGATGCGGTTGATGCAGGCTTCGATCTGCGTGGTGTTCAATGCGTCCTCGAACTCGGCGCTCAGCGCAGCCACCACCTGATTCGGTCCCATCTGCACGGTCAATACGCCGTTGGCGCAGCGCACGCCATCATCGCCTGCGGCGATCGCGAGTATCGCTTCGCTCACCGCCGGATGGGCGGTTTCACCGATCAGCAAGCCCTTGGTTTCGCGTGCCAGCAGCATCGCGGATACGGCCAGCACGCCAGCGATGCCGATGGACGCGACGCCGTCGAGCACCGGCTGATCGAGCAACTGCGCGCCGATCAGGCCGGCCAGCGCCACCAGCAGGCCGAGCAGCGCGGCGCTGTCCTCCAGCAGGACGGTGAAGGTGCTGGGGTCCTTGCTCAGGCGGAACGCCTCGAAGTACCCGAGCCGGCCCTTGCGTGCACGGAATTCGCGCAGCGCCACGAACCACGACGTGCCTTCGAACAGAAGCGATACGGCCACCACCAGATAATTGATCAGCGGGCGTTCGATGGGTTCCGGTTGGCGGATGTGCATCACGCCCTCGTAGAACGACACGCCAGCACCCATCGCCAGCACCAGCAAGGCGACGATGAAACTCCAGAAGTACAGTTCGCGACCGTGCCCGAACGGATGGGTGCGGTCGGGCGGCATGCCGGCGCGGTGCAAGCCATACAACAGCAGCAGTTCGTTGACCGTGTCGACCAGCGAATGCACACCCTCGCTGAGCATCGCCGAACTGCCCGAGAGCCCGGCTGCCACGAATTTTGCGATGGCGATCAGCAGATTGCCGCCAAGCGCGACATAGACCACCTTGTGCGAACCGGAGGCGGGCATGGATCAATCCTCCGTATACAGTTTCTGGCAACGCAGGCAAAAGAAACTTCGGCGATGCGTCTTGCCCAGATACGCGCGCTGCAGCGGGATGTCGTGGCGCGGGCAGCGCCCGCGGTTGTGCACCAGCCAGTGTTTGGCCAGTACGTGCGCCTTCTTCCAGGCCAGGAACTCGAACGTATAGACGCGGGCCTGCTGCACCAGTTCGCGCAGCTTGTACGGAGAAAGCGCGCCGACCCTCGACAGCGGATGCACGCGTATCCGGAACAGCACCTCGTTTTTGATGATGTTGCCGACCCCGGCAAAGACGGTCTGGTCGAGCAGGGCGTCGCAGACCAGGGCATGCGGCATCTTGCGCAGTTTTGCGCGCGCCAGCTTCGGGTCCCAGTGGTCCGACATCACGTCGCTGCGCCAGTCGTACAGCGCGTCGAGGCTGCCCTCCAGCAGGCGCACCGAGCCGTTGTAGAAGTTCAGTTCGCCCTCATCGAAAACAAGGTTGAGCCGCGGCGCGATATCCCGTCCCTCGTTGATGCGGTAGCTGCCGAACATCAGCAGGTGGACGCGTACGGTCAGGTCGTTCGACAACTCGATCAGGAACTGCTTGCCGAAGCTGCGCAAGGCAAGCACGCGGCGGCCGGGCAGTTGCTCCATGTCGATTTTCGCGTTGCCCTTCGCGTGCAGGATGGTTCGCCCGGCAAAGGCCGCGGCTTCTTCGCGCAGGATGACGATGGAGGGGCCTTCCGGCATCAATACTTCCCGGGCATTCGTGGAATGGCTACTGTGCGTCGCGGAACGACCACGTGAAGTGAAGTGCGTCAGCCGATACGTTCGATCAGGTCCAGTGCGTTCGCTACGGCGTGGCCGAGCGCCGTGTTGTCGAACACGCACCAGCGCTGGGCGCAGCCGTGGCGCACGCGCTGCAGCCGGCGTTCGATGCTGCGTAGCGCGGCGTCGGAGTAGGCGTCGTAATAGATGTGCGGTGCGCCGTGCAGGCGGAAATACTGCAAACGGGGATCTCCCGCCGGAACCGCTGCCCGTGGGATCCGCGCCGGATCGGCGGCCACCCGCGCGATACCCCGCTCACGCAGCGCGCGGTCGACGGCCGGTTGAAACCACGACAGGTGGCGTGGCTCACAGGCCACCGGCCCCTGGTGCAGCCGTATCAACTGATCGAAGAATGACAGTGCCTCCGATGGCGCGTAGGCAAGGCTGGGTGGCAGCTGCAGCAGCAGGCAACCCAGTTTTGCACCCAGTTCGCCGACCTGGCCCAGGAAGATTCGCAGCGCCGGTTCACAGTCGCGCAAGCGGGCTTCGTGGCTGATGGCGCGCGGCATCTTCACCGCAAAGCGGAACGCTGGCGGTACGCTCCCCGCCCAGCGGCGGTAGGTGGCCGTCAGATGCGCGCGATAGAACGAGGAATTGATCTCGACGCAGTTGAACCGTTGCGCATAGCGCTCGAGGTGGCTGTTCCCTTCGGGAAAGCGGCTTGCCAGCGCGGAAGGGATCGACCAGCCGGCGCAGCCGATGAACAACGTGGGTCGGGACGAAGCGGCAACGTTCATCTAATCATCGCCCACGCCAAATACGGAGAGCGATTCCTGCTGCGGTGAGGAACCGTGTACTGGCCTGGTCGCGTGGTTGGGCGAGCAGATCACGATGGAAGCCTGGCGCGCAATCGCATCGCGTCGAAGGGCGCCTTCACCTTCGCGTCGTTGTCGAAGTAGCAATAGATGTCGCGCGATTTGCGCGCCGGTGGAGGTTGGCGGCTGGCGCGATTCCCGGCGCCGCGTGGCTGCTTGCCCTTCATCCATGCGCGGATCCGCCGTGCCCAGTCGCCCAGGGCGGCGTCGGTGTAGCCGCTTGCATAAAGCACCTTGTCGCCGTGCAGCCGCATGTAGACGAATCCGCCGGTGACGTCCTGCAGCTTTGGCCATTTCGACGCCGCATCAGAGACCACCAGCCCGACGCGTTGCCGGCGCAAAAGACGGATGAACGCCGGATCCTCGAAACTCTCGTGACGAATTTCGATGGCATGGCGAAGGCGCCGGTTTCGATCGCAGGCCAGGTCGCCGACGTGCCCGATGTGGCTGTCGTGGCGCCTGGCCAGGGACAGCGCGGTCTCGCTGTCCCTTGGCAACAAGGAAAGAAACGCGTCGAACAGCTCGTGGTCGTATTTCAGGCTGGGCGGAAACTGCCACAGCACGGGCCCCAGCTTTTCGCGCAATTCCAGCACGCCGGAGGCGAGAAAATTCGCCAACGGCGTTTCCACCTCACGCAGCCTGCGGATGTGGGTGATGAAGCGCGGTGCCTTCACGGCGAAAACGAAACCGCGAGGCGTATCGCGGTACCAGCGGCGCCAGCTGTCGGGATGCTGCAGCGAATAAAAGGAGCCGTTGATCTCGATGGTGTCGAACTGCCGCGAGGCGTAATGCAGTTCCTGCCGTTGCGGGAGATTTTCCGGATAGAACTTGCCCCGCCACGGTGGATAGCGCCAGCCGGAGATGCCGATACGAACCTTGGCCATGGAATTTCCGCTGGCGCTGTCGATGCGATGACACTACCGGGCCGGTCGTCATTCCATGATGAAGGAACGCTGTGTCCAAAGAAGGCGCACGCAGCGGGGCCGGATATCGGGATTGGGTCGAAATGCCAACGCACCATCAAGAACGTGACGATCGTCGAAAACCCTGGTCGGAGCATCGCAAGCACGGATGTGTACGACGCACCAAAAAGCCACGCGATTAACCCGGCGGCCCGAAAGCGCAACGGCAACAATCGCGCCCGGCGTTGCCGGGAAGTCTCCCACGGACCTGACTACCCGGCGAACGCCCCGTCGCCATCTGTTTACCTGGACGGCGCAACCGCTTCCGTCCCCGCCGCATCCTTCGTCCACAGCTTCGCCTCCAACTTGCCACCCAGCATCTGCTGACGCACCAGCGGGATCGGCGGGCCGCCGTAGCTGAGGAACTGGTCGTGGAAGGCCTTCAGGGCGTTCGGGCCGGGATGCGCGGCGATCCAGTCCTGGCGCAGCTGCATGATCATCAGCTTGCCCATCGTGTAGTTGAGGTAAGCAGGGTCGTAGGTGCCGCGCGCGGCCTGCTGGCGGGCGTTGCCCGGATCCTGGAAGGCCTTGTCGCGGAACATCTGCTCGGACTGGGCGATGGTCATGCCGCCGGTGTGCAGACCGATGGCGGAGAGGTAGCGCACGTCGCGCAGGAGGGCGTTGGTGAGCTGGCCGATATGGACTTCCGGGGTGGCGCCGTCGAGGCCGGCGTCGAACATCATCTCCTCGGTGTAGTGCGCCCAACCCTCGGCGAAGGCGTAGCCGACGAAGAGCTGGCCGAACTTCCAGTGCGCACGGTTGGCGTGCAGGAACTGCAGGAAATGACCCGGCCAGACTTCATGCGCGGAGACGAACAGCAACGCGGCCTTGCCCGGCACGTAGGCGGCCTGGTCGGCTTTGCTCCAGGTCGGATCCGGCGGCGCGATGTAGTACACCGAGGGCAGGTTTTTTTCGTACGGGCCGGGGATCTCGATATAGGCGAAGTTCCAGCGGTTGAACGGCGGTGCTTCTTCGGCCTTGGCCTGCTCGGTGCCGGGAATGCTCACCAGGTCCTTGTCGACGATGAACTGGCGCAGGCTGGCGAGCTGCTTGCGCGCACCCTCGACGGCACCGCCCACGGGCTTGTCGGCGCTCTCCTTGGCGACGCACGCCTTGAGCGATTCCCCGGGCGTGAATTGATCGCAGGCGGCCTTCAGTGCGGCGAGATTGCGTTTCAGGTCCGACTCGCCGATGGCCTTGAGCTGATCCAGCGGCAAGTCGACCAGTTCGGTGGCGTGCAGCATCTTCGAGAATTTTTCGGCGCCCAGCGCGTAGTCCTGGGTGGCGTGCGGCTTCTGCGCCTTCAGCCAGTCGGCCAGATCCCGCGTGGCCTTGATCGCGGCGGCATTGCTGGCCTTGAAGCGCGCCTGCAGGGCGTCGTCCTTCACGTCGGCGAAGATGCCGGGTACGTCGGTCTTGAAGAACGTGGCGTAGCCGCCGAACGAGTTGACGCCCACATCGATGTAGGACGCAGGCAGCGGCAGCTTGAGGTTGGCCTTGATCTGGGCCAGTGCCTTGGGCAGCGCCTCCTGGTAGGTGACGAACGCCGCCATGCGCTGGGCCAGCGGCGCATATGGCCGGGTCAGGTACATGCTCGGCGACAGGTCGCCGGTGTAGAAAGCCGGGTTGCTGTACGGCGCGCCGGAATCTTCCAGCCAGAACAACTGGCCGTCGATCACCGCCAGCACGTAGTCGCGGTGGAAGCGACCTTGCGCGTCGAGCTTGTCATCGGTGAAGGCGGCGAACGTGGTGCGCTGTGCGTGCAGCCAGTCGGCGGTCGCCTTCAGGCCGGCCTTGCTGTAATCGGGCAGCTTGCCGTCGAACTCGTGCTTGCCGGCGTTGGCGGCGAACACCGGGTTGTGCTCGAACATGCCGTCGATGAAAGCGTCCACGGCCGACGCCAGCGCTGCGCTGTCACTGGCAGGCTTCGCCGATGCGACGGTGGATGTGGGGGCCGGAGCTGTCGTCTGTGCGGGAGGCGGCGCGTCGGGCGAGCAACCGGAGAGGAGGACGGTGACGACAGCGGACAGCGTGAGTACGCGGAGCGGGCGCATGGTCGATTCCCTGGGGATGGAAGCGCCGAGCCTAGGTGCTGCGGCGACAGGGCGCAATCCACGGCCATCGTCGCGATCGGCCCCGCATGACGTGCATCACACACGATTGCCTCGACTTGCTTCGGCCGGGCATGCCCCTTCAGGTTGCCTATTTTTCCACCGTCCGCAAGGCAGCTTCGATCGCTTCGACCAACTGCTCCCCGCCAAACGGTTTGCGCAGAAACACGCCGCGTTCGGGAATTTCGGCGCATTGGACCTCGGTGTCGGCAGTGATCACGACGACAGCCACGCCGGGATACTGCGTGATCGCCTTGTGGCAAAGGTCGAGGCCGGTGATGCTGCCGGTCAGGATGACATCGGCGATGATCACATCGATGCGGCTTTGGTCCAGCGTCGCGTTGGCACTGGCTGAACCGAGCGCGAGGATCGTGCGAAAGCCGCCGACTGCCGACAGGTGAATGTCGATGGATTCCAGTACCAGGGCATCGTCGTCGACGACAAGAACGACCTTGCTTGTGTCCACGTTTATACCCTCGCTCTCTCGAATCCACCCAGCATAGACCCAAACAAGCGCGTTCAACCGCGCACGTCGGGTATCTCGATGCCATCGGTCGCACTGCGCCTGAGCAACCACGCCAGTACCGGTGGCGTGACCATCGCGGTCAGCAGCGACATCGCCACGATGATGGCGTAGATGCGACCGTCGAAGACGCCGGCGGCCAGGCCCAGCGTGGCGACCACGATGCCGACTTCGCCTCGCGGCACCATGCCGAAGCCGATGATGGTGGCACTGCGCTGGCCCAGCGACAGCGAGCCCAGCCAGCCGCCGATGAACTTGGAGATGATCGCGATCACGGTGACCACGCCCAGCATCAGCAGGGTGTCGGCACTGGCCAGTTCGTGCAGGTCGACCTTGCTGCCGGTGACCACGAAGAAGAAAGGCGTGAGCAGCGCGAGCAGCGGTTTGGTTTGCTGTTCCAGGGTGTGCTGCTGGCGGGTTTCCGAGGCGATCATGCCGGCCAGGAAGGCTCCGATGATGGCGGCCAGACCGAACCGGGTGGACAGCCAGGCCAGCCCGAGGCACAACGCGAGCACGATCATCAGCGGCGAATGCGGGCCCAGCGGCTTGTCCAGCCAGCTGGAGTTCCAGCGCATGATGCGCGCACCGCCCCATCCGATCACCGCGATGAAACCGACCGCGCCGCCCAGCACGACCAGCAGGTGCGAGGCGTCGACATGGCCGCCGCCCTGCAGCGATACCACCACGCCGAGCAGCAACATGGCGAGGATGTCGTCGATCACGGCCGCGCCCAGGATCACCTTGCTCTCGATGCGCTGCAGCGCGCCAAGCTCCTGCAGCACGCGTGCGGTGATGCCGGCCGAGGTGGCCACGAACGCGGCGGCCACGAAGAGCGAGCGATCCCAGTTGAAGCCATTGCTGTGGGCCCACACGCTGCCCATGCCGAACGGCACCAGCACGCCGACCACGCCGACCACGAAGGCCACGGTGCCGACTTTCTTCAGGTCCTCCAGCCGCGTCTCCAGGCCCACGGCGAACAGCAGCAGGACCACGCCGAGTTCGGCCAGCACGTCAAGCGGCGTGCCGCTGACGATCTGTTCGGGTGTGATCCAGCCGAGCAGGGAAGGGCCGACCGCGCAGCCGGCGGCGATCTCGCCGACCACGCCGGGCAGCTTCAGCCGCTGCGCGATCTCGCCGCCGATCTGGGCGGCCACGAACACGATGAACAAGGTGAACAGGATGTCGCTGGCGTGATGCATGCGATGCGGACCCGGACGCTCGGCAGAGAGCATGCATGCTACATGCTGGCCAATGCGCGTCGATCAGTCGGTGATGGCGGCGCCGGGCAGCGGCCGATCGTGGCGCAGGCGGCCGAACACGCGGCTGGCCGCGGCGGTGATTGCGGCCAGCAGCAGCACCGTCCAGCGGAACGCCACCACGTAGTCTTCGTGTGCGTGGCCTTGCAGCATCGCCGCCATCAGCAAGGTGGACAACGCAATGCCGAAGCTCATCGCCAGGTACTGCACGGTGGAGGCCATCGAGGAGACCATCGAGGCGTGCCGGATGTCCACGTCGTTGTAGATCAGCGTGTTCATCGCGGTGTACTGCAGGCCGGCGAAAGCGCCATAGCAGAAGGTCAGCGAGGCGATCGCCCAGAACGGCGTGGTCGGCCCGAGCAGGGCGAATGCTGCCAGCAGCACCGCCACGATCACGGTGTTGCCGAGTAACAGGCGCCGATAGCCGAAATGCACCAGGGCACGATGAATCACCCACTTGGCGGTGATCGAGCCAAGCGCCTGCGGCACCATCATGAGGCCGGCCATCAACGGCGACCAGCCGCAACCGATCTGCAGGAACAGCATCAGCAGCAGGAACATGCCGGAGATGCCCAGCCGGGTGAACAGGCCGCCGGCCAGCGCGACCCATACGCTGCGCACGCGCAGCAGCGCGAGATCCGCCACCGGGTGCTCGGTGCGTCGGCTGTGCCACACGTAGACGACGCCCAACAGCAACGCGACCATGCCGCACAGGCCGATCCGTTCCCACGGCACCGGCTTGCTGCCGGCCAGCTCGGATGCCGTCAGCAACAATGCCGAGGCGACGGCGAACAGCAGGAAGCCCGGCAGATCGAAACGATTGGCATGATCGAGCCGGTAGTCGGGCATGTCGCGCTTGTTCATCCACACCCCGGCGATCGCCACCGGCACGTTGATCAGGAAGATCAGCCGCCACGACGTGAACTGCACCAGCGCGCCGCCCAGCAGAGGGCCCAGCACCGAACCGAGCAGGCCGAACGTGGCGACGGTACTCATGGCGCGCACGAATTCGCGCTTGTCGATGCTGCGCACCAGCACATAGCGGCCCACCGGCATCAGCGAGGCGCCGCCGACACCCTGCAGCACGCGGGCAGCCACCAGTTGCGGCAGCGTCTGCGCAAGGCCGCACAGCAGCGAACCCAGGCCGAACACCACGATCGCAATGCCGAATACCCGTCGCGTGCCGAGCCGGTCGCACAACCACGGGCTGGCCGGGATCAGGATCGCCAGGGTGAGCACGTAACTGGTCAGGGCGGTACGCATCCCCAGCGGGGTCACCCGGAGCGCTTCGGCCATGGCCGGCACCGCGGTGTTGACCACGGTGGAGTCCAGCGCCTGCATGAAAAAGGCCGCGGCTACCAGCCACAGCAGGCCGCGGTAGCGCTCGCGCGATGAAATCCCCGGCGGGTCGGCTTCAGCCGGCGTCGGGGATGAACCAGGGGAGGCGGCAGCGTGGGGATCTGCGGCGGCATGCGGGGACATTGGCGGATGATAGCTGCTGCGACAGCTTGCTTTCCGCGGCGAGCATCGGCAAGGTGAACCTTGTTTCATCCGCCAGTCATGCCCAGATAGTCATGACGGCCTCAACGACCACACGCGCCGGGGCGACTTCGTTCCGGCGTGTGCTTTTGTGCGGCTTGTGCCGCAAGTATCAGGAAAGCCCATGAGCAAGCCACCGATCACTGTTTCCCGTACCGATATCGATCGCATCGAAGCCTTGCTGGAGCGTCTGCCGGCCGCCGATGTCGAGCGGCTGGGCGCATTGCGCGCGGAACTGGACCGTGCCGACGTGGTTGAGCCGACAGCGATGCCGCGGGACATCGTGACGATGAACTCTACCGTCACGTTCGAGGACGAAGGCAACGCCGAAACGCTCACCCTGACCCTGGTGTATCCGGCGGCCGCCGGTGCGCCCGGCACGGTGTCGATTCTGGCGCCGGTAGGCAGCGCGCTGCTCGGGCTGGCCCGTGGCCAGCAGATCGACTGGCCCACGCCGGACGGCCGCGTGCGTCGCCTGAAGGTGCTGGAGATCAGCTACCAGCCCGAAGCGGCCGGACATCTGCATCGCTGAAACGTTTCGGCGTGAAATGATGCGCGAAGCCGACCTGAAGTCCGCCCGGCAGCCAGCCGATGATCAACCGCGAATGACGTTGCACGAACGGATCGCTGCTGCACGGAACGGCATCGGCCGTGCGCAGCCCGTTCCCGGCGGCGGGGCCGCTCGCCGTGCACGGGTATCGCTAAACTGGGCCGCAGCCAGGAGACCTGCATGACCGATCGCCCCGCCTCCGCCGACACCGTCGCCCGCGCCGCCGCGCTGCGGGCGCAGATCGAGCAGGCCAATTACCGCTATCACGTGCTCGACGATGCGGACATCACCGATGCCGAGTACGACCGGCTGATGCGCGAACTGGAAGCGCTGGAAGCGGAGCATCCGGCGCTCGCAAGCCCCGATTCACCGACCCGCAAGATCGGCGCACGGGCGCAGGGCGGCTTTGCCGAGGTGCGCCACGCGATTCCCATGCTGTCGCTGGGCAATGCATTCGAGCAGGACGGTGAGACACCGCGTGGGCGCTTCCACGAAGTGGCCGAGTTCGAGCGGCGGATCGAGCAGACGCTGGATCGGCGCAACCCCGTGTTTTCGGTCGAACCCAAGCTCGACGGCCTGGCGATCAGCCTGCGCTACGAGCACGGCCTGTTCGTGCAGGGCGCCACCCGCGGCGACGGCGAGACCGGCGAAGACGTCACCGCGAACCTGCGCACCGTGCGCGCAATCCCCTTGAAATTGCGCGGCAAGGGTTGGCCCGAGGTGCTCGAAGTGCGTGGCGAAGTGGTCATGCTGCGCAAGGATTTCGAGGCGTTCAACGAGCGTGCCCGCGCGAATGGCGAGAAGCCGCTGGCGAATCCGCGCAATGGCGCGGCCGGTTCGTTGCGGCAACTCGATCCGGCGATTACCGCGAAGCGCAGGCTGAGCTTCTTCGCCTACGCAATCGGCGTGGTCGAGGGCGGCGAGCTGCCGCCGACGCATTCGGCCACCTTGCAGCAGTTGCGCGAGTGGGGCTTCCCGGTGTCGCCGGAAGTGGCTACCGCACGCGGCTTCGATGGCCTGATTGCCTACTTCCACCGCATCGGCGGGAAGCGCGACAGCCTGCCGTACGACATCGACGGCGTGGTCTACAAGCTGGACGACTACGCCGGCCAGCGCGAGATGGGTTTCGTCTCGCGTGCGCCGCGTTGGGCGATCGCGCACAAGTTCCCGGCGCAGGAGCAAACCACGCGCCTGCTCGACATCGAAGTCCAGATCGGCCGCACGGGCGCGGCCACGCCGCGCGCGCGCATGGAACCGGTGCAGGTAGCCGGCGTCACGGTGACGTATGCCACGCTGCACAACGCCGACCAGGTCGCGCGGCTGGACGCGCGCGTGGGCGACACGGTAATCGTGCGCCGCGCCGGCGACGTGATCCCGGAAGTGGTGCGCGTGGTCGAAGACCTGCGCCCTGCCGGCACGGTGCCGTGGACGATGCCCAGGCATTGCCCGGTATGCGGTTCGGCGTTGATTCGCGAGGAGGGCGCCGCAGCTTGGCGTTGCTCCGGTGGATTGATCTGCGCGGCGCAACGCAAGGAAGCGCTCATCCACTTCGCCTCGCGTCGCGCGATGGACATCGACGGCTTGGGCGAGCGTTTCGCCGAGGCGCTGGTCGAGTTCGACATGGTCAAGACGCCGGCCGATCTCTATCGCCTCTCGGTAGACGACTTCATCGACATGAAGCGGCGTGCGGACGAGCGGGACGGGACCACCCCGGAAACCGTGAAGGCCGGCAAGGTGGCGACCAAGTGGGCCGAGAACCTGGTCGCCGGGATCGAGGCCAGCAAACACACCACGCTGGCGCGCTTCCTGTTCGCGCTGGGCATCATGCACATCGGCGAGAGCACGGCGAAAACGCTGGCTGCATGGCTGGGTCGGCTCGACTTCGTGCGCAGCATGCCGGCGGCGGTGTTGCGGGTGCTGCCGGACGTGGGTGGCGAGGTCGCCACGTCGATCGCCAGCTTCTTCGCGCAGCAGGGCAATCAGCAGGTGGTCGATGCACTGCTTGCCGCCGGCATCACGTTCAGCGACGAGGCCGCACCTTCGGCCCTGCTGCGCGAGCGCCTGAATCTCGGCGTGCTGCTGGACATGGCCGGTGTCAGCAAGCTCGGCCCCAAGAGCTGCAAGCTGCTGGCGCAGCATTTCCCGACGCTGGTCCAACTGCAGGCGGGCGGGGCGGCGCATTGGATCACCGCCGGCGTGCCGCAGGCTGCGGCGACGGGCCTGGAAAACCTCCTGGCCGACCCGGTCGCACTGGCCGAACTGCGTGATGCCGAGACAGCGATGCGCCGCCTTCTCCACGCCATCCCCGCATCGGCAGGAATCACCAGGGCTCCGCTGGCCGAACACAGCTTCGTGCTCACCGGCACGCTGGCCACGCTCAGCCGCGACGAGGCAAAGGAGCGCCTGGAGGCGCTGGGCGCGAAAGTTTCCGGCTCGGTGTCGAAGAAGACCAGCGTGGTGGTCGCCGGTGAGGCGGCCGGCTCCAAGCTGGACAAGGCGCGGGAACTGGGCGTGCCGGTGTGGGACGAGGCGCAGCTGCTGGCCCTGCTCGACGAACACGAGACCCGCTGATGGGTTCTGCTGCGCTTGCCGCCCTGCAGTTGCGCGCCCGGCTCTACGCGCTGATCCGCGCGTACTTCGCCGAACGCCAGGTGCTGGAAGTGGAGACGCCGATCCTGTCGGCGGCCGGCAATACCGATCCGAACATCGAGAGTTTCAGCACGCGTTTCAGCGGGCATGTCGATGCAGGTGCGCGTGAGCGCTGGCTGCGCACCTCGCCGGAATTCCCGTTGAAGCGGCTGCTCGCGGCGGGGATCGGCGACTGCTACGAGCTGGGCCGGGTGTTCCGCAACGGCGAGGCGGGCGGGCGGCACAATCCCGAGTTCACCATGCTGGAGTGGTATCGGGTCGGCTGGGATCACCGTCGTTTGATGGGAGAAACCATCGAGCTGGTCGAGGCGGCGCTGGCGATGGTCGGGCGGCGCGCTGAGGTGCTGATCGAGAGCTACCGGCAACTGTTCCT
>Ga0157371_10004218_pt1 | contig 12643 bp, 13 predicted proteins | sample C45metaG_FD_113462 | JGI IMG/M metagenome (GOLD analysis project Ga0157371, IMG submission 113462) | Corn rhizosphere microbial communities from Kellogg Biological Station, Michigan, USA - C4-5 metaG | ecosystem: Host-associated > Plants > Roots > Rhizosphere > Soil | place: USA: Michigan... | reverse complement strand
TACATTTGCGGCCTCAATGATTATATATGGTTGACGTCATTTTAGGGTTGCTGTGGGGAGATGAGGGTAAGGGGAAAATAGTAGATTATTTCGCTTCAGATTACGATGTTATTGCCGGGTTCCAGGGCGGTCCGAATGCAGGACACACGCTTTATGTTGGTCCCGAAAATAAAAAGCTTGTACTTCATCAAATTCCTTCAGGTGTTTTTCACCAGGGCACAGTTAACCTTATAGGTAATGGTGTTGTTCTCGATCCTGTGACACTGAAAAGAGAAGCCGATGCTGTTGCAGCATTTGGTGTGGATCTGAAAAAGAACCTTTTTATATCGGAGAGAACGAACCTGATCATACCCACCCACAGAGCGCTTGACAAAGCGGCAGAAATGGCAAAGGGAAATGAGAAGATCGGTTCTACCCTGAAAGGTATCGGCCCGGCCTATATGGACAAGACGGGACGAAATGCCTTACGTGTGGGTGACCTTTTACAGAAGAATTTTACGACCTCGTACATCAAGCTTCGCCTTAAGCACCAGAAGCTTTTGGATAATTATAATTTCACTGAAGATATCTCTGCGTGGGAGGAGGAATTCTTTGATGCGATTGAATTCCTGAAGACATTGAACATTGTCAATGGTGAATATTTCATTAATGACAGAATTAACAAGGGTCAGAAAGTATTAGCTGAGGGCGCACAAGGAAGCATGCTGGATATTGATTTCGGCACTTTCCCGTTTGTGACTTCAAGTAATACTATTTCGGCTGGCGTTTGCAATGGTTTGGGTGTGGCACCGCAGAAGATACGCGAGGTAATTGGAGTGTCGAAAGCCTATTGCACAAGGGTAGGCGGTGGACCATTTCCCACTGAATTGGAGGACGAAGTTGGAGAAAGGCTTAGGAAAATAGGTAATGAGTTTGGAGCCACGACTGGTAGGCCGAGAAGGTGCGGATGGATGGATTTGGTGGCGTTGCAGTTTGCCTGTATGCTGAATGGAGTTACTCAACTCGTGATCACGAAGGCTGATGTTTTGGATGCTTTTGAGGAATTGAAGATATGTACTTCGTATAAGGTGAACGGGACTGAAACATCGGAAATCCCTTTCCAGATGAACAATAGTGCCATAGAACCTCAGTATAAAGCGTTTAAAGGCTGGAAAGTGGAAACCTCGCAGATCAAGGAAGAGAAGAATCTGCCCGGCGCGATGAAGAGCTATATGGATTTTATAAATTCCAACCTGAGTGCCAGGGTAAGGTATATTTCCAATGGTCCGGGCAGGGATCAGATCGTGAAAATTCAATAGATTATTGGGCAGAAAAATATTTTTTTTAAAATTTGGCGAATTAAAATTCTCGAATAAATTTTACAGCGCTAATCCAAAATCAAATGGCAGTATTAACAGTGGAGGAATTGACCTCGGAAAAATCGATTACCGAAATAATTGCTTTGGCGAAAAAGGCTGCGAAACCTAAGAAGGTGGAAGAGGATGAAGATGAAGACCTCGACGATGAAGATGTAACGCCTAAGAAATCATCGACCAAGAAGGGGAAGGATGCAGACGATGACGACGATGATGACATCGACGATGACGACGATTGGGATAAGGAAGAGGAGGAAGAGGAATGGGATCCTGATTTCGAGGAATTCGACCTGCCTAAATCCAAGAAAGGTGCCGCAAAGAAAGGTAAAGAAGAGGAAGACGACTTTAAGCTCGAAGAAGATGATGAGTTTAAAGACATGGATCTTTTCAACGACAGCGGATTTGACGACGAAGAGGAAGATTTTTAATTGATCACTTCAATACTATAAACCCTGACTAACTGCACCTATCTAGTAGAAGATGTTGCAGGATTGAAGAAAAGAATGTTGAATTGGGCTAACCGGTTCAACATTTTTTGTTTTTTGGATAACCAGGATTATTCGATTCAACCGCACCAATACGAATGTTTGCTCGCTGCGGGGGCCGTTGAGTATATATCGACGGACCGGCTAAAAGATTTAGATGCTTTTCTTTCAACAGATAAATGGGCCTTTGGGCATTTATCCTACCAGCTAAAGGACTCGATCTATCATTTCAACAAAAGAAAGGAGGACAAGATAGACTTTCCCGATTTCTTTTTCTTCAAGCCGAGCTATCTGTGTCAGCTAAAAGGGCAGGAGCTTTTGATTGAAGGTCAGGATTGTGATAAGGTATATAGGGAGATTCAAGAGGCAAATAGCAACCTCGTTAAGACGCAGAGCCTGTCGATCCAACAGCGGCTTACCAAAGAGCAATACATTGGGAAAATACAGGAATTAAAAAAGCACATCATTCGCGGCGACTGCTATGAAATTAATTTCTGCCAGGAGTTTTATGCGGAAGATGCCGAGATAGATCCTGCGGAGACGTTCCAAAATCTTATTGATGTCTCTCCTAATCCATTTTCTGCGTTCTACAGGCTCGACGACCGGTATCTTATTTGCGCAAGTCCGGAACGGTTCATTGCAAAAAAGGGAAGGCAGATCTTCTCCCAGCCGATGAAAGGAACGAGTAGAAGGGATTTGAAAGACAGGGAGCATGACGAAGTACTCAGAAGAAAGCTCGAGCAGAGTGCCAAGGAAAGGTCGGAGAACGTGATGGTAGTGGACATGGTGCGGAACGACCTAACGAAGGTTTGTACCGAGAGCTCTGTTAAGGTTGACGAGCTTTTTGGGGTTTATTCCTATCCGCAGGTGCACCAGATGATCTCGACCATCAGTGGACAATTGAAAGAAGAAGTAAGCTTTTCAGAAATCATTGGAGCCACTTTTCCAATGGGTTCCATGACCGGTGCGCCGAAATACAGGGTGATGGAATTAATAGACCAATATGAAGAGTCTGCGCGGGGAATCTTTTCTGGGTCGGTAGGGTACATATCTCCCGGCGGGGATTTTGACTTCAACGTGGTAATTAGAAGCATAATGTATAATACCAGGAGTAAGTATCTCTCTTACCAGTTGGGTTCGGGAATTACCTTCTATAGCGACCCGGAAAAAGAATGGGAGGAGTGTTTACTGAAGGGGGAGGCCATAAAAAAAGTGCTGACCGCAAAGCCAGCACCTTAGGAAGATATCGATTGTAAGTTATTTAACCGAACTAAGAAGAATCTGAATCGACTGACCCAGGATCTGTTGTTTGTTTGCCTGGAAAGCCAACATCTTGTCGTTAGGAAGACGAAGATTATAGCTGCCGTTAGCTGACAATTGCCTGTCGAAATCGGGATTGAGCCTGTTGAAATCAACGATGTTCATCTGGATGTTTTGAACAATAGCAGAAGAGTTATACTTGCCACTGACGTTCAATATCGAGACATTGGGATCAACCGTTTCATTGTCGTTAGAAACAGCCAGGGCCTGTGTCTCTTTTTTAGTCAAAGTGGTCAGGCCACCGTCACCTTCCATAATGTAATGGGTGGCGATAAATTTCTTCACATGGTTTCTCGACTCTGCGGGCAGGTAATACTGTAGGTCCCAGAAGTTGCTGCTACCGCTTCTACGGATGGCCGAGTTGACGGGGCCGTTGCCGCAGTTATAGGCCGCAATCACAAGCAGCCAGTCGTTGTACGTATTGTACAAATCCTTAAGATACTTAGCCGCTGCAACGGTGCTCTTATTGAAGTCTCTTCTTTCGTCGACCTTACGGCTCACAGTTAAACCAAAATCCTTTGCAGTCTGTATCATGAACTGCCAGGGTCCCGCGGCACCAACTCTTGAAGTAGCCGAAGATTTTAGGTCCGACTCGATAACTGCAAGGTATTTTAGTCCTACGGGGAGGTTCCTGCTTGAGAAAATCTTGTCAATCCTGTCGAAGAAGGGTTTTGCCCATTCTTTCATTCTTGAAAGTCTGTCTCCCTCATTCTCCATGTAATCCTGCACGAAACTTACAGCCTTTGGATTGAGCTTGAAGGAAGTGGCGTTGCTTGAAGATTCTGAATCGAAGAGGTCTTTGAATGCATCCTTAGGGTCGGAAGCTTGTTGGTCTTTGATCGAGGAATCAGAAAGGTTAGCATACATACCGTTGTTTGAAAAACTACCAGAAGAGTAACCTTCGAGGCAGGTAAGACAGAACAGGCCGGTAGCTAACAATAAAAGTTTGTTCATCACGAAAAACTTTTTAAAGGGTTAAGCCAAAAATCACACGGGGGATCTAACTCTCTTTTATTGTTGCATCATCTGATGCGAAAAGCGTAGCAAAGGTACCTCATTCTGAGGAGACGACAGGAGCTGTAATCCAAAAGGAAGGTTAGAGGAATGTTTAAATACTGGTAAAGAGATAGCGGCCACACCAGTAAGATTGGCAAAAACAGTGAAGATATCACCCATGTACATGGCAAGCGGGTCCTTGTTCTTCTCGCCGAGCTTATAGGCTACTGAAGGAGAATTGGGGGCGAGTATGAAGTCAAAGTCATTGAAAATCAGGTCAGTCTGCTGTTTAAGCTGTTGCCGGACTTGCTGAGCTTTTGTGTAATACGCCTCAAAATAGCCCGTGCTGAGCACAAACGTACCGAGCATGATACGGCGTTTAACTTCTTTACCAAACCCTTCTGTACGATTGTGTTGATAAAAACTGTATAGGTTGTTAGCGGCTTTTGCAGACTGGTAACCGAACCTGGCACCGTCGTAACGGGAGAGGTTGGAAGACGCCTCGGCTGTGGTCAAAACATAGTAGGTGGGAACAATGAAATCGGACAGAGCGAAAGAAATGGGTTCGACCTCGTGACCGCTGTCTTGCAATTCTTTGATCCGGTCTTTTATCTGCAAAGAAATTTCAGGATCGATTGAGGGATGTTCAATCCACTCCGGAAAATAGGCGATGCGATATTTCTTTGAAGGTTGAAGGTCAATTGCCGGAAGGGCAGATTGAAGGGCTGTGCTATCGAAATCGTCCGGTCCGGCTATTACTTCCAATACCTGGGCAGCGTCCTGAACCGAATTAGCTAAAACGCCAATTTGGTCGAAGGAAGATCCATAGGCGAGAAGGCCGTAGCGAGATACTCTTCCGTACGAAGGTTTATAACCGACTACACCACAAAAATCTGCGGGAAGTCTTACGGAGCCACCGGTATCGCTCCCGAGCGAAGCCATGCAAAGACCCGCTTTGACAGCTGCTGCACTGCCACCTGAAGAACCCCCGGCCACCCGGGAGATATCGTTTGGATTAAGCACGGGACCGAAGGCTGAATTTTCGTTAGAAGAACCCATGCCGAATTCGTCGCAGTTCAGGCGACCAATGATTATAGCGCCTTCCTGTAATACTCGTTCAACAGCAGTTGCCGAGTAGAGAGAGGTAAAGTTTTGAAGAATTTTGGAGGAGGCAGATGCTTTGTGCCCTTTGTAACAGATATTATCCTTTAAGCCAAAAACCACGCCGTGGAGCTTTCCCGGGCGTGGTGAATTATCTAGATCGGAAGCCCTCTGCAGAGCTTCTTCGGCAAAAACTTCAAGGAAACAATTCAGATGTTTGTTTTCGTCTATGGCATTAAGATAGTGTTGTACTGCCTGTACACAACTAACAGTGCCATTTTTTAGGTTGGCTTGATATTGTTCAAAAGATGAAAAAGAAAACAAACTTCAATGTCCGGCCGAAAAGTGAAAAAATCAAGAGGGAGTGGAAGTCGTAGAAGTCGGTTTCTGATCTTTCTCGCTGATGCCTTCTTCAATTTCCCTGCGTACGTTGTTCTTTGCGTCATTAAATTCGCGCATACCGCGACCCAGGCCACGCATCAGCTCAGGAATCTTTTTGCCACCGAACAGCAAAAGAACGATGATAAGGATAATCAGGATTTCATTAAAGCCTAAAGGACCCATAAAGTGGATTTTATAAATAAATGAATTGGATACAAAGGTATTGGAAATAGGCAACGGGCGTGAGGGTTAACAAACTTTTATTTGCAATAAAAAAGCGTCCCACTTCTGCGGGACGCTTTAAAAAAAGTTTAGCTGTATTAAGCCGTTTCGAGTGCTCTTTTCTTCTCCTGGATACGTGCACTCTTACCGCTACGCCCACGCTGATAGTAAAGCCTGGCACGGCGAACACGACCTGATTTATTTAGAACAATTGAATCGATGTTGGGAGAAAAGAAAGGGAACAACCTTTCAACGCCCACACCATCAGAGATCTTACGAACCGTGAAAGTAGCCGTAGAACCTTCGCCCTGGCATTTGATCACATCTCCACGGAAAGACTGGATCCTCTCCTTATTACCTTCAATGATCTTGTAGTTGACAGTAATATTATCACCGGCTTTAAACTTTGGGAAGTCTTTTTTGCCTGTTAATTGTTCGTGTACGTAGGCGACGGCAGCGTTCATAACTCAAAATTTAAGGACGGCAAAGGTAAGGAGAATGAAGTTAAAAGTCAAAAGTTTAAAGTCAAAAACGGAAGCCCAACGCTCTGTCATTAGTTATGATATCATTTTTTAGCAACGCTTTCACTTATTTACTGGTGACTTGAAACGAAAAGAGGTGCTTTTTTAGAAACACCTCTTTTTATAATTTTTAAAGTTTGAGTTAACGAGCTACGTTCACCGCTCTCTTTTCGCGGATTACAGTGACCTTGATCTGGCCGGGGTAGGTCATTTCGGTCTGGATCTTCTGGGCAATCTCGAAGGAAAGCTTTTCGCTCTCCTGGTCAGTGACCTTATCGGCTTCTACAATTACCCTGAGTTCACGGCCTGCCTGGATGGCATAGGCCTTCTCTACGCCGTTATAAGCCTGGGCCAGGTTTTCAAGCTCTTTAATACGTTGCAAGTATTGTTGCATGATCTCACGCCTCGCACCGGGTCTTGCGCCGCTGATGGCATCGCAGGCCTGGACGATGGGAGAGATGACGTACTGCATTTCCATCTCGTCGTGGTGGGCGCCAATGGCATTGACAATTGCAGGGTTCTCACCATACTTTTCGGCCAGTTTTGCTCCTAATAAGGCGTGGCTCAGTTCTGATTCCTCATCCGGCACCTTTCCTATGTCATGAAGAAGGCCTGCACGCTTGGCTAGTTTTGGATTCAATCCAAGTTCAGAAGCCATAACGGCACAGAGGTTGGCCACTTCACGACTGTGCATCAACAAGTTTTGACCGTAGGAGGAACGGAAACGCATTTTACCAACCGTGCGTACCAGCTCCTTATGGAGGCCATGTATGCCAAGCTCTATGACTGTTCTCTCACCGATTTCCATTACCTGCTCTTCCAATTGGCGGCGGGTCTTTTCCACTACCTCTTCAATCCTGGCGGGGTGAATACGGCCGTCGGTAACTAGCCTTTGTAAGCTCAGGCGGGCAATCTCACGGCGAAGGGGGTCGAAGCAGGAGAGGATAATCGCTTCAGGGGTATCGTCAACGATCAGGTCAACACCGGTAGCAGCTTCGATAGCGCGGATATTTCTGCCCTCGCGCCCGATGATCTGGCCTTTGATCTCATCGCTTTCCAGATTGAATACCGTGATGGCATTTTCAATCGCCTGCTCGGCGGCGGTACGCTGAATGCTTTGGATAATGATCTTCCTGGCTTCTTTGTTGGCTTTCTGTTTAGCCTCATCAATAATTTCCTGTTGCAGTCCTAAAGCTTGTGAGTGTGCTTCCTGCTTAAGACCTTCTACCAACTGGGCTTTGGCTTCGTCAGCCGTAAGTCCTGAAATCTTTTCGAGACGGCGGGTATGTTCCTCCTGGTGCTTTTCGAGTTCCGCTTGTTTCAGGTTCACAACTTCAATCTGGCGGTTCAGGTTCTGCTTGATGGCGTCGTTCTCTTTTATCTGTCTTTCAAGATGTTCCGTCTTTTGGTTGATGGTGTGTTCTTTTTGTTTGACGCGGTTTTCGCCTTCAACCACTTTGCGGTTTCTTTCCAGGACTTCTCTTTCATGTTCTGCTTTAAGCTGGACAAAGCGTTCTTTCGCTTCCAGTTCCTTTTCCTTGCGTACTGTTTCTGCTCTTAACTGGGCTTCTTTGATGAGAGTTTGTGCCTGTAATTCTGCTTCCTCTATTCGCTTGCGGGTATCCTTGGCAAAGATGAATTTACCCGCTATGATGCCCACCACGAGGGCGGCTATAGCAACAATGATCGTAATTATGTAGGGATCCATTCTCCGGGGTTTTAGAATTTAGATAGATAATATGTTTGCACCTGGCTGTCATTGAACCAATCGGTAGTGGGCGAAGATACAAAACGGGAGTTATTTTAATAAAGGTCTAACTATAATCTAACTTGCCGGGAGATTTATTTGGAGCATTTTGTCTAAAATTGCATATTAAATATTTAGGATGAATAAGTTGTTTTTGCTCTTGCTGCTTCCCATTGTATCGATCGCCCAGTCCCCCAAACAATTCGAATTGAAAGGGAAACTGGATCTTTCAAAACCCGTTGACTGGATTTACCTACGCTATGTGTCGGGGCAGGACAATGTAACTGACAGTGTGCAACCCAAAGATGGAGAGTTCAAGATCAAAGGTTTGATTACAGAACCAGTTGTCGCAAACCTGGCCGTAAAGTTCAAGCAACAGGGGGAAGAAAAGCCGGTGAGAGAATACGTCCAATTATTTCTTGAACCAACCAAGATGGAGTTCGCAGCAAAGGATTCTTTAAAGAATAATACGGTAAAAGGTTCTACAGGATACGCCGATTTTGCTGCGCTTATGAAGGAGCAGGAAGTGTATAATAAACAATTTGATCCTTTATATGATGCGTACGACAGCCTGCAAAAGGCAGGTGACAAAGAGGGCATGAAGAAGACAGAGGATGCCATTAATGCGCTGAACGACAAAATGAACGAGGCCGTGTATGCCAGCTTCGTAAGGAAGCATCCGAATTCAAGCGTTGCTCTTTTCGCTGTAAAACAATATGCGGGCTGGGACATTGACGCTGCCAAAGTGGAACCACTGTTTAATATGTTACCCGCATCGGCAAAAGCGCTGCCTTCGGCAAAAGCCCTGAAGGATCGCATTGACATTGCCAGGAAAACGGGGATTGGCAACTACGCTATGGACTTCACGCAGAATGATACTCTTGGAAAGCCTGTATCCCTTTCATCCTTCAAAGGCAAATATGTGCTGGTGGATTTTTGGGCTAGCTGGTGCGGACCTTGCCGTCGCGAGAATCCGAACGTGGTGAAAGTGTTCAATAAATACAAGGACAGGAATTTTACAATCCTTAGCGTTTCACTGGACCGTCCAGATGCAAAGGATAAATGGTTAGCTGCTATTCATAAAGATAACCTCACATGGACGCATGTTAGTGATCTTAAATATTGGGATAATGCCGTAGCGAAACAATATGGTATCAGGGCGATTCCTCAAAACCTCTTGTTAGATCCGCAAGGAAAGATCATTGCGAAGAACCTGAGAGGTGAGGATCTCGATGCGAAGCTGACCGATGTTTTTAACAAAACTGCTTTAAAGCAATAAGCTTTTTATCCCGCCGCCAGGCGGGATTCTTGTTTGTAAAAAGAAGTGTCTCTATCGTGAAGACTATTGTTGAAACCCATCCTTTCGAAGCCTTTATTCCACCTAACATCAAGTGCCTTATAGTGGGCAGTTTCCCCGGTAAAGAACAGACGCGGACGAAGCTGGATGAGACCCATTGGTTTTACGGGGCGCCGCGAAACCAACTTTGGAAGATACTTGAGATTGTGTACAATAGAAAGCTGGCGAACAGGAAGGAGAAGCAACAGTTATTTGAGCAAGCGGGTATTGGTATGACTGACGTGATCAGATCGTGCATTCGCAAAGAGGGAACCAATCTTGATGAGAATCTTGACATCAAAGAATACAACAAGGAGGTGATCGACGGCATCCTGGGAAAGCATCGGCCCAAGGTGTTGTTTACAAGCCGCTTTGTAGAGAAGGAGTTCAAGCGGCTATTTCCACTCTATGACAACACAGATATTCTTCCCTCACCCTCACCAAGATATTTTAGATTGAGAATTGAAGATAAAGCCAGGATTTACGGAGAGAAGTTGCCGAAGCTATAAGTTCTTCAGTATGGGATAGACTGTCCAGAGGATATAGGCATCTGCCAGTAGGAAGACCATTAGCGCAATGAGGAAAAACTTATTACGAAACCGCGTTCCGACAACACCTCCCAATGAGGATAAAGTTCCAAGGAATGATATAATTACAAGAACGACCTGTGAGTTGGCGACTATGAAGTACGTGTCATAAAAATGCAGGTCGACGGTATCATTGGTAAAATGCACATCCAGGTTCCACAGAGCTAAGACAAGGAGTAGAATTGCGCCGGCCAAAAAAACAAGGGCAGTTTTCATTGTCCCTCAAGCACGCCGTCAATCATTCGTTCTAAAGTCTGGAGGCGGCTGCTTACGTTATCAAGGTTAACCTGGTTGGAGATGGCTGCATTTTGTTCGGTAGCAAACCACACGAGCACCATTGCAATGTAGTCCTGCATATCTTTCCCGGCAAAGTGAGTCTTGAACTCCATCATCTTGTCGTTGATGGTCTTCACCGTCTTGCGAACCACCTCTTCATCCTTTGGATTGATGCGAACGCGATAGGTTCTGTCGCCGATGACAAGATTGAGGGGAATGAGGTTGTTGTCTGACATAGTTGGAGAGTGAAGAGTTTTGAGTTTTGGGTTTTGAGTCATGAACTGTCGTTGGCAATTACTCACCATTCACCATTCACCACTCACAATTTTATTCGCTTAAAAATGAGATGCATTTATCAATTTCCCTGATGTAGCTGTTGATCTTCTTGTCGAACTCCTTCCTGTCTTTTTCGCTCAATTCGCCCGAGGCGAGTTTGAGAATGCTGATCTGCTGCTGTAGTTCGTCAACCCTGTCGAGAGTTTCAGTTTCCCTGTTTTTGGATTGCTGCAATTCTTCTTTAAGGCGGTCGTTTTCTTTTTGTAAGCGATTGTGTTGTTTCAGCAATTGCTGCAACTTCTCGTTCAGTGACGTGAACTGTTGATCCAGGGTCATGGTAATGCTAATTTACTTTCTTATTTCAGCATTGAGTTCTTTTTCAAGGGTCGTCATTATCTTGGTCATCCAAGAGTCAATCTCTTTATCGGTCAATGTTTTTTCTTCGTCAAGGAAGGTAAAGTTGACAGCTAATGACTTCTTATCCTTACCCAGCTTTTCACTTTCAAACACATCAAACAACTTGATGCCTTTCAGCTTGTTCAACCTCAGCTTATCGATACGCTCACTGATTTCTTTATACTTCATGGATTTGGGCACCACCATGGCGAGGTCTCTTTCAACGGAAGGATATTTGGCTATCTCTTTGAACTGCACCTGCCGGCCTGCATACTTCAGGACTGTATCCCAATAAAAGTCGGCAAAGAAAACAGGCTGCTTGATATCAAATTTAGAAGCTAATCTGCTATTTACCCTGCCGAGTTCTAAAATCTTTTCCCCATTCAGGTGGATGGACAGACCCGACTCCAGTTCATTGGTGTTGATTGTCTCAAAGCCATCGTGGTTGATTCCAAGATTGAGGAGAAGCGCTTCGGCCACACCCTTGATGTAGTAAATGTCGGAGAGGTTTGCTTTTTCCTTCCATTGATTCTCATTCACCTGGCCGGTGAGGTAGAGGCAAAGGTGATTGGCTTCGTTGTATTGCCCCACACCAGTGGTGGAATAGGTCTTGCCGAACTCAAAGAACCTAAGGTTGTTGTTCTTACGATTCAGGTTAAAGGCGATCACCTCCAGTGCCGTGTGCAACATGGATGGGCGCATGATGTTCAACTCATTGCTTAAGTTGTTCAAGAGCCTGACTGCCGTTTTTAGTTCCTCATCCGAGAAGTAAGCAGAATTGGTAATTGAGTTGGTAAGGATCTCCGAAAAGCCAAGACCTGTGAGAACATTCGAAGTCTTTTCCTTTAGTATCTCCGCCTTGTAGTTTTGTTCGATCGATGGAGAGATGCTGATAGTGGTTGGAATACCAATATTATCCAGGCCGTCAATGCGCAGAATCTCTTCTACGATGTCGGCAGGCAAGGAAACATCGGGCTTGTGATACGGTACCTGTAGCGATATCGCGTCGACACCTTCTCGCGCTACGGTAAACCCGAGTGCTTCCAATATCTTCTTTACAGTATCCGGGTGATAATTCTTTCCACTGAGCTTCTTGAGGTAATGATATTTGATGGTCACTTCTCTCTTTGGCTCAGGATCCGGATAGATATCCACAATATCGGAAGCAATGGTGCCACCGGCAATTTCTTTAATAAGCACGGCCGCCCTTTTGGCAACATTCACGGTGTTGGAGATATCAATTCCTTTCTCGAAACGAGTGGCTGCATCTGTCCTTAATCCGTGACGAAAAGAAGTCTTGCGAATGTAGATGGGATCGAAATAAGCGCTCTCCAAAAAGATATTCGTTGTCTTTTCGGTAACACCGCTATGCAATCCTCCAAAGACGCCGGCAATACACATAGGTTCCCTGCTGTCACAAATCATTAGGTCTTCGCTGCTTAGCTTTCTTTCTTTGTCGTCAAGGGTAACGAAAGGCGTCCCGTCCGCCAGGGTCTTTACGATAACGGTATGGCCATTCACCTGGTCGTAGTCGAAAGCATGGAGCGGCTGACCGGTTTCATGCTGTATGAAGTTGGTAATGTCGACGATATTGTTGATGGGACGAAGGCCAATTGATTTCAATCGTTCCTGAAGCCATTTTGG
>Ga0157371_10004216_pt1 | contig 12652 bp, 9 predicted proteins | sample C45metaG_FD_113462 | JGI IMG/M metagenome (GOLD analysis project Ga0157371, IMG submission 113462) | Corn rhizosphere microbial communities from Kellogg Biological Station, Michigan, USA - C4-5 metaG | ecosystem: Host-associated > Plants > Roots > Rhizosphere > Soil | place: USA: Michigan... | reverse complement strand
TTTCCCAAAGAAATGGGGTAATAAATCTGTTAGCCTTCTGAGTTTTGCTCAGATGTTGATCCTTTAAGTCTTGAGGCCTCGTAAACCAATGACTGAATGGATTTTAAGTGAATTCGCCCTGTTTAACAGGGCGTTTTTTTTGTAGCTTTTTTGTTTACATAGTTTGATTTTTAATTAGTTAGAAATTATAATTTGATCATCTTCTAGTTTATATTTAAAATCGGCGGCCTTGCCTAAAACGTCCATAATTTTGGTTATAGATTCATTTAATGAACAAGTGGTATTTATGCGGAAATTGGATAGCGAATTTGAAGTGACATTGATTTTTACGTTGTAGCACCTTTCCAATACTGAAAAAACATTAGCCAAACGCTGATTATTGAAGTTCAGAATTCCGTCTTTCCATTGTTCCAGCTCATGAGGAGCTATTTTTGACAGGCTTGCTTTATTTGTTTCTTCGTCCCAATTTACCACGTTGCCCGGTGTAAGAACAGCCACAGAGCTTAGCTGCTTTTTATTATTAGTTTCCCTATCGACCCTAACTTTTCCTGTTGCCACGCTTACTGCAATGGGGTTTCCCTTAAATGCTTCAATTTTGAAAGATGTGCCGAGAACTTTAGTTTGAATGTTATTGGTATGGATTATAAATGGTCGGCTTGGGTCTCTTTTTACCTTAAAAAATGCTTCGCCTATTAATTCCATTTCCCGGACATTAGAGAATGTTTTGGGGTAGCGTATTTTACTGTTTGAGCCAAGGTAAATCAATGTTCCATCTGATAAGGTTACGATTGAGCGTTGGCCTTTTGGATTGTAAGATTCTATGAGCGCAACCGTGACAACTGTTTCTTTCTTGCTTTTTGAGAGGTAATAAAGCCCAAACACAAGCGGAAGAATAAGTATTGCTGCGTATTTTAACAGGTTGATTGGCCTGAATTTGGTGATTTTGGGTACACTTTCATTATTGTTTTGAAGCTTCTGCATCATCTGTTGGCGGTAAAACGCCATTGCATGGAGGTCCAGTTCAGGTTCTTCCATCTCATTCCAAGCTTCATTAAGAACAGACCTGAATAGATCTGCTGATTCTGGCTGCCGCAGAAATTGCCTTACCTGCTCCAATTCCTCATCAGTGCAGGTATTGTTTAAATACTTTTTAAGTAATAATTTGTTCAATTTGGTTTGGTTTTTTGGCCTTCATTAGGGAATACGTAAAAAAGGAAAAACACCCTGAATGTAAAATGAAAATTTTTTGCAATTAACTGATTATCAGTTATAAAAAATGAATGGTGATGATGGTGATAATGAGGTTTACATGGCTGCTCATTTTTTTTCTTAGAAAATGAAGTGCAGCAGAAACGTGACTCTCAACAGTTTTTACTGAAAGATTTAGGTTGGTGGCAATCTGATGGTAAGTAAGATTTTCGTGTCTGCTCATTTCGAACACAAGCTTTCTTTGTGGACTTAATTGATTAAGGTGGTCCAGATAGATTTTTTGAAGCTCATTATATGAAACTGCTTCGTTAGTGGTATCCTGGGTTAGAGAATCTTCGATTAACTTACAAATGGGAGTGGTAGAGAGCTCCTTTTTCCGGAAGTAATCAATCATGGAGTTTTTGAGTGCTTTAAAAAGGTAAGGTCCTAAAGAGCCTTCTTCATGAAAGCTATCCTTTTTTTCCCAAACCTTTAACATCAGATCCATTATTAGTTCTTCTGTAATGGATTGTTGACGAATGTATTTTAAGGCAAAAAGATTTAGTTTATTAAAATATCGTTCAAATAGCAAGTCGAACGCACGGGTATTGCCCTCCCGGCATCTTTGTAACAATTCATGATCTGGTAAATTTCTACTTGCCATTACGCAACAAAATTAGCTACTTACTTGATTTGCTTTTATTATGTTTTAGTTAATTACAGTTAACATTTATTTAACATGGCGTTTCCCTGAGGAAGTACTCCTGGTCTGGTTCATCATTAGCTCAGAAAACCCTATTATTTTTCTGCTAAACGGTTTTTGGTGTTTATAAATGGTTTTGTTAAGGTACATATTTGTGTGATTTTACCGAATTTTTTTAAAGGAATTTTTATGGTTAATTTTAGAATATGAAACATATATCTATCCTGGTTCCCAAGGGGGCTATTTTGGGGAGTTTAGAGGGCTCCCGTCAATTGTTTAGTCAGGTGAATGAGTTTTTTAAAGCGAAAGGTCAGCCTCCATTATTTACGGTTCAACTGGTAGGGTTAACTAAGGGAACACCTGTTAGCGGCGGGTTATTTACTGTAAATACCGATCTTTTGATTGGGGATATACAAAAAACTGATCTTATTATTATACCGGCTATTGATGGGGAAATAAGCGGAGCTATTGAAAAAAACAAGGATTTTATTCCGTGGATTGTAAAACAATATGAGAATGGTGCTGAAATAGCGAGTTTATGTTTAGGAGCATTTTTATTAGCATCTACAGGTTTGCTGAAAGGAAGGAAATGTGCTACGCATTGGCTGGCAGAAAATGATTTTAGAAGAATGTTTCCTGATGTAAGCCTTGTTACCGAGAAGATTATTACGGATGAGCATGGAATATATTCTAGTGGTGGTGCTTTTTCTTATCTGAATCTTATCTTATATCTGATTGAGAAATATGCAGGTCGCGAGATTGCAGTTCTCTCCGCTAAGGTTTTTGCTATAGAGCTTGATCGTGAAAATCAATTGTCGTTTACCATATTTCAAGGACAAAAAGAGCACGAAGATGAATCAGTTAAAAAGATTCAGGAGTTTATTGAGAAAAATTTCCAGGAGAAAATAACGATTGATCAATTAGCTTCGATGCAAGCCATTGGTAGAAGAAACCTGGAACGAAGATTTAAAAAGGCGACTTCTAATACAATTGTAGAATATATTCAGAGGGTGAAAATGGAAGCCGCAAAAATCAGTTTAGAATCTTCGCGTGAAAATATTAACGAGGTGATGTATAAAGTTGGGTATACTGACAACAAGGCTTTTAGAACAACTTTTAAGAGAATTACAGGCTTGTCGCCTATTCAATACCGTAGCAAATACAATAGAGAAATGGCTATATAAGCTTGTTTGGGTTAAATGGAATAATACTTGTAGGGGTTATTAACGTTATAGTTAAAAGGCTAATATGAGTAGTTCCCCCAGAAAGAGTTTCATGAAATCGATAAAAGGTAAGGTAATTGTAGCCTTGCTGATGGCATGTTTTGCCCTGTTTATGGCTTGGGGAGTGAGTAGGGTGGCATTTAAAGAAATGCTAAGTACGGTTGAAAACATTTCTGCGCCAAGTGAGAGATTAAGGATTGTGAATGTTATTTCCAGAAAGATTAGTAGCCTTGATCAGCAGCAGAAGAAGCAGGCTTTTGACGATCCGGGAAACTATAGGAAACTTTTTAAAGAATCGAAACAGCTTCGGTCTATTTTGGATAGTTTAGGGTCGTTGTATACTAACGATTCTATTCAGCTTGAACGGATATCAACCATTAAAAAACTGTTGAGTGAACGTGATAAGCAATTTATTAATTACTTAAAAGTTAGGGAGCGCCTGGTTAATAACAAGTCATTTTCTGATCAGGTTCAAAATATTAATGATATTGTTTCCAAAAGTGCTGAGCAGGCAGATAGTACGATTCTGGCTACTGAAGAAAAAACATCGACCACAACAATTTATCCTGACGAAGATAAACCAAGAAGTTTTTTTGGAAAGATTTTTGGCCGTAAGAAAAATGAGAATAACAATTCGATACGGATTGTAAGTGAAGAGAAGGTAAAAAGAGATACCATAGCCTTATCTGCTGAGGAGAAAATGGCCAGTGATTTGAAGAAATCTTTAAAGATCATTGAAAATGACCAGAAAAAGCAGAATGCGAGTTTTCTGAATAGGGAAGCGGTGCTTGCAAATGCAAATAGTGTGCTGATTAGCCAAATGCTGGACGTATTGAGAAAGGTGGAAAGTGAAGTTGTAAGTCAGATAGAGGTAAATGGAATTCAGGCAAAAAAGGTAGTTAATACTGGGATTAGTACGATTTCGTTAATTATGTTAGTGTTTTTAGGGTTGACGGGGGTATTGCTTTATCTTATTTTGACTGATATTACCAGAAGCGGGCGGTATAGAAATGAACTTGAGCAGGCAAAGGACGAGGCAGAATATCACGGAAGGGCTAAGCAGCGATTTCTCTCGAATATGAGTCATGAAATTAGAACGCCTTTGCAATCCATAATTGGTTATGCGGAACTAATTAAGCAACAAAAATACCCACAAGCCAAGGATATTGACGCGATCTATCATTCATCAGAACATCTGTTGCAAATTGTTAATGAGGTGCTAGATTATAACAGGATTATTTCGGGGAAATTCACCTTCTCTAATAAGGTATTTGATGTAGGACAACTTTTAGAGGAAGTTATATCTGTAATCAGACCTCAGGCAGAAGCCAAATCATTAAAAATGCTTACAGATTTTGATTTGAAGGGGTTAAAATATATTTATGGAGATCCTTTTAGATTAAAGCAAATCCTTTACAACCTATTGGGAAATGCTGTTAAATTTACTGAGGCCGGAAGTATTGTGCTTTCAGCGTTTTATAAAAGACAAAATGAAAATATTCATTTCACTTTTATTGTAAAGGATACTGGTATTGGCCTTTCTGAAGAGAACAGTAAAATAATTTTTAATGAATTTGAACAGGTTAATGCTCAAGAAACTGAAGTTGTAAATAGTACGGGGGCAGGATTGGGATTAACAATTATTAAATCGCTTGTTGAGAATCAGGGCGGTAGAATTTATGTTAAAAGTAAGGTAAATGAAGGAAGTGCTTTTACGGTTTATCTGACGTTTACTTATGCCGATAAACCGGAGGCAGATAATAATCCGGCTTCAACTTATGAGTCGTTGTCAAACCATAAAGTGTGGATTGTTGATGATGATCAGTTGATATTGGATTTATGTGAGATTATTTTTAAGAAAAACGGCGTTAGTTACAGGAGCTTTAATTCACCAACGCAGTTGTTAAATACGGATTGGGATAAATCTGTTAATTGTGTATTGATGGATATGAGAATGCCCGAAATGGATGGAATAAAGCTGTGCAAGCTTTTGAGGGAAAAGGTAGGAGAGGATGTAAATATTTATGCCATTACAGCTCAGGTTTTGCCGGATGAGCGTGCGTTTTTATTAGAAAATGGTTTTGATGGAATAGTAATGAAACCGTTTAGAGAAGTAGAGCTTTTAGCGGCACTGAGGGAGCATGCAGGTAATGATGCGGCTATATTATATAATGTAGAGCTAGACTTGTCGTCACTGAAAAAAATGACCTATGATGATACAGAGCAGTTAAATAAAGTGCTTTTAAGATTTAAGGAAGACAGCCTGAATGATGGTGATGAAATCAGGCAGGCATTAACAGAAAATGATGTGGAGCTGCTGAGTTTATTAACACATAGATTGGCTGGCCGAATAGCTCAGGTTGGTTCTAAAGACCTTGCCAAAGCATATAGGGAATGTGAATTAAAACTGAACAGCACAGACCGGTTGGATGAGCCTATAAAACAGGAAATAATGATGCTGCTTGAAAAACTGGACTTACTTTTACTTAAAGTTGATGAGGAACTGCAAAAACCAGACTATTCTATTTCGTAGCGCTCCATTTTGCTGTATAGTGTTTTCCTGTCTATATTAAGAAGTTTGGCTGCTTTTGATTTGTTGTACTTAACTTTTATAAGTGTTTCTATGATCAGTGCCTTTTCATTGACTTCGTTAATAGCCTTGAGGTCTGATCCACTTGGTTTGGGTGCCTGTTTAATGGCAACAATCATCTCCTCTGGTAAAGAATCTACTTCGGCGGTATCGTTTGGAGTTAATAATACCATTCGCTTAATTACATTTTTAAGCTCTCTTAAATTCCCCGGCCAATCGTACTGAAGCAATAATTCTTTTGCGGGTGATGATACATTTAATACATTGCGCTGTAGCTCAATGTTGGATAGCTTAATGAAATGGCTAATGAAAAGCTCAAGGTCTTTTCCCCGGTCTCTTAATGCAGGCAGGTGTATTTTAAATTCATTTAGACGGTGATATAAATCTTCTCTAAATGCTCCGTTGCTTACGCTTGTTTTAAGATCGTCATTAGTCGCCGTGATAATTCGGACATCGACCTTAATTGTTTTGGTGCTGCCAACGGGTTGTATTGTTCTCTCCTGAAGTGCTCTGAGTAGTTTTACCTGGACTTCGTAGCTTAGATTTCCAACCTCGTCTAAAAAGAGGGTTCCGCCATTTGCTATTTCAAATTGCCCTTTTTTATCGTTTAATGCTCCTGTAAAGGCTCCCTTTGCATGACCAAAGAGCTCGCTGGCAGCAAGGTCTTTAGAAAGTGCGCCACAATCTATCGCTACAAAGGGCTTGTTTTTACGTTTACTTTGCATATGCAAAGCTCTTGCAGCATACTCTTTACCGGTACCACTTTCTCCTTGAATAATTACCGACATATCTGTGGGTGCCACCAGATTTATATGTTCGTACAATTTGTCAGCAATGGCGCTTTTTCCCTTTATGGCATCAGTATGTTCTACAGTATTAGTGGTACTTTCTGATTCTTTTTTGCCCAAAGCATTATTAATAATCATTAACAATTCCTCAGGATTGACAGGCTTTGTAATATAGTCGAAGGCGCTAAGCTGGATAGATTTTACAGCTGTTCTTACATCATTAAAACTTGTCATGATAATGATAGGCTGAAGTAATCCTTTTTCGCGAAGATGAGCTAGCACATCCAGACCTGTTCCATCAGGTAAACGATAGTCAACTAAAAGTAAATCGAAGCTTTGTTTTTCAAGTATCTGGAAACTTTTTTTTACTTCGTTTATAGCTAATGGCTCGTGTCCGTGCTTCTTTAAAAAGCCTTCTAATATCTGGGAGAAAGTTAGATCGTCTTCAATAATAAGTATTTTCGCCATAGGGATTAAGCAGGTAAATATAAGCAAAAGTACAAAAGCCAGACGAAATTTGCCTTGTATTCTATACAAATTGCTAACACTTAACTTTTATAGCTTTTAATTCCTTGTTAAACCTAACTAACGATGCCCTATGGATTATGTTGTTCGCTTTTCTCTTTATTTAAACTTTCAGTAATATTTGAACTTTTGATATTTAAGTATATTTTTGATTATGGAATTATCGGAAGGAAGATTAAAATTTATTGAAGCCTGGGGGAAACTAGGGTCTGAATGGGGCATTAATAGAACAATGGCGCAGATTCATGCATTACTTCTTATTTCGCCAGAAGCATTAACTACTGAGGAAATTATGGAGGAGCTTACCATATCAAGAGGTAACACCAATATGAATTTAAGAGACTTAATAAGTTGGGGACTGGTTGAGAAACAACATAAGTCTGGCGAGCGTAAAGAATATTTCTTTGCCGATAAAGATACCTGGAATATTGCTAGGCAGGTTGCCAAAGAAAGAAAGAGACGTGAGCTGGATCCCATAATAAAGCTTTTAAATGAGCTGTCGGAGGTGAAAGGTGATGATAAGGATAAGAGTTATAAAACATTTAGGAGCTCCATAAAGGATATAAATAAATTCGCAAAAAATGTAAATAAGACCCTTGAAACTATGCTGAAGGCTGAAGAAAGCTGGTTTTGGGGCTCAATTTTCAAAGTGTTTAAATAGATTTTCAAAGTTTCAGTAAAAATTGAAACTTTGAATAATTGTTTTTTGTTGGGCTAATGGTTAAAGGATCGGGTAGTTTTTGATTTTAAGCAGGAGAGGGTTAAAATTTTATTCTGTAAAAACTATAGATTATACTATTTTTAGTAGCTTTGTTATAATATGCTGTCTAAGAAAACGAAATATGCGATAAAAGCACTGGTTGCTCTTGGTAAGAACACTGGTAACCCTCCGATGCAAATAGTAAGATTAGCTGAACAGGAAATGATTCCCAGGAAATTTCTGGAACAAATCCTGCTAGATATGCGTAATGCTGGATACCTGTATAGTAAAAAGGGTGCTGGAGGAGGTTATAGTTTAAATAAGGACCCTCAGGATATATTCCTGGCTGACATTCTGCGCATTACAGATGGACCTATAGCAATGGTGCCTTGTGCAAGTTTGAAGTTCTATCGCAAATGTGACGAGTGCCATGATGAAGTAACCTGTGGCATCAGGAAAACATTTATTGATGTAAGAAATGCGACCTTAAATGTATTGGCGCAGACTTCTATAGCCGATGTGATTGCCCGCGAAGCTGATGAGAACATAGTTTCTTAAAATATTAAAGTACATTTTAATTTTGTTATTAGGGAACCAGATATAAATTATCTGGTTTTCTCGTTATATATGGTGATAATCACACATTTGTTATTAACACCCTGAACTTTTATTTAATTAACTTTGTTTTTAAAACTTATATATATGATTAAAAAGAACTTGAGTAATTTTTCTTGTCGAATACTTGGAATGTCATTGTTGGCGATTATTCCTTTTATGTCATTCGCTCAAAAATCTAATTGGCAAAATTTGGATCTAAAGGCAGACTCTACTTTTGGTATTAGTACAGAGAGGGCATATAATGAATTATTGAAAGGTAAAAAGTCTACTAAAGTAATAGTTGCTGTTTTAGATGGTGGAGTAGATATAAATCATGAAGATCTTAAATCGGTAATCTGGGTAAATAAGAAAGAAAAGGCGGGAAATGGCAAAGATGATGACAAAAATGGTTATGCAGACGATATAAATGGTTGGAATTTTTTAGGATCGGCTAAAGGATCAATTAATTATGAAACCTTAGAGTTGACCCGTTTGGTGCGTAGGGATAGTGCTAAATTTGGAAAGGCAGACGCGACTTCAGTACCGGCAAGTGATTTAACCGCTTTCGAAGCTTATCAGAAAAATAAGGCTGAACTAGATAAAGAACTAACTGAGGCAAAGGAAGGGCTTGAAAATTATTCGGCAATTAAATCTGCTATTGATGATTTAGTAAAGAAGTTAGGAAAGGATAAACCGACTTTGGAAGATATCGTGGCATTTAAACCGACATCTGATATTGAAACAAATGTACAGAGGGTATTATCCCAGCAATTAAAGAATGCAACTTTCGACGAATTCTATACTGATCAGATACTGGCCGGTTATGAGCATTTTAAATCGCAGGTAGATTATAATTTGAACCTTGATTACGATCCAAGATCTATAGTAGGTGATGATCCTAATAATAGCAAGGAGAAGTTTTATGGCAATAATGATGTTGCAGGTCCTGATGCAAGACACGGATCTCATGTTGCAGGTATTATTGGTGCAGTAAGGAAGAATAACCTGGGTATAGATGGTGTGGCAGATAACATTGCAATTATGGCTGTTCGCAGTACTCCAAATGGAGATGAGCGTGATAAAGATGTTGCAAATTCAATTCGTTATGCCGTTGACAATGGGGCTAAGGTGATTAATATGAGCTTTGGTAAATCGTATTCGTGGGATAAGGCAATTGTAGATGATGCAGTTAAATATGCTGTTTCTAAAGACGTTGTTATTGTGCATGCTGCCGGAAATGATAACGAAAACCTGGAAGTGGCCAACAATTTTCCGAATCCAAATTATGAGAAGGGTGGAACTGCTGCTTCATGGATTACAGTAGGAGCATCGGGTCCAAAAAATGATGAGACAATAAAAGCCAGTTTCTCAAATTATGGAAAAAACACTGTAGATGTTTTTGCACCTGGGGTAGATATAAATTCAACAATACCAGGTTCTAAATATGAGAAGCTAAATGGAACTAGTATGGCCTCTCCGGTGGTAGCCGGTCTGGCAGCATTAATTCGCTCATACTATCCGAAACTAACAGCAGTAGAGGTTAAGGATATAATTTTGAAGTCAGTTGTTAAGGTTGATCAAAGCGTAATAATTAAGGATGAAAATGATGATACAAGTAAAACTGTACCTTTTGCAGACCTTTGTGTTACCGGAGGGATAGTAAATGCATATAATGCATTAAAGCTTGCTTCTGAATATAAGAAATAATCTAGTAAGATGACACCAGTCTCAACTGCAGATTGGTGTCGTCTTTAAAATCTCTTTGTTTCGTTTGGTAAAGCAAACAGGTGGTGTGATATTCTATTATCTTCCATAAAACAAAGACGTTCATATTTATACTCATTAACTTTCACCTGATCTTTAAGGGCTGTGAAAATCTCAATTGTAAGGTTGTATATGCTTAGGCAAATCATATTCAGATGATTTCTTTTAAATAGCTCCAGAGACTCATTGCAGTAATGGAAAGCAATAGTATACTCTTTTCTGTTTTTGGCCTGATAAGCCTGCATTATTCTTATAATTGATTCTGTATATTTTGTGATCTTAAATCTGGATTTATCATTAGCCAAAGAAATAAGAATTTGCTCCAATCTATCGGTTTCTTTGTCCGGGTTTATTTGTGAACTAATGAATGTAAAAATACTCATTAAAAAAATCGACATGGGTGCCCTTTTGGAAAGTGCCTTTGCATGTTGAGATGAAATTGACTTAATGAGATTTAGGGTGGTCGTTTTTTCCTCGAACAGTTGATCTAATATAATAATAAGGAGATAGGAGATTGCCTGTTGAGGGGTTACATCGTTAGGATCCTGCATTAAAATCAATGCCTCTATATCATTATAGGTCAGTTGTTCCTCAGAATAGGGTAAGCCAACAATCTTAGCGTAAATCATCGAAACAATATCGTGAGGAGCTATTAACCATTTAGAGCTCTTAAATTGAGCAAGTATTTCAATTCTTTCTTTAATTAGCTCATTATCCAAACTCAAAATGTCAAATAAGGCGAGTAACGAATGATATATTGATAGATTCTCATTTGTATCGGCTACTTTGATAAGTACTGATATTGCCTCTTTATAAGAAGAATCTATAAAGTCAAAATTAATCAGCTCCCTAATAATGGAGTCATGAAGTTTGTGCTCCTTTAATAACTTAATTGTTTCAGGACTGTATTTGTTTCTATATTCTAAATTCTCAGCTATAAAAAGAATTAAGTAGTTCTTCTCATAGTTATTTAATCCCAGATCAAAGATGTTGGTTAATGATTTAAAATCACCAATTCTAATAATGAACCTAAGGGTCCACTGTAAGAGTTGAAATCTGGAGTTACTACCCTTATACTCTTCTTGAATATAGTTAAAGAAAGTGCTATCTACTTTTAAATGATATTTTTCTAGCAGCTCGATAAATAGAAAATATTCAAATATATGGGGATGAATAAAACGAACATATTCCCTTGGGTGAAATTCCTGTTGGCTTTTCTCTTCCATTAGGATACCCTCTGTTAAAAGCTCCATGTATGCATTTTTAAATGCAGACAATTCGCTTATAAGATCATCTTTTGGGACTGAATTAGTATTTTTTCCATAATTGGTTAACTGAATTATCTTCTTTAAGAAGAGGATTTTTTCAGTATAATAGTTGGAACGATATATTTTGTCTTGAATAAAACGAGATGTCAGCTCATAGAAAGTAATATTTGTAGAATAGTTAAAATAAGGATCTTCTTCTTTTAACTGATAATACAGTTGTATATGAAATGGAAATTTTAACTGAGCTTTCAGTTTGGGATTGATTGTATTTAAATCGATTTTGTTAATTTTTGTCAGTATTAAATCAACTTCTTTTTCTGTCAATGGGGGTACATTGGATACATCGTTGACATTGAAGTAATTTCCGGGAAACCACTTTGTTTTTAAATATGCGGAGTGTCTTATTCGGTCATAAAATTTGATCCAAGTTGTAGATCTCATACTCATTACCAATTTGATGCATTCATTGTCTTCAATATTGCATATAAAGTTTATGATGCTTTCGAATAACTGCTTTTTAAGATCACCTTTCATTATTAGCTCCGAAAAGCCATCAAGGAATATTATGAATTTACCACCCGAGGTGTTATAATTTTGCTTGATATAATTAATTAGGCTGTCCTTAGGATGAATTCCTAATTGCAATTTTAATTGATCCTCAAAATTCAGAGAGATATGATCTTTATTGATAAAGCTGTAAGCGCTAATGAAGAGGAGGGTAGAGTCTTTATATTCGGGGTGATTGGAGGTAAGGAATTTTTCAGCCAAATGACTTAGAAGAATAGTTCTGCCATAACCCGGTTGTGAAATAAAACAAGTGAAACTGTAATTGTTCTTAAAGAAGTCTTCAAAGTCATGTTCGGCAAATTTCCGTCCTATGGTTAGCTCATATGGCATTCCAGAACGGTTTTTTATGCTTTTTAGTGTAAAGTCTGTTATTTTGGTCGCCTTATCATGAATTTCTTTCCAGCTGCGAAGAGAGGTTTGCTTACTAAGGTTTAATTGGTTGTCTCCATTGTCAGCGTATTCGTCATTGACATATTCTGATAGTGTGGTTAATGTAAATTTTGAAAAGTTATGCTTAACCATAGCAAAGCCAAACAGCCTCTTGATTGTTGTTTCACTAACATTCTTGTTCAATGTTTTGCTGATCTCAATTGAAATTCTTTTACAATCTGCAGGGGTGATGGTTCGAATTCCTGTTTTGGATAGAATTAAGCTTTTGAGTTCGTTTAAGATAAATGTTTCATCCATACATTATAATTGAGCGTCAAATTCTTGAACGAAACGAATATAATGGTTTATG
>Ga0157371_10004215_pt1 | contig 12655 bp, 12 predicted proteins | sample C45metaG_FD_113462 | JGI IMG/M metagenome (GOLD analysis project Ga0157371, IMG submission 113462) | Corn rhizosphere microbial communities from Kellogg Biological Station, Michigan, USA - C4-5 metaG | ecosystem: Host-associated > Plants > Roots > Rhizosphere > Soil | place: USA: Michigan... | reverse complement strand
TAGGCGAGGAGTTGCCGGCGGTCAGGCTGCCCTGCCCGCTCGTTTTGTCGAACGCGGGCTTGAGCGCCGCAAGCTTTTCGGACGAGGTATCGGCGCGCGGATTGGCGTCGCGCTCGAGTTCGGGGAGCTTGATGACCAGATCGTCGAAGAAGCCGCTGTTCCAGCCCGCCACCGCACGCTGGTGGCTCTGCAGCGCCCAGTCGTCCTGCGCCTGGCGGCTGATGTGCCACGCCTTCGCGGTCTCCTCCATGTGGTCGCCCATGGTGCGGCCGGTAATGCGGTTGGCCCAGCCCTTGACCGGGAGCACGTAGTCCTGCGGCGTCAGCGCCTGCAGGGCGGCCAGCGCCGCGGAGGGATCGCTGCCAAACAGGTCGGTCAGCCGTTTCGACGCCTCGGCCGTCAGTGCGATCGGCGGGCGGCTCATGACTTCGCCACCACCGACCATGGCCAGGTCGATGCCTCCGCCGAGCATCCCGGCCGCTGCAAACGCGGCGGTCATGCTGGTCGAGCAGGCCAGCACGACGGAGAAAGCCGGGACGTTCGGGTTGAGCCCCGCGTCGAGCCAGATTTCCCGTGCGATGTTGCTCCAGCCGAGGTTCGGGATCACCGACCCCCATACGACCAGATCCGGCTCGGCGCGCGCCGCCATCGCCTTCACGACCGGAACGGAGAGACTGATGGCGTCCTGGTTGGCCAGCGCGCCGCCGCCACGCCCGAATGGCGTACGGAGCCCGGCGGCAACGAAAACGGTTTGCGAGAAATGCTGCATGGGGAATTCCTGATGATCGATTTTTTTCGTGGAATCTCTGGCCGCGCAGTCGAGCGAAAGCACTGATGCGGCGTTGTGTGGGAACGCGCCGGCCGCTTGATCGCCGCCTCCGTAGAGTCAAATGGAGTGGCGGCAATCCACCCGTTTGCAAGGAAGCTTTTCGAGGTCCGTGCCGGCAAGATGGCCTCCGCTGGCATGAATCGGCCAGTCAGCAACGCCGCCACCGCCGCGCTCCTACACGAGCGATACAATAGATTTCGGTATTAAAGCGTCCTGGCCAACCTGCATTGACGAAGATTGGCGCGGGCGGATTGGGACCGAAAAATCGGCATGGATCGGTGGGTCAGCTTCGGAGCGACTCAGGCAGCCGCCACCGGAGCCTCGGTCACGGGAAAGTCGACGACGGTTTTCGCTACGTTGTTGAGAAAATTGGTCATCAGGTACTGCACGGTGGATGCGACGATCTCGACAATATTCGCGTCGCTGTAGCCGGCCGCGCGGACGTTCGCAATATCCTCGTCGGTGACCTGGCCCCGCGTCTCGATCACGCGCTGGGCGAAGGTGGCGGCGGCTGCGCGCTGGGGATTCTCCGAGTGGCCCGCGCGATTGAGTGCGATCTCCTCTGCCGACATGTTTGCGAAGGTGCTGGCGATGTAAGCGTGCGCAGCAATACAGTAATCGCAGCCAGTGGCCTGCGATGTGGCCAGCGCAATGCTGTCGCGCGTCTTCACGTCGAGCGTCCTGCCGAGATTGCTCATCAGCCCGAACCATCCGGCCAGGACATGAGGGCTGATCGACATGAGGCGATGCAGGTTCGGAACGAAGCCGAGCGTTTTTTGCAGGCCAGCCAGGACGCCCTGGGCCATCGCGGGAGCCTCGTCCGCGGTAGCGGGGAAATCGATGCGGTTCATTGCTGTTTTCTCAGTGCTTCGAATGGCTAGCCTTGCGCGAATCCTTTGGCACGGCGGGCAGCGAAACGGATTGCAGATAGGTGATGATCAATCGCCGCTCGGCGGGATCGTCCACTTCGAGATACATCTTGCTGCCAGGTGCCATCTTCTGCGTGCCGCTCAGCCACTTGTCGAGCCTGTCGGGAGTCCAGATGCCACCGAGTTTCTTCAAGGCAGACGAGTAGTCGTATCCCTGGACGCTGGCCACCGCCCTTCCGACGACGTTGCGGTGGCGCGGACCAATGCGGTCCGTGTCCACCGAGTGGCAACCGCCACATGTGTTCAGGTACAGCGTCTGTCCGGCGGCAACATCGTCCGGCACCGTTCCTGCCCAAGCAGGCAGGGCAAGCAAGCTGGCAAACAGCAGGCCGCCCACTCGGATCGAGGCGCAAAATAGCGATGACCTCATGCCTCGCCTGCTCAGCCGAAAACGTAAGCCGCAGCGGGAATCGGCGTCCCTGCGGCGTTGTTGAGCGTGGTCCAATGGATGGCCTCGTCGGCGGAAATCGACGCGAACAACTTCGCGAGCCCAGGATCCTTGAGCGCCGTGATCTGGCCGATGTAGGCACTGGCGGCACCACGCTCGAGCATGGTTGCCAGCGCAACGACATCAGCCTCGGACTTGAGGGAGCCAATCTTGAGCTCGGCGATGTATTGGGCGTCCGTCCTGGGCTCGACGGGCTTGCCGCCGGCCGTTGCGACGAGTTTCGCCAACGAATCGCGATGCGCCTGATGGTGCCCCATGAAGACGAGCGCGAGCTGGAGCGTTGCAGGCGAAAGCAACCCGCTCTTGCCGGCGATGCGGTAGGCGGCGATGCCCTCGTGTTCGAGGGCAAGCGCGGTCTGGATGACGCCGACGTCGTTCGGACGAACCGTCGTGGTCGACATAACCCTGCCGGCGAACAGGCTCGCGGCACCGACGCTGAGTGTCGCAACGCCTGCTCGCGCGAGGAACTTCCGTCGATCGCCCTTTGGCTCATTCATGGCTTTCTCCTCATGGGGTCTTTAGACAATTGGAACCTGCCACGCGCGGCTCTCATCAAAGCGCTTGCGTGCCGGTGAAGAACATCGACAGTTTGGTCGGCATGGTGGTCCGTTACTAGCGACCTTCGGTGCCTTGCGCGCATTTTTGGACGACGACGCACGGCAACTGGACGAAGCCGCACGCGCATGCGCTCAAGTCGGGTTGCCTGGCGGTCGACGCCACGAGAGACTACGCATGCCGAGTATCCCCGCCTGTCTGCTCGATGACTTTCAGACGTGCGCCATACATGCGCAGCACTTCGCTTCGAGCGCGTTCCCTTCCGTTCTTGCCTTGTGGATGCAGCGTCGAGGCCACTGCCGAGGGGACGTCCGCCTTGATGGCGCGATAACGCGCCTGGAGGCATCCTCTTTCCGAACGTGGCGGAAGGCTATTCGGTCAGCCTCATGCGGGTATCGATGTCTCCTGTTTCCGAAGCAGACGTCCGCTGTTCCACCCCTCAACGTTTCCGCCAAAGAGACAAATGACCGAGGAGACAAGTCCAATGAAAGCGATCGTGGTGACAGACCAGGCTGCGGGAATGGCCGGGATGAAGCTGATGGATCGGCCCGAGCCGCAGGCAGCGATAAACGACGTCGTCGTCGAGGTTCATGCGTCGGGATTCGTCCCGACTGAACTGGAGTGGCCATCGACCTGGACCGATCGCCGCGACCAGGGCCGAACACCGTCGATCCCCGGGCACGAGCTGGCCGGAGTGGTCACCGCCCTCGGCTACGGCACGACGGGTCTGTCGGTGGGACAGCGGGTGTTCGGCCTTGCGGACTGGTATCGCGACGGCACCCTGGCGGAGTACGTAGTCATGGAGGCACGCAACCTCGCGCCGCTGCCGGGCGACGTCGACTTCGCAGTGGGCGCGAGCCTGCCGATCTCGGGCCTGACTGCGTGGCAGGGACTGTTCGACCACGGCCGCCTTCGGGCTGGGCAGAGCGTCATCGCGCATGGCGCCGCCGGCGCAGTCGGGTCGATGGTGACGCAGCTGGCACGGGAGGCGGGCGCCTACGTCATCGGCACTGGACGCACTGCCGACCGTCAGAAGGCGCTCGACTTCGGCGCGAACGAATTCGTCGACCTCGAGAACGACACCCTGGAAGACGTCCGCGGAGTCGATCTGGTGTTCGATCTCATCGGCGGCGACATCGGGAAGCGATCCGCGCGCCTGCTCCGAGCAGGAGGAACGCTGGTGTCCATCGTCGGACCGGTAGAGACGCGGCCCACCGACGGACTGACGATTGACTTCGTTGTCGAGTCCGATCGTGCCCAACTGGGTGAGATCGTCCGGCGGGTGCGAGACGGACGGTTGCGGACGAACATTGGCAAGGTCTCAACCCTCGACAACGCCGTCGCGACCTTCAACGCGACCGAGCGGCTCCATGGGAAGACGATCATCCGCGTCCGTCCGTGAGGACTCGGGCTCCTGGTCGAGGGGGCGTCCGCGTCGATGGTGTGGTTGTGCGCCTGGAAGCGTCCTCTTCCCTGGCGCGGCAAGAGTGTCGCGTCGTGCCATGGTTGGCGGCAGCCCGATGGAACTCGATGAAACCCACGACATGATTGCGCTCCCATGAGAAGTTCCGATTTCGACCAATTGTTCAGGCGTGACTCGACCGCAGCGGCATCGTCCTGCCCGCCAGCGGTGCTGGCGGAACGGATCCTCGATTCCATGGATGTCCGCGTCGAGGCCTTCGCGATATGCCGGATCGCCCAGGATGCGGCGCTCGTCATTCCGGCCATTTCCGACCTGAAGATCATGTACGTGCTCAAGGGCACGTTGCATCTGCGCGTCGACGGCAGCGAGCCACTGGTATCGCCTGCGGGAAGTGTCGTCCTGCTGCCCAAGAATCTGGCGCGCACGCTGGCGGGCCAGGAAACCGTCAACCGGACGTACAACGCGCAGGAAGTCGTTCACATGGGTATACACAACCTCATGTATGTCGACGCGTTCGAAGGCGACGAACATGAAATCCGCGTGCTGTGCGGCCGGATCCAGATCGGCTTCGCGAACGATTTCGACGCGTTCGACGGGCTCGTCCAGCCGATAAGCGCCAAGCCGGAAAACGATGCCTTCGTCAGAAGCGCATTCGAAACCATGCTCGACGAAAGCAGATTCCGCACGGCCGGCTCCCAGACCCTCGCCAACACCCTGATGAAGGCATGTCTGGTCGAGCTGCTGCGCCACGATCTCGATCAGTTGCACCATCCCGGCAGCTCGCCGTCGATCCTCCTGAAGCCCGGTGTGGGCCGGTCGGTCATCGCCATCCTCTCGCAGCCGTCGGCGATGCATACCGTGGCCTCGTTGGCCAAAGCCGCCTGCATGAGCCGGTCCGCCTTCGCGAAGGCCTTCGTGGAAACCACGGGCGCAACACCGATCGAATTCGTGGCGCGTGCGCGCCTGGCCAGGGCGCGTGACCTGATTGCAGCGACCGAGGGTTCGATCGCATCGATCGCGACGGCCGTGGGCTTCGCCAGCCGCAGCCATTTCAGTTCGCGATTCCGCCAGCGCTACGGCGAAGATCCGACGGCATATCGCAGGCGGACGCGGCAAGAAGCGGACCCCTCCTTCAACGGCTCTTCGACAACGCTCGTTGGCGACCATCAATCATGACTTCCCCAGGCCAATCGAGGTCGTCCGCATGACCAGACATCCAGTGATCATCGAAGATACGGGGCTCGGACTGTTCCAGGTGGAAGTGCGCGCCCAGGGAACGTCGTTTTTTTCCGATGAACCGATCGCTTCGGGCGGCCTGGCTTCCGGCCCGGGACCGTTCGACCTTCTAAGTGCCGCACTCGGCGCATGCACGGTCATGACCGTGAAGCTCTACGCCCGGCGCAAGTCGATCGCCGTGTCCCATGTGCAGGTCATGATCACGCACCAGCGTGATCCCGAATCGCAACGCGACGTGTTCGAACGCTCGATTTTCATCGATGCAGCGGTAACCGGGGACGAGATGAAACAGCTGCTCGCCGCGGCGGATCGCTGCCCGGTGAGCCGGACGTTGGGCGCAGGCGCGGACATCGTCACAACCCGTAGTCAGACGGCGATCGCCACCGGTCGGCGCGCCGAGGACGAAACTTACATGCGCGCCATGGAACGGGCCTGCGACGAACTCGCCACCGGCTGACCCATGCTCGTCGTCCACCATCTCAGCCATTCGAGATCCCAACGCATCCTCTGGCTTCTGGAAGAACTGGATGTGCCTTACGAGATCAGGTTCTACGAGCGCGAAGGCAGGAGCCATCTGGCTCCGGAGGCATTGAAGGCGATCCGTCCACTGGGGAAATCCCCGGCGATCACCGACGACGGTCGCACCGTCGCCGAGTCGGGCGCGATCGTCGATTACATCGTGCGCCGCCACGGCGAAGGGAGGCTCGCGCCGTCGCTGGACAGCTGGCTCTACGACCAGTACGTGCAGTGGCTCCACTACGCCGAAGGATCGGCGGCGCTGCCCTTGGTCATGAAAGGGTTGGTCTCGTACCTGGGCAAGATGTGGCGCCCGCTCAAGCAGCGCGTCGACATCGAGCTCGACACTCATTTGAGCTACATCGACCAGAGCCTGGAGGGACGCGACTATCTCGTGGGAAACGCGTTCTCCGCCGCGGACGTGCAGATGAGTTTCATCGGTGAACTGGCGGCGATCCGGACCGACACGAGCCGGTTCCCGAACCTCGATGCATGGGTCCGCCGGTTCCAGCGCCGGCCGGCGTACCAAGCCGCCATCCGGCGAGGAGGCCCGTATGACCTTGGAAGCGGGTGATCGAAATGCAGCGCCTCCGTTCTTTCTCTTGAACAGCAATTCATGCCGCCATGGCCGACAACCGAGCGTTCCGGCCACCCAACAGGAGGACTTCCGATGCCCGCCAACATGTACAACCACACGATCCCCGCGCTGTTGCGGGGGCTTGGAGTCCTTCAGTCGTATCTGGACAAGATGCAGGCGGCGGTGGACGCCGGGCAATGCACCGGCGAAGAACTGCTTCAGGCACGCTTGGCAGACGACATGCTGCCACTGGGTCGTCAGTTTCAGATCGCCTGCGACAACGCCAAGAATGGTCCGGCCCGGTTGGTTGGCCAGGAAGCGCCCTGGTTTGCCGACAACGAACAGACGATAGGGGAATACCGCTACCGGATCGAAAAGACGATGGCGTTTTTACGGACGCTGACGCCTGAGGTCTTCGACGGCAGCGAGGCGCGAATGATCGACCAGTCGTATCGGCGCGCGGGCTCCGCCATGACCGGGGAAGACTATGTGCGCGCCTTGCTGCTGCCCAACTTCTACTTCCATATCGCAGTCGCACACTCCATTTTGCGCCACCAAGGTATCCGGCTGGGCAAGAGCGACTATCTCGGCGCACTGCCTGGTTCGGTGCCCCAGGCCACAGCATCGTCCAGAAACGGCCATCCGGTTCGATTCCTGACCCGGGCTGAAAGCATCGAATGGCTCGCGGGACGCGGCCTGCGGGAAATGCCGGCGACGGACGAGCCTGGCAGCAGCCATTTCCAGTTCGATCTGCAGCCGCTTCCCGTAAGGCTGTCCGGCCTGATCGGTTCGCTGATGGAGGATCTCGGCGAATTCGAGGGTGGATTACTACTGCTGAGCGACTGGATCTGGGACGACGAATACGAAGGCGATCCAACGGCGCCGTATCGCGAGGCGCAGAAAGAAGTCCGCCCATTGAACGAAGCGCCCGGGTTGATCCTGGACAAGTCGGATCGCCAGGACGCGGTGGCACTCCTGACCCTGCTCGTGGAGCGCAAATGGACCGGCCAATTCTATTTTGCGTCCGGCGCAACGACCCTGCGGGTTGTCGAAGGTGACCGTGTACAGGTCTACACCGCAAATCCGGAAGCAGAACGACTTGTGCAATATCGGCTCGCCGTTTCGGGCCGCGACGTTCTGCCTGTCTGAAGAGCTTTCGCCTTGATGTTTTTCCAACACTATCGCCGCCGGCTTCAAATGGATGGAACCCGCGATACATGGCCCGTCGCCCACCGGCACCTGCAATGGAAGAGGCAGGTTCGGGCCACTCACTACCATGCCAATCGGAAGCGACCATGAAACAGCCTGTACATGAAAACCTCGATGAAACCTTCATTGCGCGCCAGCGCGAGCGCCTGCTCAAACTACGGGCGCAGCTCATTGCCAGCGGAGACGCAGCCGGCGCCGAGGAAGACACCTTGCAGATGGCTGCCGGTGACGAGCCCCAGGATGCCGTTGACGATGGCAACCGCCTCGAGCAGCAGGCCAACGACGAGGCGCTGCTCGCGCATGATCTGGAGCGGATCGCGGCCATCGACCGCGCGCTCGAGAAAATACAACAGCACACGTATGGCCTGTCCGACGGCAATGGAGAACCCATCGATCGTGCGCATCTGGAAGCCGTGCCCGAGGCGGTCTTCACCGTGGACGAGCTCAACGCAAAAGCGCGGCAAAGGTGAAAAGCCCATATCAGCCTGTCGGAGTGACTCCGGCTGTCGTTGCCGAGGCGGCAGATATGCTGCTCGTCGCTGGCGAACGTCCGAGTCCCGACCGTGTACGAGCGTTGATCGGCACGGGCTCGCATGACGTCATCACCGGATTTCTGGACGTCTGGTGGGAGGATCTGGGACGACGCATCATCGCCCCACCGGCTGATCCCTGGGCACCACCGCCGGAGGTTCAGCAAATTGCTGCGACGCTTTGGATACGGGCTAGCGCGCACGCACAGGCCATGCTGGCGACTTCTCATGAGGAAGAACGCGAACGTCTACTCGAAACGATTGCCCAGCTGGAAGCGAGGTTGCAGGATGCCTCTTCCGGCAACTAGTGGCGAACCATCCGTCGAGATCTGCAGCATGGCCAGGAAACGCATGGCAGTGACAGCCGATATAGCCGATCCGATCATTCGGCTCCACAAGGGGTCGGAGGTGATTTTCGATGAAGATTTCTCGGATCACCTCGAAGGCATGTCTCCGCATCAACGCAGGAAGTGGCTTGCAGATCGGTCGATCTTGCTGCTGGAGGAATACGACGACGGTGCGTTTGATACCAACGGCGAACTCGTTCCCTGGGAGCCCGACTAAGAAATAGCGTCGGAGCGCCCCAGCGCACGACGTGGCGCATCACATCACCATGATGCCTGTCGATCCGAACAACATGACTGTCCGCCGAGAATAGCGCGCGCGCGGGTATCCGACGGTTGTCGATGTCCTCGATCATGGCTGGCCGGTGCCCGGACCGTCCGGCAGCAGCACCCGGATTGCGGCATCGAGGTCGCTGTCCTTGCCGTGGTACGACTCGCCCAGCGGGCGGGTGACCGGTACGTCGACGGGGCGGGGGTGGCCTTCCATCGGCTGGCCGTGGGCGTCGGTGATGGTGATGAAGGGCAGGCGCACGCTGCCGCCGTCGATCAGTTTGCCGGCGGAGGTGTAGATGATCCAGCCGGCGGTGGGTTCGCCGACGATCTTGCCCAGGCCGAGCGCGCGGTAGCCTTCGGAGAAGTCCTCGCCGTCGGACAGGGTGACGCGGTTGGTGATCAGCACGGTGGGGCGCTCCAGTGCGCGCTGGCCGAGGATGCTGCGTGCCGGTTCGGCCTGGCTGAAGCCGCGGAAGGTCATGTTGAGGTAGGGCCGGCGCGCCAGCACGTCGAGCGCGTAGGCGTTGACGAAGCCGCCGAAGTTGTTGCGGATGTCGATCACCACGCCGTCGCGGGTGGCGTTCTGCGCGTCCAGATTCTTGTAGAAATTCTCCAGCGAGTCGCTGGACATGTCGCGCAGGTGCACGTAGCCGAGCCGGCCGTTGCTGGCGCGCAGTACGTAGGCGCGGTTGCCGGCGGTCCATGCGCGGTAGGTCAGCTCGCCGAGATCCTTGCTGCTGACCGGCTTGACCGCCACCTCGCGGGCACGCCTGCCGGCGGGATTGTCCGCGATGCGCAGGCTGAGCTTGTCGCCGATGCGGTTGGCCAGCCGTTCGGCGAGGTTGCTCGACGCGCCCAGCGTCTGGCCGTCGATCGCCAGCAGGTAATCGCCGACCTTGATGCCACCGGCCACGTCGGCCGGCGACAGCGGCACGATGCTGCTGATGCGGAACTGGCCGTGCTGCTCGTAGGCATCGCGGTCGAAGCCGAGCCCGAGCTGGCCGGTGATCGGCGCGCGATGCTGCGGCGCGCGTGCGCCGGAGTGCGAGGAATCCAGCTCGCCCACCATCAGGTTGAGCAGCCGGTACAGCGCGGCCTGCGTGGACGCGGAGGCGACCAGCGGCGCATAGGTGGCGTGCACCGCGTTCCAGTCGGTGCCGTGCATCTGCGGGTCGTGGAAGGTGTTGCGCAACCAGCGCCAGGCCTGTTCGAAGGCGACCCTCTTCTCGCTGTCGAAGTCGACGTCCATCGCGGCGCTGACCGCGAGCGCGTCCGGCTTGCTCTTGCCGTCCAGCGCCAGCGACTGGATCTTGCCCTTGTCGAGGTAGAACACGCGCTTGCCGTCGGCGCTGAACTGGGCGTCCTGCTTCTCGCCGGGAGTGCTGGTGATCTGCTTGGCGACCGGCGGCTCCTTGGCCAGCGGATCCAGCGACCACGTGTAGAGGTTGGACTTGTCGGCGACCTCGGCGGTCAGCAGCAGAGTCTTGCCGTCCGGGCTGATCTGCGCGGCCTCGACGTCGAGGCCGACCGGCAGCAGGCTGAGGCGGTCGCGGATACCGTCCGCGTCGATGCGCACCGGGGTCTTCGGCGACTGCGTGCCGTGCTGTTCGGGATTGGCGTCGGCATGATCCGCTTTCGATGATTCGTCCGGCTGCTTCTTGAACAGATCCTGGAAGTGGTCTTCGTGGAAGACCGGTGTGCGCGGCAGCAGGTCGACCCGCGCGATGCGACCCGCCTCGGTGCGCTGGCCGGTGGTGAACAGCAGCGTGGTGCGGTCCGGGCTCCACAGCACGTTGTCGGCCGACGTGTTGGCCAGGCTGCTCAGCGCCACGGTCTTGCCATCGGCCAGCGCCACCGCCTGCGCATTGCGGAACATGCGCGGGCCCCAGCTGAGGTAGGCGATCCAGCGGCCGTCGGGCGACCAGGCAAACGGCTGCGACGACTCCAGCGGACGCGGCAGGTCGATCGGCGCGCGCACCAGCGTGCGCACGCGGCCGCTGGCCAGGTCCAGCACGCACAGTTCGCGGCTGTTGCGCAGGAACGCGAGCTGCTTGCCGTCGGGCGAGAATGCCGGGTCGGTATCCTCGCCATCGCCGCGGGCCAGCGGGGTTTCCTTGTCGGTGGCGAAGTCGTACAGGTACAGCTGGCCGTGGCCTTCGCGCTCGGAGCCGTAGACCAGCCGGCGGCTGTCCGGTGCCCAGGCGAGGTCGTATTCCTCCGCCGCGGTGCGGGTGAGCCGCTGTGCGCGACCGCCTTTGTCCGCGTCGGTGGCGAACACTTCGCCGTGCACGATCAGCGCCAGCTTCTTGCTGTCCGGCGACAGCGCGATATGGCTGAAGTCGCTGTCGAGCTTCTCGTGTCGGGTGACCGGGCCGCGGATCGCGCCTTCCAGTTCGATCGGCAACGCGGCGGCCTGGCCGGTTGCCGGATCCATGGTCCAGATGCGGAAGTCGCGCTCGAACGCGAGCAGCCGGCCGTCGGCCGACAGGCTCGGCCACAACACGCGGCCGTCGCTGAAATGAGTCAGCGCCGATTCGCCGCCGCCCGGTGTCACGCGCCAGATGTTCTCCGCGCCGCTGCGGTCGCTCATGTAATACAGCGTGTGGCCGTCGGCCGCCCACATCGGCCATTCGGCGCGCGCATCATCTGCAGTCAGCCGGGTGTACTGGTGGCTGCCGTCGTCGCGCAGCAACCATATCGCGCCTTCGTCCAGGTGGCTGCGGCCGTGCCGCCACCACTGCCAGTCGCCCATGCCGCCGCCGACCAGGGCCAGCGATCTGCCGTCCGGTGCGGGCGCGGCCATCGACTCGTTGCGGTAGCTCTCCAGCGACACCGGCATCGGCGTGCCGCCGCTGGCGCGCACGCGATAGATGCCGTGCATGCCTCCCACGTTGTCGCGCGACGAGCTGAGGTAGATCCACTGGCCGTCGCGCGACCACGCGTCGAGCTGGTCGGCGCTGTCGGCCCAGCTGAGCCGGCGCAGCACGCCGCTGGCCAGGTCGAGCACGTAGATGCCGCTGCCTTCGCCGCCGGTATCGGACTCGTAGGCGAGGTACTTGCCGTCCGGCGAGTACAGCGGGCGTGAATCGCTGCCGCCGTCATCGGCCACCAGCAGGTGTGCCTTGCCGCCGCCGCTGGATACCGTCCAGATCCCGCCGTCGGCAACGAAGGCGATGGCTCGCCCGTCCGCCGACACCGACGGCTGCGACAGCGCCACCCGCGGCGCGGCGACCGGGCTGGCCGCGTGCAGCGGCAGCGCCGCCAGACCCCACAGCATCCACACAGCGGAACGCAGGCGCATACGGATTTCCCCTGGCAAAGATCAGACGCCGAGTGTAAGCGGCTGCCACCGGCCTCGCCTGCACCATTGGTCATGCAGCGGCGGCGGATACGGGAAGGGCACCCGCAGGTGCCCTTCGTTGCGCCAGGTGTCGGTGCGGGTCAGCTCTTGCCGATCTCGAAATCCTGTTTCGCCACCGACTTGCCGTCGAGGGAAATTTCCACCCGGTATTTGCCTTCGGGCCACAGGTCGGGGTTCTGCACCTTGAAGGTGGTGATGGCCGGGCCGTCGGTGGCGATCGCCTGGCTGATGCTGCTGACCAGTTGGCCGGAGCCTTCCAGATAACTCCATTTGGCATTCAGCGTGGCACCGCTGGAACTGCCCACGGTGGTGACGCTGGCGTAGATGGTGTTGTCGCTGGAGGCAAAGCTGTCGCCGGGATGGGTGATCTGGTGCCGGGCGTCGACCGCATCGCCGACGCTCAGTTTGGCCACGCTCAGTGGCGC
>Ga0157371_10004212_pt1 | contig 12659 bp, 10 predicted proteins | sample C45metaG_FD_113462 | JGI IMG/M metagenome (GOLD analysis project Ga0157371, IMG submission 113462) | Corn rhizosphere microbial communities from Kellogg Biological Station, Michigan, USA - C4-5 metaG | ecosystem: Host-associated > Plants > Roots > Rhizosphere > Soil | place: USA: Michigan... | reverse complement strand
GAAACGCTGCAGAGAAAGGAGATGCACAGGGTACTGATTAGTTTAAGTTTCATTTGTGTGTTTGTTTTCGCTTACCGAACTACCAACCTGGGTTTTGAACTAAGAACGTATCTACGTTAACATCTTTGCTTGGAATTGGCCATAGGTAGTGTCGTTTTTCGAACACACGTGTTTCAAACGGAACTACGTTCAAGAAATTGGGTAGGTCTTCATTGATGTTTAAGCCATAGATCGGCCCATTGTCGGTTTGTTCTGCAATCTTCCATCGCCTGGTATCGAAATAACGGACGTTTTCGAAAGCAAGTTCTACCCGGCGTTCTTTTCGAATCGCATCACGCATCGCCCGCTGATCCGCAGGTGCAGGTAATTCCGCAGATCCATATTGTGGGATCCCGGCTCTTTCGCGGATCAGGTTCACATACTTCAATACATCGGCATTTCCTGGTTCGGCTTCATTTAATGCTTCTGCATAATCCAGATAGATATTCGCGAGGCGGTAGAGAATATCGGTACGGTTGCCAATATCCCATTTACCCAGTCCCATCGCTTTGCGAACAATATACCCTGTCGTCGAGTGGTCACCGCCTCCGGTAGCACTTCCTGAATTCCCGTGATTGTACAGCTCAGTAATAATCTCCCCATTGTTGGTATTCAACCAGGTACTTCCATTGTAGGTAATATCGACATAAAACCTGGGCTCGCGGTTTACCCATTGGTTGTAGATCCCCGCCTTGGTGTACTTCGTTGCTGTTATAGAGAAGCCGGATTTGACATACCCGGAATTTGGATCGTCGATGCTCCGGCCATTAGCGGTGAAGAAAGCATCAACCTGATTTTGCGTTGCGCCTAAACCGCCCGAACCTCTGGACTCGGAGTTTTTGCCACTGTGATAAGGGGTCATTTCATATTGTCTGGATCCTATAGAGCTTTCTGGCCTTGCCAGGATAACCTCAGAATTCCAGTCTGTTAAGAATACATCCCGGCAGGATAGATAAGGGTCAAATGCGCCGGATGCATCATTCTTTCTAAAAAGGTTGTAAGTACCGGGAACAAACTCCGTCAGGAATGCCTTATAAGAATCTGCAGCCTTTTTCCACTTATTCAGGTCAACGTTCTGGCTAATAAGCTGTTTTCCGTCCTTATTTTTTAGCGCTGCCAGATCTGTATTGCCATTGAATAACGGGCTGGCCGCGAGAAGCAAGGTTTGTGATTTAAATGCAAGTGCAATTCCTTTGGTGATGCGGCCATAATTGTCGTCGCTTGTCGGTATTGTCGGAAGGTCTGCTGCAGCCTGATCGAGTTCGCTGATCACATAATCTGTACATTCATCAAAGGAATTCCTTGGCAATTGAACCTGATCAGCCGGGGCATCTGGCTCCACAACGGTTTCGCCTAAAACTATAACCGGTCCGTACAGTCGCATCAGATAAAAATAGAACATGGCTCGTAGTGCCCTGGCTTCTGCTTTATACTGAACTTTCAGCTGTGGTGTAATGTCCTTTTCAACCTTATCAATGTTGCTGATAAAGAAGCTTGCCGATCGAATTCCTTTATAGTAGTTATTCCAGAAATCGCCTACAAAGCCGGTATTTGCATCCCAGCTACCGATGTTCATGGGGTTGGACTGTACGAAACCCCAAACAAAATCAGCTTCATCGGAGCCGCCGGTCCACAGGCCCGCATTGCGGCCCCCACCTGGGTTACGCTGCCCGAACTCATCCGGAATATTGTTGTAAATGTTTGCCAGGAACTTCTCTGCAGTGGAACGGTTGGAGAAGGTTTCTTCAAGCGTAAGCCTGTCGTTGGGCACCTGATCTAAAAACCCTTTTTTACAAGAGGTAGCCAGCGTTAAGCAGCTTACCACAATGATGTATATATACTTTTTCATACGATTTATTGAATGGATTAAAACTTGACATTTAGCCCCAGGGATACATTGGCAGTCATCGGATACATGGTTCCATTTGCCCGGCCATTGACGCTTGTATTCAATTCAGGATCCCATAACTTAAACTTGCTGAAGGTTAACAGATTGGTACCGATTAGATATACGGCGACATTTCCAACTTTCATTTTAGAAGATACAGACTTCGGCAGGTTGTAACTCAGCTGTGCACTCTTAAGACGGATAAAGCTTACGTCCTTGACCCACCAGGAACTTTCTTGTGAATTGTTGGTGTTCTGCGCGCCACCGTATGCTAAACGGGGATAGAAAACATCCTGACTTGGGTTATCCGGTGTCCAGCGATCCGTGATGTTGCTGTAGGTGTTGTTTGAGCCCGCATCTCCAAAAAACGGGATAATGCCGGAGCCGCCCAACAGGACATCCGCATGCTGTAAAGATTGAAATAATGTACTGATTGCAAACCCCTTGTAGGATGCCGTAAAGCCAAAACCATAGATCAGGTTCGGTACATCACCATTACCGATCTTCGTCTTGTCATAATCATTGATGATCCCATCGTTGTTCAAATCCTTGTACTTGATGTCTCCAGGCAAAATACTTGATCTTGACCCCGGAACGGCACTTGCATCGATCTCTTCCTGTGAGTCAAACAGCTTTTCTGCAACATAGCCGTAGCGCGACAGGACCTTGTTGCCGAGATGGCTCATCCAAGGATAGGGTTGAGCAGGACGATCATCCTGAATCAGTTTATCGCGGTTGTACGTGATGTTGCCCATCAGTCCAAGATCAACCTGACCAATTTTTACGTTGTACTCCAACGTTGCATCCAATCCACGATTGTCAACCACACCAAGATTTCCGTATGGTGAGTTTGTCAGACCAATAAAGCCTGGAATGGATTCACGTTGAAGGAAAATTCCGGTACGTTTCTCTTTAAACAGATCGACAATCAGGTAAAGATTGTTATTTAAAGTGCGAATTTCAAAACCCAGATCCTGCTTCCTGGACTCAGCCCATTGGATGGCAACCCCATAATCGGTCACATTAATCCCGCCCATGCCGGTAAAGCCCTTTCCGAACTGATATCCACTGGCGTTATCTGCCACCAGGGTCAGGTATGCAAACCGCCTTCCATTGATCTTACCAATACCCGTTACCCCGTCAGAATACCTGAACTTCAGGAAGGAGATCGTGTTTTTAATTGGGTCCCAGAACTTTTCGTTCGATGGAATCCATCCAACACCGAAAGCCGGAAATGATCCATATCGATTTCCAGGAGCAAACAACTCAGAACCATTATAACCGAAGTTAAACTCGGCAAAGTACCGGTCAGCATATGAATAGGTTGCCCTCGCGGCCAAACCGACCTGCCGTTCCGGAATGGAGGAGGTGAAATCTCCAGCAAAAGGGTTTGTATAATCCTGCGTATAGCCTAACACCAACGCACCTACCCGGTGTTTTCCAAAAGCATTATCATAATTTAAAGCGCCTTCTGTATAAATTCGCCTATTTCCTGCTCGTGAAGCCCCGAAGCTCAGGTAATTTCCGTTGCTGGTAAAAGTCTCTCGCAGGTTTAAAGTACCATCCTGCTTGTATGGAGAGTCCGTGCCCGGCACGTTCTCCGGAAAGTAGGTGCTCTCCCGCTTATGCCGCTCGGTGAAATTCTCGTTATAGGAGTCGAAAGCAAACATCGCTGTTGCACTTAATCCTTTTGTCAGCATGTCTAAATCCTGCGTGAGTCGGAGGTTGGAATAGATCTGATTTTTGAACTCCGTACGGTAGCCTCTTCTTGTCAGGTCTGCATAAGGGTTCCGCTGACCGCCATTTGAAGCCACACCAGGAATAAAGTCACCTGGATACATCACTGGATAAATTACCGGAGAAATATCCATCGCTGTTCCAAAAATATCCTGCGTCTGTTCTCCAGGGTAATTCCCTATGGAGGCATAACCCTGCAGGCCGAGATCCAGTTTGGTTGTATTTGTCAGCTTTAGGTTGAGATTACTCGTGAAATTATATCGTTTGTAATCCAGTGCAGAGTTATACTGTTGCAAATCGTCTGTTTTCAAAAACCCGTTCTCATTGTAATAAGCCAGGGAAACATAATACTGTGCCTTGTCAGCACCGCCGCTCGCATTCAGGTTTGCACGTCTGTTGCGACTGGTCTTATTGAAGATTTCATCCATCCAGTTCACATTTGGATACAGGAGCGGATCTACGCCACTTGCGGTTTTACTGATATAATCATCGCTAAACAGCACCGGCCCGGATCTTCCTGTGCTCGCCTCATTGGCCATTTGCATGTAGGTTAATCCATCAGCCAGTTCTGGCCTTTTGGTAAAGGTGCTTACCCCTTCATTGTAGTCTAAAAATATATTCGGCTTACCAACTTTGCCGGTCTTGGTCTTAACGATGACAACGCCGTTTGCACCTCTAACACCGTAAACGGCTGTACCGGAAGCATCTTTCAGAACCGTGAAGGACTCAATATCCTCCGGATCAATGTTATTGATCGAGCGTTCAACACCATCCACTAAGATCAGCGGCGTGCTGCTGTTCCCACCAAAGGTGGCGATACCACGAATCCAGATGTCAGCCGTGCTCCTTCCGGGCTCGCCGCTTCTTTGTACGCCGACAACACCGGCTATTCTTCCGGCCAGAGACTGCGTGACACTGGCAACGGGTTGCTTAAGCTTGCCGGGGTCAATTGTCGATTGTGCCCCGATCAGGCTTACCTTACGCTGCGTACCAAAACCCACCACCGCAACCTCTTCCAGCGCGTTTTCACTGGCCTTCAGGCTCACCACCATATTTTTCTGTTTGCCTACGGTGATTTCCTTTGGCTCATACCCCACATAGGTAAAAACAAGAACAGACTCTTGCGATGGAACCGTGATGCTAAAACTGCCATTCACATCGGTTGATGTCGATGTCAGCTCGCCTTTAACCTTCACGCCCGCTCCCGGGATGGCCAGTCCTTTCTCATCTCTAACCAGACCACGGATTAAGATAGCCTGTACATCTTTGTTGGCCGAAACAGCATCCTGATGCAGCAAAATCGTTTTATCAACAATGTTATAAGAAATTGAAAGGTCCTGAAAACAAGACTTCAAAGTTTCTTCCAGTGTGGCTTCTTTAACATCGACAGAAACCAATTGCTTTTCAGGATCGAAGTCTTTAACAAGGAAGACGTAACCAGTCTGGCTTTTTATAGATTTTAACGCCACAGACAAAGGCTTACGGCTCATCTTTAGGTTGATTCGCTGGCCTAAGACAGCTGCACTTACATGAACCATGGAGACCACTAAAATGATCGTTGTTAACTTCATTATCAATAACAGTTTTCGATATATCTCCAGAAAAGATATACCATAATTAAAAGCACTAATTTTCATACTTTTGAATGGGTTTGGGTTAATACAGAAATCGTTAGGAAATTCCGATCTTTTATCGGATTGGGTTAGCTCAAGCCTTCGGCCGGGCAATGGGTCCAAGCATTGTCCGGCCTACTTTGTTAAGTCCCACAAAACACTACTCGCGCCTTCGTAGACTTGCTTTCATAATCATACAGGTTAATTGGTTAATATTTGGTTATTTATTGTGATAGCTGATGTCAGAGACAGCAGCGATTGATTTATTTTGAAAAAACAACGATCCTTTTTCTCAGGCCTTTATCAGCCGGCGCTTCTATCCTAAATTTGATATTAGCGTAGGTCAGAATCTTAAACGTTTTATCCGCATCCATATTCCTATAAATTTCACCCGTAAATCTATTCCGGGGGATTTTACCTTCAAAGGCCACATCCACATTATACCATCTTGAAAACTGAAGCATGACATCCTGGATGCTGGCATTTTCGAACTTAAACAAGCCGTTTTTCCAGGCAACGGCAGTCGACGTGTCCACGTTGATAACTTTTATCGATTGATTAACCTGCGCCTGCTGCCCCGGTTGAAGCACCTGTTCAAATGCATTCTGACGGCTCACTTTCACCCGGCCTTCCAATAAGGTGGTTGTGGTTAGCTGTTCATCATTGTAGCTTTTGACGTTAAAATGAGTTCCAAGCACCTCAACCTCCTGTCCCTTGCTGGCTACAATAAAAGGAACATGTTTTTTACCGTTACTCCTTTTGGCCACCTCGAAGTAAGCTTCACCGCTAAGCTCAACTCTTCGTTCGCCAGAAGCAAAGCCTGTAACCGGGTAGCGTAAGGAAGAAGAGGAATTTAGCCAAACGTGAGTTCCATCGGCTAGTACGAGCTGGTACTTCCCTCCTGCTGGGGTTGTTATCATATTATATTGTACTGGCGAACCGGCCTGCGCGATCGCTGCGGAAGCACCTGGATCCTGTTGATAGACGACCAGACCGGTATTTGTTTTTTTAATCAGCAATCCGCCCTGTGGAAGAACTTTGCCCACGCCAATTTCCGGGAGCGTAACTTTCTTACCATCGGCAAGCGTCAGGACCGCTATATCAGCTCCGGGTGCAATGGTACCTGTATAATTTGAATACTTGATTTCAGGGCTTCGCTGCTGCAACATCAGGTACATGGCAAAAGAGCCTACTAAAAGAACAATGGCCGCAGCAGCATATATGAGTTTCATGCTAAACATCGCTGGTCTGCTCCGCTTTGTCTCTGAAATTTCAGGTGAGGCTGCAAATATATTGCTCATAAGCACGTCCTTTCGCTCGTCGTTCATAGGCTCAACAACGGCTTGTGCGGACAGGTATTCATCCATCAGCGCTTCCACAAGGAGGTCATGTTTGCCATCATGAACCATCTGCATAAACTCACGGTCTTCTAGAGATGAAGATGTGTGGTTTATGTATCGATAGAATAACGTTCTTAACCTTTGTTCGTCTGACATATGGATATGAGCTGGCCTCCTTAACCAATTGACGCTGAAAAAAGGAATGTGGGGTAATGGTAATGCAAATTTTTTTTTGCTAAGCAGGATCGCCGATAAGACGCGGGAATATGAACCTTATGGTTTATGCGTCAGCAGGTGGGAAATCAAGACAACCAGGATGAAATCGGCATGATTGAATTTAGTCCGTATCGACCTTAATGCAAGCTTCATGTGGGTGTGCACCGTACCCGGAGATATATTAAGCTTTGCGGCAACTTCATTATACTTCAAGCCTTCGGTGTGGCAAAGCTCGTAGATTGTTTTTCTTTGCGGAGGCATTGCCTCGATTGTCGCCCTTAAAATTTCAGAAGACTCATGATAAAGCAATCGATGTTCCGAATTGCTGCCATCGGGTAAGCTATCGTCCGTGAGTTCCACCTCCTGAATGGATTGGGCGGCTAGCTTCCGTAGTACGGAATAGCTCTCGTTACGCGTTGCACGATTGATGTATGCAGCAAAGTTTTCAATGTTGGAAATCTCAAGCCGGTTCAGCCAGAGCTTCATGAAGATATTCTGAACTATTTCCTCCGCATGAAACTTACTGCGTGTCAGCCTCAGGGAGAAACCATAAACCAGGCCATGGTAATGTTCAAACAGTTGAGTAAACGCCAGCTGGTTTCCCGAAGCGGTCTTTAGCAACAGCTCTCTTTCAAACTCCTGGGTAAATAAACCTTCTTTAATCATCTGAAGTACTGCACAATCAACTAATATAATTCAATATTATTGATAATAAATTAAAAATCCTTATCTCATGTTTGTTGAGATAAGGATTTTAATCATGCGATATTAATCTTCAGACTGAAGATATTTGTTATGCCGGCAAAGAAGGCGTTTTTGGAAAGTCGTGCTGCAATGTTGTTTTGCTTAGGTCTACCCCTTCCACAGGAGCTGTGGTCAGATGATCGGCTACTTCTTTCGTATGCAATCTTAAATCGTCAACGGGTTTGATTTCCACCTCATGTGTTTCCTCAGCACCGCCGAAGAGGCCCTTAAGCGTGTTAGCGATATCTTCCCGGAACGCACTTCCCGATTTTGGAGCAAAAAGCGCGGCTATAACAGCGCCAACGGCAAGGCCGGATAACAATCCAATCGTAGTTAATGTGGAGTTTTCTTTACGTAATTTCATGTTCCTGTTTTTATTAAGGAACAGCCTGACCAGGAAAAGTGTTTTAGAAAAGTTGCCTGCAGCTTAGGCAAGACAATTTATCCAAGGATGAACCGGAGTTCTACACCAGCTAACCCGATTATTGTGCGGATTCCGGATGTGGCTTTCCATTGTGACAAGTAATACAGTTCACCGCTAATACTGCGTTCGGTGCACCCGCATCCTTCACATGGAAGAACTTCTTGTTGATCTTCACGGTCATTTTCATCATTGTTCTTGCAAACTCCTTTTCCTGCTTCTCGTCACTTGCAAAATCCAGACGTTTAGGGTCTGATTTACTTGCGGCATGACAGAAGTTACACTTCACACCCAAAGCCGTCTTAAAACCATCCATGACCTTCCCGAGCTCCTCTTTACTGATGTCCTTCGGCAGGATCTTTAGATTTGTGTATTTCGGTGCTTCCTGCTTAGGCATAAAGGCACTCATCATAAATACGGTCGCAATTAAAATAGATAAGGTAAAAAGGGTTCTTGCACGCATGGTGTATTCAGTTGTTTGTGTACTAAAGATAGATGTTTTGACACGAAAATTACAAAATTTACAGGGAAAATATTTTAAGTCTCCAGTTTAAATCACATAGCCAATGTGGAATATTCCCGTGTCTTTTTAAAGCACAACCGAGATCAGCCAGGGAGGCAAAGCAGGTTAATCTCCTTGGCCATACTCTTGCTACACTTATCCCGTTTAAACAGGTTTGAATGGCACATGCAGTTGGCACAAGGCACTCCAATCCATAAAATAGCGCTTTAAAGTAAACTAAACGGAGCAAAGGGCTTCAAAACAGGCCAGAAAGGCGATTAGGAACAGTTACAACGCCTATAGAGGAGAGAAAAAGATGCAGATTAGGTCAACAGCTTGCACAAGAATTCAACAGTTTACACCAGAATAGTACATCCACCGAAAAAATATATGAAACCATTAAAATTAATTGGACTTGCTTTATGCGGTTCCATGCTCGCTTGCCAGAATAATGCAGAATCCTTCGACGGTCAAAATATGCCAAATAGCCAAATGACGCAGAACAGTCAGGCTGCCGCAAATACCCCTACCGAAACGCAGAACTGCTACACTTATGTTAAAAATAAGGATACCATATTGTTATCTACAACGGAAACCGGCTCCCAGGTTACCGGAAACCTGGAGTACAACCTGGACGAAAAGGACCGCAATACAGGCAGTGTGGCCGGCATTGTACGTGGCGACACGTTGCTGCTCAACTACACGTTCCAATCAGAAGGGCGACAGTCGGTACGCCAACTTGCCTTCCTGAAACAAGGGAACGAGCTCATGGAGGGATACGCCGAGGTGGAAGAAAAAGCAGACACCGTCGTATTTAAAGATCCGGAAACCCTGAAGTTCAGCAAAGAGATGGTACTGGAAAAAACCGGCTGTCCGATCCGCTAGAAATGCTCGAAGCGCTCCCAAAAGCCGTCGACCGGCAATTTTGCAAAGATCTCCACAGGTTCTTTTTTCACGGGGTGGATAAAACGCAGTCGCCGGGCATGCAAACAAATGCTCCCCTTTCTGCTGCCCCGTGGATAACCATATTTATTGTCCCCTACAATCGGGCAGCCCATCGTGGCCAGTTGCACGCGTATCTGGTGCGAACGCCCGGTCAGAGGGTCCACTTCCAACAGGTAAAAGCCCCCAAGTTCGGCAAGCACACGGTAGCTTAATTCGGCACGCTGACTACCAGCTACCTCCTTTGCATGGGCCGTAACCACATTTTTTTGGGTATTCTTAACCAGGTAGTTAATCAGTGTCCCCGAGGCCTTTGCGGGTTTATTGCGCACCACCGCCCAATAGGTCTTCTTCACTTCCCGGTTTTTGAAGATCGCATTCATGCGCTCCAGGGCCTTGCTGGTCTTGGCAAACAGGATCACGCCGCTAACCGGACGGTCCAGGCGGTGTACAACGCCAACAAAGGCGCTGTTGGGTTTATTGTATTTGGCGGCCAGGTAAGCGCTGACCATATCGTCAAGGGGCTGGTCGCCTGTTTCATCCACCTGAACGATGTCTCCTGCGCGTTTATTAATCGCAATCAGATGGTTGTCTTCGTAAAGAACGTCTTTATCGGTTATTGGCATTCGTATTTGTATTCCTAAGGCGGCTAAGCTGCCCGGTTAATATTGCTCCTTCTCGTTCGGGAAATCGTTCGCTTTTACATCCTGTATATAGGATTGTGCGGCACCGAGAATTCCATCGTATAAATTCAGGTATTGTCTTAAAAAGCGGGGTTTAAAGCCCTTGGTAAGCCCGATCATATCGTTCACCACCAACACCTGCCCGTCGCAATGCGGACCGGCACCGATTCCGATCACCGGAATATGCACGCTCTCTGCCACAAGCTTAGCCAATGCTGCCGGGATCTTCTCCAGTACCAGGGCGAAACATCCGGCCTCTTGAAGCACCAACGCGTCAGCCTTTAGCTTTTCGGCTTCCGCTTCGTCTTTTGCCCGAGCGGTATAGGTTCCGAACTTATATATAGACTGCGGTGTTAAGCCCAGGTGCCCCATAACCGGGATCCCTGCGGTGATGATGCGCTGAATGGATTCACTCACTTCCGCGCCACCTTCCAGTTTCACCCCATGGGCACCGGATTCTTTCATAATGCGGATGGCCGAGTTCAAAGCTTCCTTGGAGTTACCCTGGTAACTTCCAAATGGCAGATCCACAACCACAAAGGCACGGGTAGCACCTCTGACCACGCTCTGCGCATGGTAGATCATCTGGTCTAAAGTAATTGGCAAGGTGGTTTCATGGCCCGCCATCACGTTGGAAGCAGAATCACCAACCAACAGCACGTCCAATCCGGCATCGTCTAAGATCGTTGCCATGGAGTAATCATAGGCAGTCAACATCGCGATCTTCTCGCCGCGCTGTTTCATTTCCTGAAGGCTGTGTGTGGTAATTCTTTTTACTTCTTTGTGTTGAGACATCGCTTCTTAGTTTTATACAACAAAATTAGGTTTAATTAGCCATAAAACCTATCTTTGTATCCCGATAATGAAGGGGTTGAAACACTGCATATTTTCGCATTTATCGGACATTTCTGTCCAAGACCCGAACTTTTCCCATTCTTTTTACACCAATACTTCTGATTTAAATCAACATGACTAACTACACCAAGTTACCTGCTATTTTGTTATTGGCTGATGGCACCGTTTTTCACGGTAAAGCTGCTGGAAAAATTGGCACGACCACCGGAGAGATCTGTTTCAATACCGGGATGACGGGTTATCAGGAGATCTTCACAGATCCTTCCTATTTTGGCCAAATCATGGTTACGACCAATGCACACATTGGAAACTATGGTATCCATAAAGATGAAATAGAGTCTGGATCGATCAAGATTTCCGGACTGGTTTGTAAAAACTTCAATATCGGCTACAGCCGTAAACAGGCCAGCGAATCCATTCAGGATTACTTTCAGGATGAGAACATCGTCGGCATCTCGGACATCGACACCAGAAAACTGGTTAGACATATCCGCGACCGTGGTGCCATGAACGCCATCATTTCTTCGGAAATCCTGGATGTGGAACAACTGCAAGAGAAACTAGCGTCCGTACCACAAATGGACGGCCTGGAGCTTTCTTCTCAAGTGTCTACCAAAGAGCCTTACTTCTACGGTTCTCCGGATGCAAAATACAAGGTAGCTGCTGTAGATTTCGGAATCAAGAAAAATACATTGCGCAACTTTGATGAGCGCGATCTATATGTTCAGGTTTTCCCGGCTAAAACAAGCTTCGCGGAAATGGAACAATGGGGTGCAGATGCGTACTTCATTTCTAACGGCCCCGGCGATCCATCGGCTATGCCCTATGCCATTGAAATGGTAAAAGAGATCCTGGAAGCCGACAAACCTCTATTCGGTATCTGCCTGGGACACCAGTTGCTTGCACAAGCAAACGGCATCAACACCATGAAGATGTTCAACGGTCACCGTGGCCTAAACCACCCGGTTAAGAACATCATCCGCAACCAATGCGAGATCACTTCACAGAACCATGGCTTTGGCGTGGTACCGGCAGAAGTTCAGAACTCGGATAAAGTAGAAATTACCCACATCAACCTGAACGATCAATCGATTGAAGGTATCCGTGTAAAAGGCAAGAAAGCATTCTCGGTGCAGTACCACCCGGAGTCCTCTCCCGGCCCGCATGATTCGCGTTATTTGTTTGACGACTTTGTTGGATTAATTACAGGCGAGGTAAGCTGGTAACAGCCTTTTTCATACTTTTATCCCATGGATAATACGAAAGCCATTATCAGTGTTAAAAACCTGGTAAAATCATACGGCGACTTCACTGCGGTTAAAGGCTTGTCCTTTGATGTTTATGAGAACGAGATCTTCGGATTACTCGGCCCGAACGGCGCAGGAAAAACAACCACACTAGAAATCATAGAAACCCTGAGGGATAAAACCTCAGGGGATATTATTGTCGACGGGTACTCTGTCGACAAACAAGCCAGCGAGATCAAAGCGATCATCGGGGTACAACTTCAGGCGGCGGGCTATTACCCCAACTTAAACCTGGTGGAGCTGATGGAACTTTTCTCCGGCCTCTATGGGGTGAATGTGAAGCCCATGGACATGCTGGAGAAAGTGAACCTGCAGGATAAGGCGAAAGCCAAATACAAATCCTTAAGCGGCGGACAAAAGCAACGCTTCTCG
>Ga0157371_10004209_pt1 | contig 12665 bp, 9 predicted proteins | sample C45metaG_FD_113462 | JGI IMG/M metagenome (GOLD analysis project Ga0157371, IMG submission 113462) | Corn rhizosphere microbial communities from Kellogg Biological Station, Michigan, USA - C4-5 metaG | ecosystem: Host-associated > Plants > Roots > Rhizosphere > Soil | place: USA: Michigan... | reverse complement strand
ATGTACCATTCCATATCATACCAATCCCGCCCTTTTACATTCGTACCCCACTTGCGAAAAAGCAGTGCATGCATCTTTCCCGCAAAAAGGTCGGGAAGCGACAGGCACTTCACGTAAAACGAAAAAGGCTTGAGCAATAATTTTTCCTCAGTAGAAAACCCCAATGGTGGTTCTTTATCCACTTCTATCTTGATCTTGATACTGGCTACTTCCTTAAGCCCATTCTGTGGGATGACACCCTCCAACACAAGTTCCTTCCAAATGGTTTCCGATTTTAGAAATGCTGAGTTAATATTGCTCTTTGCTGTCTTCTGTTTTTCTGAAATCGACACCTGCATCCCTAGAGCGGCAAACTCATTTATGATAGCATCTTGGTATTTTTCCAGCGAAAAATCTAGATCAACGGCAAGCAACGAAAAATCCAGATCCTCTGAAAATCGGTCTAGTCCGTAGAATATCCTAAGGGCAGTTCCTCCATAGAATGCCGCCTTTTCAAAAAAACCGGCACGGTTAAGTCCAGCCAGGGTAATCTCCTGCATGATTTCCCTCAATGCATCTTTAGCTTCTTCCCTGTTAGCAGGATGATAATCTTCTAGCCATTCCTTTATCATATTTTTTCGATCATTTTGATTAACATTTCTAGGCTTTCTCTTTTGGGTGCATTTTCCAGCCAGCCTAACATAGCGTTTAGATCAAACTTAGAGAGATCCTCTTCCTCCATTCTCAGGTTTCTAAAAACGTAGTCTCTTGCAGAAGATTTGCTTCTTAAGGTTATGCCTGCTGTTGTAGCTATTTTATCGCATAGTGCTTTTTCGGGGATTGCCATTATAGCTTGTTGATCTTTAGACAAGCTCACGGTAGCAAGACCGAATGCATAATAAGGCAATGGCAGGTTGGTATAGGTATATAGTCCAATCTTGGTCTGAAATTTCCTAGAGGCTTTTGTAGTCATTGAAGTTGCCGTAAAAACCTTCTCTGGAATTAGCCCGTAATGGGCAAGTGCACTTTCCATTGAAAGGTAGCTCGGTCCGAGTATATGGTTGGCAAGCAGTGCGCTTTCAGGTCGTTCAGAGCCAAGAAACCTACCTACTATATAAAGTCCTTTTTTGATCGGTTCGATCAGGCCATCTGCTTTTAAAGATAATATTTTATCGTTTGGTCGTTTATAGTCTTTCAGAAGACCTGCTAGTAGCTGGTGGGTCAGCGGTTGGTTAGATAGTTCTCTTAATGCTGCTTGAATATCCATTGTAAAATATTGATAAGATAAACGGATTAATTTCGTTTATCTTATATCAAAACTACATAAAATATACCAATATGCAAAATATTAATAAGATAAACGATTAATAATCGTTTATCTTATGTTATTTCAACAGCATATAAATTAAAAAGCCTGTAAAAAAGAAAACGGAGTCTCGCTTCTTTCGATTTGAGTTCTCCGTTTCCACCTTTTTATCGCCGTAGCTTTAAAAAAGCATCAATTCTTCTTTTACTTTACCATTTCGTAGTATTCTTAGTTCTCACGAACTTTGAAACCCGTCTAAGTTATCTCTCTTTGTAAATCATCCCGTAGGCTTCATTATCTGAGATACGTCCGTCCTGATGCAGTCTACATACCTTTGCGCTGGGGCTCCGGTAATCTTAAATCCTGTGTTCTCTGTCTCCTTTGAACTTCAAGTTTTTATTTACTGATCATCGAAATTTCCAGAATCTTTTTGCCCTTGGGCTAAGTTTTCTTTTTGGAATTTCTTCAGACTGTCAAAGTACTTCGTAATTGATAGAACTAATTTACACACTTAAACCATTGAAAACAAGAAAAATATGATTTATTTTTCCAACAATTCACTAACACCTTACCAACAGGTTTTCAACACAGTTATAAACAGAGCAAACACAATTAAATAACTGTAATACAGTGTATTACAACAATACAAATCCGATAAGTGTGAATATCTGCAGATTGAGCCTCTCCTTTACTTTTCAAATCGATTTGAAATCATGATATTTATTACATAAAATTAAAGCATGAATTTGTTACGCCCCTTCCCTATTGTGGCCTTTTTGCTTTTGGGACTGCTATTTTTTAATAGCTGCAACCAATCAGAAAAGAAGGCCCCAAAAATTACAAAAGACTCATTAAAAAGACGTTCCATTAAAGATTGGAACAAAACAATTCCTGGAAATTTTAATTCTGAGCAGGAGTTATTCTTTGATACACTTCAATTAGAATCGTTTATCACAGCACATCCTTTGCTTAAAGAATATACTGCCTCAATCCAAAAATTTTATAGCAACAGGCATTTTGCCTATGCATGGTATAACAAAAATGGATTAATAGAACAGGCAGGAAACCTTACCGATCGGGTTAAAAACCTTAAAGATGAGGGAATTAACAAAGATATTCCTTACAGGGCTTTGCTGGATTCTATGATTTATGCCAAATCAACCAAAAAACCGAACATTGAACTGGAGCTGATGCTAACTGCCCAATATTTTGTTTTTGCTAAACTGGCATGGGAAGGCATGGATGCTTCTATCAGTAAATCGTCGGAATGGTTTCTTCCACGTAAAAAGATTGCTTACGATGTTTATTTAGATAGTATGATTAAAAGCCCGGCCAAATTTGCCGGAACAACTGTTGCCCCGGTTTACAGACAATACGATCTGTTGAAGAATTTCCTTATTAAATACCGGGAGCTTGAGCAAAACGACCCATGGCAACCCATCGTGGCTGATAAAAAATCATATAAGCCCGGAGATTCATCCGAAGTGATTGCCCGGATAAAAACACGGTTATTTAAATTAGAGGATTTCAAGGGCGACACTACTGATACCCATTACAATGATGAATTTCTTTTAGCGGTAAAACAATTTCAGGAAAGAAGCGGTATGGCTCCGGATGGTACAATAGGCCCAGGCACGCTAACTGAGTTAAATACCCCAATCAAAAAAAGAATAAGACAGCTTTTAGTTAATATGGAGCGCAGCCGCTGGTTACCTGTTCAAATTGACTCGAGCTACCTTGGTGTAAACATTCCTGAATTTAAATTACATGTTTATCATGCCGACAGCTTATTGTGGAGTGGAAATGTTGTGGTAGGACAATCTATACACAAAACGGTTATCTTTTCAGGGGATATGAGATATGTAGTATTTAGTCCTTATTGGAATGTTCCGACAAGTATTGTGCGTAATGAGGTATTACCTGCCATGAGGCGCGACAAAAATTACATTAAAAATCACCAAATGGAAATAACCGGCTACAGCGGTGGTTTACCGGTGGTAAGGCAAAAGCCTGGTCCCAAAAACTCATTAGGCTTAGTAAAGTTCCTTTTTCCAAATAGTTACGATATCTATTTACACGATACACCTTCCAAATCATTATTCGGAGAATCTTCCAGAGCATTTAGTCATGGTTGTATACGTGTAGAGGATCCTGCAAAACTTGCTGCATTTCTGCTTAAAAACAACAAGGGCTGGGATGCCAATAAAATTAAAACTGCAATGAATGCCGGGAAAGAGCAATATGTTACACTAAAAAATAAAGTACCTGTTTATATCGCTTATTTTACCGCCTTTATAGATCGAAATAAGCGGTTAAATTTCCGTAAAGACATTTATAGCAGAGATGAACCATTGGCCAACATGCTCCTCAAAGAAGAATAATTTTCATTTTTTTTAATCCTGCTGTAGCGATTCCTCTGTAAGCCTCGTTTAGTGGTTTGAGAGCGTTAATTTAGATTCAGGGTCGGCTCTTGATGGGCCGGCTCTGTTTTTTTATGCTCATTATTAACTGTAAACCCTAAACCAATTTTTATGGCTACTAAATCCTATACTAAAAGCTCTTACTCAAACTCATTTATAATCTGCATTGTTGCTATAATTATCTTGCTTTTAACCTTGCTGATGCAATCCTGTAAAAATGATCCTGCTCCCAATCCAGATCTTTCTTTAGTTAGTGTTACTAATGCGTCGCCTACTTTAGCTACTTATAATTTCTATTTGAACCAAAGCAAAGTAAATTCAGGTGCGCTTCCTTTTGGGGGTGTTGTACCTTATTTTCGGTTAAGCCCGGGCGAGTTTACCGGTAAACTTACCACCGAAACCAGTACTGAAAGCTTACTTTCGGAAACCTTAAAATTTGAAACCGGCAAAATCTATTCCTTATTCATTATAGGAAAGGCTACAAGCCTTGACTATCTTGTTGTTAACGACGACATTAAAGTTCCAGCTGCTGAAAAAGCCTTTGTAAGGTTTATAAATTTATCGCCTGATGCTCCTGCGCTTAATCTTGCATTTAAAGATAGTGTTGCAGTGGCTACCGATAAGGCATATAAAGCTGCGAGTGATTTTGTTGAGGTTCCTGCTAAGCTCTATACTTTTGAAATTAAAGACAAAGCATCTGGTGCAGTTAAAAAAGAACTGAAAGATATAGACATCAAAAAAGGCAAAGTTTATACAATAATATCAAAAGGCATGATTACTCCGGAAGGAACAGAACATGCCTTTAACGGACAAGTTATTACCAATCAATAATTCCCTACATCTCTCCTCTCTCAATAGCGGCTATTTTTTCTAATCGTTTAACATGACGTTCTTCGTTAGAAAAGATAGCCTTGAGAAACGCCCTCACAATATCTTTGGCCAATTCAATGCCAATAACACGCTCACCAATACATAATACATTTACGTCATCGTGTTCAACAGACTGATGTGCCGAATAGGTATCATGACATACCCCTGCTCTGATGCCCTTAAATTTATTCGCAGCCACACTAACCCCTACAGAACTACCACACACTAAAATTCCCCTGTCGCCTTCTTTATTTAACAAAGCATGAGCAACATGCGCAGCATGATCAGGGTAATCGCTTGGGGCACTTGTATGAGTTCCTTTATCTATTACTTCGTATCCCTCATCAAGCAGCATTTTCACTAATATGGTTTTATATGCAAAACCAGCGTGATCTGATCCAATTATTACTTTCATAAATTTGTTTTTCAGTTTTTTGATTCCAATTCTTCAACTGTAAATGCTTTTTGTCTGCCTTTAAGTTTCTCACGAACGCTCACCACATCCTTAACATCGATTTTACCTCCATTGTTTTGCCATGAGCTTCTGATAAAGCTTAGTAACTGAGCAATATCTTCGTCCGAAATCTCATCGCTATGACCAATTCCAGGCATATCACCGGCAATTTCAGGAGCCTGATACACATGACCGTTAACATTTACCGGGCCTGTTAATCCAAACAATACAATTGAAATGAGTGTATTTTTATCGCCATTAACCCATTGAGATTTATTTAGCGGCGGAGCTAAAGAAGCTATACCATTACCATCGTGCGAGTGACAGGTTTGGCAGGTTGACAAGAAAAGGGCCGATCCTTTAGGAAATTGTTTGGCAAGAACATCAGGATCTCTATTCTTTTTAGTGTTATTGTAAGCGGTAATTACCCGTTGCAGCTGTTTGTTTATTTTCAGGTTTGTATCAGGTTCAAATTTGGCAATACTCTCTTTAAAGCGCTCTTCGCGATAGGCTAAGTTGCTAATCACTGCATCAGAAACAAAGCTATTGTCAGGATATTTTTTAACAAGACCAACCAGCATATTATCGGCAGCCTGCTCATTAAATAGCTTAATATATTTTGATACAAATGCAACATATGGAGCTGCCAGCTCATCGTTAGCATCTATAAGGTCATTTAATGCTTTTACATAATATTCATAAGATGATAAATTAATTACCGAAGGCAGCACCGTTAAAGCCTGCATCCGAACTGGCCAGTTGGTACTTTTCAATAAAGGCAATACCTCATTGGTTTCTAAGGCATTAAGACCTTCAAGCGTCCATAGTGCATGGATTACCTGTAAAGGATTTGTTGTTTGCTTTAAAATCGCCTTTAAATGTGGAATGGCTTGCTTATACTTTCCATCAATTAGTGTTTGTTGAGCCATGTCGCGCACAAAGCCATTCGTACTTCCCAATAAGGCTATAAGTTTATCAGGATCATTAGGAATAGCTACAGCAACAGGCTTTTTACCTTTAGGAACAATCTTATAAATTCGGCCGCATGCCAATGGCAAGGTAAGGTTTCTGGCTTTAATCTGGCCAGAAAGATATGGGGTAACATAGGTTTTATGCTGTATAATTCCCCTATACATATCCACAACATATAATGCGCCATCAGGCCCATTATATAAACTTACGGGTCTAAAACGTTCATCAACGCTGGCTAAAAACTCTTTATTTTTGTAGGCCTGCTCTCCGTTTACAGCATTTCCGTTCTCTTTTAAAATATTTCTCTTAATTAAGTTTGCTGAAGGCTCAGCAACAAATGCATTAAAATCAAAAGCGCTGCCAAATAAATCTCCACGATAAATCAATGGGCCGCATGCTGCAGTAAAGTTTACCAATTTTAAACTGTCATTTAAAATACCCGGTGAATAACCTCTGTTTACCCCTGGTGTAGGTCTTATTGGGTATACACGATTATCGGGCACTGTTCTTTCAGAAAAACCATCTACACTCCTTTGGTTCCTGTTTGTAGCGCCAAAACCCGGACTAAAATAATCCCCCAATAAATTTGTTGAATTATCATTGTAGTATAACCTGCCATAATTATCCTGGCTTATTCCCCACTGGCCCCTAAAATGCGTATCCTGAATTAACCATTTATCACCTTGCTTTCTGTATCTTTTACTTGATTTGGCATTATAAATCCAATTATCAAGTGCCCGTAACAATCCATTTGGCTGATGCTCTACATTACCGTCAACAGCATACTTATTATCTACAAGGGTCCTCTTTACCGGCTTATCATTTTTAAGTTCATAATACCACAAGTTTGGTGGTTCGGCTACCAGAATTCCATCTTCAATTAAGCAAATTGCTCTTGGCAATACTAACGAATCTAATACCAGTTTGCGTTCATCTGCTATGCCATCCTTATTTTTATCCTCCAGAATAACGATTTTACCCGAGGGCTTATCTTCTCCGGTCCCTAAAGTATCAGGCATATAACCATTCATTTCTACTACCCACATGCGTCCTTTCTGATCAAAACTCATTGCAACAGGGGTTGTAACCATTGGTTCAGCGGCAATAAGCTCCACTTCAAATCCGTCTTCAATAAGCATTTTACTGATAGACTCGTTGGCAGGAACAACAGGCGACTGATTAAAATCTATAGGCTTATCTGAAACCGATTTTAAAGTAGAGGCCTTTTTGTAACTCTGGCACTGATATAAAGAAAAAACAATAAGTATTAAAAACGCGTATATGTAAACTTTCATAATTTGGGCAAAACGTTGGCTAGTATTAGTTATTTTTAACTGGAATTTGTTGAAGTACCTTTAGCAAATAGTTCCAGAACTTTTGTACTGAAGAAATCTGCACCTTCTCATCTGGCGAATGTGCACCATGAATTGTTGGTCCAAAAGAAATCATATCCATTCCGGGAAGATGGGCTCCCAGAATACCACATTCCAAACCTGCATGGCAGGCATTAACGTTAGGTTCTGAATTGAAACTGTTTCTGTACAGCTCTGCCATCAATTCTAAAATAGCAGAATCTGGATTAGGTTTCCAGCCCGGATAATCTCCACTACGCGAAACATCACATCCAATAATTTCCAGGGCTGAGGCTACCGCAATTGCTACATCACGCTTGGTACTTTCAACACTACTTCGCTGTAGCGATTGGGTAATAAACTCTCCGTTTGCAATAATAACCCTGGCAAGGTTAGAGGATGCCTCTACAAGGTCGGCAATATCAGGACTCATCCTAAAAACACCGTTTGGCAACGCATAAATTGCGTTCACAATCTTTGTAAAATCTCCTTCATCCATCACAAAGCCAGGTAACTCTGCCTCAGTTGCTGAAACTGATAAAGAAGGCTCTATAGCATAAAATTCAGCCTTAATAGTATCAGTAAAACTTTTTATAAAGGCATTAAATTTCTCTTTCCTGGCAGCTGTTATAACAACCACTGCATTTGATTCTCTCGGTATGGCATTTCTTAAGCTTCCACCATCAACAGCGTTCAACTGAATACCAAGCTCCTGATTTGCCTCATAAAGCAACCGGTTCATCAATTTATTTGCATTGGCACGCCCCTTATGGATATCCATACCGGAATGGCCGCCAAGTAAACCTTTTATAGATATCTTGTAAGCTATTGCATTGTCTGCAACCTGTTTTTGCTTATAGCTATATATCGTATTTGTATCTATACCACCGGCACAGCCAATAGTAAGTTCGTCATCTTCTTCGGTATCAAGGTTGAGCAGAATAGTTCCTGAAAGGTTAGATGGATCAAGTTCCTTCGCTCCTGTCATTCCTGTTTCTTCGTCTATTGTAAATAAAGCTTCAATAGAAGGATGAGCAATATCTGAGGAGGCCAAAATACTCATAATAGTAACTACCCCAATACCATTATCAGCACCTAAAGTAGTACCCTTTGCTTTAACCCAATCACCATCTGCATACATTTCAATACCCTGAGTATCGAAATTAAAGATGGTATCGCTATTTTTTTGATGAACCATATCAAGGTGCGACTGCAGGATTACAGTTTGTCTGTTTTCCATACCAGCAGTTGCAGGCTTCTTAATAACTACATTCCCTACATGATCCTGAATTGTTTGTAGTTTAAGGCTTTTGCCAAAATCAACTATAAACTGTATTACCCTTTGTTCTTTTTTTGATGCCCTGGGTATTGCATTTAAACTGATAAAATTATTCCAAAGCGCTGCCGGCTCTAAATTTTCAACTTTCATTCGTTGCTCATTTGTATGTAAACAAACTTAGAGAAAAGTTTTTATAAACAGTTCAGGCTAATCTTTTATCATCTTATTGTTGCATAAACTGATATTCTATTGTAAAAATTAGGTTTTAAATGATGCTAATTCTTATAAAGAATATGATATTAGCACTTTCTTTATAAGAACATCATATGAAAAAAATAATATTCTCTATAATCCTTTGTGCTATTTCTACAGTTGCCTTTAGTCAGGCGCTTTTACCTGGTAGTGTGCTACCTACCGCAGTATTCTATAAAACTGATGGCAAAGCCTATTCAACTGCAGAGATATCTAAGGGGAAAAAAGCTTTACTCATGTTTTTTGATGCCACTTGCGAGCACTGCCAAAGAACAGCTGCAAACATGTCTAAAAGAACCAAAGAGCTAAAGAATGTTAATATTTATATGATTACCCAGGACGAACAACGTTCTATTGATTATTTCTTTACCAATTATGGCAAACCACTGCAAGCCTTAAAGAATGTAACGATTTTACAAGATCGTGATCGCGTATTTATTCCGTTGTTTCATCCAAAACAATACCCATCATTATACCTTTACGATACAACTAAAAAGCTTACATTTTACTCTAGTAATGAAAAGGATTTACCAAAATTCTTTGATCTGATGAAATAAACTAGGCTATAGTAGTGGCAAAGACAATTTTGTTATAGGCGCCATCCCAAAGCTCAATTCGTTTTTTAAGCGACTCTATTGTGGCTTGTTCTGCGGTTTTCCAAAACTCATCATTATTGCCGCATAGATCTGAGGTCATTTCCAAAGCAAGGTGGCTGTGATGATCTCCATCAACTTCAATGTGTCTATCCAGATAGTACTTAAATAAAGAGATTTGATCAGGGAATTTCTTATTCAGGTCGTTTACTATCGTCAGGAACATATTAGGTATTAAATCTTCTCTTCCAAAAGTAAAGGTGCTGGCTTGCAAATGTGGCTGATTGCTATTGATAATTTTAAATGTAAAATCTACAAAGCTTTGGGCTTCTTCAGGAGTATCAGATAACGCATAGGCTTCATTCAAATCACCAGTTGTTTTCAAAGCATTTACAAAGCGATCTATCTGGTTTGTATCTGCACCACACTGGTTCATTGCCTCAAGATACATCTCGAAATGACTTTTTCTTTCGCCTTTGCTGTCTATATCAGATTCTTCTCCGGCTACAATTTCATTAATGAGATACCTGTTGTTTGCCGATCCGACCGGAAACCATGGAATAGTTGTACAGGTAAGGTTAATCTGAAGCGATTTCAATAGCGACATAAAATCCCATACTGCATACACATGGTATTGCATAAAGACCCTTAAATCTTCAAGATCATTGATAACTGAATAAACTTTATGGTTGATTATCTGTTGCCTTAAAGGCTCTATTTCTTTCTGGATTCTTTCCAACTGCACACTACTCATTATTCCTTAATTATTCTTGCCGCAAAGATAAAATTTAGAATTGGAACTTTTAAGCGTAATTCAGTTTAGTAACCCTTCTGGTTCTTGCAATAAGCATCCATGCAAATGCTGCACCTGTTAATGCCATTATTGATCCAACCGAAACCGGAGAAGTATAATCGTAACCTGCTGCCAATGGCAAACCACCTAAAAATGCACCCAGTGCATTACCTATATTAAAGCTGGCCTGACTAACCGAAGCCGCAAGCATTTCTGATCCTTTAGCGGTATTGATCATCAGCATCTGAATTGGTGATGCTGCCGCGAAAGCGATGGCACCTGTTACGAATGTCATTATTACGGCTAATATCTGATTTCCTGATACATAATGCACAATTAAAAGACTTACAGACATGGCGATCAGTAAAGTAATAGTTGCTTTTGCCGGCGATATTTTATCAGCAAGTTTACCTCCAATAAAGTTACCTACAAGCATACCCAAACCAGCTACAACCAGAATATAAGTGATTGAATTGGCTGAGAATCCTGAAACCTCAGTAAGCAAAGGAGCAATATAGCTGTACCATGAAAACAACCCCCCTGTACCAATTGCAATCATTAAAATGATTAACCATGATTCCGGAAGTTTAAAGAAATTAAGCTCTTTACCTAAATCACGATTCTTAGTAGCCGGAAGCGCCGGCATCCATGATTTTAAACTCAATAAGGTTACTAAACCTACAATAACAATGATTACAAATGTGTATCTCCATGAGTAATTATGGCCAATGTATGTGCCCAGAGGTACACCTATTACATTTGCTATAGTTAAGCCGGCAAACATTAGCGACACAGATTGCGCCTCTTTACCCTTTTCCGCTATTTTACTTGCTACTACAGAACCTACTCCAAAAAAAGCACCATGTGGCAAACCTGCCAGCAAGCGTGCTATAAACATGGTATTATAATCAGGCGCAAATGCCGAAAATGCATTAAACCCGGTAAACATGAGCATTAATACCATCAATATCTTTTTGGGAGGATAACTACCCGCAATAGCTACCAATAATGGTGCGCCAATTACAACCCCTAAAGCATAAGCAGAAATAAGATGCCCGGCCTGAGGTATGGTAATATTTAAATCTTTCGCAATGTCTGGCAAAAGGCCCATCATCACAAATTCTGTGATCCCGATTCCAAGGCCTCCAAGGGTTAAAGCAAGCAAACTTTTTTTCATAATCTACTACAGTTAGTGTAAAAAGTACACACTACAAAAGTAGATAATAAAATAGGTTAATTAGTCTATTTTTAGTAAAAAAAATTGCGGGCTGATTTTGCCTTATTTCAGGTTATGCTTTTTCATTTTAAGCTCCAGTTCTTTAACTCTGTTTGTTTGTTTTTTGGCTTTGGCGGCAGCTATCAAAGCTTTATAAGCAGCAAAGTGATATGGGTTTACCTGGATGGTTTTTTCAAGCAAGGCGGTACTTTGAGCTTTCTGATGATTGGCCTGTAATAATCTGGCAGAAGTATAGAGGTAATCTGAGGTGTAAATATTGTCGCCAGATCTATTTAATACTTTTAACAATTCAGATGCCCTGGTTTTATATCCGGTTTCGGTTAACAGCCTTATATACCTCAATTGGTCTGGCCCTTTCAAAGATGATTTATCTAACAAAAACGGCTTCAGATAAATGCCTGTACTATCCTTACTTTTCAATTCATTATAAAATTCAGCGATTCTTAAATTATAATCCGGTCTTCCGTTTCCTGAGGCCGTCAAAATTCTCTGAGCTTCTTTTAATGTGCCAATGGCTTCTTCATATTGCCTGTTTCCGGCCAGGGCGTCTGCATACATATTTCTAAGTTCAAAATCCTGCGGATTCTGGTCAACAAGCTTTTTTAAAACCAGAACCTGTTTTGCATCGCCTAAAGTTGCCCTTAAAGAAGCAGAAAATGCAATGGCATCGTCTATCCTGTCTCTTAAGTATGTAGACACTGTTGCTCCGGTTTTAATGTAAAGATCTGCAGCAGAAATGGCTTCCTTTAGCCTGGCATTTTTCCTGTACATTTCTCTCAATAACAAATTATTCCTTGCAAGCTCCTGATAATCATCTTCCAGGTCAATAGATTGCTGCAGGTATTCGGTCTGCTGTTTAACAGATTCTTCCCCGGTAATTTGACCGGCTGTATATTTAGCGGCCACAAGTTCTGCATACATTACGTAAATTGGAGCGTATACGATATTAATACCCTTTGCTTTACTGAGCCATTCTTCAGCACCACTAAAATCTTTATTATATATTTTGAGATGAGTGATGCTCAGATAAGCGGGAAGATACTTGCTGTCGTACGTTAAAGCTGTATCCAGATAAGCTTCAGCAAGTTTCGAATTACCTGCCCTGCTTGCCAGGCTAACATACACCTCAGCCCAATTACTGGCCATAGCCTGTTTGTT
>Ga0157371_10004208_pt1 | contig 12666 bp, 14 predicted proteins | sample C45metaG_FD_113462 | JGI IMG/M metagenome (GOLD analysis project Ga0157371, IMG submission 113462) | Corn rhizosphere microbial communities from Kellogg Biological Station, Michigan, USA - C4-5 metaG | ecosystem: Host-associated > Plants > Roots > Rhizosphere > Soil | place: USA: Michigan... | reverse complement strand
TATCAAAGAAAAAATTCCCGGCTACCCGATAGCCCCGGTGCTTTTTATTTTAACTACGGGTTTTTTTCTGGTTGGAATCTTAATCAATTTTCCACGCCAAAGCCTTGCAGGCACTGCTTTGTTGCTGACCGGAGTTCCTTTTTATTATTACTTCAAAAAAAGATACCGGCAAATACAAACTTAATTTGTAAAATAAAAATCTTCTTTTTTTATTGGTTTACTGCCCCTACTGGTTAAAATAATTTCCTTCAATTTTTTCTTATATTCTTTTTACCTTTAAAAAGAGAGAGAATGAAATAAAGGCCTGAATTTACTTAATCACCTACAAACCTATTTACCATGCAGCTCTACGAATTCAAGGAATCACTATCGGCACACGAGCCACCGGCAAATGTATCCGTTTACCTGCAGGCTTTATGGTTTGATGCCAAAAAAGATTGGGACAAAGCTCACCAAATCGTGCAGGACATCTCCGATAAGAAAGCGTCGTGGATTCACGCGTATCTTCATCGTAAGGAAGGCGATGTTTTCAATTCTGAGTATTGGTACAACCGCGCGGCAAAAAAAAGACCAAATATCCCGTTGGATAAGGAATGGGAAGAAATAGCAGAGACTTTTTTAGGCGTTAGATCAACAGAGGAAGTATGACATCCACGTTGATTGAACTTTCATCCAAAGGAGTAAGCGACGCATCTTTAAGCACTGTGCCGATTTTTCTCAACTGAAATTTCTCATCAAATTTTGTGTAGGCATTCCTGAGCATCCGCAATAATTCATTTTTATCGATCTTATGTTCAAGATCAATCACATAAGAATTTTCACCTGTATATTCAAGAATGGTTTCTTTCTTATACATAAATTTGGAGCTATACCTGCATGCCAGGCCTTTTTTGTTGGCTGCCCGTTTTTTCATTACGTCAAGGTTGGTAAAATTTGAAACAGTTTCTTCCGGGTCAAGGGGTTCGCCAGGTGGTGTATAATTCCATTCAGTAACAACAAATTCAGTTTGCTCAATCACGTTAAAAAATTTATTTATTGCAAAATTTGTTTCTTTTAAAATTAGAAAGAATTTTCTAAGCCTTTCGAAGCCGCTTGTAAATCCTGATGGCCGCCAACAACAGCAATGAAAATACAATCAATACTCCTACTCCCCACACAAGGCTCAACAGTTGTTTTACTACAGCAAGCATTACAATCGCGATCAAAAAAACAGTTGCCACTTCATTCCAAATCCTCAACTGGTAAGATGTCCATTTGAAATTTTCTTTTTGTTGCTGTTTAAAGATGATATGCAAAATAATATGGTAAACAAACAACCCGGCCACAAAAATAAGTTTGATCAAAAGCCATGTGGGTAAGGCGCGATATAATAAACCAATCCATGTTCCAAATATTAATGTAAGAATAGCTGAAGGCCACGTAATGCCATACCATAAACGTTTTTGCATAATACCAAACTGTTTCAACAGGATCGATCTTTCGGGCTCAGGCTTTTCATTTACTTCGGCACTGTAAACAAACAATCTAACCATATAAAACAATCCGGCAAACCAGGTGATTACAAAAATGATGTGCAGCGCTTTAACGTAGAAATACATGTTGTGAATTGTGAATGGTGAATCGTGAATATTAAAATGTAAATTAACCGGAATTTTTCTTAAAAATCAGGCCTGATAATAATTTGAATGTATCGATCATGGATTCTCCAAATGCGATCAAATTTTTATTTTCCAAATAGCCCAATTCCAGAGCGACATCCATTGCAGCGTCAATTTCCACGATTGAACCTCTCGAAACCTCAAAATATCTGTTTCTTTCAATTTCAGATTTCCTGGAAGCACCTTCCGCTATATTTAAATGGACCGATAATGCAGCTCTTCTTATTTGGCTTATAATTCCAAACTTTTCATCTGGCGGTAATTGTGTCGTTATTTTATAACACTCGATTACAAATTTTTTTGAAGAAGCATAAACATTTAGATTTTGGTGATTCAATTTAAGAAACATAATGAATGTTTTAATCTAAAGTAATCAGAAAAAACAAATCGACCAAGGCGATTCAGGCTTTCACCGTGGCGACTCACGATTCACTATTGACAATTCACAATTCACTTTTAAAATATTTCTCAACTGCGTCTACCCATAACGGATGCGTATTGAGGCATGGAATCATCGTAAATGATTCGCCGCCTGCCAACATAAAAACTTCTTTTCCTCTCATCGCGATTTCTTCTAAAGTTTCAAGGCAGTCGCTAACGAATGCCGGACAAAGAATCAATAAATTTTTTATTCCTTCTTTTGGCATTTCTGCCAACCGGAAGTCTGTAAAGGGCTCCAGCCAGCCTTTACCCAAGCGCGATTGAAAAGAAATGCTGTATTTATCAGTTGGTATTCCCAGTTTTTCAGTAACCAGTTTCGTCGTTGTTTTCACCTGGTGGCGGTAACAAAATTGATGGGCAGGGGAATCTACTTCACAACAATTTTCACTTTGCAGGCAATGGCAACCGGTTACATCACTTTTGCGTATATGCCTTTCCGGTATACCGTGATAACTGAATAAAATATGATCGTATTTCTGATTTAAATAGGGGCGAATATTTTCTGCCAACGCATTCAAATAATTTTCTTCCTTATAAAATGGCGGAATGAATGAAAGTTTAAAAGGATACTTTTTCTTATTGTAGACTTCCTTCATGTACTCAACAGCCGTCTCATAACTCGACATAGCGTAATGCGGATAAAGCGGTAACACAATCACTTCGTTAATCTTCGGTTGCTTCCTTAATAATGCTTCATATGCATCTGCCGGAGTAGGATTTCCATAACGCATCGCTATTTCAACAGGTTCATCAATTCGCGCCTGCAAAGCTTTTTGTAAATGTTTTGTATGGACGATCAACGGAGAACCCTCATCAGTCCAGATTTTTTCATAAGCTTCGGCAGATTTCGGGGCGCGAAAGGGAACAATAATACCTTTAACAAGCAAAGCCCTGAAAAGCCAAGGTTTGTCAATCACCCTTTCATCCATCAAAAACTCATCTAAATACTTTCTCAGGTCAGCAACTTTGGTTGAATCAGGAGAGCCAAGATTCATTAAAACAATTCCCTTCTTTGAATTTGAAGCCATAATTTAAAATATTTGCAAATGTAAGTGCTCAATTAGTAAATAATTCACAGATTTTTTTCAAAATCTGCCGTTCCGTTGAAGATAAATTAAAAAAAATGCTTAGGAATGACTTACCAATGACTTTTAAAATTGTTTTTAAAAATATTTTTGCAAGCGTTAAAATGAATACTATAAAAACATCATATAATAATTCACTGAGTAGTTTCTGCATTGTGGGGATTAACTATCGTAAAAGCGATATGGATATTCGCGATAAGTTTTCACTTTCAGCAGATAAAACTATTACCATTTTAAAAGAGGCGACAGAAAAAAAAATATCAGGTTGTCTTGCGCTTTCCACCTGCAACCGAACGGAAATTTATGGTCTTTGTAATGATCCAAAAGTTTTCGTGCAACTTCTTTGCGATAATACAGAAAGTAATATTGAAGATTTTCAAACGTACGGTTATTCATATCATGGAATAAAAGCCATAGAGCATTTATTCAATGTTGCTTCAGGATTAGATTCTCAAATTATTGGCGATTATGAAATTCTTTCGCAATTAAAACAAGCTGCTAAAGTTGCCAAAGAAAATGGATCTATCAACAGCTTCATGGAAAGAGCTATTAATTACGCCTTGCAGGTTTCAAAAGAAATTAAAACTAAAACGAAGTTGAGTTCCGGCACTGTTTCAGTTTCATATGCTGCTATCGAGATCATAAAAGAAAAGATTAATAATCTTGCTAACAAGAAAATATTATTAGTAGGTACCGGCAAATTTGGTAATCATATTGCTAAAAATTTAAAAGATTATTTGCCCGATTGCGATATTTCTTTTACGAACAGGACAGAGGAAAAAGCAAATGAATTAGCATCAATTTATAAAGCAGGATTTATCCCTTACAAAAATTTACATCTTGCCTGTAACGAAGCTGATATCATCATTGTAAGTTCAGCTGCGTATTCTTATTCCGTCATCCCTTCTTTTTTTACTACTGAAAAGGAACGTCTTATTTTAGACCTTTCAGTTCCTCAAAATGTTGATCCTTTAGTTAAGGATATTTGCGGAATTACGGTTTTAAATGTGGATGAAGTTTCAACAATCCTCGATAAGACTATCTCTTTGAGACAGGCAGAAATTCCGAAAGCAAAAAAAATAATCAGTGAAACGCTGGAGAGCCTGGAAGAATGGCATCGGCTTCAGTTCAATAATCCACTTTTACGGATGGTAAAATCCCAGCTTTTTCAATTGAATTCTATTTATTCAATCGATAAAGAGAGCGATGAGAAAATTCACAAAACTGTATCTTCACTTGCAATTGAATTAAAAGTAAAAAAGGACAAAGGTTGTCAATGTATCAATGCATTAAGCAACTATCTTCATGAAACAAGTAATTAAGATTGGTACCCGCGAAAGTCAGTTAGCGGTGTGGCAAGCAACCCTGGTACAAAATCTCCTGAAAGAAAAAGGTTTCGATTCAGAATTAATTTATATCAAAAGCGAAGGCGATATTGATACAATAACACCTTTGTATGAATTGGGAGTACAAGGAATTTTCACTAAAACACTTGATGCGGCTCTTTTAAATAAACGAATCGACATCGCGGTTCATTCTATGAAAGATGTACCGACACAATTAGCATCAGGAATCAGACTGGCAGCAGTTTTGAAACGTGCTTCGTACACAGACGTATTGATCTTTAAAGGAGAAAGAAAAACAATTGAAGAACATTTGAATTCACCATTCACCAATCACCATTCACCACTCACTATCGCCACCAGTAGTATTCGCCGAAAAGCGCAATGGCTTAATCGATTTCCTTCTGACAAAATTGAAAACCTGCGGGGAAATGTAAATACGCGGTTAAGAAAAATCGATGAAAACAATTGGGACGGCGCCATCTTCGCTGCTGCAGGAGTTGAACGAATCAATTTACGACCTGAAAATTCTATTGATCTCGATTGGATGTTACCCGCGCCCGCACAAGGTGCAATTGCAATTGCGTGCAGAAATGAAGATGACTACGCTTTCAATACTTGTCGTTTATTAAATGACGAGTCAACCGCCGGTTCCACAAAAATCGAAAGGGATTTCTTGCGTACTTTGTCAGGTGGATGCTCAACACCAATCAGCGCCCTCGCTGTTATTAAAAATAAGAAGATTATCTTCAAAGGAAATCTTTGCAGTGTAGATGGAAAACAAAAACTGCAGGTAGAAAAAGAATCTGATATTGAAAATGCAGCAGGGCTGGGAATAACCGCTGGAAAAGAAATTTTGGAAAATGAGCAGGCACGTAAAATCATTTCCGAAATAAAGAATGGCAAATAGAAAAATTTTTATACTAAGTACGAGGCCTGTCGGAGAAGCGGCGATGGCCAAGGCTTTGAAGCATGATATGGTTATCGAAGAAATTTCTTTTATAAAAACGGAAGAAGATATTGATGGTGCCAAATCAAAAAAAATAAAAGAACTCTCGGATCAAAAAATTTCTGTTGTATTTACGAGCATGAATGCTGTGGAAGCAGTTGGAAAAATCGTTTCTGGAACTGAATGGAAGATATTTTGTATCGGAAATACGACAAAGAAACTTGTAGAAAAATATTTTGGTGAAAAGAATATTACAGGAACCGCCGATAATGCCTCACTACTTGCAGAGAAAATCATCAGCCCATCGGCAATAAAAAAGATTGTATTTTTCTGTGGCGACCAACGGCGCGAGGAACTGCCGCAAAAACTCAAAGAAAACAAAATCGAAGTTGAAGAAATTGAAGTGTATAAAACATTAGAAACGCCACAACAGCTTTCAAAAGAATACGACGCGGTTTTATTTTTTAGTCCGAGCGCTGTGAAAAGTTTTTTTTCAAAAAACAAGATCAGGTCTGCGACAAAACTTTTTGCAATTGGTGATACTACCGCAAAAGAAATCAATAATTTTACTGATCAATCAATCATCATTGCTGATAAGCCCGGGAAGGAAAATTTGATTGATCTTGCAATAAAACATTTTAGCAAAAGTCATATTTTATAAATGCAACAATTAAAGAACGATCTTATATTAAGAGCCTTAAGACAGGAAAAAGTAGAGCGGCCGCCCGTTTGGATGATGAGGCAGGCCGGAAGATATTTACCCGATTACATAAAATTGAGAGAAAAATATGATTTTTTCACAAGGGTACAAACGCCTGAATTGGCCACAGAAATCACTTTGCAACCTGTAGAACAGGTAGGCGTAGACGCAGCAATTATTTTTTCTGATATTTTAGTTATTCCGCAGGCAATGGGTGTGGAAGTGTTGATGGAAGAAGGGAAAGGCCCTTCACTTCCAAAGGTTATCAAGACAGAAAAAGACATTAATTCTTTGTTTACTGACCGGGTGGAGGAAAAGCTGGATTATGTAATGAAAGCGTTGTCGTTAACGAAACAGGAATTAAATGGCCGCGTACCATTGATAGGTTTTGCAGGCGCGCCATGGACAATTCTTTGTTATATGGTGGAAGGAAAAGGAAGTAAAACCTGGGAAAAAGCCAAAGAATTTTGTTACCTCCAACCTCAACTGGCTCATCAATTATTACAAAAAATTACGGACGCCACCATTAATTATTTAAAAGCACAGGCAAAAGCAGGTGCGGATCTGTTACAGGTTTTTGACAGCTGGAGTGGCTGTTTAAGTCCTGAAGATTTTAAAGCATTTGCTGAACCTTATTTGATTAAGATCACTGATGCTTTAAAAGACGAAGTGCCGGTAATCTTATTTCCGAAGGGAAGTTGGTATGCTTTGCCGGAATTAAGTGAAAGCAGTGCTTCAGGTATTGGAATCGACTGGACTATTTCACCAAAAATGGCGAGAGAAATGACAGGTAACAAAATTACTTTACAAGGAAATTTTGATCCGGCAAAATTGTTATTACCTGTTCCTGAAATTAAAAAAGCAGTTCATAAAATGATCAATGAATTTGGTGCACAAAAATACATTGCCAATTTAGGGCATGGCATTACTCCGAACATTCCTGTTGATCATGCGAAAGCTTTTGTAGATGCAGTGAAAGAATATAAAAGTGAATAGTCAATGTTGAAGACTGAATAAGAATTGAAAGAAATTTTATAAATGAGAATTAAAGAAGATTGGATATCATTTATTGAAGACCTTCAAAACCGCATCTGTAAAGCATTGGAGGATTCAGATGGCAAGGCAAAGTTTGCAGAAGAGCGATGGGAAAGAAAAGAAGGCGGCGGAGGAAAAACAAGAGTGATTTCAAACGGAAATGTTTTTGAAAAAGGTGGCGTCAATACTTCTGTAGTTTTTGGCGATGTTAGCGAAGTAATGAAAAAACAATTAAAGATCGATGGGGCAAAATGGTTTGCCTGCGGTTTAAGTGTGGTGCTTCATCCTTTCAATCCTTTTGTACCAACGGTTCATTGCAATTACCGAATGTTTGAATTGTATAACGAAAAAGAAGAAGTGATTGACAGGTGGTTTGGTGGCGGTACAGATCTTACTCCTTATTATTTATTTGAAGAAGATGCAAAACATTTTCACCAGGTTTATAAAGATGTTTGCGACAAATTTGACATTAGTTTTTATCCAAGATTTAAAAAAGAATGTGATAATTATTTTGTGAACAGTCACAGGAATAATGAACGACGCGGCATCGGCGGAATATTTTATGACTATCAAAGACCCGATGAAAAACATTATGTAGATTTCTGGGTTAATTTCGGCAAAGCGTGTGGCAATGCGTTTATTCCTTCCTATATTCCTATTGTAGAAAAACGTAAAAATTATTCGTTTACTGCTGAAAACAAATATTGGCAGGAAATAAGAAGAGGAAGATATGTTGAATTTAATTTAATCCATGATCGTGGTACTTTATTCGGCTTAAAAACAAATGGCAGAACTGAAAGTATTTTAATGAGCCTTCCTCCTACCGTCCGTTTCGAGTACAATTATCAACCTTTGCCGGGAAGCGAAGAAGAGAAACTTCAGCAAGTGTGTTTGGAGCCAAAAGACTGGGCAACGGCTAATGCCCAACTGGGCATTAGTTGAAGCGTAATTATTGCGATCTTTGCTACAAAGCAGACATTAACTAAATCAGACATCAGACATTTTATGTATTTAGAAAAAAGATATAGAATTCTCAGAAGCAATCCTTCTATTAGATCTATGGTAGCAGAAACAATACTAACTCCATCCGACTTTATTTTGCCGATTTTTGTTGATGAAGGAGAAAATGTAGTTTATGAAATTCCCTCCATGCCTGGCTATTACCGGCGTTCGCTGGATGAAACCATAAAAGATGTGAAAGAGTGTTGGAGCATGGGAATTAAAAGTGTTTTAATTTTTATCAAAGCACCGGATGAATTAAAAGACAATACCGGAAAAGAATCATGGAATCCCAATGGTTTGATGCAAAGAAGTATTAAAGCAATTAAAGATGCAGTTCCTGAAATGATTGTTATGACGGATGTGGCATTGGACCCGTACTCTTCCTATGGACATGATGGAATTGTTGAAAATGGAGAAATCGTAAATGATCCGACGGTAGAAGCTTTGGTAAAAATGAGCCTGAGTCATGCGGAAGCGGGCGCAGATTTTGTAGCGCCAAGCGATATGATGGACGGACGAATCGGTGCTATCCGTAAAGCGTTTGAAGACAACAATTTTACTAAGACCGGTATCATGGCTTATAGTGCCAAATATGCCTCCTGCTTTTACGGCCCTTTCAGGGATGCGCTCGATTCTGCTCCTGGATTTGGTGACAAAAAAACGTACCAGATGGATTACGGCAATCGCACAGAAGCGGTGAAAGAGGCTTTAATGGATGAACAGGAAGGCGCTGATATTGTAATGGTTAAACCAGCGTTGGCTTATCTTGATATTATCCGTGAAGTGAAAAATAGTGTACGCCTTCCCGTTAGCGCCTATCACGTCAGTGGGGAATATGCAATGATAAAAGCGGCTGCAAAAATGGGCTGGATCAATGAAGAAAAAGCAATCCTGGAAAGTCTTACTTCTATTAAGAGAGCCGGCGCTGATTTGATTGCTACTTATTTTGCAAAAGATGCAGTAAAGCTTCTATCTTAAGAGTTCCATTTATTCAAAATTCATTATACCAATTATGGCTATTTCTAAAAGTATTGAATTATTTGAGCGCGCAAAAGACTCAATCCCGGGCGGCGTAAATTCTCCCGTTCGTGCCTTTAAAAGTGTTGGTGGAACTCCCATATTTATAAAATCAGCTAAAGGCGCTTATTTATTTGATCAAGACGCCAACACTTATATAGACTACATCAATTCATGGGGACCTATGATTTTAGGCCATGCATATGAGCCGGTCGTAAAAGCGATCCGGGAAAAGGCTGCAGATTCTACTTCTTTTGGTGCGCCAACAGAATTGGAAGTGGAAATGGCTGAGCTGATAAAAAGTATGGCGCCTAATGTTGATCTGGTCCGAATGGTAAGCAGCGGTACGGAAGCATGCATGAGCGCAATTCGACTGGCAAGAGGTTATACAGGAAAAAATAAATTTATTAAGTTTGAAGGTTGTTATCACGGCCATGCAGACGCGTTTTTAGTAAAGGCAGGAAGTGGTGTGGCCACATTAAATATCCAGGCAATACCCGGCGTAACTGCGGGAGTGGCGCAAGATACACTTACTGCTCCCTACAACAACCTGGAAGCAGTTAAAAAATTAGTTGAAGACAACAAAGGAGAAATTGCTGCGATCATCGTTGAGCCTGTGGTTGGCAATATGGGTTGTGTGCCGCCTCAGCAGGGCTTTCTGGAAGGATTAAGAAAAATATGTAACGAGGAAAATATTGTTTTCATCTTTGATGAAGTGATGACAGGTTTTAGGTTAGCAGCTGGAGGAGCACAGCAGAAACTAAATATCAACGCAGATCTTGTAACCTTTGGAAAAGTAATTGGCGGCGGTTTGCCGGTTGGCGCTTTTGGTGGTAAAAGAGAAATTATGGAACACATTGCACCCCTCGGAAACGTTTACCAGGCAGGTACTTTAAGCGGTAATCCGATTGCGATGATTGCCGGCTATACCATTTTGAAAGAATTAAAAAATAATCCTTCCATTTATGCCGAACTTGATCAAAAAACAGCACGACTTGAAAAAAGTCTGAATGATATTTTGGCAAATAAAAATCTTCCTCACCGCATTAATCGAAGTGGAAGTATGATGAGTATCTTTTTTACGAATGATGAAGTTATTGATTTTGATTCAGCTTCAAAAACCGATGTAAATCTATTCAATAAGTTTTTTCATCATATGCTTGATTTCGGAATTTATCTTCCTCCTTCTGCATTTGAGAGCTGGTTTATAAGCAATGCACTGAGTTCAGAAGATATTCAAAAAACGCTTGACGCTGCTGATGCTTTTAGGGAGTAGATTATTGTGGGGATCTTTACCCGCCTTCCCGGTCCAACAACATAAAAAAGCCTCACAGCTTTTGCAAACTGTGAGACTTACAGTTTAAAAACTATTTTTAAGTTTATTTTAATTTGTCTACCTGGGCTTCATAAAACTTGCGGGTTTCGATTACATCAGGCAGGCTGTGATACCAGTTAGATTCATGCTCAATAGAAAACATACCGCTAAAATGCTGACGTTTTAATTCCTGGAAGATTGGAGGAAAATCAATAACACCTTTGCCCACAACTGTATCCGCCGCATCCACCTGTCCAAACTTCGTGATATCTTTTAAATGCACTCCATATACATGTCCTTCAAGTTTCTTGAGTGCATCAACAGGATTTACTCCATTCCGGGCCCAATGCCCTAAATCAGCACAAGAACCCATATTTGGATGTCCTTTAATCGCTGCCAATACAGAATCAGGGCTCCAGTACATATCCGGTTTTGGATGATCATGAATTGCTACTTTTATACCATAAGTTCCGGCAAGGCTATCCACCATATCCCATTGATCTTTGCGTGGTTCAGCAGTAATATAACTGAGACCAAACTCTTTTGCGAGGTCAAAAGCCGCTTTCCATTCTTCGCGGTTCGGAGGATCTATTACCCCCATAGCCACTATGCTGATGCCTTTTTGCTTCAACAAATCTTTTATTTTTGCTTTGCTCGCATCAGACATCCTGATACCAAAACTGTCTTTCAGGTCAGCACCAAGAGGTTGCCCCCAGAATGCTTCAATATATTTAATACCTGCACTGTCCACTTTATCTAACGCATCCGCAAAGGTAAACATGCGGAATGTCCACATTTGAACGCCTAATTTCCAGTTGGCTGTTACATTGGAAGTGTCTGTCGACGTAGTTGAGGTGGAATCGGTAGAAGAAGTTTTGTTGGAATCAGAGGAATTACAACGGGTAAGTGCAACTACACACATTACCCCAAAAAACATACAAGCAATTTTTTTCATTCTGTTAGATTTAAGATTTTGAAGATCAGCAATTTACTTATTAATTGAGAATCAACATCAAAAAGATAAAAAATTTTTGGAACAATAAAAACAGTACTCACTTGATTCACTATGAATCAAAAAAAGAAAATTTGTTTGTTCACTATATAGCAATTTAGTTGCAATGAGACTAAAGCGATTTGAAGCAGGATTTCGGCCTAAATATCTTTGATAAACGATTCTACAGCAAGAAGGTAACTTTTTAAACCAAACCCTGAAATAGTACCGACACACTTTGCGGAGATGTGTGACAATTTGCGAAATTCTTCACGCGCTTCCACATTTGAAATGTGTACTTCCACCACCGGTACTTTTACCGCTGCAATTGCATCACCAATTGCAACGGAAGTATGAGTATAACCTCCGGCATTGAGAATAATTCCATCCATATGCTTCGCCGATTCCTGGATCTCGTTAATCAGTTCGCCTTCTACATTGCTTTGAAAATAATCAAAGTCTATCATCTCATATTCCTTACGGAGTTTTTGAAAAAAGTGTTCAAAACTTTCCGAACCGTAGACGTCAGGTTCTCTTGTGCCAATCAGGTTTAAGTTAGGCCCGTTGATAATTGATAATTTCATAATACAAAACTAAAGAAAATTGCGGGCCAGTTTTAGAAAACTGTAATAAATATGGAAATCAGGACCGGATCATATCAAAAAATTCATCGAATAAGTATCGGCTGTCATGCGGACCAGGCGTAGATTCGGGGTGATACTGCACAGAAAAAGCAGGACGATCTTTTAGCCTTATACCTTCCACAGAATCATCATTTAAATTGACGTGTGTAACCTCGATGTTGTTATTTTTTCTCACTGCTTCCGCGTTTACACCAAAACCATGGTTTTGTGTAGTGATTTCGCATTTGCCGCTAATGATATTTTTTACAGGATGGTTCAATCCGCGATGCCCATGATGCATTTTAAAAGTAGGAATGTCATTGGCAAGAGCGAGTAATTGTTGTCCAAGACAAATACCAAACAATGGTTTTTCTGCTTTTAGAATTTCTTTTACGGTATCAACGGCGTACTCCATTGGCTCGGGATCACCCGGACCGTTACTGATGAAATAGCCATCCGGATTGAATTTCTGCAATTCTTCGAAACTCGTTTTCGCATTAAAAACTT
>Ga0157371_10004205_pt1 | contig 12675 bp, 12 predicted proteins | sample C45metaG_FD_113462 | JGI IMG/M metagenome (GOLD analysis project Ga0157371, IMG submission 113462) | Corn rhizosphere microbial communities from Kellogg Biological Station, Michigan, USA - C4-5 metaG | ecosystem: Host-associated > Plants > Roots > Rhizosphere > Soil | place: USA: Michigan... | reverse complement strand
TGTCGTAGCAGTTAATGAAGATGGGCTGCCTGTGGTTGCCTTAACGCCACGAACCAGTGCAGGTCTGGAAATTGTCAATGATTGGTCTGGATTTGGACAAAGAACCACAGCGAGTGGAACTGTGTTACTAAAACAAGTTCAAGTTGATGAAAAATATATTGTGCCGATTCACAAAGCCTTTGAAAGACCTACAGCAGCAGGTGCGATTTCTCAATTTATTCAAGCCGCAGTAGATGCGGGTATTGCTCGTGGTGCAATTGATGAAACGATTCAATATGTACGCTTACATTCACGCCCTTGGATTGACTCAGGTTTAGAAAAAGCCAGCGATGATCCGTATACCATTGCAAGTATAGGGGAGTTAAAAATCAAATTACGTGCAGCCGAAGCTGTTTTAGACTTGGCTGGTGATGCAATTGATCAAGCAATTGCTGATCCATCTGAAGAGAATGCCAATCAGGCGGCATTACTGGTTGCAGAAGCCAAGGTATTAACAACTGAAATTGCCATTCTGGCTTCTAATAAATTATTTGAATTATCAGGTACTCGTTCAACATTGTCTGAATTAAATTTAGATCGCCATTGGCGCAATGCCCGTACCCATACTTTGCATGATCCTGTACGTTGGAAATTTAATTTAGTCGGTAATTATTATCTCAATAACATTCACTTACCACGCCATGCGTGGAGCTAAGAATAACAATAACCAACAGATGGAGAGAAAAAATGGGTAACTTAGATATTCAAAACCGTTTTATTGAAGATTTATCAATCTCAGCAGATTATGAAAAGGTTGCGTCAAAGTATCGTGCAATTTTTGAAAAAATTGCACAAGGTGTCGTTGAACGCGAGCAACAGCGTATATTGCCGTATGAGCAAATAGACTGGTTAAAACATGCAGGTTTTGGTGCATTACGTGTGCCAGTCAAGTTTGGTGGAGATGGGGTGTCTTTACCTCAGTTATTTCAATTGCTCACTGAACTTGCAAAGGCCGATTCAAATATTGTACAAGCATTGCGAGGGCATTTCGCTTTTGTTGAAGATCGATTAAATGCACATAAGTTTAAGAATCAAGAATTATGGTTTAAACGTTTTGTCCAAGGTGATTTGGTGGGGAATGCATGGACTGAAATCGGCCATGTAAAAATTGGTGATGTGATTACCCGAGTAACTCAAAATAATAATCAATTGCTGGTCAATGGGAAAAAGTACTATTCAACAGGCACAATCTTTGCGGATTGGGTTGATTTATTTGCCTATGATGAACGTACGGATCAGCATGTTATTGCTGCGATTTCTCGACATGCTTCTGGGGTTGAAGTACAGGATGATTGGGATGGTTTCGGTCAAAAAACCACGGGAAGTGGCACCTTAACGTTAAGCAATGTTGCAATCGAAGCAGACCATATTTTGCCTTTTGAGCAACGTTTTAAATATCAGACTGCGTTCTACCAAGTCATTCATTTGGCGACCTTATCTGGGATTGCACAGTCAGCAGTTGCAACATTTATTCATGAAGTACAAAAGCGTGATCGTATTTTTAGTCATGGCAATGCAGATTTAGTGCGTAATGATCCACAGATTTTACAGGTGATTGGTAAAGCTTCCGCACAAGCCTATGCAAGTGAAAGCATTACCACACAAACAGCAGAAGCTTTGCAGCGTGCATATATCAGTCACTTTAGTGAATCCGAAGTAAAAAATATTCAAGCAAATAATGATGCTGAATTAGAAGCGGCACAAGGGCAGGTGGTTATTTCTGATTTAGTCTTGGATTTAACCAGTAAGTTGTTTAATGCGCTTGGCGCATCTGCAAGTACCACCACAAAACAACTTGATCGCTTCTGGCGCAATGCGCGGGTCGTATCTTCACATAATCCAGTCGTATATAAGGAAAAAGTGATTGGTGATTGGGAGGTCAATTGTGAACCATTGCCATTTGTTTGGCAAATTGGAACAAGCCCAAAAGTTGGCGCTGCCTAGAATTTAAATTTTAATCACCTTTAGTTCAAGGCTTGCGTATGCAAGCTTTTGATTTTTATAAAGACCATAAAGAACAATAATTATTGTACTCATGAGTATACAAAATGGCAGATTTGGTACTATGAGGAGAAAACAAAGTTAAGTAGATTAGTACAGCAAAAAACAAATACAACGAGGAAATCATGTCGCTTAAAGGAAAAACACTTTTTATTACCGGTGCAAGCCGAGGAATAGGGCGAGAGATTGCACTAAAAGCTGCACAAGATGGTGCGAACATTGTGATTGCTGCAAAATCTACACAAGAGCATCCTAAATTAGGAGGCTCGATTTTTACTGTTGCTCAAGAAGTTGAGGCGGCAGGTGGTCAAGCTTTAGCACTTCAACTGGATGTACGTGATCAAGATGCGGTTGCGCTTGCCATGAAACAAGCAGCAGAGCATTTCGGTGGAATTGATATTTTAATTAACAATGCTGGTGCGATTAAACTGTCTGGCGTAGAGACGCTTGACCCAAACCGTTTTGATTTAATGTATCAGATTAATACACGTGCTGTGATGGTATGTAGTCAAGCTGTGTTACCGTACTTAAAAAACAGTGACAATCCACATATTTTAAATCTTTCACCGCCGTTAAACTTGGATGAAAAATGGTTTGCCAGCTATGCACCTTATACCATTACTAAATATGGCATGAGTATGCTGACTTTAGGAATGAATCAAGAGTTTGCCAGTTATGGAGTGAGTGTAAACTCACTATGGCCAAGAACGATTATTGCCACAGCTGCAATTGAGTTTTCTTTAGGTGGTAAGCAATTATTTAGCAGAGCTCGTAAACCGAACATTATGGCAGACGCCGCTTATCGTATTTTAAACAGTGAGAAACGTGCTTTAACAGGACGGTTGTTGATTGATGAAGAAATCCTACGAGAGTCGGGTATTACAGATTTTACTGAATATCGCTATGCTGATTCAGAGGATGAGTTGATGGTTGATTTGTTTGTTAAAGAATAATTGCTGAACGGATCGCGCCAATAATTCGTACCGATTTTAAAATCCTAGTTTGATTGTTTAAAATCGGTACATTAAAACATTGGAAATTTTTATAAAAAAGCAGAAGATATAATATTGAATCTAAAAAATGAGTGAGATGTAATTTCGTGTATGAGTTAGATTGTAAGTTGCTCAGTATTTTTTACTATATCTACAAGTTTAAAAGTGTTTCTGTTGCCGCAGATCATTTAGCGATGAGCCAACCTACAGTAAGCAATATTCTGAACAAAATTCGTGTTCATTATAACGATCCGTTATTTTTACGGATTGGTAATGAAATGGTGCCTACAGAATTATCTAAACAACTTTATCCTTTGATCAGTGAAGCACTGAGTAAAGTTGAAATTATTAATAATTTTAGTGTGGATTTTGATGAAACAGCATCTCAGCAACAATTTACAGTTGCGATGACGGATGTTTCTCACTTAGTTTTATTGCCTAAAATTTCTCAATATCTCAAAGCACATGCACCGCATGTCAAATTAAATGTTCGTGCTATCACCTCTGAAACCAGTTATCAGATGGCAAATGGTGAAATTGATTTGGCGATTGGTTTTTTACCGCAATTAGAAAATGGTTTCTATCAACAAAAATTATTCGAACAATTTTATGTGGTGATTGCATCTAAAGATCATCCACGATTAACTCAACAAAGCATGACCGTTGAGCAGTATTTGAGTGAATCACACATCGATATTGATGCAGGTGTGGGGCATTATCACATCGCCAATGAGCTGTTAAATTTGGATTTAAAACGTAATGTATTGATGCGTATTCCGAGTTATCTTGGTGTTGGCTTAGTGGTGCAAGATACTGACTCGATTGCAACCGTTCCTTATTATTTGAGCGAAGTCTTGTTGTCACGAGGAAACTTACAAATTTTTCCAGCACCAATTTCGTTTCCGACTTATTCGATTAAGCAGTATTGGCATATGTCATGTCACCATAAAACCAGCCATCAGTGGTTAAGACATATGTGTTATGAGATTTTTAGTCAGGTGAATTCCATGCCTTTACCCAGTCAGTTATTAAGCCATGGCGATCAGCCTGAAGTTTAAGGGTTTCTATAATCGATACATCCAGAATGATTGGTATCAACAGCTTGGTAAAATATTGTTGATGAAAAAGATTAATATTTTTGATTTAGAAAAAATTAAACGAGATCTATATGCAGGTCAGCAGTTGAATGGGCGTGTGTATAAACAATATGCACAGGATATTGAAGAATATCTTTTGCAATTAGATCATTTTCCCCATCAAGTCTTTCAAGTTTATCTTGATATATTGAACTCAAGTTATATGACGCAAGTGCATGGCGTCTATCATTTTTTTAAACAGCTATATTTTGACTTTGAAAAGCTATCGCCAGTTCAACGGTACCAACTTAAAAGTGTAATTAATCGTTGTTTAGAACAACCTCTAGATAATAATTTAGAACTATGGCTTTTAGAAATAAATCAAAATAAATTTTAAAAGGACTTTTTAAAGTTAAATAGCTTAAGAACAGTTATCCTTTTAAGATTAATTCGCTTGATGCTCTGAATCGGTTAGCTTATCAGGTGTCATCAATGCTTGATTGACATAGAGTTTGATTAAGCGTTCACGAGAGCCAATAGACTTTTGATAGTGCGTAGAATTTAACAATAATGATGCGCCATAAGTCACTGTCCAGATATAAGACAAGTAATCACGGATTGACATACTACTGTTTAAGGCTTTGAGATGTGCTCCGAAAAGATCTTTAATTTCTAAAATACGTTGCTCACGTATGCTATAAAGTTCTTCGAATAAGTCTTTGAGTTTACGTTCATTATTGGTTAAACGCTCTTCAATCACATGCAGTAAAATTGTTCGATTCGAATTTAACATGTTATATAACATGTATTCGGATACATAGATTTTAATATCATGATGATAGGCTTTAGAAATATCTAAAAGTCGTTTTTCATTCAAAATAATCAGTTCAAGATACAGCTGGTTTTTACTTTTAAAATGTTTATAGATCGTTCCTTTTGCGATATCAAGTTCAGCAGCAAGCTCACTTAACGTAATATCCTGATTATTATCAAGCAATAAGGTTTCTGCCATTGCTAAAATTTTCTCTTTGCGAAGAAGAAAATTCTGTTGGCGCACTGAACTCATTCTATTGATCCAAAACCGCTGATGAAGAACTGGACTCAGAGTATATCAGCTATTTTGTTGATTCAATAAAACTATAGTCCATCATATTCAATAAAATATTTATTTTTTCAATACATTTAATAATTTAGATTTTATAAAAGCTAAACTTAAGTTAGGTCATACGATGAATATAAAGAAACTGTAAGAGATACACCGTTTAAAAACATCTTTAGTCAGCAACGACTTTAAAAAATAACCTGATCGTCTGATCAGGTTATTTTTTAATAAAGGTCTTAGAAATTAATCCGCACGACGCCAAATGGTACCTTGACGTGTATCTTCCAGTACTACACCTTGGGCAAGTAAAGACTGACGGATTTCATCTGCACGGGCAAAGTCTTTATTTTTCTTGGCATCAACACGTTGTTGGATGAAATCTTCAATATCAGCTTCGGATAAGCCAAGTGCTTCTTGACCAATGTCTGATTTTAAAAAGTCATCTACATTGTATTGAACCAAGCCAAGAATATTGGTCAAGTGGCGTAAAGTAGAATAATAAAGCGTAGATTGCGCTGCATTTTCTTCTTTAACCGCACGATTCAATTCTTTAATAATTTCGAATAAAACTGCAATTGCTTCAGATGTATTGAAGTCATCACGCATTGCTGAATTAAAGCGCTCGACGAGCGTTTCATCTAACAGGTCTGTGGTTTTATCGCCATAGACTTGTTGATACGCTTTAAATGCATGATAAAAACGAGAAAGCGTAGTTTTTGCTTCTTTTAGTGCAAAGTCCGAGAAGTTTACAGGGCTACGATAGTGTGATGACACAATAAAATAACGAATCACTTCAGGATGAAATTTCTCCATCACATCACGAATGGTAAAAAAGTTGCCTAAAGATTTAGACATTTTTTCGCCATCGACATTGATAAAGCCAACATGCATCCAGTAGTTTACATATTGTTCATCTGTTGCAGCTTCTGATTGCGCGATTTCATTTTCATGATGTGGGAATAAAAGATCTGAACCGCCACCATGAATATCGAAATGATTGCCTAAGCAGCAAGTTGACATTGCTGAACATTCAATATGCCAACCTGGACGGCCATTGCCCCAAGGTGAAGCCCATGAAGGCTCATTTTCTTTAGCATGTTTCCATAGCACAAAGTCAAATGGATGCTTCTTCTCAACTTCAACATCAACACGTTCAGAAGCGCCAGCTTGCATATCGTCAAGTTTACGTCCTGAAAGTCGGCCATAGTTCTTAAATTTTTCAACTTCAAAATAGACATCGCCATTTGCAGAAGGGTAAGCCGTGCCTTTATTGACAAGGTTGCCAATCATATTCTGCATTTGATCGATATAATCTGTTGCGCGTGGTGCCTCATCAGGTGCTAAGCATCCTAGGTTTTCGGCATCATCATTCATCGCCTTGATAAAACGATCGGTCAAAGCTGTAATGCTTTCGCTATTTTCATTGGCACGCGCAATAATTTTGTCATCGATATCTGTGATGTTACGAACGTATTTAACATTCCAACCTTGACTACGTAAAAAACGAATAATGTAGTCAAAAGCAACCATCACCCGAGCATGGCCTATATGACAGTAATCATAAACTGTCATACCGCACACATACATGTCGATATGTCCTTCTTTACGGGGAACAAATTCAACTTTTTTTCGTTGCTCAGAGTTGTAAAGAACAAATGGTTGCATAGGTTTTCTAAAGGCTTCAACAAAATGATGATTAATCTTAACCTAAGCTCCATATTTCATAAAGTTTTATACGTTATTTTTCTAAGAAAATGAAATTTATACATTTAGGAAAGCAGCCTATTGTATTGCTATGCTAAAATAGCAAAAATATTCCATTCGATATTCAAAACTCTTTATAGAGTTAAGGTTAGCCCATTTTGAATCCTGAAAATAAATCAAATCAAGTTGATTTTCAAAAAGTTGCACTTGAAACTTTACGCATTGAAGAACATGCCATAGAGATTTTAGCGACTCAAATTGATGAACGCTTTACGCGCGCATGTGAAATTATTTTACAGTGCCAAGGTCGTTTAGTGATTACGGGTATGGGGAAATCTGGGCATATTGGGCGGAAAATGGCAGCAACTTTCGCATCAACAGGTACACCATCATTCTTTATGCATCCTGGTGAAGCAGGGCATGGCGATTTAGGTATGTTGGTCAAAGGTGACGTGTTGATTGCAATTTCAAACTCTGGAAAGAGTGATGAGATTATGATGTTGATGCCACTGATTAAGTATTTGGAAGTGCCTTTAATCACCATCAGTGGTGATGACAAAGGGCCCATGCCACAAAATGCGGATGTTGCGTTGACACTTGGAAATATCAAAGAAGCATGTCCATTAGGTTTGGCACCCACTTCAAGCACTACTGCGACATTGGTATTGGGCGATGCGTTGGCTGTGGCGTTATTAGATGCACGTGGTTTTACCGCAGATGATTTTGCAATGTCACATCCTGCTGGTGCATTAGGCAAACGTCTGTTGTTACATGTAAAACATTTGATGCGTACAGGCACTGATTTACCAAAAGTATTTCCTGATACACCGATGAATAAAGTTTTGTACGAAATATCCAATAAGCGTTTAGGTTTAACCACTGTTGTCGATGAAAATGACACCTTATTGGGCATATTTACCGATGGTGATTTACGTCGTTTAATTGATAGACAACAAGGTTTTGATGTGAACTTGCCTGTGTCCGCTGTCATGGTCCAAAATCCTTCAACCATTTCTAAAGAAGCACGTGCAGTTGAAGCTTTAGAAAAAATGAATGAAAAGAAAATTAGTCAATTTATTGTCGTTGATGATGCCAATAAAGTGATTGGTGTAATTAGTATGCATGACCTGATTCAAGCTGGAGTAAATTAATCAATGGCTTCTTATGTTTTACTGGAACAAGCGCGTCATATTGAAGCATTGGTTTTAGATGTAGATGGAATTTTGAGTGATGGCTTTGTGACGTTGACCAATACTGGGGATGAAATTAAATCCTTTGATATTCGTGACGGATTAGGCATGAAGCTGGTGCAAAAATCTGGAATTAAAGTCATCATTATCACAGGACGTAAAAGTAATATTGTTGAAAAACGTATGGCTGATCTTGGCGTGGATTTGGTCTTTCAAGGTCGTGAAGACAAAGGTGCTGCACTTAAAGAAGCTTGTGCTCAATTCAATTTAGATCCTGAAGACTGTTTATATATGGGCGATGATTGGCCAGATCTTTCAGCCTTTGCAATTGCAGGGATGAAAGTCACTGTACCTAACGGGCATGTTGAAGTGCGTCGTCGAGCGGATTTAGTCACTCAGGCGATGGGTGGGCGTGGAGCTGTGCGTGAAGTCTGTGATATGTTGCTGATGGCAAAAGGCACTTACCAAGAATTACTTGAAAAATATACAGCTATACCGCATTAATAGCGTAAATTCAGATTGATCAAATGTTGAATGTAATTTATGGATACTAAGGTTTTATATGTGACTGCAGTTGTCATCGCGGCAATCAGTGGTGGCTATTACTATTACAGTGGGAAAGGCAAAAAGTTGGATGCGAATTCAGCAAAAAGCATGACGTATACTGCTGAGGGTATCCAGTTGGTCCAAACAGATGAAAAGGGCAATCTTTATGTTCGTGCTCAAGTGGATCGTTTAGAACAAGATTTACAAAGAAAAACTTCAACACTGAGTAACCTCAATGCTTCGATGTTTCATCAAAATAAAGTTGATTCAACTTTTTTTGCAAAACAAGCACGAGGATTTAATGACAATGAAAAAGTCGTTTTATCTGGACAAGTTAAAGCGACCAAGATTGGTGAACGAGGGACCATGGAGTTTCAGACAGACGAGTTAACGGGGTATCCTAAAATACGTCAGTTTGAAACGACTCACCAAGTGACTGTTAATGCACCTGATGCAGAATTTATTAGTCAGGGTTTAAAAGCTGATTTAAACCAAGGTCAATATGAATTTGCACATATTCGAGGAAAGTATGTACCTAACTAAGCCTTTTTTAATGAAACAATCTTTCCTAATAAAAGCGATCTGCACTGCCGGTTTAATGGGCTTGTCTGCAGCAGCATTTGCATTACCGTCAGATCGTAATCAGCCAATCTCATTGGTTGCAGATAAAGCAACCTATAATGAAGCTGCGGGTGTAACGACATATAGCGGTAATGTCATCATTGAGCAAGGTACAATGAAGCTTCAAGCTGCTTCAATTGTGGCTCAATTGAATAAGAATAAGCAAATTAGTACCATTACTGCCACTGGCGGCCCAGCAAAGTTTCAACAACAAGTTGATACGGCAAAGGGTGTTGCTCGTGGAGAAGCACAAAAAATTATTTATAATGCCGAAACAGGTATTATTAATTTAATTGGTAATGCTTATCTATATCAAGATGGAGCAAGTATTCGCAGCAGTTCATTAAAATACAGTATGAACAAAGGTGATATTGAAGCTTCTGGTAGTTCAAATAGCACAGGTTCAGCGAAAGGACGTGTACAAATTATTATCCCGCCAAATAGTACCAAGTCTTTCCCTGGAGCGCGTGATTAATGACAGCATCGAATCAGCCTCAAGTGCTTTGTATCAAACATTTAGCAAAAGTTTATAGTAAACGTTGGGTGGTCAAAGACGTTTCATTCAGTATGCAAAGTGGACAAATTGTGGGTTTGCTTGGGCCGAATGGTGCGGGTAAAACCACCAGCTTCTATATGGTCGTTGGTTTGGTGCGAATGGATAAGGGCGAAATTCATCTTGATAATGAAGATATTTCTGATTTAGCTATGCATCAGCGTGCACGTAAAGGAATTGGTTATCTTCCACAGGAAGCTTCAATTTTCAGAAAGTTGACGATTGCTGAAAATATCATGGCTATCCTTGAAACACGTAAAGATTTAAATAAACAGCAGCGCCAACAACGCCTCAAAGAATTATTGGAAGATTTTAAAATCACCCATATTAAAGATTCTCTTGGAATGAGTGTGTCAGGTGGTGAGCGCCGTCGTGCAGAGATCGCACGAGCACTTGCAGCTGATCCAAAATTTATGCTTTTGGATGAACCTTTTGCAGGTGTCGATCCAATTTCGGTAGGTGATATTAAAGATATTATTCGCCAGTTAAAAGATCGTGGCATCGGTGTTTTGATTACCGACCATAATGTTCGTGAAACTTTAGCGATTTGTGAGCATGCTTATATTGTGAGTGAAGGTGCTGTGATTGCGGAAGGTACGCCAGAAGAAGTGTTGGCAGATGAAACCGTGCGTCAAGTGTATTTGGGTGATGATTTTACCGTATAACCACTCAGATTTTTTTAAAAGATGAAGGATCACCTTCATCTTTTTTTTGCTTTTTGTGAGGTATATTCCCCAAAAAAAGCAGTTTTGATTCAATATTTATTAATTATTATTTCATTAAAATTTAACAACATAGTTTTAATGTGATGCTTATCACAGATGAAGAAATGTGTTACATGTTTTGTTTAAAATTTAATCTAAGCTAAATTCTTAAGTTTCTATAATACCCATAAAAATTAAATGGGAATTTATTATTTTTAAGCGCTATGAATAGTATGGGGATAATATAATTTTTCGTTTTAAAAGGGTAAGACTATTAATAAAATTTAAATAAATTTATAAAAGTGATCATTGATAATGGTAGTAATGAATATAAAGTGATAATTAAATTTAATCGTAATAAATTAGTAAAATAAACAAGTAAGATTTTAATTAAATGATAATTACATCACAAAGTAATGGTTTTGAAAAAGATCAATCATTTAGCCATTATAGACAAGCACTGTTTTTTATATGTATATGTGATTTTAATATTAAAAATATACACTTGTGAAATTTATCTCACTTATTTATCTTTTTTGCATAACAGTAAATTATAAGACGGAAAAAATATTATGAAAAACATCACTATTTATGAAAAAGGAACAGCTAAGGTTCTCACTCAAGATTTAGTTAATAAACACTACTCAGTGTATAAAGTAAATCTTGATAGCGCAGAAATAGCCAAGATTGTAAAAGTTAATAATAATTTGGAGGTTTATTTAAAAAATGGAGAAAAAGTTGTTATTGATGATTTCTTTATTGGTGAAAAACCAAAAGAATTTACAATAGAAACTGCAGATGGAAAGCATTATTTACTTAATTTTCTTGAATTTGATGCAACTGGCACTGTAACTAAAATTGATTATTTAGGGATTACCGATTTTCAAGAGTATTTAGTTGGCCATCATAGTGCTGTACCTGCATGGGCATGGGTTGCAGCTGCAGCTGGGGCGATCGGAATTGCAGCAGCATCTGGGGGAAGTGGTGGTTCAAGCCATTCAGGAAGTGGTGATAAAACAGGACCAAAACTAAGCTATGATATTTTAGATAATCAGAAAATTAAAATCACTGCAGACGAAGCAAGTAAAATTACAATAGTCGATGCGAGTGGTAAAACAATTGGATCAGGACAACTAAATCAAGCAGGTGCGCTTGAAATTAATTTAACAAGACCTTTGGTTGATAATGAAAAAATTACTATTACAGCAACGGATAATGCAGGGAATAAAACAACTGAAACAATAAATGTAGGTGATGTTACAAAACCTGAAGTCGAAATAAATATTATTGATAATGATACTATTCAGGTCAATTCAAATGAACCTGGTAGTAAAGTTATAATTAAAAATGAAGCAGGACAAATAATTGCTGAGGGTGTAATTGGTCCTGATGGAAAATTAATACTTGATTTAAATACGCCTTTAACTGACGGCAGTAAGATTATTGTTGATGTTATTGATGCAGCAGGTAATCAAACAGAAAAAGTAATTACAGTAGGTGATGTAACACCGCCAAATATTAGTACTACAATTCAAGATGCGACCCATATTCAAGTTACGTCAAATGAAACAGGTCAAGTTAAAATCACAGACGGAAATGGTAATGTAATTGGTACGGGTACAATTACAGGTAATAATACTGTTGATAATATTCAGTTAACTCGCCCACTTACAGATGGTGAAAAAGTTACGGTCACAGTGACAGATGGTGCTGGTAATCCAAAAGCGATAGAAGTTACAGCAGGTGATGTCACAAATCCACAATTCCAATCTTCGCATTTGGATAGCACGGGAACACAACTAACCCTTACCTACAGTGAAGCGCTTGATCCATTACATCCACCAGTTGCAGGCGACTTTGCAGTGACTGCAGATGGTCAGCTTGTCCCTGTAACAGGTGTTACAGTGAATGGCTCTAGTGTGGTGTTGACCTTGGGCGCACCAGTCACAGCGGGTCAAGCGGTGACGGTGGGTTATACCGACCCAACCACGGGCAATGATCCAAATGCGATTCAAGATACTGCAGGCAATGATGCAGCAACACTTCCAGCTACAGCGGTTGACAATGGTTCAACTGTGCCTGGTGGAGATACCACAGCGCCGACCTTTGTCAGTGCAACGTTAGATACAGCAGGTACATCGCTTACC
>Ga0157371_10004202_pt1 | contig 12682 bp, 11 predicted proteins | sample C45metaG_FD_113462 | JGI IMG/M metagenome (GOLD analysis project Ga0157371, IMG submission 113462) | Corn rhizosphere microbial communities from Kellogg Biological Station, Michigan, USA - C4-5 metaG | ecosystem: Host-associated > Plants > Roots > Rhizosphere > Soil | place: USA: Michigan... | reverse complement strand
CAACGACACCGAATTTGGCCTGGCGTCCTACTTCTATGCCCGCGACCTGTCCCGGGTGTTCCGCGTGGCCGAGGCGCTGGAGTACGGCATGGTCGGCATCAACACCGGCCTGATCTCCAACGAAGTCGCGCCCTTCGGCGGCGTCAAGGCCTCGGGCCTGGGCCGCGAAGGCTCCAAGTACGGCATCGAGGAATACCTGGAGATCAAGTACCTCTGCCTGGGCGTCTGATTCTGCTGGTTGGGTTGAGACGACTCCACCGTCGAAGCCCAACAGCACCCGGCGCCATCAACCCAGTGGATGCAGCTGCCCGGCCTCGGCCGTCCCGAAATAGAGGCCATGCTGGCCCTGCAACTGCTCTTGCAGCCGCCGTTCGAGGATCTGCTGGATCGAGGGATAGGCCAACTCTGCCCAAGGCAACGCGTCCGGGGCGAAGAAGCGGCGCTCCAGGGTCTCGATACCGGCCTCGGCATCGATCTCGAGCAACTCGGCGCGAAAGATCAGATAGACCTGGTTGACCGCCGCGGCATTGAAGATGGAGTAGGGCGCCAGGATTCGTGCCCGGACACCGCTTTCCTCCCAGGTCTCGCGCAGGGCAGCCTGCTCGGCGCTTTCGCCGTTCTCCATGAACCCGGCGGGCAGCGTCCAGTAGCCGCGTCGCGGCTCGATGGCCCGGCGGCAGAGCAGATAGCGTCCTTCGTACTCCACCAGGCAACCGGCGATCACCCGCGGATTGTCATAGAGCACATGGCCACAGGCGTTGCACAGCAGCCGCTCGTGGTGGTCGCCTGGGGGGTAGCGGCGGACCAGTTCGGCGCTGCCGCACTGGCAGCAGAAACGCGGAGATGAATGCATGCTGACCTCGCCTGGCCGCTCTTCTGGTTGTTATGGTCTTACGGTATACCAGATTGCGCCCAAGGCCTAGCCGGGATGCCGGGTGTCAGCCCGGGGGCGATGCCCCAGTTCGGCAGCGATGCGCGCGGCAGTCTCGGCCAGCATGGCGCCGACCCGTTCCCGCGTCGCAGGCGCGTCCATCACCGCATCGGGGCCGGAGACGTTGAGTGCCGCCGCCAGTAGGTCGCGGTGATCGCGGATGCCGGTGGCGATGGCGGTGGAGTAGTCGGAGCGGTGCAGCACCCAGCCCTGGCGGCGGTCTTCCTCGACCAGGCGCAGCAATTCCGGCAGGGTACGGGGCGCCGGCGGCGGCTGGTCGTCCAGGCGTTCGTGCTGGTAGAGGGCGCTCAGTGCCTCCTCGTCCAGGCCACCGAGCAGGACCCGGCCCAGGGCGGTACGGGTACAGGGCAGCCGGGTGCCCACCGGAACGTTCACCGTCAGTCGCTGGCTGGCCATGGCGCGATAGAGATAGACCACCTCGGTGCGATCGCGGACGCCCAGGTGGCAGGACAGCGAGGTGACGTCGCGCAGCCGTTCCATGTGGGGCTGGGCGATGTCCACCAGGTCGCGGCTGGCGAGGTAGGCGAAGCCCTGGCTGATCACCTTGATGCCCAGGCCGTATTCGGTCTTGGACTGGCGCTCCAGATAGCCCAGCTCGGTGAGGGTCATGACGATGCGGTAGACCGACGAGGTCGAGCCGCCGAGGCCGTCGGCGATCTCCTGCAGGGTCAGCAGGCGCCGCTCCGGACCGAACAGCTCCAGCACCCGCAGGCCGCGCAGCAGGGCGGGCACCCGATAGTCGCTGTCGCTCTCTGCCGGCGCTTCGGCGAAGCTGTTCATGGGAGGCCCGCCGCCAACAGCACTGCGACCCCTAGCGCACCGCCGTCGAACTCCTCCAGGGCATCGAACAGCACGTGCCAGAGGTAATGGGCGCTGGCGCGGTCGCAGAGCAGGTGGATGTGCGGCAGGGCGCCGTCGCCGGCATTGAGCAGGATGGCGTTGAGCCGGGCCACCGAGGTCTGCACCACAGCGCCTACTGCGAAGGGCTTGCCCAGGTCCACGCCGCAGAGCTTGGCGAAGAGCGCCGGCAACTGGGCGCCGGTGAGGACCAGCCAGGCGTGGGAGTCCTGGCGCGGCAGCGGGTAGCAGCCGGCGCCCAGCGTCGCGGCCAAGGCTTCCAGGGCAGCGACGCGCGCGCCGCCATCGGCCAGGGCGCCGAGCAACAGGTATTCGCTTTGCGACAACCGCAGCAGCCATTCCCCGGTGGCCTGGCGTAGCGCCTGGTTGGGGCGTTCCGGCAGCTCATAGCCCTGGCCCTGCAGGTAGCCGGCAGCCGCCGGGCCGCGTAGGCCGAAGCGTGGCAGGTTGCTCAGGTCGGCCAGGCCGCCACGTTGCAGCCGCGCCGCTTCGTCACCGTCGCTCAGGCGTTCGGCAAAGATCCGCCCATGCTGCTGCAGGACCGGCATATCGAGCTGGAGCTCCACCAGCGGACTGCGTTCGTCGAACTCCATGGGGTTCAGTTTCATGCGCCCACCTCCTGGCGTTGGCTCTGGGGATCGTAGAAGGGCAGTCGCGCCACCGTGGCCTGGACGATCTCGCCGCCCTCGACGCGGATCGGGAGGGGCGTGCCAGGTTCCGCCTGGTCGGCGCCGGCATAGGCGAGGCCGATGATGCAGCCCAGGGTGGGCGAGGCTTCGCAGGAGGTGACGTTGCCGGCGATGTCGCCACCGCGCAGGACCAGGTGGCCTTCCAGCGGCTGGCGGGCGGTCATGGGCAAGGTGAAACCGACCAGCTTGCGGCGCAGGGGCTGGCTTTCGAGGATCTCGATGGACTTCTGGCCGACGAAGAAGGGCTTCTGGCGACCGATGGCCCAGCCCATGTCGATCTCGGCGGGATGGGTCATGCCGTCGGTATCCTGGCCGATGATCACATGGCCCTTTTCCAGCCGCAGCAGACGCTGGGCCTCGACGCCGAAGGGGCGGATATTGGCGCCGGCTCCGGCCTCCATGAGCGCATCCCAGAGGCGTTCGCCGAAGCGGGCCGGCACATGGATTTCATAGCCGAGCTCGCCGACGAAACCAACGCGCAGCACGCGAGCGGGAATCCCGGCGACCCGGCCCTCGCGCACGGCAAGGTAGGGAAAGGCGGCGGCCGACACGTCCAGGTCCGGACACAGCGGTTGCAGCACCTCCCGCGAGCGGGGACCGGCGAGGTTGACGGCGGCGAAGGCGGCGCTGACGTTGGCGATGTCCACGTCCAGGCGCCACTGGGCGTTCCACTTGAGCAGGCTGCGATAGACGCGGTCGACACCGCTGGTGGTGGCCGAGACGTAGAAGTGCTGCTCGCCCAGGCGTGCGGCCACGCCGTCGTCGATCACCACGCCGTCTTCGGCGGTCATCAGGGCATAGCGGGTGCGCCCCACCGGCAACTTGCGAAAGCCGAAGGTGTAGACCCGCTCCAGCAGCTCGGCGGCATCGGGGCCACGCACGTCGAGACCACCGAGGGTGGAGACGTCGATCACGCCCACGCCTTCGCGTACCTGGCGGACCTCGGCCTGGATGCAGCGCTCGCGTTCGCTGGCCGGACCGTAGAAGGCCGGTCGCTGCCAGACGCCCGCTGGCATCAGGCTGGCGCCGAGTTCCAGGTGGCGGCGGTGCATGGCCGTGCGCCGGTAGGGATCGAAGGCGCGCCCGGCGACATGGGCGAGCTTTTCCGCGGTGAAGGGCGGTCGTGCGGTGGTCACCCCGGTGTCGCTGACGCTGCGCGCCGTGGCGGCGGCCACCAGGCGCGCGGTGGGCAGCGCCGAATGGCGACCCTGGGACGGCCCCATGCCCACGGTGGAGAAGCGCTTGACCAGTTGGACGTCGCGATAGCCGTGGCGGGTGGCGTTGACGATGTCGGCGATCTGCAGGTCTTCGTCGAAGTCGACGAATTCCTTGCCCTGGGGGTGGGCGAACATCGGCCAGGGGAAGTTGACCTGGCTGTCGTCGGCCTGCGGCTCTGGGGCGGACAACGGGGCGAGGTCCAGTTCGGCCAGGGCCTTCGCCGCGGCGGCGCGACCATCGGCCAGCACTCGCGGGAGCGCATGGCGGCCATTGACCGAGCCGGCCAGGTGCAGGCCGTTCGGCAGGTTGGTCAGGCTGAAGGCCGCCTGGTCATCGACGTAGCCCAGGGTGCCGCCGGCCTGGCAGGCCAGTTGGTAGACCGGCATGTAGCCGGCGGACATGCACAGCAGGTCGCAGTCCAGGGTGAGGCCCGCGGGGCCGACGCGACCCTGGCCGACGAGGGGACGGACGTCGACCCGCGCCAGGTGGCGGCCATCGGCATCGGCGTGGGCCTCGTATACCGTATGGCCAAGGTGTACGGGAATGCCGCGCTCGGTCAGCGCCTGCTGCAGTTGCTTGTCCCGCGGCGTGGCGCGCAGATCGATCAGCGCGGCGACGATGACGCCTTGCTCCTGCAGGTCGAGGGCCGCCAGATAGCCATCGTCGTTGCCGGCCAGGACCACGGCGCGCCGACCCGGCCGCACGCCATAGAGGCGCATCAGCCGCTGGGCGGCGCTGGTCAGCAGGATGCCGGGCAGGTCGTTGTTGCGGAAGACCACCGGCTGGTCGAAGGCGCCGCTGGCAAGGATGGTCTGCCGCGCCCGGACCTTGAACATCCGCTTGCCCTGGATGACCGGCAGGTAATGATCGGCGAACCAGCCATTGCACACGGCGGACTCCAGCACCCGGATGCGCGGCTCGGCGCGCACCGCGGCCAGCAGCTCCTCGCGCAATCCCTCGCCCTGGCCGGCGTCGAGACCGAAGCGCCCCCAGGCCAAAGCGCCGCCGAGCAGCGGCTGCTGTTCGATGAGCAGCACCTCGGCACCGCCCTGGGCGGCGGCGAGGGCGGCGCTCAGCCCCGCGGGACCGGCACCGATCACCGCGACGTCGCAGAACAGATAGGCCTTGTCGTGGTAGGTGGGGGTGAAACTCAGGTCGAGGACGCCGAGGCCGGCTTTCTTGCGGATCAGCGGTTCCCAGCGCTTCCACATGCCCTTGGGCTTGTAGAAGGCGCGGTAATAGAAGCCCACCGGCATGAACTTGGAGAATTTGCCGAGCAGGGCGTCGCGGTCACGCTCAAGGCTACCGCTGACATTCTGCGCGCGGGCAGCCAGGCCTTCGCGCAGGGGCAGTTCGTCCGCCAGTACATTGGGCTCGTCCGGCAGTTGCACCAGGGTGTTGGCGTCCTGGCCGGCCAGGGTCAGGGGGCCACGCGGGCGGTGATACTTGAAGGAGCGCGACAGCAGCCAACGACCCTCGCCGAGCAGGGCGCTGGCCAGGGTATCGCCGGCAAAGCCCTGGTAGGTCTGGCCTTCGAAGCTGAAGCCGAGCGGGCGGTTGCGGTCGATCAGCAGCCCCATGGGGGCGGGCAGGCGGGTCATGGACGGGGCTCCGAAACGGTGAAGTCGACCCGCTGGGTGAACAACTCGCGGGGATCGAAGGTGCGCAGCACCTCATCGGTACCGGTGTGGCGCTCGGCCAGGAACCAGTAGCTGGAGGCGTTGTGCAGCCACCACTCGGTGACCACGCCGCGCCGGTTCTCGCAGTTGAACACGTAGTCGGCCCATTCGGCGGTGCTGCAGGCCTTGGGATCGGGCATGGCCTTGAGTTCGCCGCCGTAGGTGAATTCGCTGATGTTGCGCGGCCCGTTGAGCGGGCACCTGAGAATCTTCATGACTGCCTCGTCTCCTGCTAGTGGCTGGCCGCGGTGGCGCCCATCTCGTTGACCTGCTGGAAGCGGCTGAACCGGTCGAGACCGAAGGGGGCGATGAGCTCGGGCACCCGTCCGCCGCTGGCCACCAGCTCGGCCATGGTCTTGCCGCAGATCGGCGTGGCCTTGAAGCCCCAGGTGCCCCAGCCGGCGTCCAGGTAGTAGCCGTCGATGGGCGACAGGCCCATCAGCGGGCTGTAGTCCGGGGTCATGTCGGTCATCCCGGCCCATTGGCGCATCAGCTTGGCGTTGGCCATGAAGGGGAACATCTCGATGGCATGGGCCAGCAGGCTTTCCTTGAGCTCCAGGGTCGAGCGGGTGTGGTACAGCGGATAGGGGTCCGAGCCACCGCCGAAGACGATCTCGCCGCGGCTGGTCTGCTGCACGTAGCAGTGCAGGGCGCTGGAACTCACCAGGGGATCGAGGAAGGGCTTGAACGGCTGGGTGACCATGGCCTGCAGCGGGTAGGTGTGCAGCGGCGCGCGGATGCCCAGCTTGTTCATCAGCAGCGAACTGGTGCCGGCCACCGCCTGTACCGCGCAGCCACAGCGCACCGTGCCGCGGTTGGTCTTGATGGCGGCGATCCGGCCGTTCTCCACCACGAAGTCCTGCACCTCGGTCAACGGGTGGATCTCCACGCCGCGCTTGGCCGCCTGCTTGGCGTAGCCCCAGGCCACGGCGTCGTGGCGGGCGGTGGCGCCATCGAGGTGCCAGAGTCCGGCGAGCACTGGCAGGTGGCCGGGATCCAGGTTGAGGCAGGGCACCAGGTCGCGGATCTGCTGGCGGTCGATCAGCTCGGTGCGCCCGCCGAAGTGCTTGTTGACCTCGGCGCGCTGGCGAAAGGCGCGCACCGTGGCGTCGGTGTGCGCCAGGGTCAGTTGGCCGCGCTCGGAATACATGATGTTGAAGTCGAATTCGTTGGACAGCTCCTTGAACAGCCGCACCGACTCGATATAGAACTTCACCCCTTCACTGGTCAGGTAGTTGGAGCGGATCACCGCGGTGTTGCGCGCCGTGTTGCCGCCGCCCAGGTAGGCTTTCTCCAGTACCGCGACATTGGTGATGCCGTGGTACTTGGCCAGGTAGTAGGCGGTGGCCAGGCCGTGGCCACCGCCCCCGATGATGACCACGTCGTAGCTCGGCTTGAGTTCCTTCGGCGGCGGCAGGTCGACCTCCACCGGATACTCGGCGGACAGGCCGTATTTCAACAGGCTGAAAGGCATGAGGGGCTCCCGGTCAGGTCGCAGCGAGGGGATGCTGGCGCTGGGCGGCGCTCAGGGTGTTGTGCATCAGCAGGGCGATGGTCATGGGCCCGACCCCACCGGGTACCGGGGTGAGGGCCCCGGCGATGTCCGCTACCGCCGGGGCGACGTCGCCCACCAGTCGGGCGCCGTCTGGGTGCTCCACGCGGTTGATGCCGACATCGATGACCACCGCGCCGGGCTTGACCCAGTCCGCGGTGATCAGGCCGGGCTGGCCGGCCGCGGCCACCAGGATGTCGGCCTGGCGGCACAGCGCGGCGGCGTCGCGGCTACGCGAATGCACCAGGGTCACCGTGCAGTGCGCCTGCAACAGCAGGGCGGCCATGGGTTTGCCGACGATGTTGGAGCGACCGACCACCACCGCATGGCGACCGACGAGATCGCCCAGATGGTCCTGCAGCAGCCGCAGGCAACCGGCCGGGGTGCAGGGCACCAGGCCCGGCTGGCCGAGGGCCAGGGCGCCGACGTTCTCGCGATGGAAGCCGTCGACGTCCTTGTCCGGGCGGATGGCCTGGATCACCGCCGCCTCGTCGATCTGCGGCGGTAACGGCAGTTGCACCAGGATGCCGTGCACCTCGGGGTCGGCATTGAGCGTGGCGATCAGGGCGAGCAGCTCGGGCTGCTCCAGGTCCGCCGGCAATTCATGGCTGAGCGAGCGGATGCCCACCTCGGCGGCGCGACGGATCTTGTTGCGCACGTACACCTGGCTGGCCGGATCGCTGCCCACCAGCACCACCGCCAGGGCGGGCTGGATGCCGCGCTCGCGCAACTCGGCCACGTCCCGGGTGACCCGCTGCAGCAGGCGGGCGGCGGCGGCCTTGCCGTCGATGAGCTGGGCGCTCATCGGAACACCACCACGCGATTGCCATTGAGGAACAGCCGCCGCTCGATGTGGTACTTCACCGCCTTGTACAGGGCGACCGTCTCGGTATCCCGGCCGATGGCCACCAGATCGTCGGGACGATAGCCATGGTCGACGCGTTGCACCTCCTGCTCGATGATCGGGCCTTCGTCGAGGTCCGAGGTCACGTAGTGGGCGGTGGCGCCGATCAGCTTGACGCCGCGCTCGAAGGCCTGGTGGTAGGGCTTGGCGCCCTTGAAGCCGGGCAGGAAGGAGTGGTGGATGTTGATGGCGCGCCCGGCCAGTTCCTTGCATAGCTCGTCCGAGAGGATTTGCATGTAGCGCGCCAGCACCACCAGCTCGGTGCCGGTTTCCGCCACCAGGCGCAGCAATTCGAGCTCCTGCTGGCGCTTGCTGTCCTTGGTTACCGGCAGGTAGACGAAACGGATGCCCTCGCGTTCGGCCATGGGCCGCAGGTCCAGGTGGTTGGAGACGATGGCGGTGATCTCCATCGGCAACTCGCCCTTCTGGTGGCGGTAGAGCAGGTCGGCGAGGCAGTGATCGAATTTGCTCACCATCAGCAGGACGCGGGTAGGGCGATCGGTGCCGTACAGCTCCCACTGCATGGTGAAGTCGGCGGCGACCGCGGCGAACCCCTCGTGGAGCGCGTCGATCCCGGTACTGGCACCCGGATTGAAGCGGAAGACGGTGCGCATGAAGAAGCGCTGGGTGAAATCGTCGTCGAACTGCGCCATCTCGGCGATGTAGCAGTCGTTGCGGGCGAGATAGGTGCTGACGGCGGCCACGATGCCCGAGGTGGCCGGGCAACTGACATTGAGGATGTAGGTGGGCAAGGTTTCCATGTTCGCGTCCGGATTTCACCAGTGAAGGAAGATTTCGCTGCAGCGGTATTTCCTGTTGGGAATATAAAATTCACGGATGCTTTTATAGGGCAAGCGCAAGCCCTCGTCCAGAGTCGAGTAATAAAAATTTCCTGACAGTTATTTAGTCGGTTTTTTGCCGGTGAAAAAACCTTTCACCGGTGAAGAGGCGCGGCTCAGTCGTCCTTGAAGGTCATGATCGACAGCAACTTGATCGGCACCTGGTTCAGGCGTTCCGGGCCATGGGGGACGTCGCTGTCGAAGGTGAGGCTGTCACCGGGGCCCATCTCATAGAGATGATTGCCGTGGCGATAGACCAGGCTGCCTTCGAGCAGGTGGATGAACTCGGTGCCGGGATGGGAGAAGGTGGGAAACTCCTCGCTGGCGTCGTCCATGGAGACGAGATAGGCCTCCAGGCTCTTCTTCGGCCCGCGGGAATGGTTGAGCAGATGATAGGTGTGCCCCTTGTCGGTCCCCCGGCGCACTACCTCCAGACCCTCGCCCGCCTTGACCAGCAGGGCGTCGCGCTCCTGCTGATCGTATTGGCTGAACAGCCGCGACAGCGGCAGGCCCAGGGTGTCGCACAGGCGGCCGAGGGTTTCCAGGCTGGTGGAGACCTGGGCGTTCTCGATCTTGCTCAACATGCCCTGGCTGATACCGGCCATGCGTGCCACGTCGGCGGTCTTCAAGCCCTGGCCCTGGCGCTGGCGACGGATCTGGATGCCGATGTACTGCTCGATCTTGAGGCGGGGCTCGCGGCTTTGCGTTTCTTGCATCATTTTAGTTTTGAGAATAAAAGATTCGCACCAGTAAAGTGCAAAGGCGATAGGGGGACGCACAGAGCGCCTGCGGTTAGATCCATCATGCCGGAAAAGTGCCAGTTGGGCTGTAGCGATGGATTTCCTTTCGCCACAACGTCTTAGCGAGCGGCCATCTGGCATTTGACTCGCGACGGCTCGCAGCAACGTGATTTGGCAAAGTCTTTGCTTTCCTGTTGAGAAGAATAAATTCCCATTGGGAATATTTGATCTCAGCCAAGGAGCCCGTCATGTTGCCCAGCGAAACCCAGCATCTCATCGACCAGCACGGTATCCGCTACGTCCTGGCCCAGTTCGTCGACATCCATGGTTCCGCCAAGACCAAGTCCGTGCCGGTGGCTGGTCTCGCGGCTGTGGCGGAGGAGGGCGCGGGCTTCGCCGGCTTCGCCATCTGCGGCATGGGCATGGAGCCTCATGGCCCGGACTTCATGGCTCGCGGCGATCTCTCCACCCTGATCCCGGTGCCCTGGCAGGCCGGCTACGGGCGAGTGGTATGCATCGGTCACGTCGACGGCAAGCCGCATCCCTACGACAGTCGCTACGTGCTGCAGCGCCAGGTGCAGCGGCTGAGCGACCGCGGCTGGAGCCTCAATACGGGGCTGGAACCTGAATTCTTCCTCATGCGCCGCGACGAGGTAGGCAAGCTCTCCCTGGTTGACGGCAGCGACACCCTGGACAAGCCCTGCTACGACTACAAGGGCCTGTCGCGCTCGCGGCTGTTCCTGGAGAAGCTCACCGAGGCGCTGCAGCCGGTGGGTTTCGACATCTATCAGATCGACCACGAAGACGCCAACGGCCAGTTCGAGATCAACTACACCTACAGCGAGGCACTGGAATCGGCGGATCGCGTCACCTTCTTCCGCATGGCCGCCGGCGAGATCGCCAACGAACTGGGCATGATCTGCTCCTTCATGCCCAAGCCCGATCCCAAGCGCGCCGGCAACGGCATGCATTTCCACCTGTCGCTGGCCAGCCCCACCAGCCGCAACCTCTTCCATGACGACAGCGATCCGCGCGGCATGGGCCTGTCGCGGCTGGCCTACCACTTCCTGGGCGGCCTGCTGGCCCATGGTCCGGCGCTGTGCGCCTTCGCCGCGCCCACGGTGAATTCCTACAAGCGCCTGGTGGTGGGGCGTTCGCTATCCGGTGCCACCTGGGCGCCGGCCTTCATCGCCTACGGTGCCAACAACCGCTCGGCCATGGTCCGGGTGCCTTATGGACGCCTGGAATTCCGCCTGCCCGATGCCGGCTGCAACCCCTATCTGGTCACCGCCGCCATCATCGCCGCCGGTCTCGACGGCATCGAGCGCGAGCTGGACCCGGGCGCGCCCTGCAACGAGAACCTCTACAACCTGAGCCTGGAAGACATCGCCGCGCGGGGGATCGAGACCCTGCCACAGAGCCTCAAGGAGGCCTGCGATGCCCTGGATGCCGATCCGTTGTTCCGCGAGATGCTCGGGCCGGAGATCGTCGACGAGTTCATCAAGCTCAAGCGCATGGAGTGGGTGGAATACAGCCGCCACGTCTCCGACTGGGAGATCCAGCGCTACACCGAATTCTTCTGATCGCGCGACCCCGTTATCGATCGTTCTTCGGGCGCCCTGGCGCGCCCTCTGCCTGCGAAGGAGTGACACCCATGTGTGGAATCGTTGGACTCTATCTGAAGAACCCAGCGCTGGAGTCCCGGCTCGGCAGCCTCTTCGAGCCCATGCTCGAAGCCATGACCGACCGTGGCCCGGACAGCGCCGGCTTCGCCATCTACGGCGACGAGGTGGCCGAGGGCTGGGTCAAGCTGACCCTGCAGGCCACCGGCGAGGGCTATGACTTCGGCGCCCTGGTCGCCGCGCTGCGGGCACGGCTCGGTGCCGAGCTGGACTGGTTCCAGAACGCCAGCGCCATCGTGCTCAAGATCCAGGCGCCGGAGACCGAGGTGCGCGCCGCGCTGGCCGAGCTGGCGCCGGACGTACGCATCATGAGCGCCGGGCGCAGCATCGAGATCCTCAAGGGCATGGGCCTGCCCCAGGAAATCGCCAGCCGCTTCGGCCTGGCTGGCATGCAGGGCAGTCACATCATCGGCCACACCCGCATGGCCACCGAGAGCGCCGTGACCCTGGAGGGTAGCCATCCGTTCTCCACCGGCGCCGACCTCTGCCTGGTGCACAACGGCTCGCTCTCCAACCATTCGCGGCTGCGCCAGAACCTCAAGCGCGAAGGCATCGCCTTCGAGACCGAGAACGACACCGAGGTGGCCGCCGGCTACCTGACCTGGCGGCTGCGCGAGGGTGACAGCCTGAAGGAGGCGCTGGACCGTTCCCTGGAAGACCTCGACGGCTTCTTCACCTTCGCCATCGGCACCCGCAACGGCTTCGCGGTGATCCGCGATCCCATCGCCTGCAAGCCGGCGATCCTCGCCGAAACCGACGACTACGTGGCCATGGCCTCCGAGTACCAGGCGCTGTCGAGCCTGCCCGGCATCGAGCGAGCCAAGGTCTGGGAGCCGGCACCGGCCACCCTGTACGTCTGGGAACGCGAGTCGGCCTGAGGAGCAGCGAGCATGAAAACCTTCGATCTCACCCAAACCGCCGTGCGCGACCTCAACCAGGCCCTGCACGACGCCACCCAGACCGCCGCCGAGCGTGAGTGGCTGGTCACCCAGTCCAACGGTGCCCACAACCTTGCTGTGGGCGTGAACGCTGCCGTGTCCGTGGATATCCACGGCCATGCCGGCTACTACTGCGCGGGCATGAACCAGCACGCCGCCATCACCGTGCATGGCAATGTCGGCGTCGGCTGCGCCGAGAACATGATGTCCGGCTCGGTACGGGTCAAGGGCAGCGCCTCCCAGGCTGCCGGTGCCACCGCCCATGGCGGGCTGCTGGTCATCGAGGGCGACGCCGGGGCGCGCTGCGGCATCTCCATGAAGGGCGTCGACATCGTCGTCGGCGGCAGCATCGGCCACATGAGTTGCTTCATGGGCCAGGCCGGGCGCCTGGTGGTCTGCGGCGACGCCGGCGAGGCCCTGGGCGATTCGCTCTATGAGACGCGCATCTATGTGAAAGGCCGCGTCGCCTCCCTGGGCTCGGACTGCATCGAGAAGGAGATGCGTGCCGAACACCTGGCCGAGTTGCAGGCGCTGCTCGACACCGCCGGCTTCGCCGAGCGGGCCGCCGACTTCAAGCGCTACGGCTCCGCCCGCCAGCTCTACAACTTCAAGGTCGACAACGCCTCGGCCT
>Ga0157371_10004201_pt1 | contig 12683 bp, 7 predicted proteins | sample C45metaG_FD_113462 | JGI IMG/M metagenome (GOLD analysis project Ga0157371, IMG submission 113462) | Corn rhizosphere microbial communities from Kellogg Biological Station, Michigan, USA - C4-5 metaG | ecosystem: Host-associated > Plants > Roots > Rhizosphere > Soil | place: USA: Michigan... | reverse complement strand
GAAGGCTATGAAGTGGTGACGATGGACGAGGCGACCAAGCGCGCCGACATCTTCGTTACCGCAACCGGCAATGCCGACGTGATCACTCTCGACCACATGCGGCAGATGAAGAACATGGCGATCGTCTGCAACATCGGTCACTTCGACAGCGAGATCCAGATCAACGCCCTCAGCAACATGAAGTGGACGGAAATCAAGCCGCAGGTCGATGAGGTCGAATTCCCGGACGGCAAAAAGATCATCGTCCTCGCCAAGGGGCGGCTGGTGAACCTCGGCTGCGCGACCGGCCATCCGAGCTTCGTGATGAGCTCAAGCTTCACCAACCAGGTGCTTGCCCAGATCGAGCTCTACACCCGGCCCGAGCAGTACAAGAACGAGGTCTATGTGCTTCCCAAGCACCTCGACGAGAAGGTCGCGAGCCTTCATCTGGAGAAGCTGGGCGTGCACTTGACCAAGCTGACGGACAAACAGGCGGCCTATATTGGCGTGTCGAAGGACGGGCCGTTCAAGCCGGAGCATTACCGCTACTAAAGACGCGACCCAAACGGGTGTTGCCGGATCCAGCGTGAGGCGAGGAGCTTCACGCCGGATGTGACCGGCAGTCCGGCGTGAAGGCTGTCCGGATCGGGATTGCCGGCGCTGTCGGCGTTGCGGAACAGGATTGCGTCGCCTCTCGACCCTCTGACTTTGAAGCCGCTCTTCAGGAATTCGGTTTCGCCGCCCGTGTAGTCTTCGTTGAGGTAGACCAGCATCGTCAGCATGCGCTGATTGCCGCCCGGTTCGATGCAGTCGCGATGCGGTTTGAATTGCTGGCCCGGCCGGTAGCGAAGGACCTGCAGGGGTTCCCCGCATTCCGCTTCTGTTCCGCTCGCGGCGGCGATCCGGCGATTCAAGGCCTGAATCAGCAAGTCCTCTGCGATCCACGGGAACGCGGCGACGTCGCAGGTTCGGATCTGCTGATTCTGCTGCTGTGCTCCGCCGGAGACGTGGCCGACCGTCGCGGCCTGGAATGCGGGCTCTGCAGCGCTAACCAGGTACGAGCATTCGGCGGAGGATGCGAAGCCGCGGAATAGCGTGACCTCCGGAGTATCGAGTATCCGCTCTCCACTGGGACTGCTCAGCGGGTCTCCCATATCGTCGAGAGCCATCGCTGAAAGCACGGCCAGCTGATCCGAAGCTGCGCGATCGCCGCTTTGGGCGAGTTGCTTGAGTAGCCGGAGAGCCTCGGGCCAGTCGCGATCCCCACCGACACCGTTGGCAAGCAGCGACAGGTAGATCGGTGCCGCCCGTCCATCGCCACCCTCTGCAGCTCGCTTGAACAGCACACCGGCGCGGCGGAGATCACGGGCAACAAGCTGGCCGTGAAACAGCCACAGCCCGAGCTCGAATGAGGCTTCCGGGTTGCCAGCCTCACTCGCGCCATTCATGAGTTGGAGCCCGGTTGCTATGTCTCCCCGCTGGACCGCGGCGTAGGCCTCCTCGACACTGTCCAATCAAACCTCCCGCAATCCGAACGCCATCTTTGCCTCCAGTTGACGCAAGTTCCCAGCCACTTCTAAGCCTCTGATGATGACCGCAGAAATCCTGAACGATCTTGAAGCACTTGCCCGCGACAATCCGGCAAGAGCACATGAAGAAGCGCGTCGGCGCGTAGCCGAACATCCGCAGGATGAGGCGGCGGCACTCGAACTCCGTGATTTGATCCGGAAACATCCGCCGGTTTCCACCCATCCGACGCCCGATCCGTTCGAAGGCGCCGCTCCGGCCGTCCGCGAAGCCGCGGGCCTTCTGGAGCAGGGAAAAGCGGAGCAGGCGGAGATTTTACTGCGGGCTCACCTTGCGAAGACGCCCAACGATCCGATTGCGATGCGACTGATGGCGCAGATCGCGATGACGAACGGGTTTTTCGACAATGCCTACAAGATCCTGGTGCGATCGCTGGAGATCGACCGCACTCGCGCTGACAATTGGGCGGCGCTCGGAACGGTGCTCCACCGGATTGCAACGCAATCAGGAAATCTGGAGATCGTGGACGAGGCGCTGGCCGCGCTCGATCACGCCGCGCGATTGGTTCCCGGGCATCTGGAGGCGCTGTCCTACAAGGCATCCATCCTCATCCAGCTTCGGCGCCATGACGAGGGTGCGGTCGTTTTCGAAGACCTGCTCCGAATCCATCCCAGCGCTCGGCAGCCGTGGACCAACTATGCCTATCTTTTGAAGACGCTCGGCCGGTTCGGTGAGTCGGTTGCGGCATATCGCACGACGACAGCTCTTAACCCTGGCAGCAGCGAAGCTTGGTGGGGCTTGGCGAACCTGAAACTCGCTCGTTTCTTCCCATCCGATGTGGTGGAGATGGAAGATCAGATCGAGCAAGTCCCGTCAAAGTCGCGAGTTCAACTGCACATGGCGCTCGCCAAAGCCTATGACTCGCTGCGAGACTATCAGAGCGCCGCGGATCACCTCGAAAAGGGAAACGCCCTCAGGCTCAATCAGCAAGCGCACAATCCCGATCAGGTGAATTCGGAAATTTCCGAGGCGATCAGGACGTATACGCCCGCTTTCTTTGCTGCCCGAAAGGGGGCGGGCGATCCGAGCGACGCTCCCATTTTCATCGTCGGACTTCCGCGTTCAGGATCGACTCTCATCGAGCAAATTCTCTCGAGCCACTCGATGATTGAGGGGACCGAAGAACTCTTCGTCATCCAGCAATTCGAACAAGAGATCCTGAGCGAAAAAAAGTCATCGAGGATCGACGCCGCGATCAAGAAGCTCGACAAGGCCGCGATCAGGCGATTCGGAAAACGCTACATCGAGCTCACGCAATATTACCGTCACGGCCAGCGTCCCCATTTCACCGACAAGAACCCGGCCAACTGGCGGCATGTGGCCTTTATCCACGCCATCCTGCCGAATGCGAAAATTGTCGACGCTCGGCGTAATCCCCTCGATTGCTGTTTCGCGAACTATGCCCAGTACTTTCATCATGGAGTGAACTTCAGTTCCAGCCTGACGCATCTGGGCCTGCAGTATCGGCAATACCTTCGACTCATGCGGCATTTCGATCGAGTCCTGCCCGGTGCGATCCACCACGTGATTAACGAAAATCTGATCGATAACCTGGAGGGCGAGGTGAGAAGCCTGCTCAATTATCTCGGACTGCCGTTCGAGGAGAATTGCCTCCGCTTTTTCGAAACCAAGCGGGCGGTGCACACCCCAAGCTCTGAGCAGGTTCGCCAGCCCATCAACAAATCGGGGGTGGGGAGATGGCGCAATTACGAACCATGGCTATCGGAGCTTAAGGATAGCCTCGGCGAAGCCGCCGAGGACTGGCGAAACTAAGTCGGCAATCCGACAAACATTCATGTGGCATTAATGCTACACTGCCGCCGCATTTCGATCAGCGGACGCTCTTGCCAGTTTTTTTCTGCAATCGTTTCAGCCACTAACCGGGCTTGAGTTCGAAGGGGAAATTCGAAATGCGTCCAATTCGCCACGCTATCCTTGCGTCTGCATCTTTATTCGCGCTGAGCGCCGCACCGGCGTTCGCCCAAGCTGCTCCGGCTGACACTACGCCGCAGAAGGAACAGGAAAACCAGCAGCTTCCGCCCAATCAGCCCCCCGCAACCAACGCGAAGGGGCAGCCTGAAAAGTCCCAGCAGGAAATCGTCGTCACCGGCTCGCGCATTCGCCGCGACAATTTCAACGCGCCGCAGAACGTCGACATTTACACGCGCGCGGACACCGTCCTCGCCGGTACGAGGTCGACGGCTGAAACCCTGCAGCAGGCAACGATCACGTCGGGAACGGCGCAGATCAACGGATCATTCCTCGGCTTCGTTTCTGAGAACGGTGCGGCGGCCGACACGATCGGTCTTCGCGGCCTGGGATCGCAGCGTACCTTGGTCCTCCTGAATGGCCGGCGGCTTGCTCCGGCCGGCGTGGGGAACCAGCTTGTTGCAGCCGACCTGAACGTTCTTCCGACGGCGGTCGTGCAGCGGATCGAAGTGCTCCGTGAAGGCGCGTCTTCAATTTACGGTTCCGACGCCATCGCGGGCGTGATCAACATCATCACCGACACTTCCGTGAACGGATTGACGCTGGACGGTTATGCGGATGCCCCGCTTGCTGGCGGCGGCGACACGATCCGGGGCTCTGTCACCTGGGGCAAGACGTTTAGCCGCGGCCACGTCCTGCTGTCGGCAGAATATCGCGAGTTCCAAGGTCTGCGAGCGAACCAGCGTTCTGCCTACAGCTGCCCGCGCGATTTGTTCTATCGAAATGGTCAGGAAGTGGGTCAGATCGACCCCTCAACCGGAAAGCTGCGCTGCTTTCCGTTTGCTGCGGACTCGCTTGGGATCGCGAGCGGCTACGGAATCTTTTTCAACTTCAACAATGGCGCTTCGGGAAGAATCAGCTTCCCCGGCTATGCGACCGGCACTCCAACGATTGGTACGCCGGTGGTCGTCAACAACATCAACCTGCGGCCGTCGCCGGCTCCAGAGCAGCTGGAGTCCCACGTTCTCTCGCCCGTGAAGACGATCACGGGTTATTTCAACGGGGCGTACGACATCGACGCCCTGGGCAACGCCGAGCTTTACGGCGAAGCCCTGTTCACCCGCCGCAATTCGCACCAGCAATATGCTTATCAGCTGAACACGCAGGGGGGCGTGGGTTCAGCGGCGCAATTGTACGGAGGTAGCTACTATGGCTATCCGCTCCAGGATTTCGGCTATCCGGTGAGTCCGTTCATTCCGGTTTCCTGGGCAAACGCCGGTGTGAACTACTTCAGCCCCTTCATAGTCCCTGATCGGCTTTCCTTCGATTCGCAGACGGTGAATTTCTTCCGGGGCAACGCCGGTCTTCGCGGGCAACTGCCGTTCGGCGACTGGCAATATGATGCCAACTACCAGGTATCGCGTACCCGCGCCCACGAGAACGTGTGGAACCCGACCACGTCGGCGCTTACCAATGCACTCGATGCGGTAGAGGCACCCACCGGAACTCCTTCCCAATACGTCACTGTAGGCCTCCCGGGGCAAACCGGCGCCGGCATCGGTTACACGTGCGGAAGCAACGTTACCAACGGCGCTTACAATGGTGGGACCTGCGCTCCGCTAGATGTCTACGATCCGCAGATCCTGCTCAACGGACATATCCCGGCCGCTGTCTACAATTACATCTTCCAGAACAACATCGACCGAACCAAGTTCGATCAGGATACAGCCGAAGTCGACTTCAACGGCAGTCTGTTCAACCTCCCGGGGGGACCGCTCAAAGCCGCGATCGGCGCTTTGCACCGGCACGACCATATCAAGGACGTTCCATCGGCGGCAGCACTTAACGGCAATCTCTACAACCGCGCGTCGGCCGGAATCACTGAGGGTTCGGATACGGTCGATGAAGTGTACGGCGAACTCGATGCGCCGATCCTGAGAGACAGGCCATTCTTCCACTTGCTGGAAGTGGATCCGTCGGCCCGGTACACCCATTACAAGTCGTACGGGTCGAGCTTTACGTATCATGTGAACGCCCAATGGGCGCCGGCGGCGGTCCTTCGGTTCCGCGGCAACTACGGAACCAACTTCCGTGCGCCGAACCTTTATGAGCAGTTCGTCGCCGATCAGACGGGCTTCTACCCCGGCGCCGACGACCCGTGCAGCGGATTCGGAACGGAAGCCGCTCCGACGAGCGCCAGATACAAGAACTGCCTGGCGGCGCTGACTCCGATCCTTGGCCCGAACGCCACGAACTACATCGCGACGGGAAGCATTCTTACGACCACCCAGGGCGGTCGTGGAATCCTGAAGGCGGAACATGCGAAGACGTGGGGAGTGGGTGGAGTTATTACTGCTCCACGCCGCATCGCCGACTTCTCCCTCGCGGTGGACTATTGGGATGTCACGGTGAGGGATGAGGTTGAGAATCTCGGCAACGTCATCCTGGACCTCTGCTATGACGCAGCCGATTTCCCGAACAACCGCTTCTGCCAGCTGATCGGACCACGTACTCCGCTGACGGATCCGCACCCGGGCAATATTTCGAGCCTGCTGAATCCTTATCTCAACGTTGCAAGTCAGCAGACATCGGGCATCGACTTCGATGCACGTTATGCAACGAACCTATTCGGCGGACACTTCCAGACTCAGTTGCAGGCCACGCGCAACCTCCATCAGCGGCAGCAGCTGTTCGCTGGAGATACCAACTATGACTGGAACGGGACATTGGGTTATCCGGGCTTCGGCGCCGGTCCCAAGTGGGTCGGATCGCTGGATACACGCTTCACGACGTCCAATCACATCACCTTCCGTTGGGGTGTGAAGTACATCGGCAGTCAAAGCGAGCTGAAGGTCGTCTCGGGTAATGGCGACCTGACGAACGGCCAGGTGGCAGTCGGCAACGGTATCGGGCTGGTCGACTTCAGCCTGAGGGCGAAGCCTTACTGGGAGCACGGCATTTCAGTTCAGTGGGAATGGCCGAACCAGGGCCAGGTCACATTTGGCGTGAACAACCTGTTCAATGCCAAACCGTCGACGATCAGCGGCTTCCCTTCGTCTGACGGCCAGACTTTCCGTCTCGGCAATTACTTCGGCGGCGGTTCGTACGATTATCTCGGCCGTTCGGTCTTCGTGAACGTCACTCGTAAGTTCTGACGTTTCAAAGCAGGGACTGCGAAGGGCGGGGTCACTCCCGCCCTTCTTTTTTGCGCCGATCGCTCGCAGTTTCCGCTTCTTTGCGCCGCTGTGCCCGCTTATCGTGCGCTCATGGGGCGATGGGGCAACTGAGACGTGGGTGCGCTTGCAATCGGCAGCGTCGTCGCGCTTGGGCTCGCAGCTCTCTGGATCGCAATCGGCGCAGGGCTCGCATGGTTCGCGGCGCAGCGCGTGCGGCAGGCGGCGACAGTGCTTTCGACCGCGCGCTCATTGCAGTCACTCCTCGATCTGTCGCCGGCGCGGCCGCTGATCGTCCGTCCGGGCGGAGCAGTGGAAGCGGATTCGCGACTGTTGCGGGAGATTGGATTGGGCTCCGATCCGCAAACCCTTGCCGGTCTGGCGGGCGATGGCCGCGGTCTCGTCGCAGAAGACGTTGAGACGCTGGCGGGATTGATCGCTGGCGCGACGGTCTCCGGCAGCGAAGTCCAGTGCCAGCTGCGGCTGACGGATTCTCCGCGTGTGTTCGAAGTCCGTGGCGGTCCGGCGCCCGCGCCTGAGCCGGCCGGGACGTTGATTCTCTGGTTTTCCGACACCAGCGCATCGGAAGATGAGCGGCTCAAGGTCGTTCAGCGGCTAAAACAAACCGAGGCCGCGCTGGACGCTCTCACCCATCTCATCGAAGCTGCGCCATTCCCGATGTGGTATCGCGGCCCGGATCTCAGCCTTGGCCTCGTCAACAGTGCCTTCGTCGAGGCGGTCGAAGGGCGAACCGCGGCCGACGTGATCGCGCGGTCCAGCGAGCTGGTCGGCGACAGCGAAGAAGCGAAAGCGGCAGCGCAGTCGGCGCTTGAATCCGGCAAGCCGGTGTCGCAGCGGCAGGCGGCGATCGTGCACGGCGAACGGCGGATGCTGGAAATCGTCAACGTGCCGCTTCCAACTGGAGCGGTGGCCGGCTTTGCTCTCGACGTTCAGGACCTGGACGACGCACGGGCGGAACTCGCGCGCTATGTCCAGTCGCAAAGCGAGCTTGCCGACCGGATGAGCGCCGGGACTGCGCAGTTCGATTCCGAACGCAGCCTGAGCTTTTTCAACAAGCCGTTCGCGGCAATGGCAAAGCTCGATCCCGAATGGCTTTCGGAAAGCCCGGAGTTCGACCGTATCCTGGAGCGGATGCGGGAGACTGCACGAGTCCCCGAGACCCGCGATTTTCCGAGCTGGAAATCCGAGCGACGCGGCTGGTTCACCAGTCCCGAGGAGCTGATCGAGGAAGACTGGATGCTTCCCGGTGGCGACCATTGGCGGGTCGTTGCACAGCCGCTTCCGGACGGCGGCCTCAGGGTGTTCCTTGAAGATCGGACGGAACAGGCGCGGCTTGCGTCCGCGCGCGATACCTTGCTGCGCGCGCGGTCGGCTACATTCGACAATCTGTTCGAGGCGATCAGCGTGTTCGCAAGCGATGGTCGGCTGTATCTTTGGAACCGCCGGTTCAGCCAGGTTTGGGAGCTCGACGAGGAATGGCTTGCCGACCATCCGCGTGTGGACGAGCTGGTTCCGGCGATTGCCCGCAAGCTCGTCAATCCGACGACTGCTGCGCAAATCCGGGAAATGGTCCGCCGCACCACCAATGACCGGCAGCCGGCGAACGGCAGGATCTCCCTGACCGACGGCCGCCATTTCGAATTTGCCGCGGTTCCGCTCCCGGATGGCAATGCGCTGTTTACGCTGGTGGACGTAACGGACTCCACCCGGATCGAGGCGGCTCTCCGCGAGCGCGCCACCGCCCTTGAGCAGGCGGATCGGGTGAAGACAGACTTCGTGGCGAACATGAGCTACGAGCTCAGGACTCCGCTCACCTCGATCGGCGGCTTCGCCGAAATGCTATCGGAGGGCTACGCCGGAACCCTGGCACCGCTAGCCGCGGATTATGTGCGCGCCATAATCGAATCGGTCGATCGGCTGTCGAAGTTGATCGATGACGTCCTGGATCTAACCCAGGGCAACACTGGCGCCGTTTCAATGGAAAGGGAGCGCATCGACATCCCCGGCCTGTGCCGAACAGCGGTCGATAAATTCCTGCCGCGAATCGGCGAAAAGGGACAGAAGCTTCAGAGCGAGATTGCCGACAGTGCCGGCATTGTCCTCGGTGATGTCAGACGGCTTCGAGAATCGATCGAGCACGTGCTCAACAATGCGCTCGCTTATACGGATCGCGGCGGCAAGATCGCGCTCAAGGCGTGGGGTGATGCCGACACCGCCTTTATCCAGATCAGCGACAATGGGTCGGGCATAGCGAAAAAGGATCTCCCGCGCGTTTTCAATCGCTTCGAGCGCATTTCCCAGAACGGGATTCGGGGCGAGGCAGCGTTGGGCCTGGGCTTGCCTCTGACCCGCCAGTTCATCGAGGCGCATGGCGGCAAGGTCGATCTCGTTTCCACGCGCGGAAAAGGCACCACCGTGACGATGACCATCCCGCGCGCTCCCAAATGATTCTGCGAGACGAGCAGGCGACCGCCGACCTCGGCAGGCGACTGGCGAAGGTGCTCCAGCCTGGGGACACCGTTACCCTTTCGGGCCCACTCGGCGTAGGCAAGACGGCGCTGGTTCGTGCGGTGATCGGCGCGCTCGGACACACTGGCGAGGTGCCGAGCCCGACCTTCGCGATCGTTCAGCCGTACGAGGAGCTCTCGCCGCCGATCTGGCACGTCGACCTGTACCGGATCGAAAGCCCCGAAGAGCTCGCCGAATTGGGCCTCGACGCCCTCCACGATCCAGTGCTGCTGGTGGAGTGGCCGGACCGGGCGGGGCAGGGCGCGTGGCCCGACGCGCTTCGGCTTGGCCTGGAATTCGCGGGGGGCCCATCTCGGTGCTTGACACCCGATGTGCCGCCGTCATGGCAGGACCGGTGGCCGGTTCCATGATTCCTCCTCCGCAAGCGCATGAATTCCTTGCCCGAAACGGATGGGCAGGCGCCGTGATCGAGCCGCTGGCCGGAGACGCGTCATTCCGCCGCTATTTCCGAGTGAAGGACGAAAGCCGAAGCGCTGTCCTGATGGATGCGCCGCCCCCGCACGAGGATGTGCGGCCATTCGTTGCTGTGGCCGAATGGCTGGAAACGGTCGGCCTGAGTGCGCCAGACATCCTGGCGCGCGATGTCGAGAGCGGACTGTTGTTGCTTGCCGACCTCGGCAGTTCGCGTCTCCGCGAGGCACTCGATGATGAGCCGAACCGGGAGCTTGAGCTTTACGAGCTCGCCACCGACGTGTTGATCCACTTGCACCGCCACCCGGCGATGCCGGGGCTGAAGCCGCACGGGCTCGAGCAGTGGCTCGAAGAGCTGACGCTGTTTACCGACTGGTATTGCCGCGCCCTCGGCATTTCGGTGGATGCCGACACATATCGCGAGGCGTGGACCGAGGTTCTCACGCCCATCGCCGAGGACCGACTCGGACCCGTCACCGTCCTTCGGGATTACCATGCCGAAAATATCATGCTGGTGGAGGGGCGCTCGGGAGTGGAGCACTTCGGCCTCCTTGATTTCCAGGACGCGCTTGCTGGGCATCCTGCTTACGATTTGGCCTCGGTTCTGGAGGATGCGCGTCGAGACGTCGATCCGCAGGTCGAGCGGGCAATGATCGACCGCTACATCGACGCGACCGGTCACGGGGCGAAGTTCGAGCGGGCCTATTGGGCACTGGCGGCGCAGCGTAACACGCGCATCCTCGGCGTCTTTACCCGCTTGTGGAAACGGGACAACAAGCCAGGATATCGCCGTTTCCAGCCGCGGATGTGGGGATTGCTGGAACGTGACCTTGCGCAACCCGGGATCGAGCCGGTGCGGCATTGGTTCGATTCGAACATCGGTCCCGAATATCGCTCGGCACCATGGATAGAGACGGCATGACGTCAGCGAAGAAGGCGCTTCGCCTGAAGGCGGAAATCGCCGCGGAGGTGCCGAAGACGGCGATGGTGCTCGCCGCGGGCCTGGGGAAACGGATGCGGCCGCTGACCGCGACCAAGCCGAAGCCTCTGATCGAGGTCGCGGGAAGAGCGTTGCTCGATCATATCATCGAACGGCTGAAGACTTCCGGGGTGCGGAAGGTCGTGGTCAACGTCCACTACCTAGCCGATGCCGTAGAGGCGCATCTCGCGGCCAAGACGAAAGGCGTAGAAGTCAGCATCTCGGACGAGCGGGCGCTGTTGCTCGAGACCGGCGGCGGTCTGGTTCGGGCGGCTCCGCTGATCGACTGTGACCCGTTCCTCGCGGTGAACAGCGACAATCTCTGGATCGATGGACCCGCCGACACGCTAAGGCTGCTGGCGTCGCATTGGGACGACGAGCGGATGGACGCTCTATTGTTGCTGGTGCCGCACGCCCGCGCCTTCAATCACGGCGGACCCGGCGATTTCCACATGGACCGGACCGGCCGCTTGCGACGCCGGGAGCGCTCGCACATCGCGCCGTTCGTCTACACCGGAATCCAGATGCTCTCGAAGCGAATACTCGAGGGGGCGCCGGAAGGGCCGTTCTCGGCGAACAAGCTTTGGGACCGGGCGATGGAGGCGGGGCGCTGCTTTGGCGCGGTTCACCAGGGACTGTGGTTCGATGTTGGAACGCCGAGCGCGATCAAGGCGACGGAGCTGACGCTCGAGGATGCCTGAGGCCGCCGAACGAGCCCGGCATCCTGCGGTTTTTACGATCCCCACCAATCGATCGTTCGCCGATGCATTGGTTGCCGGGCTGATCGCCCGCTACGGGCGCGACCCGCTGTCCCTGGCGCGGGGCCGGATCCTGCTTCCGAATAACCGCGCAGTGCGCAGCATCACCGATGGGTTCGTCCGCGCGAGTGGGTCGGGTCTCGTTTTGCCGCGGCTGATCCCCATTGGTGACCCTGAACTGGATGAGCGTGTCGGAGGCGCGCTCGATCCCGCGGATCTCAGTGAACCGGTTCCCCCCGCCATCGATCCGCTGCAGCGGCTGCTTGCTCTGGCCCAGATGGTTCGGAAGGATGGCGAGGGCGCTGCCGAAGCCATGCGCATGGCTGCCGACCTCGCGCGAACGCTCGACGCACTACTGATCGAGGAGATCGACCCCAGCGAGCTTGCCGAGGCGGTAGCCGATGCGCCGGAGTTGGCGGATCACTGGCAGGTGTCGGTCGACCGGCTCCGCGCGATCCTTGAGCAATGGCCGAAGCGGTTGAAGGAACTCGGCCGGGTCGATCTTGCCGAACGGCGAAACATGCTCTTACGGCGACTGGCGAAGCGCTGGGCGAACGAGCCGCCTCCGGGCTTCACGATTGCGGCCGGAATCACGACCGCTGCGCCCGCAATCGCGGCCCTGCTGGCGCGCGTCGCAGTCATGCCGGAAGGGATGGTGATCCTGCCCGGGCTAAGCCTTTCGGCGCAGATGCCCGGCGAGGAGTGGGATGCGCTTGGGCCGGATGAACACGGGCGGGGGGAGCACAGCCATCCGCAATATCACCTCAAGGTGTTGCTCGACCGGATCGGCATAGCGCGCGAGGAAGTGCGAGCCTCCCCGCGCTCGGGTGTCGCAGCATCGCCACCCCAGCGGGCGCGCGCCGTCGCCAATGCGATGACTTCGGCGCGATTTTCAGAGAAGTGGGTCAATCTCAAGCCCGCCGAGCGGCGGCTGAGCGGTATTCGCGCCGCGGTGCTCCCGGACGGCGCTGCCGAAGCGCAGGCGGTGGCGCTGGCGATCCGGCGCGCCTTGGGAGAGCCGGGCAAGACGGTGGCCCTGGTCACCCCCGATCGGGCGCTCGCCGGGCGAGTTTCCGCTTTGCTCCGCCGTTGGGGGATAGAGGCTGACGACAGCGCCGGGCGACCCTTATCTGACCTCCCCTCCGGCACTTTGTTGCTCGGCGTCGCGGCGGCGATGGCCGAGGATCTCGCACCAGTTCCGCTCCTAGCGTTGCTGAAGCACCCGTTGGTTGGCGGCGACGAGGCCGAGCGGCTGAAGTGGCTCGACGATGTTCGGCAGCTCGATCTGGCATTGCGGGGACCGCGGCCTGCCGGTGG
>Ga0157371_10004199_pt1 | contig 12689 bp, 35 predicted proteins | sample C45metaG_FD_113462 | JGI IMG/M metagenome (GOLD analysis project Ga0157371, IMG submission 113462) | Corn rhizosphere microbial communities from Kellogg Biological Station, Michigan, USA - C4-5 metaG | ecosystem: Host-associated > Plants > Roots > Rhizosphere > Soil | place: USA: Michigan... | reverse complement strand
CGGTGCCTTCGTCGGCGTCCATGTGGTGGGCAACGCGGTCGCCCACGCTCGGAGTCTCGCCGGTGAGGTATTGATCGGTGGACATGTCAGAACCCTTCGGGTGTGGTGGTGGGTAAACGGTCTCGGTCGCCACCAGTTCGCCGCCCTTCTCCGGCGCAGGCGTCTTGGTCTCGGTGACCTTGACGCGCAGGATCTCGGTGCCGTTAGCGCTCAGCTTAGCCATGTTGGATAGCTCCTTATTTGTCCAGCGAGCCGACTGCGTCAAGCTCGCGGTCAAATTCGTCCTTGGTCTGGGCCTTCTCGGCGTACTTGTCGAACGCCTTACGCGCGTCGATGTCGAAGCCGACGCGGTCCGTAACCTCGCGGCGGGGCACAGTCACGTCACCGGCAAGCAGCGCGGTCACGACGTACTCGGACTGCTCGGTCTCGGCCATCACGCGGGCGATCTCGGCCGGGTCCACGGTGATGGTGTTCTCGGCGACGGTCTCGGCCCGCTCGGCGGCGGCGGCCTGCTCACGCTCGGCCTTATGCTGCGGGCAGATCTTCGGCTTCACGCCGCGCTTGCGTTCGCGGGTGAATTCGTGCTGACCGGACTCGCAGAACAGGGTCTCGGTCTCGGCGGCGGTGTTCTTCATGAGATGAAGTCTACTCTGTCTCGAAGGTTTCTTGTGTGAGATCCGTCACACTAGGCGATGACGCTGCCCAGGTCGGCGTCAAGCTGCGCCCAGCGGCGCTCAAGCTCGATTTCGCCCAATTGGCGGGCCTCGCGCTCATGGTCGTCGCGGGCAAGCTCATTGCCGCTGGCGTCATATGCGACGTATGTTTCGGCGTCAAAGTCCAGCGTGACGGTGATGTCGGCCAGCGGCTGCGGCTCAGAGACACGTGTGCCCCACGGGTGCTCAAACACCACGTCGGACCGAACTTCGCCGGTCTCGGGACTGAACACCCACGCGGGCACCGGAGCGAACTCAGTCGCGCCGATCATGTAGCTGCCGTCCGGTCGGAACAGGCCCCAGGTAGTCCACCCCGTGCGGGTCTTATCGTCGTTGTTCGCCGGGACGGCGGCCACCAGACCGGGGCCGCCTGCGTGGTCGGAGACCGTAAGGTCGCCGGTGTTCTGTGCTGCGAAGGCGAGCGCGCGGAGTTGCTTAGCGTTGAGATTCATGCCCGGATAGCTCCTTAGAAGGGTCGATTGTTGGCGTCGGTCGGCACCGTGCTGGTGTCGGCTGCGCCGTGGGAGAAGTCGTGGAAGTCGGCCGCTGTCACAGGCGACGGACCCTGGGAAGCGGTAGCACGCGCGACGGCCTGAGCGCTCGGCGGCGCGTACTCAGCGGGAACAGGCGGGGCGTACTCGTCTCGCCGCGCCTGCTGGTAGTCGAACCAGTCGTTCCAGTCCATTGCGATGATCTCCTTACGCCGCGCGCCGATTGGCGCGCAGCGGGGCGGAACGCTTCAGCCGCTTAGCGGCCTCCACGTCGGCGGTGTGCAGGGCAGCCGCGAGGGCGGCGAACGGCTTAGCCGTGTCGGTGCTGCGGATCACCGCTTCAGCCACGGGGCGGGCCTGAGCGGGGAGTCGGCGGGTTTGCTTCATGTCTGGGATCCTATCGTGGATAGCTCGGTTAGGTGTGTGAGATTCGTCACACTAGGCGACGGTGGTTTCGCGTTCGTTCTGAAGCTCCTGCTGAGCGGTCATGGCCTCAAGGTGCGCGCTCAGTCCGGGTGAGCCTGCCGTTTTCCACTCGACATTGAGCAGGGCGCACGCGGCGGCGTGTATGGCCTTGGCGGACGCGCCCGGATTGACTGCACGCGCCTGCTCGATTGCGCGCTTGGCAGTCTCCCAGGAGATGATCGCTCCTGCGGACATGGCGTCGCGAATCTTGTACGAGCCGAAGCCTTCGAAGTCGTAGTAGAACCTGCGACCCCACTGTACGCCGCCGACCGGTACGAGGTCCCACCAGTCGGGATTGCGCACCTGCTTATGCGCTTGGTAAAGCTGGTCGGCGTATCCCTGAATGTAGATCAGGTCACCGGACATGAGCAGCGGTCGGGAGCGAAGCTCGGCGGTCAGCACAGCGGCGGCGGCTCGGTCTCCCAACAGCACCGACGCTTCCGGAATGAGGGACGCCCCTCCGTCCTCGTTGATCGATCCGCCCAGCAGGACCAGCGCCTGGTTTGCGCCGCGCTCGGTGCGATAGTGGGCGATGGTGTTGTTAGCGGTATGGGCCATGGATAGCTCCTTAGCTGGCGATCAGTTCGAGGGAGTTGTTATTGGCCGCAATGTGCGCGGCCCATTGCTCGGCCGTGGGGATGGCCCAATCAAGATCCTTCAAGCGGTTACAGAACGTGTAGCCGCCCGAATTGTAGTCGCTGCACGGGTCGTAGTAGCCGCGCTTGGAGATCGCGCGGACCGTGAAGTAGCCGCTGCTCTCGCCGTACATGTGCACGTCGTAGCCGTTGAGCGTGCCGTTGACTTCGTACTCCACGCGGGGCGTGTGCGGCTGCCCGCTCGGGCACGTCGTGCTGTCTCCCGGCTCGGAGAACCAAGCGACGTAATCCGGGCCGGTCATGTTGAGCACTTTGGAGCGACGCACGACTTCGTGACACGTCGTGCACATGGCACGCGGCAAATCGCGCTCGGTGATCTCGGCCTCACCGCCGCGCTTGACGATTTCTCGAACGAGGTTCTTGGCAAGCATGATGGATAGCTCCTTAGATGCCTTCGTTGCCGCGCAGGGCTTCGCCTAGCGACCGAGTGAACATTGCGTTCGCGGTTACTGTGTCGCCATGTCGCATGAAGTAGTCGTGCAGTTGCTGCGCGTGCTCGTCAAGGTAGGACCAGTAGCTTTCGCTGCCGTATCCCATTGCTTGCGCATCGCGCGCGGATTGTGATTTGTACATCTGAGCTTTCATTTTTCGCCTCGGGTTTAGCTGTAGCGACCGGTGATGCCGGAGTTTGCGCGGTCGCAGAGGTCGGCGACGGCCTCTCCTAGATCGGGATTGCCGCGCCCCATGTAGTGACCGCTAACCAACGTGCACTTTGCGACTGGGAATCCCGGCGCGATCTCGGCCGAAATCGGCGAGACCACCCACGTGGCGTATTCGATCAGCGCCTCGGTTTGCTCGTCAAGGATCTCGGCCAGCACGTACGTAGTGGCGGCGGCCGGATCCGTCATCGTGGTCATGCGGCGAGCGTACGCGGGCAAGTTGGAAATCGCCTCATCGATGATGGTATTTCGCCAAACCGGCTCCATGGCAAGCAAGGTCTCGCCGGTCGGGTTGAGCGCGTAAGCGTGAACGGTATTCTCAGGCATGGATAGCTCCTAGTTACCGATGAGGAACGCGACGATCTCGCGCCATTCCGGGGAGACTTCGATTTCGAGATAGTCGCCAGCCGCGCCACTCGGCGAGGCGGGCACCGGCTTATACCTTGCTCCGGCAGGCTCACGGTAGCCAGCCGTCATGATGCCAAGCTCAAGCTGACCGGGCAGTCGGCGCGGACGGTCATCCAAAGTGACCGGATCCGGCAAGCGAGTAGCTGAGTCTTGCAGCGTGCGCACTGGATAGCTCCTTAGCCGTTGACGGGGGAGGCGGGCATGATGCGGACGGCCGAGACGTTAGCGGTCGGCCAATCGTACTTGAAGGCGGCGGCCTGGATAGCGGCGGTGCGCTCTCGCGCCGCGCTTCCCATCGGCTGCGCGGCAACCGATACGCGGCCGGTCTCGACCGTGCCGCCGCGCGTCTTGGAACCGGTGACGTGAAACATGATGCGGGTTTCGGGCATGAAGATGGACCTTATCAGTCGGCGGGGACGGAAGCTAGCGGGCGATGCGGATAGCTCGGTACGGGACGGGAATTGCCGTTGCGTGGCGCTCTGAGCCGAGACCGCGTCCGTGCTTATCGACGGCGCGAACTTCGAACCAGTACCAGTCGCTGGCGGCCGTGGTGTACCAGCGCCGCGCGTGGCGGATTCGGTGCGCGAGCTTGCGCAGCACCGCGCGATCCTGCAAACGCTGATGGCGCTTATGCGCCGCGTCAAGGCTCACCGGCTGCCCGATGCGGAACGTGACGTGGTCCTCTCGCGGTCGGCCGTCATGTGCGACGGCGGCGAGCTTGACGGTGAGATAGACGGCGTGCTTTTCCATGGCGGGAGATAGCTCCTTAGAGGGTTTCGATAGTGCCGAGAGGGTAGCCCGCGTCATACAGGGCCATGTTCCAGCGGTGCCAGTTATCCGGCCACGCGCCGATCTCATTCCACTCGGCGACGGCCAGCTTGCACGCGTCCAGCACCTTAGCCGGATCGCCGGAATTGATCGCGCGGGTGAGGCGCGCCTTATGCGCGCGATGTGTGCGCTGCATTCTGGCGTAGTCGATGCTCACGGATAGCTCCTTATCGGTTGCGCTTGACGGGACGCGAAACGTTACCGTCTGCGTCGATGATGGCGGTCTCTCGCATGCGACCTCCGGCGTAAATGCGGGTGATCACGATGACCGTACCGGCCTCCAGAATCCCGCGCGCCGAATTCAGTGCCTCGGTGCAGGCGGCGGCGAGCTTCATCGTGTCGCGACCGTACTGGATAGCTCGCGCGCGGTCTCGCGTGAGATAGTCGCCGCCGATGATCCGATCTCGCACCGAGAAAACGGTGCCGTCGGGACAACGAAAATCGAGACGGTACAGTGACATAGCGGATAGCTCCTTAGCGGGTAGCGGTGCGGTTTGCGCGGTCGGCGGCGGAACGCTCGCGCCGCTGGCGGCGGCGGTCACGTTCGGCGATCTTGCGGCGAAGCTGAAGCGCGGGGCGAGAATCGTCACGCATGCGGGAGGCGGTTCGGCGGGCCATTGTTCTGTTCTCCTTAGCGGTTAGTCAGTTGACGGTCAGTTGGCACGGCCACGGATGTTGACCCAAATGGCCGCCTGCAAATCGCGAGGCGGAATGCCGACGATAGCGGCGGTCTCGCGATACGCGCGGGCGATCAGTGCGTATCGGCCGCCGCTCGGTGCGATGATCGGCGCACCCTTACCGGGAATGTACTTTGCGCGCCGAACGTTCGGACCCTCTGCCGCCAGTGTGGCCCACACGTCCACGGTGACCGCGTCAAGGTCTCCCGTGATATTGGCGAAGAACGCGCGCACCTTAGGCCCGTTTAGTACGTCCAGAGGGTCGGCACCGTTTGCGATCCGCCATGCCTGTCCACGCATCGCGCGAGTGTGGACACTCGGCGGTTCGGACTCGCCGCGCTCGGCGGCATCGATGATCTCGGCGGCCCATCGGAGGTTCACGGCCCACTGAGCGCGCGGGGATAGCGCGGCGATTACGCCAGCGGCTCGGCGCGGCTCGGCGGGGAGCATCGCTCGCGCCGCGTCGGCGGCACGGCCGTACCACGCGAGACCTTGCGCGAGGTCATCGGCAGTTGCCTGCCCGTACGCGGCGAGTAGTCGCCGCTTCATGGCGGCGAGCTTGGATCCGTTCGAACGGTTGCGCGCGGTGCGACGGTCGGCGGCGGTCATCGGTGAGGTCTCCTTAGCGGTCATCGGCGGTTACCAATTCTCGCCGCTGGCGACACTGGCGGCGGCCGTCGGATTGGCGGCGGTCTCGGCGGCGAGCATCGCCGCGCACGCGCGACGGTTGCGGCGGTCTCGCATGAAGGTCTCGCGAGGGTCGGCGGCCAGCTTGGCGGCCAGCTTGGCGGCGGTCTCGGCGGCGATAGTCTCGGCGGTCATTCTGGTCATCTCTCCTTAGGGTGTCTGTGATGCGTTGTAGGGGGTCTCTCGCGCGATCCTAGCGGCCGATCCTACGGCAATGTCGGATCGCCCATCCGTCGCCTCTTAGCGGCTTTGTGTGCGTCCAGTCGATGCGGTCTCGGCGGGCCAGTCGGGCGAAACGGCAAGGCGCGACGATTACGGTCCGGCCGGAGAGCAGGGTCACTCCGCGCCGATGGTTGCCCATGCGCGGCCAACGCCAGCACGGGTCATCCTCAGCGCATCGGTGCGCGGCATTGGCGCGCATGGTGCTGGCATCGGAGCGGACAGGCGCGAGCGCGGCGGCGATGAGCGCGGCCGCAACGGCGATGATCGCGGCGAGCTTGAGAACGGCGGCAGTAAGCATTGGTTTGATCCTTTCAGTAGTCGGCGGTCTAGATCACGTGCGCGGCGCGGATGATGTCGGCGGCCGTCTGGAAATCGTCGGCCGTCGCGTCGCTACCCGACTCGCGGAGATCCGGAATCAGCGTGCCCGTGAGATAGTCGAGAAACGCGCGGGCATCCGCAAAGCCATCCTCTCGCGCGACGACATCGGGCGTGAGGGTCAACGCATCGGCGTTGCGCGCGCGGGACTCATCGGCGCTAGACCAATTCCCGATGAGCGCGGCATAGTCGGCGGCGGCGGTGCTGGCGGTCGCGCCATGGCCGCGCTCCGCGAGCGTTTCCATCATGGCGGCCGTCTGCTCGGCGGTCTCGGCGGCGGCACGGATGCGCGCCGCTCGGCTATGCCCGCCGACCGATGTGCGGCGTGCGGCGGCGGCGATCAGACGGAGCGCGGCGGCAGGGACCACGGAACCCCAATCCGCCGACCCGTTGACGGCCGCGTACGGGACCGTCTCGGCGGTGCTCGGCGAGAAGAATCCTCCGCTCAGCGGAAGCGGGTAGACATCGGCGCAGCTTGACCCGATGCAGTCATCGCACGCAATGCTGGCGGGCGATGCGGTGCTGCCAGTGATGAGCCACGCGGCGGTGCGGGAATGGCAAGTCTGGCAGTTGAGCGGTGCGGTGCGGACGGCGGTCATGCTGGCGGGACTCCTTAGATCGGGTCGGATTGGCGCTACGCGCCGTAGCGTAGTTCGCCGTTTTGCGACTAATAGTGTCACAAACTTGATATTTGGCTCTACAGCGTGGATTGTGGGCTGTTTCAGCGTGGCGCATAGACGCTATTGTGACGCTGATTCGAGAGGGTAGCAAGATGCAACCGTGCGCAAACCCGCATTCTAGAGCCAAATCTGAGACCCCCCTGAATTAGTTGTGTCACAAAGTCCCTTGTAACACTGGCTCTTGAGGGGACAGTACCCGCGTACGCGAGAGGCAGGCGCGTGCCAGCATCGGCTAAGAGACCCCTAGCGGCGCGTCTAACGGCCGCCGCTGGCATCGGTAGGGGTACGGGTCGGGTCGGCAGTACAGCGGCTTACAGCGGCGGCATTCACGCGTGCGACGGCCAACGCCAGCGCAACCGATGATGCGGCGATGCATCCGGTGCTGGCATGCGGCGGTCTCGGTGGCATGGGGTGCAGGGTGAGCTTCATGGGGTAATCGTCCATGCGTCTCATCATCGGCAGGGGGTGCAGGAACCTTGACGCCCCTCTCACATCATCTTGGTCACTCGACCGAGGAACCCCAGGAACCCAATGAACGCCGACGTTCAACTGAGCCGGTTTTGGCGCGTGGCCGCTAGGGTTCCTGGCACGTAAACGCTCAAGCGCTCTGAGGGCATTTGCGGCCGTTCTAAGCGGCCGACCCCCTATCGAGGCAAAACCCCCTAGGAACCCTCTCGATTGGCGTTAGGCGAGGTTTCCGCTGGAAAAGGGCACAATTTGACACGTGTGATAGCGGGCGATGTTGGGGTTCCTTCGAACGTGTGTTCGCAGTTGACAGATGGGGGTCCGATGTGCATCGGTTGCAAAAAGCAACCGAGGTTTTGGGGGGTTTCGAATCACGCGGTGGTGGGGTCACACATAGAGGTAAAAAACGAAGTGGTACAGAGCTTCGATTTGTTGCGTCCTAAGAGGCCCCAGCAGAGAAACGTTGCGTACCATTTCACGGAATCCCAAGGTGGTACACAGCCGGAGGCCCCAAACCGTGGAACGATATGGCCGAATTTCGGACATTTCCCACCATGTATTAGGTCGAGTGACCGAAATCTTTGATCCTCTAGACAAAATGCGAAGGCAGGAGTAGAATCTAAAGCTGGACTCGAAGGTTGGGGTTCCTCAGACTTTGAAATGGCAGCATCGGAGCGTCGGAATGAGTTGGATGTGCCTGCGGACAAATCAAGGGAACGTGCATGTGCTCCCAGAGCGCGATGCTGACCACTGGATGGATTTCTGGTGCCCATGCATGCCGACTCGTGCCTATGAATGGGATCCACTGGGGTGTAGCGGCCGAGGCGCTTGGATCGTGACGCACAACGCATGGGACGGACGTGAGCACGGCGAACTAGAGCGTGCCGGACGCGAGTTCAATGACAGCGAGGGAGATACGCTGCTTGCATGGGGTGCAATCTGTGAACCCGCCAGACCCAAAGACAGAAACCGCAATGAGCGCAGTGAGGCAGGCAATGGCTATCTCTAGCCGACGCGACGAAGAAATGGAAAAGCGCCGCCGCGTAGAACAAGACGAGAAGTCTCAGGCTGAGGTTGAGCGTCAGGAAGAGTCGGAGGAATCGCTGAAGAAGGCTCGATCTCAAGCTGAGCTTACGCGTGTGCGTCAAGGCTGGGCGCAGATCGCGCTCATGGGGATCAACATCGCGCTGGCAACGGTAATCTTGCTCAATCAGTTGGGGGTCCTATGATCGTACGCGAGGAATTCATCACGGCCTGTCGTCAATGCCGAACCCTCAGGGTCAGGCTCACCCGTACACTGCTGCTCTCACCACTGAACCTCACCGACGAAGAGATCAGTCGTGAGTGCGAAAACACTTTCTGCGAGGAACACAAGCCATGGCCTACGAGGTAGACAACTCGCTCGACGCGTACAAAGAGCTTGTAGAGCAGGCCGAGATCGGCAACATCTGCGCGGTGATTCCGGTCATGATGGGCGACACGCCTGGCATCTTCATGACGCGCTGCGAGCCAACTTTCGACATGACGGCCGACGACGGCACCGACTATTCCGGCCGTGCCCGAGGCCAGAACTACTTCGGCGTAAACCAGGGCCTAGCCATGGCGATGGCCGTCACGAACAAGACTTACTCCGAGGCTCGCTCGTCCGGCGTGCTTCCTCTGGTAGACTTGTTGGACGATGCCGAAAACGACTAAGCGCAACCTGTCCGTAATTTTCGCCGTACTGTATGCGGTGCTAACAGGGCTGTTCGTCGCGCCGCCGAACGCCATCGGCGCAGCCTGCTGGTTGATGGGTACCGTCGCTGCGTTCGTGATTGCCTATAACTTTCTGACCATTGTCCAGCGCGTAGAAGAGGGCGGCGGTGTCTTCAACCCCTGGTTCTGAAAAGAAGGACGCGCCGAGCACCGGCAAGGCCGAAAAGGCTCGCGTGCTCACGCGCGACTCCAACGGCTCCGCTCGTTGGCGCGGCTCTGACGGAAAGTTTGTATCCGAACGCTCTCCCTGGAAGGAAAAGCATGGGCCTACCAAAGATCACTAAGCGATGACCTTCGATCCATCGCAGATTTACCTTGATTCAGCGCGCGACGACTTCGATGACGGCGGCTGCCGCCACGGTGTGATCGAAGGCGATTGTCAGGCTTGCCGTAAGGGCCTCGCAGCGAATGAGATCCCGGAGTCCATTCAAGCAGCAATGGAGCAACTTCAAAAGGAGGCTCACGCAGAGCTTCCAATCAACACCGCGCCGATCTATGGCGATGGCGAGCAGCCCATCTCTGGCTATGAGGAAATCGTGGAGCAAGTGGGCGACAAGCTCCGACTGCTTGAACTTGAGCAGCGCGTGAAGAAGTTGGAGAGCCGCATCGATTCAATCGAGGATTCAACGCGACCGCATTGCGACGAGTGCGGCTACTCCTATTACGAGCATCAGCTTCGCAACGGCTACTGCCCACTGCTGCTCAACTCTCAATACACTAGCCCCTAGACAAGACCGCGCTCAAGTGGTACATTGGGTGCATGACCGTTGAAGAGCTACAGATCAAGTGGGCCAATCAGCGCTACGGCCGCTCATCCCCAGTAACCCGTGTTTCGTTCGACGTTGAGAACGGAATGGAGGGCTGCCCGACCTGCGGCCCTGAGCCTGCCTACATCGAGGTTTGCGTTTCCTACGCGGACGGCGAGTACCGCATCTACGAGCAGACCTTCACGTCTGACTTGATGAACGACATTCTGTCGTTTGCGTTGGAGCAAGACGTATGACCCATACGAACCATTCGCTTGAACGGGTCGTGTACTTCAATGGCGAGTTCAGCGATCTGACGCTGCACGACCTGCAAGCCTTCGTAGCCGACACGCACTACGTGAACCCGCAAACGTCTGTACAGATCACGCAGGAGCTTTGCGACGGCAAGAAGGCAGACGTGCTTCGCATCAATTGGTGGGAGGACTCATGAGCGACACAGGCCGCCGCATCGGAGCGACGATGTTCGAGTTGGTCGCGGCCGTCGTCGTGTTCATGTTGGCCGGATGGATCGGACTGGCGATTTACATGCTCGCCCCAGTTTTCATCTACGCCAACCGCCGACTGCTGTGGAGGTACCGCAATGCCTAGCATCGACCAGGCTTGGATCGACGCTGTCGTAGCGTCCAAGGTTGCCGCTCAGCGCGAACGCGACATCGTACAGCGTGAGTTCGATGAATTCAAGAATCGCCTACGCAGCGGACGCTACATCGTTGACGAAACTGAAAACGGTGATAGGATCCTGCTCGATACCAAGCCGAACCCCGCAAAGGTGATCCAATGACCACATCCACAATCAAGGTGGGCGACATCGTCCAAGTCGATAAGAAGGGCCGCAAGTTTTACGCTTGTCGCCGCGTGCCGACCGACGCTGAGAGCCTACGGCGCGGCGAGATCGCGATCAAGCCGCTCGATAACCGCATGTCCTACTTCACCGCCACCGGACGAGAGATCGTCGGACACTGGAAGGCAACCAAGGAGACCGCGCGCCGCATTGGAGTCCGAGCATGAGCACGCTCAGGATTCAAGAGAGGCTTGTCTGCGACGCCTGCGGATACGCGACTTTCGACCTAACCGTACACACGGTCGGCGATGACTGCCCTGCTTGCGGCGGTCCGCCTAAGATCTGGAAGTTTTCTGAGAAGCCGCCGATGGGAAACACCGACTAATGCCTAGCTTCGGACAAATACTACAAGCCTCAAAGTCGTCTGCGCCGCCCTCGCCTGGCGACCGTGTTCGAATCAGTGGGATTGGTGATAACTTCCCGCGTGCACGGGAGTTTGACGGCTTGACCGGTGTCGCTGAGCGTCCGGCTGATCCGGCTGATCCTAACGGCATGTGGGTGGTCAAGCTGGACGCTAACGAAGGACGTTGGAGCGTGCTGATCTTCCCAGACGAAATGGAGCCAGAGTGACGCCTTACACCGGCTGGGCGACCGGCTATGATCGGATTCCGATGACGATTTGGGTCTGCCCGATCCATGGTGAGGTCACGGCCTCGCAGGATATTCCGACCGAGAATGGGCATTACCACAAGAACTGCGGACAGTGGCTGATCAAGCGCCGCCGCCTCAACAGCGATCCTCCCTTTACATCATGAGCCTACCTATTGAGATTGGCGAACGCATTGTCTCGCACCCGTTCGATCATTACGGCGTTGTCGGCGGCCGATCAAAGCCGACAATCTGTGAAGTAATCCTTGATGAGCCTTTGAAGCACACTGATCGAGTGTGGTCCTCTTGGGACGAAGTTCAACGCGAGCAGGATTATGAGATCGAGAACGCTCAACGCCGTGTTATTCATGCTGAATATGACCTTGAAAACTGCAACACAAGACTGCGTCGCGCTCGTACGGACGTAAAGTCCGCACAGACAGAGTTGCGGTCAGCGCGCGCTGAACTAAAAAAGGCCAAGGCTGGATAATGAGCCTTTCCGTCTACGCACCGCAGGATTCCACTGGCGTTCACTACGACCTTCTCTCGTCGGACAAGCTTTGGCATGATGACGTGCGCATGCCGCCGCGCTGCCATGAGTGTCGAGGCGAAGGCACTGTGGATTACGGCATGGCTGACAGTATGGGTGGCCCGTTGCGAGAGCAATGCGACTTCTGTGGTGGTTGGGGCACCGACTGGATCTGGGCGCGCACAAACGACCAGGCCAAGGAGTACCTGATCACCGGCCGCATCACCATGATCTCGATGGACCACGATCTCGGCGGCCACGAGCTTGACCCCAACGACCCCAGCGTGCTTTACTACAAGGGCGACGCCGAAGAGACTGGACTGACGCTGGTCGATTGGATGATCGAAAACGACTGCGTGCCTGCGGTCGTGATCGTACATTCATGGAACGCTCCTGGCGCTGAGCGCATGATGAAGACGCTCAAGTCCGCTCGCGTCCGACTGACATCCAACGATTTCTCTATCCACCGACAGCCCTACGAGGTACCATCATGATCGGATTCATCATCACTTTGATCTTCCTGGCGCTGCTGGCGTCGCCGTTCGCCTACCTGTACTTTACGCGCTATTACGTGAAGGTTCAGCACAGTGTTGGTCGAGACGCTGTCGATGTGAAGATCGGAAAGCGATTCTTCATGAAGTGGCCTAAGCAGGCCAATGAACTCACTGGCCGCTATTCCAGGCTGCTGGACTACGACTACCGGTTCGTCTACGCGAGCGTTAGTGTCAGTGATCTCGATGCTGCCGACGAGGCTGCCCAAAAGACCGCCGAGGCGAAGGCCATTGTACGTAAGTGGAAGAACAAGAAGAAGCCGCGCGCTGTCATTCGAGCCGCAAAGAAGGCCAAGTGATCTTCTCAATCTTGCTCATCTTGACGCTGCTCG
>Ga0157371_10004195_pt1 | contig 12698 bp, 10 predicted proteins | sample C45metaG_FD_113462 | JGI IMG/M metagenome (GOLD analysis project Ga0157371, IMG submission 113462) | Corn rhizosphere microbial communities from Kellogg Biological Station, Michigan, USA - C4-5 metaG | ecosystem: Host-associated > Plants > Roots > Rhizosphere > Soil | place: USA: Michigan... | reverse complement strand
TCTTTGGCAAAATCCAAAAGCATCTGTGTGCCAAGGACATTCGTCCGCTGGTACGCCATCGGGTCGTTGATACTTGGACGAACGCCTGCTTTAGCAGCAAGATGAATGATCACGTCGACTTTTTGGGATAATATTCTTTGCAGTTCAAATGAAGAAAGATCATCAAGGTTCCTGTCGAACAACATGATTTGCTGGTGCTTCTCGAAATCCTTTGTGTTCAGGAGTTTTATCTGCTTTGAATAAAAGGGATCGAAATTATCGATGATGGTTATCAACAGGTCTTTATCGTTCAACAGGGCCCTTACCAGGTGATTTCCAATAAAGCCTGCTCCGCCGGTTATCAAATAATGTTTTTTATACACCCCCATCTTCGTTGTTCTGACTTTTATCTTTGCCGCTTAAATAATAAAAATTGCTGCAAAGTACAGAATATCGCCATTTCAGGAACGCTGTTGTTTTTACTCTTGTGTTGGCAATGATCGTTGCTGTGTTTGTTCTGATCTACGGAAAAGCAGGTTCTTTTCTGGTCATCAATAAGTACAATAATCCTGAGTTTGATTATGTATTCCGGGCGTGGACCTATTTAGGCGATGGTATTATCTGGGTACCGTTATTTGCCTATGTCCTTCTATTCCGCCGTGACTATTTTGTTGCTGTCTTAACAGCTCTCATCATATCAACCATACTGACCCATTTTTTAAAGCGAGTAGTCTACCCAAACGAGTTCAGACCTATTGTTGTTTTAGGAGATAAGGTCCGCACAATCCAGGGCTATTACATGAACCGCGAACATAGTTTCCCATCCGGTCACACAACCACTGCCTTCACATTGGCTCTCTTGCTTGCCGCAATTGTCAAAAAGAACTTCTGGGTTTACTTCTTTCCCTTAGTTGCTTTCTTTGTTGGCTACTCACGTGTCTATTTAGCCCAACACTTCGTTACGGATGTATTGGCAGGAATCTTTGTCGGCACAGTCTCCGCTTATCTATCACTGCTGATTCATCATCAATTTCAAAAAAAACGAAACCCACCACTCGAAACAGACAACTAAAAACACTCTGTGATCCTCTGTTCTCCTCCACCTTCTGTGACCAAATTCCAGCACGATCAGTTTGCAACTTTCGCACCTCAGTACTCTCGTAAATAATTAATAAATTAGTAATTAATAATCTTGAACCGACTTATCCGGATTCCGATTTATTAAATACCACCGATGTCCTTTTAGTGGAGTTATAGAGCAGTTATCGAGCAGTTACAGAGCAGTTATAGAACAGTTATAGAACAGTAACTTCTCTGTAGAGTGCCATTAACTCCTTATCAGGTCTTGGTGGAAATAAGGTCCAACCCTGGCCGCCTGTCGCAGATTCATCCGGATAAAACCCCCTTAGATACCGCCGCCCACCTCTTCTCTAATCAGGACCATGACCTCTCTTAAAAGATTTTAACTTTACAAAGACCTTACGGACCTCAAAAAAGCGTTACCAGAACAGTACCTTTATAGCGCATGAAAACAGCGGCGTCTGTCTTTTTAATTCTTTTATTGTCGGCTCAGACGCCAGTGGGGCAGGTTTTCAAACTCCCTTTGCTCATTGAACATTACATCAAACATCAAAAACAAACCGGCACTTCCTTATTCAGTTTCATTGTAGATCATTATTCCCACGAACACCAGGATGCTGATCGATCTGAAGACAGCCAATTACCTTTCAAGACCGTACTTCTTCTAAATATAGGGTCGGCAATCGTTCCACCGCTTGTTAAACCTGACTTTGCTGTGGAAACTTATTGTACGCCCAGGACTTCATCAATCACCTCTCAAAAGCCGCAGCAGCATCTTTGCCGGATATTCCACCCTCCCTGTGTTGTTGCCTAGCAACCTTTTACTTCAGCAACCTTAATTCATTTATTTTAAAAATCTATTTTATGAATAGTGCACAATTGCATTTAGCATTGACGCATGTACCTGTATTGTTATCCATCACGGGATTAATCATGCTCACAGTATCTTTTTTCATCAAAAGCAAAACGGTGACAAAGACCTCCTATATCATCATAACCGTTGCCGGAATACTAGCCGTTCCGGTTTACCTCTCAGGAGAAGAAACCGAAGAAGCAGTTGAAAACCTCCCCGGCGTTTCCGAAGGCATCATTTCAAAACATGCGGAAATAGCCATGTGGGCCATGATCTCTATCGCGGTGGCGGGTATTACGGCCCTGGTGGCCTACTTCAGTTTTCGCTGGCCCGCCGTTGCAAAAGTCTCCAGGCTGATGGTTTTGGTCTTTAGCCTCGCCACAGGAGCGCTAATGGTTCAAACCGCCCATTTAGGTGGTCAAATCAGGCACACCGAAATCAGGAGCGGCTCTAACGCGCAATCTGCAACAGGTGGCGAAAATAAGGACGGTACCCGGCAAGCTGGAAGCCAGCAAATCACTGACAAGGACGATGATTAACCTATCAAAAGAAAAAGGACATGAATAAGCTTATATTTTTTATTGCCTTGGTGCTTGTTGGCTGCGGTGGTACCTCTACCCCGGAACAAAAGAGCGAAAGCGAGGAACAAGAAAACAAAGAAGCTACTTCTTCTTTGCAATTGAACAATGGCGCTAAGTGGAAGGCTGACAGCACGACGCAAATAAACGTAGGCGCCCTAACGCGATTAGTCAACAATAGCGCCTTCAGCGATAAACGAAATGCTACTCACTTTTCAGCGCTTCTGCAAAACCGTTTAGACACCCTCGTAAAGCAATGCAAGATGACAGGCCCGGCTCACGAAGCGTTGCATGCCTGGCTAAAGCCTGTGTTACACGATGCCAGGGAGTTGAAAGAAGGTGAAAATGATCAGAACTATGCACAGCTAAAAAAGGATGTCCAAACTTTCTATCAGTATTTTGAATAATACCTAAATAAGTCCGGCTGGGTCGGCCGGACTTTTCAAACAGCCCGGTTTTCGAAATCAATATCGCATTTTGATTAAAATCAGGTGAACACAGATACCACAGGTTTACCTTGCAGATGTCACCTCACCGAGACGACAGCTGCCTTTATTATTGAATACCGAACGGTGTAGCTAACTATGGAAGACAAAAATGCAATACAAAGTCACAGTGGAATTTTTGGAAAGAGAACTGAGATCATCTTTGCCGTTCTTTGCGGAGCGCTTTTGTTGACCGGCTTCGGACTTTCCTTTATTAATGCAATTAGTAGCTATGTGTCCATTGGCTTTTATTGTGGCGCTTACTTCTTTGGGGGCTTTTATGCAACGCAGGAAGCATATCAAGGTGTAAGTAAAGGCAGGTTTGATATAGACTTCCTGATGATTGTGGCGGCTGTTGGTGCAGCGATATTGGGTCATTGGGAAGAAGGCGCTTTGCTACTGTTTCTATTCAGTCTTGGACATTCGCTTGAACACTATGCCTTTGACAAAGCAAGGAAATCAATAGCAGCCCTTGCAGAACTGGCACCTAAAACAGCCTTACTAAAGACCGATGGGGATTTGACAGAGGTTCCAATTGCAGAATTAAACATCGGGGATCTCATCCTTGTCCGTCCCCACACTAAGATCGCATCTGATGGTTTTGTAACAAATGGCAGCAGCAGCGTTAACCAAGCTCCTATTACCGGCGAAAGCATACCTGTGGATAAGATGCCTGTGGAAGATGACGAACTTGCCATGAAGACTGCCAACAAGCTGGATGCGAAATACCGTGTATTTGCAGGTTCCATCAATGGAGCCGGAACCCTGGAAGTAAAAGTGACGAAGCTCGCTTCCGATTCCACCATCGCCAGGCTTGTAAAGCTGGTGAACGAAGCAGAATCACAAAAGTCGCCCACACAGAATTTTACCGACAGAATTGAGCGATACTATGTGCCGGCAGTACTAATATTGGTGGTGCTGCTGCTCTTCGCTTTCCTTGTCCTTGATGAGACTTTTGGTCAGAGCTTCTATCGCGCCATGGCAGTGTTGGTAGCTGCAAGTCCCTGTGCGCTTGCAATTTCTACTCCCAGTGCCGTCTTAAGCGGCGTTGCTCGTGCTGCAAGAGGTGGTGTGCTCATAAAGGGAGGCCGCCCTTTAGAGGAATTGGGCTCTTTAACCGCAGTTGCATTTGACAAGACGGGAACTCTTACAGAGGGCAAGCCAAAACTTACCGGTGTCTATTCGTTGAATGGAGTAAGTGAAGACAAGTTATTGGAAATGGTTGTGGCTGTTGAAAAGCTTAGCGATCACCCGCTCGCTGCAGCTATCGTAAAAGACGGAACAGAAAAGTTGAAAATAGATGTACCGGCCGCATCAAATGCTTCTGCCATCCAGGGACGTGGAATTGAAGCTGAATACGAAGGCAGCCTGGTACATATTGGCAACAAAGAGTTGTTTACCGAAAAGCATACTTACTTACCCGAAGAGATCAGGTCAAGAACTGAACAGTTAGAAAGGCAAGGAAATACAACCATGCTCGTTCAGCAAAACAACAAATACGTCGGCATTATCACTCTGATGGACGTTGCGCGGAAAGATGCAAAAAAAACCCTCGCGGAGCTAAACAACAAAGGTATCCGCCGGATGATCATGCTCACGGGTGATAACCAAAATGTAGCCGAAGCCATTGCCAAAGAGATCGGCATTACCGACGCCTGGGGAAACTTACTTCCCGAACAGAAAGTAAAAGCTATCGAGACGCTGCGTACCAAAGAAAAGAAGGTCGCAATGGTCGGTGATGGAGTCAATGACGCACCCGCCATGGCAAAAAGCACGGTGGGTATCGCAATGGGCGCCGCCGGCAGCGATGTAGCGCTGGAGACCGCAGACATTGCACTCATGGCAGATCAATTAAGTAATCTCCCATTCGCGATTGGACTCAGTAAAAAAGCTCGCACGATCATCAATCAAAACCTTGTAATAAGCCTTGGAATGGTAGCCATCCTTGTTCCGTTAACGATTATGGGCTATGCTAAAATAGGTCCTGCAGTTGTTGGTCACGAAGGTTCTACCATTATTGTTGTATTCAACGCGTTGAGACTACTGGCCTATAAACCATAAAAGCATTGAAAGAGAGACATAAAAAAGAGGTGGCACAAAACCACCTCTTTTAATTTAGTCGGGAGGACAGGATTCGAACCTGCGACCCTCCCGCTCAAAGCGGGATATTCTACGCGGGCTTGAATCATCAAAGTCAGTTTAGCCCTGCCTATAAACAAAAAAGAAGCACCATAAAATTATGGTGCTCTATTAGTCGGGAGGACAGGATTCGAACCTGCGACCCCCTGGTCCCAAACCAGGTATTCTACCGGGCTGAACTACCTCCCGAATCTTGAACAAGGAACAAGGAATGTCAAATAAAGAACCTCTTACTTCGAAATTCCTTGTTCTTTGATCTTCTGTTGTCCGCGGTGAGGGAGGGATTCGAACCCTCGGTAGAGATTTAAGTCCCTACGACGGTTTAGCAAACCGTTGATTTCAGCCACTCATCCACCTCACCAATAATTAAGAGAGTGACTTCTTTTACAAGGGCTGCAAAAATAGGGAGAAGCAGCATAAAATCCCAAAAGAAAATCCAAATACCTCATTAAAACAAAAATCCAAACTCTTTGGAGAGTTTGGAATCTTCTATGAATGCAATGATTTGTCTTACATGGCTGCCAACTGAACTTTCTGTTGCAGTTCCATCACACTGTCCCTGAAAGTAGTATCGGTATCCATCAGGTCCTTCACCGTTTGACAGGAGTGAATCACCGTGGTATGATCTCTTCCTCCAAAATGTTCACCAATTGTTTTGAGTGAATTCTTAGTAAAAGCCTTTGCAAGGTACATAGTGATCTGTCTTGCCTGCACGATCTCTCTTTTCCTCGTTTTCTGAAGAAGCTTGTCGTAGGGCACATCGAAATACTCGCATACCATCTTTTGAATGGTGTCGATGGTGATTTCTTTACTTGATGTTTTTACAAAGTTCCGCAACACTTTTTTGGCTAAGTCTAGGTCTATCTCCCTGCGGTTTAGCGAAGATTGTGCCAATAAAGAAATGAGAGCACCTTCCAGTTCGCGAATATTGGTATTGATGTTATAAGCGATGTATTTCACCACTTCCTTTGGCATCTCGAGTCCGTCATTCTTCATCTTCTTTTCAAGAATCTCGATCCTTGTGTCATAATCAGGCATCTGTATATCGGCACTAAGACCCCAGCGGAAACGGCTTAGTAATCTTTCCTGCACCCCCTCAAGGTCTTTCGGCGACTTATCCGACGTGAGCACCAATTGTTTTCCGGACTGATGTAGATGATTAAAGATGGCAAAGAACGCATCCTGCGACTTTTCTGCACGATTAAAGAACTGCACATCGTCAATGATCAATACATCTATTAATTGATAGAAGTGAATGAAATCATTGATGGCATTATTTCGGCTGTGGTCAACAAACTGGTTAATGAACTTCTCAGAACTTACATATAATACCACCTTGTTAGGCTGTACTCGTTTTACCTCGTTACCTATTGCTTGTGCCAGGTGTGTCTTTCCAAGCCCAACACCTCCATAGATCACCAACGGGTTGAAAGAATTAGCTCCGGGCTTCTCGGCAACCGTCTTTCCGGCTCTCCTCGCTACGCGGTTACTATCGCCCTCAACAAAGGTTTCGAATGTATAATTAGGATTGAGTTGAGGATCGATATGCATCTTCTTCAACCCTGGAATAACAAAAGGATTTTTTATTGGTGTATTGATCACCAGGGGAAAATCCATTTCGTTATTGCTGAACGTCTTGTATGTATGACCTGACATATCAACAGTAACTGGTTTATTGTAGCTATTGCCACCATCCACCATAATTCGATATTCCAGTCTTGCATCTTTACCTAATTCTCTTTTCAGCGTTTTAGCAAGAAGGTTTACATAGTGCTCTTCTAAATATTCGTAAAAAAACTGGCTGGGTACCTGGATGATAAGAACGCTTTCTTTTAAGGAGACTGGTTTAATCGGTTCGAACCATGTTTTGAAATGCTGCCACTCCACAATGTCTTTTATGATAGATAAGCAATTGTTCCAAATCTGGTCTGCATTCTTCTCCATGTACGCTGTTGCAGGTTTTATAATGAGTTATGATATTTTCCGTAACGATTTTCACAGGATGTGTATAAATAAATTTTGTTCGGATAGGAGAGCGAATATCTAAAAAAGGAATCGAAAAAAAAATTTTTATTCCTCATAAATTTAATTAACGGAAAATCAACGTAACTGAATGAATTTTCTCAGTGGTTTGTTGCAATCAAAATACTGATTTTTCAAATAGCAATTTGAATGTTTTAGACGAAAATGATTCTGTTTTTACTGAGGAAGATCATGCCAAAAAATTTTGTCTTCCGGTCTTTCTTCTTAAATTGTCCCGCCCAACGCTGATCGGGCCATCACACCCTTACCGCACAAATCAAGACAAGCCATACCAATAACAGGGAAACAGATTACACCTCCTATTCCAGGGATAAAGATGGTTGTTAATGATTGCTTAGCTCATCCCGCCGATGTTGGCGGGATTTTTTTCATTTTTGCAAATCATTTACAGGATAAATACCTGCCATGCAAAAGAACATTTCGATAAAAGTATTACCCTCGGAGGCAAGTGATAAGTCCTTATTAAAGAAGCTACTTGCATCAGCCTGTAGTGTTTCTCCCGATAGAATATCCGGCTACAATCTTCTAAAGCAATCTATTGATGCCAGGGGAAAGCAAACCTGGTTCCATCTTACCATAAACGTATTTATTGACGAACCCTTCCAGGCGATTACGTTGTTGCCACTCAATTTGAAGGATGTTACCACTTCGAGAAGGAAAGTCGTCATTGTTGGCGCTGGCCCGGCAGGCCTGTTTGCTGCTCTACGATTGATAGAGAAAGGAATAAAGCCTGTTATACTTGAAAGAGGCAAAGATGTACGAGCGAGAAGAAGGGACTTAGCGGCCATCAACAAACTGGGATTGATTAACCCTGAAAGTAACTATTGCTTCGGTGAAGGCGGCGCGGGAACCTATAGCGACGGCAAGTTGTATACCCGCAGCACGAAACGGGGCGACGTGCAAAAAATATTAAGCTCCCTGGTTCATTTTGGTGCCGATGAAAAGATACTATATGAAGCCCATCCACATATAGGTACCAATAAGTTGCCCCATATCATCATTTCGATTCGCAGTAAAATAATAGAATGCGGTGGCGAGGTCCTGTTCCAGAAGAAAGTGACTGACTTTGTCCTTCAAGACGACACGATTAAAGGTGTTCGAACCGAAGATGGAGACATCCTTACTGCAGATTCGGTTATCCTGGCCACAGGTCATTCAGCTCGCGACATTTTCCTGCTTCTTCATTCGAAACAAATCCTCATTGAATCAAAGGCCTTCGCTTTGGGAGTGAGAGTGGAGCATCCTCAATCTTTAATTGACTCCATACAATATCACTGTCCGACGAGGGGTGAATTCCTCCCTCCCGCTGCTTACGGTTTGGTTCAACAGGTTAATGGCAAAGGAGTGTTTTCATTTTGCATGTGCCCCGGCGGCATCATCGCACCAGCCGCCACCAATGAGAATGAAATAGTGGTGAACGGATGGTCGCCGTCCAAAAGAAACAATCCTTATGCAAACAGCGGTATTGTGGTCAGTGTTGAAGCTGACAACTTGCATGGCTACCATTCACACGGACCACTGGCAGCGATGTATTTCCAGCAGTCTGTTGAGCAAAAAGCATTCGCGGAAGGCGGTGGTAATTTGGTGGCGCCTGCTCAGAGAATGGTTGATTTCTCGAGCAACAAATCCTCGGCCGCCCTGCCTGCCTGTAGTTACCTGCCGGGCATTCATTCCGTGGATTTAAAAGCTGTACTTCCTGATTTCGTTCACCGTTCTTTACAAATTGCCTTCAAAGAATTCGGCAAGAAAATGAAAGGCTACTTTACAAATGAAGCTGTTGTGGTAGCCACCGAGTCGCGCACTTCCTCGCCTGTCCGCATTCCACGTAATGCCCACGATATGCAACATCCCCAGGTAAAATGTCTTTACCCCTGCGGTGAAGGAGCTGGCTATGCTGGCGGAATTGTAAGCGCAGCTATGGACGGAGAAAAGGTCGCAGATAGCATTGCCGTTAAACTCCTAAGCGAAATAAACTAACTCTAGTAACGTTGACAAATGATCCCGTCTAAACCTCCGGCTGCAGGCCGTGTCGAGGTGGCCGATGACCTACACTTGCGAAACATTTATAAAGTCTATGCCCGCGCTGTCATTTTTATCAGCCGCCATCGGCAAAATTTCTGCACTGGTCGAAAAAAATGCCTTTTAGACCTTTTGAACTGTGAAAACTGGATGCTAATTTTTATTTTTAATAACAGTCCTAATAGCAAAAAACAAAATATTTAGAGTCCAACAGCCGTTGAATAAGCTACCATGAAACTCATTCACCTATTCGCCCTATCTGCTTTGGCCCTGAGCTTTTCAGGAAAACCAGCATTCGAAACACCCAGATACCTGGGTGCTGTTGTAAAAGACAGCGCCTTTCGAGTAGAATCAGAAGACATGATTCCCTGGGAGAACGACAAACGCCTTGTATGGGATGACTTTTTGTGCGAGCCGAAGGTTGGCACGGACGCCGTCGCTTCCACAAGTACCAGCCTTGGAATCGCTTACCAGATAACGGATGGAGCATTGAAATATCACATCACATGCTATTTCAATAAGGAAAAGTCCTGGGGTCTGATGAAGACGGACTATATACTTGCACATGAACAAGGTCACTTCGATATTACCGAGATCTTTGCGAGGCGTCTAAACGAAGCACTTCAGAATTACCAGTTCAATAAGAAAACGTTCAAAAGAGATATCGGCCAGATATACCAGGCGATTGTCAGTCAAAAAGAAGACTACCAAAGAACCTATGATGCCGAGACGGACCACAGCCGGAATAGAAAAGTGCAATATGACTGGCTGGAAAAGCTTGACAGCCTTTTAGCTGAAACACAACCTTTTTCAAGCTACCCATAATAGTCAACACACTAATGAAAAAAGTCGCGACCCCAGATCGCGACTTTTTTCATTAGTGTCTTCAGATAAACAACAATCAAAATAACCCATACAACTGGGCATCAATCTTACTAATAATACTTCCAAGGTCCTCTTCATTTTGATTGAACCGGTTGTTGTCGACATTGATGATCAATAACGGTCCTTCTTTATAGGTTTCGATCCAACGATTGTAATATTCATTCAGCCGCTTTAAGTAATCCAGCCGGATATTTTCTTCATATTCCCTGCCTCGGCTCTGTATCTGTCCAACCAGCGTGGGTACAGAAGCCTGCAAATAGATCAGCAGATCCGGAGGTTGCACCATCGTCTTTAGTGTTTGAAAGAATTTGGCGTAATTATCGAAATCGCGTTTACTCATTAATCCCATTTCGTGGAGATTCGGCGCAAATATGTAAGCATCTTCATAAATCGTCCGGTCCTGTATGACGGTCTCGGTACCGTTCCGGATTTCCACCAACTGGTTAAGCCGGCTATTCAAAAAATAGATTTGAAGTTGAAAGCTCCACCGGGGCATGTCCTCATAAAAATCATTGAGGTAGGGATTATGCTCTACGTCTTCAAAATGAGGAATCCATTTATAGTGTTTGGCAAGCAGTTCGGTCAATGTCGTTTTGCCGGCACCTATGTTCCCGGCAACAGCAATATGCTTTGGTTTTTTAGATTTCGCCATAATAACCCGTCACGATAAATAATACGAGGTTTTAAAAATAGGTATTTCGTGTTTAATCGAACCAAGTTCTACTTCAAAAACAATAAACTGTTGAAAACTGTTAAAAGTACTTCAGCCCAACGGCTTTCCTGGCAAGCTCAATGGTTTGGTGAGCATTTTGTCTTGAACGCTCAGCTCCCTCTTTCATTACCTTGTTAAGAAATGCTTCGTCGTTCCTTATTTCGTTGGCTTTTTCCCTGATTGGGGCAATGAACCTCACCATATCTTCCGCCAATTGCTTTTTCATGTCTCCGTAGCGAATGGATGCTCTATCAAAATCGTCCCTGAACTTTTTCACCGTGCTCTCGTCACTTACAAGCTGCATTAGCTGGAACAGGTTCTGAATGTACTCAGGCATTTGCGAATTGTGCTCTGTGGGACCGGCATCGGTTTTTGCCTTCATCACCTTCTTACGAATCATTTCATCGCTGTCTGCAAGGTAGAGCGTAGCGTATTGGTTTTCACTCTTGCTCATTTTACCCGTTCCATCAAGGCTGGGGATTTTGATTAGCTCGTTGCCGAAATTGAAGGCTTTTGCCTCGGGGAACAAATCACCGTAGCGATGATTGAACCGCTGGGCAAAGTTCCTGGTGATCTCAAGATGCTGCTCCTGGTCTTTTCCAACGGGTACGTATTTGGCGCGATGAACCAGGATATCGGCGCTCATCAAAACCGGGTAAGTCAATAACCCGGTATTTACGTTATCTGGCTGTAACCGAACTTTGTCCTTAAACGTGGCCGTTTTCTCCAACTCGCCTTTGTAAGCAAGCATATTTAAAAGCAAATACAATTCAGCGATTTCAGGGATACTACTCTGAACGTACAGGCAAACCTTCGACGGATCCAGCCCGGCAGCGATATTTTCTGCCAAAACCCGGAGAACACTATTACGCAATTCCTTTGTGTCGGGATGAGTCGTCAGCGAATGCCAATCAGCTACGAAAAAATAACATTCATACTCCTCTTGCATGCGGACATAATTCCGCATTGCACCAAAATAGTTCCCGAGGTGCAGAAAACCGGTAGGCCTTATACCACTTACAACAATCTCTTTCGCCATAAGCGGCGAAGATAAAGAGAGAATAGGTTTTGGCAATTATGATTGAACTCAATGTACCGCAGCCGACACTACGCTCCTGATCCTTATACTACTTCCTGCTCTATAGGTTTAGATGACTCGACCACACAACATTACACCATCAAATGGTCTATTGTGTTTTCGAATTGGTAAGTAGTGCCAGGACTTCCTATTTGTGCGCAATAAAAACCGGCAACTGGTGTTCCTTTACAATCTCCGATACAAAGCTTTTCCTGAAGGTTTGAGAAAGGGTTGATCGCCCGAAAGCTCCACTTACCAGAATAGAATTCTTCTTCTCTAAAATCCACTTGTTGAATGATTTTTTAGGATCCCCATCCAATTTCAATATTTGAAGATTAGAGAAGTGCTGCGACGCCAACTCATACATATTTTCCTTCTCGGGAATCACCTCGCCCTTCTCTTCGCAATAGACTAAAAGAGTAGCATTGTCACACAGTTCGGGGAAAGTATAATAGAACTGCTTTATTGCAAAAATGGAAGAATCACTCCCGTCATAGGCGAGGATATTACTTTGAGGGAACATAAAATATTCCGGGACCAAAAGAACCGGGCATTCGGCCTTGTGAACCGCATTCATAAGGTAATCGTTCATGTCTCCACCAAGATTATGATAGAAAGTTTGACTGCCAATCAACAATACATCAGCAAACCTCGTTTCTCTTCGCAGCTCCGGGATAGCGAACCCGTAATAATCCTCGTGTACTTTAAAGGATATCTTGTTTAGTTCGCACAGGTTTTTAAACCGCTCGATACTTTCGTTCACCAAAGGCGTGTCCTCCTCTAAAATCGGCACTACTGCTGGAGGAACACCAACGGCGTAGGCCCACAAATTCTTAGCCTCCACCTG
>Ga0157371_10004193_pt1 | contig 12698 bp, 11 predicted proteins | sample C45metaG_FD_113462 | JGI IMG/M metagenome (GOLD analysis project Ga0157371, IMG submission 113462) | Corn rhizosphere microbial communities from Kellogg Biological Station, Michigan, USA - C4-5 metaG | ecosystem: Host-associated > Plants > Roots > Rhizosphere > Soil | place: USA: Michigan... | reverse complement strand
ATTGGCCCAGATACCGCCCCTGGCGTCGCACGTTGCCGAAGTTCACGCCACTGGCGTACTGACCGATCTGGTCACGCTCCAGCAGGGTGACTGAGTGCCCACGCCGGCGCAGGAAAAACGCCGCCGTCGAGCCCATGATGCCGCCGCCGATAATCAGAACATCGCTTTTTTGCGGTTTCATAATGGCTCCTCGATGATCGTCATCGGTAAGGGTTTGACCGGGGCCTGACCCCGTTGCCGACCGACTTGTTGCACACTGACGCCTGCCGCTGCAGCGATCACCTCCGCACCGGCCTGAGAGCAATAACGGCCCTGGCAACGGCCCATGCCGACCCGACTGAATGCCTTGGCCCGATTGACTTCGCAGGCGCCTTTTTCTCGGACCACGGCCCGCAATTCGCCGGCGCTGATCATCTCGCAACGGCAAACGATGGCGGTGTCCGGCAAGGCTTTGGCATGTTCGGCTGGCCAGGGAAACGCCTGGGCCAAACCGAGGCGGAATTGGTCCATCACCGCCAAGGCATGGCGTTGTTCATCGCGTAAACCGGCGTTCACCGGTTGGTGCAGGTCTTCCAGCAACGCCATGGCCACCAGGCGTCCGGCGTGTTCAGCGGCGTCCGCACCTCGAATCTTCGAACCGTCACCCGCGGCATACACACCGCTGACCGACGTCCGACCTTCCTCATCAACCGCCAGCCACCATTGGCCTGACGCCTCGTCGAAGCGCATGCGACAACCGGCCAGGTCCGCCAGCTGGGTTTCCGGGCGCAAGTGATAACCCAGCGCTAGCGCATCACATTCCACATTCAACGTCTCGCCGCGAGCCGTTTGCACCCGCACGCCACTGACACCACTGGCCGCATCGCCCAGCACCTGTTGCGGCTTGATGCCGAGGTGCACCGGAATCTTCGCCCGATATAGCTGCGCTAACAGTTTCATCCCGGCGAGCAGTAATCCTGGACGCGCCAGCAGTTTCGACAAGGCACCGATACGTTTGCTCAGTGGTGACGTGTCGAGCACCGCCGCCACCTTCGCACCCGCCTTGACGTACTGACTGGCGACCAGATACAGCAACGGTCCGCTGCCCATGAACACCACGCTGCGGCCAATGGAAACTGCCTGGGACTTGAGCGCAATCTGCGCCCCGCCGAGGCTGTAGGTGCCCGCCAATTGCCAACCTTCAATCGGCATCAGGCGGTCGGTGGCACCGGTACAGAGGATCAGCGCATCGTAATCCACCGCCGAGTGTTTGCCCTGGCTGACGCAGCACAACTGCCTCGGTGTCAGGTTCCACACCAATGTGTCCGGCCGGTAGTCGATCCGTTCGCGCAGGTGATCAAAACTTTCGTGCAGGTCCCGAGCCTTGGCAGCTTCGGTGCCGTACAGCGTGGCGTAATCCCGGGTGAAACCTTCGGGCTGCCGACGATAGATCTGTCCACCATCGCGGCGATTCTCATCGATCAGGATCGGCTTGAAGCCCGCGGCCAACAAGGTCTCGGCACAGCGAATACCCGCCGGCCCGGCACCAACGATGACTATCCGTGCAGTGGCCATGTCGCCTCCGGTTGTGTGGTAACGATGTCCAGCCCTTCACGGACCTCATTGGAGCAAGCACGCAGACGCTCGCCACTGCGGGTCCAGACCCAGCAATCCTGGCAAGCGCCCATCAAACAGAAACCCGCGCGCCGGCCGGAATCGAACTCCGATTGGCGCAACGCGTTGCCCTGGGTCAGCAATGCCACCATCAGGGTGTCGCCCTGCAACGCCTCGATGGGTACACCGTCCACCTTCAAACTGATGGTTGGCCGGCCCTGCTCGGCCAGCCTCACAAAACGCCCCTTCATGCATAGGCTCCCTGAGTCATGGTGATCAAATCCAGCTGGGTTTTCAGCAACTCGGCGCTGTCATGATGGCAAAGGATTTCACTACCGCCATCAATGGTCCGGCGGTTCGGCGCCGTGCTATTGCACAAGCCATCGACCCGCACCGGACAGCGGCTGAGAAAGGTGCACAACTCCGGCACATTGGCCTTGGCGCCAATCGGCGGCAGCGTGCCGCAGGTTGTGTTGCAGGTTTCCAGCCAGCCTTGGCGCAGTTCCGGCACCGAATGGATCAACAGGTCTGTGTACGGATGGAAGGGTGCCTGGGCAAATGACTGGCGAGTGCCGGCCTGGACTTTGTGGCCGCTGTACATCACCACAATGTCGTCGCATAGCGCCCGCACCGTGGAGATGTCGTGGCTGATGAACAGATAGGAAACCCCCAGCTCCTGACGCAGGTCGCGCAGCAGTTCAAGAATGGCTGCTCCGACCACGGTATCCAGCGCCGAGGTCACCTCGTCACAGAGGATCAGATCAGGTTTTGCCGCTAGCGCCCGGGCCAGGTTGACCCGTTGCTTTTGACCGCCAGACAGTTCATTCGGGCGCCGTTCGGCCAGGGTTCGGGGCAAGCGCACCAGGTCCAGCAACTCGCCGATACGCTCACGCAACGCCGCGCCCTTAAGGCCGAAATACATCTTCAGCGGCCGGCTCAGAATGGTGCTGACGCTGTGCATCGGGTTGAGCGCGGTGTCGGCGTTTTGAAAGACCATTTGGATGCGGCGGAACTGTTCGTCGGTGCGCTCGGACAGGCTGCCGCCCAGTGGCTGACCATCGAAAGTCAGCCCACCGAGGGCCGGTGTCAGCAACCCCGCCACTACCCGCGCCAGGGTCGATTTGCCGGACCCCGACTCACCGATCACGCCGATGGCCTGGCCCCGGCGCACAGTCAAGTCGATGTCTTCCAGCACGCGGATCGCCGGCATGCCGTGCATGTCCTTGTTGCCGTAACCGGCGGTCAGGCCCTTGATGGTCAGCAATGGCGTGTCTTGCGCCATATCGCAGGGCGGGCGAATCGTCGTATCCGGCCGCGCCGCCGCCAGCAGACTGCGGGTGTATTCATGGGCAGGGCCTTTGAGCAACGGCGCGGTAGCGCTTTGTTCGAAGATCTGGCCGCCGTTGAGCACGACGATCTGATCAGCCATCTGCGCCACCACCGCCAGGTCGTGGGAAACATAGACCGCCGTCGCCCCGCGTTCACGCACTACACGCTTGAAGGCTCGCAGCACATCGATCTGGGTAGTGACATCGAGGGCCGTGGTCGGTTCGTCGAGCACCACCAGCAACGGATCGCTGATCAACGCCATGGCCGCCATCACCCTTTGCAGTTGCCCGCCAGACACCTGGTGCGGGTAGCGTTGGCCGATAATGTCCGGGGCCGGCAGCGCCAGGTCGCGGAACAATTGGATGGCTTTGGCTTCAAGCACCGCCCGAGTGCCCAGGCCATGTATCAGCGCGCCCTCCACCACTTGGTCGATCAACTTCTTTGCCGGGTTGAACGCTGCCGCCGCGCTTTGCGCGATGTACGACACCCGGTTTCCGCGCAGTCCCTGCAATTCTTTTTCACTGAGTGCGAGCATGTTGTGCTCGCCGACCTGCACCACGCCGCCGGACAACCTGCAGCCGCGTCTTGCATAGCCCAGCAACGCCAGGGCGATGGTGGTCTTGCCGGAGCCAGACTCGCCAATCAACGCCAGCACTTCACCTTTTTCCAGGGCGAAGCTCACGCCTTTGACGATTTCCGTTTCGCCATGCTCGCCACAGGCGACCACACGCAAGTCTTGGACTCGAATCAATTCACTCATTTCAATGACCTCCCGTACGGCGACTACGTCGGGACGACAGTCTGTCGATAAACAAATTCACACCGATGGTCAGGGTGCCGATGGCCAGCGCCGGAATCACGATGGCCGGCGCGCCCTGGTTGAGGCCGCCGATATTTTCCCGCACCAGCGAACCGAGGTCGGCATCTGGAGGCTGCACGCCGAGGCCAAGGAAACTCATGCCGCTGAGCAGCAACACGATGAAGCCAAAGCGCAGGCCAAGATCGGTCAACACCGGATTGAGCATGTTGGGCAAAATTTCCACGCAAGCGATGTACAACCGACGCTCACCACGGGTACGGGCCACTTGCACGTATTCCAGCGCCTCGATGTTCACCGCCATGCTGCGCGCAATGCGAAACGCGCCGGGGCTGAAACTCAATACGGCGGTGCAAATCAGCAAGGTCACTGAGGAGCCGAAAGCCGAGACCATGATCAATGCCAGCATCTTGCTCGGGATCGAAATGAACGCATCCATCAAGCGACTGATCACTTCGTCCAGCCATTTGGGCGAAACCACAGACAGCAGCGCGCAACTGGTACCCAGGCCGCTGGCCAACACCGCCGCGATCAACGCCAGGCCAACGGTGAACCGTGCACCTACGAGGATGCGACTAAGCATGTCACGCCCAAGGTAATCAGTGCCGAACGGGTAAAGGGCGCTGATGCTGTCGAAGACATTATCGGAGACGACTTCGCCCACCGGGTGTGGTGCCAACCACGGGCCGAAGATCGCCACCAGCAACCAGATAACGCACATTGCAGCCCCGATCAGACCCAGCCAGCCCGGGCCATGAGCCCCCTTGCCAGCCGACAGGTCGGGGGTCGCAGGCGTCGATTTCACAATGAGATTGTTCATTGGTTTCTCAGCCTCGGGTTAGACAGAATCGCGCAAAGGTCGGCGAGTAGCACCAGCCCCAGGTATGCCGTACAAAACAGCATGGTGCAGGCCTGAACCAGCGCCATGTCACGGTTGGTCACGGCATCGACCATCAGGCTGGCGATGCCGGGATAGTTGAAGATCGTCTCGACAATCACCACACCGCCCAGCAGGTACGACAGGCTCAGGGCGATCGCGTTGGCAATTGGCCCTATGGCATTGGGCAAGGCATGGCGCAGCACGATGCGCATCGGGCTGACGCCTTTGAGCCGAGCCATTTCCACGTAAGGGCTGTCGAGCTGGTCGATCACCGCAGCCCGGGTCATCCGGGCCATTTGCGCGACGATGACGCAGCACAGCGTCATCACCGGCAAGGCGTAAGTGCGCATGAATTGCCAGGGTGAGGTGATGTCGCTGGCATAGGACAGCGCCGACAACCAGCCCAGGTTTACCGCAAAAATCAGCACCGCCAGGGTCGCCACCAGAAACTCCGGGACGGCGACCATGGCCAGGGTGAAAAAGCTCAGGAAGCTGTCTATGCGGCCACCGCGCGCCATCGCCGAGCCGATGCCCAGAATCAATGCCACCGGCACCGACACCAGCGCCGTAGCGGCCGCCAGCATCAGGGTGTTCGGCACGCGGCCGGCCATCAACTCGCTGACCGGCATGGCGTTGGACACCGATATCCCCATGTCACCGCTGAGCAGGTTCATCAACCAGTGCAGGTAACGCAGCACACCGGGCTGATCGAGCCCCAGTTTCAGGCGCAGCGCCGCCACTTGTTCCGGCGTGGCGAACTGTCCCAGGGATTGTTGCGCCGCGTCCCCCGGCAGGACCGCCGTGATCGCAAACACGACCATGGACACGATCAACAAAGTCACGATCGCGGCGCCCAGACGCCGGCCGATCAACCACAGTGTGTTGCTATTCATCGCCTACCCTCCTGCGCTGTCCTTGACGTACCAACCGAGCATCCATCAAGCGTCCAGCCAGACCTGCTCAGCGAACATGTAGCCCATGAAGCCGCCCAGCGGGTTGCTGCCGTAGCCCTTGACGCGCTGGTCGACACCATCGATGTTGCTGATAAACACCGGTACGCCGATACCACAGTGGTCATGCACCAGGGTTTGCATGTCCGCGTACATCTTGCTGCGTTTGGCGTCGTCGGTTTCACCACGAGCGAGCATCAGCAACTGGTCGAACTGATCGTTCTGCCAGCCGGATTCGTTCCACGGCGCTTTCGACTGGAAGAACTGCGAGAACATCACGTCGGCGTTCGGCCGTGGGTTGATGTTGCCGAAGCTCAGCGGGTGCTTCATCCAGTGGTTGGACCAGTAGCCGTCACTCGGCAAGCGGTTGACGTCGAGCTTGAGCCCGGCCTGTTTCGCCGACTGTTGCAACAGCACCGCGATGTCCACCGAACCGGTGGCGGCCGGCGATGCCGCCACCGGCATGCTGATGCTTTCCATGCCGGCCTTCTTCAGCAGGAATTTGGCTTTTTCCGGGTCGTAGACGGTCTGCGGCAGATCGGCATTGTAGTAGCGCGAACCCGGAGCAATCGGATGGTCGTTACCCACGACCGCGAAGCCACGGAACACCGCGGATTTGATCTGCTCGCGGTCAATCAGGTACTTCATGGCCTGGGTGAATTCAGGGCTTTTGCCGGGCAACTGATCCTGACGGATGATCAAGTCAGTGTAGTTGCCCGACGGCGCATCGACGACCCGGTGCTTGGCGCTGGCCTTGATACGCACCGTCGAGCGCGGGTTGACTTCGTTGATGATGTGCACGTCGCCCGACAGCAACGCATTAATCCGCGAGGGTTCATCGCCAATGGCGATAAATTCGATTTCGTCCAGGTAAGGCAGACCTGGTTTCCAATAGTCGGCATTGCGCACAGCAAGCGAACGCACACCCGGTTTGAACTCCTTGGCCTTGAACGGCCCGGTGCCGATTCCCTGGTTGAAGTCGGTGGTGCCTTCGGGAACGATTAACAAATGTGAAACCGCGAGCATCGACGGCAGCTCGGCATTCGGACCGCTCAGACGGATCTGTACTTCGTTGGTGCCCGTGGCCTTGATCTCGGCAAACTGCTCCGCCAGAGGCATGACCTTGGAACCTGTGATTGGGTCCTTGTGCCGCAATAGAGAAAACACCACGTCAGCGGCTGTCAGAGCCTTGCCATTGTGGAAGGTCACCTCTTTGCGCAAGGTGATCACCCAGAGCGTGGCGTCACTGGTTTCGATGCGCTCGGCCAACTCCAATTGCGGCACCATATGGCTGTCGAAACGGGTCAGGCCGTTGTAGAACATGAAATGGCGCGCGTAGTCGGTGGATGAGGAACCTTTGGCCGGGTCTAACGTATCGGCGGTGGAACTGGTCATGCCGGCGACTCGAATCCGCCCGCCCGGTTTGCCTTTGCCAGGGCTCGCGGCTTCGTCGGCAAACAGTTTGCCGGCGGCACCGAACAGGCTACCGGCGCCTGCGGCAGCCACCCCGGCCACCCCCAGCATTTGCAAGGCACTGCGGCGTGACATGCCGCGATTGAGGCCTTCGAATACTCTCAGGCTTTCTTGGCCGGAGATCAGTTTCGAGTCGATCTTGTTGTCAGTCATATCAGCTGTACCTGTCGATAATGAGAAGGCTCATGCTCGCGGTTGTCCGGAGCGTCTTGAAACGCAAACGACGGTGAAGCCACAACTTCAAATTCAATGTAAATAATCCTGGAACCGGTAATAAGCGCCCACCAGCGGCAGGAACCACGGCTTGCCGAAATGCCCGGGAATCGCCGGCCAGTCCAGTTCGCGCCAGGGGTTGGCCTCTACCTTGCCGTCCATAACCTCGGCCATGACCTGGCCCATGTGCACCGACATCTGCACCCCGTGACCGCTGTAGCCCATGGAGTGATAAACCCCACCGTGCTGACCGGCCCGAGGCAAACGGTCGGAAGTCATGTCGACCAGCCCGCCCCAGCAGTAATCGATTTTCACGTTGGCCAACTGCGGGAACATCTGCACCATCGCCGCTTGCAGCACCTTGCCGCTCTTGGCGTCGTTGACGCTGTCGGACATGGCAAACCGCGCACGACCGCCAAACAGCAGACGGTTGTCCGGGGTCAAACGGAAATAGTTGCCGATCATGCGGCTGGTGACATAGGCACGATGACCGGGCAGTAATTGCTCAATCAACGAATGCGGCAGGACTTCTGTGACAATCACAAAACTGCCCACCGGCACGATCCGCCGCCGATACCAGCCCAGCCCGCCGTGCTGACAGGCGCCAGTGGCGAGCATCACTTGTCCGGCGTGCAGCGAACCTTTGCTTGTGTTGACCTGATATCCGCCAGCCCGGGCTTTCCAGTCCATTACCGAGGTGCCTTGATGAATCAGCGCACCATGTCGTGCCGCCGCTTCCGCCAGGCCGACACCGAAGCGCCCGACGTGCATCTGCACACCGTTGCGTTGCAGCAAGCCACCGTGGAACTGCGCCGAACGCACTTCAGTGCGGGTCTGTTCGGCGCTTAGCAACTCGACATCGGCATCGACTTCCCGGCGAATCAGTTCGCAGGTTCGTGCCAGTCCTTCGTAGTGCATCGGCTTGGCTGCCAGTTTCAGCTTGCCGTTACGGATCAGATCGCAGGCGATTTGCTCCTGATCTACCAGCGACACCACGCTCTGCACCGCACTTTCGTAAGCCTTGTAATAGGCCCGAGCCTTTTCGACACCGAGGCTGGCACTAAGACCGGCGAAGTCCTGGGCCACCCCGGTATTGCACTGGCCGCCGTTGCGTCCCGAGGCTTCACCGATCACCCGCCCGGCCTCCAGCACGACGACACTGGCGCCTTTCAAGGCCAACGCCCGAGCCGCCGCCAGGCCGGTGAAACCGCCGCCGACGATGGCCACGTCGACCTGCCCGGGCAACGCGCCGAGCTGGGCACCGGTGAACGCCGGTGCGGTGTCGAGCCAGTAGGATTCACTGCCCATGTCTAATCCGCCTATGCCAGGAAAAGTGCCATTACGTTACAACTCAAAGACCGACCAATGCCGCCAGTCCGCCGATGTCGGGGATTTGCTGGTAGCTGTAGAAGGCATTGGCAGGAACTTCATGACCACGGGCGACAAACGCCTTGTTCTTGATCTTCATGTCATGGGCCGGCATCAGGTCATAACGGAAGCTGGAGGACACATGCAAGATGTCTTCCGGGCCGCAGTTGAGGTTGTCGAGCATGTACTCAAAAGCGGCCAGACGTGGTTTGTAAGCCTGTGCCTGTTCGGCGGTGAAGACCTTATGGAATGGCGCGCCGAGCTTGTCGACGTTGGACATTATCTGGCTGTCGCTGGCGTTGGAGAAAATGACCAGGGGAATTTTGTCGGCGATTTTCGACAGACCTGCCGGCACGTCAGGGTGCGGGCCCCAGGTGGGTACGGCGTCGTAATACAGCTGGCCTTCGTCGCGGTATTCGATACCCCAACGCTTGCAGGTCCGGGCCAGGGCGGTCTTGAGGATTTCGTCATAAGGCATCCAGTCACCCATGACCTGATCCAGGCGATAGGCCGAGAAATCCTTGACGAATTGGTCCATCTGCGCCGCAGGAACACGATCAGCGAAAATCTCGCGAGTCATCGTGCCCATGTGAAAATTGGTCAGTGTACCGTAGCAGTCGAACGTAATGAATTTGGGGCGAAGAAAGCTCATTGAGTGCGGTCCTGAAGTTCGTTTAGGTCATGGCGTGACTAGCATTCGCTTCATTCGAGAAGCTGTGATGCAACGCTGCAGCACACCGTCATTACAACACCGTGAATTCAGCAGATGGCGTTAAAAGCGACCTCTACTCAATACAAACCACCGTTTTAGCCACTCCCCTCAGCAGACTTTGCGGCGCGCTCCTACCTTGGGCAAACCCCGTATTTGTGCGCTTTTATGGACCTTTATAACCCTGTACCACCCGCGCGTGCCGTCATTAACCGCAGAAACTGCGCCGGATGAAACGAAAACGGGCGCCCCCCCCTGAGGAGGCGCCCGTTTGCTGTGGTTTGGAGCCTGCCAGCTCTCTCTGGCTGGCCAGCTACCTGCGGGATCGCGATGTTATTGGAGGATGTCGATCAGCGCGCTTTTGAAGCGAAAATTGGCTTCGAATGCCAGGCCAACACGTCTTTATGTGGTCGGGTCGAACCCGTCGCTTCAAGCAATGCGAGAGTCTCGGCATCCGCTTCGATCAGATCGGCCCAACGACGCATGACCCGCGCCCGCTCCCGAGGTGGACGGCGGGCCCAATCACTGCAGTTGAACGCCTGCCAGGCATCGTTGACGGCCTCGCCCACCAACGTTGGCCTCGGCAATCCGGCATACACCTGGCCGTCCGCATCACCTCCAGTACAGGCTGAGCATCGAGGTATTGGCCACCAATGAAATGAGCGCTGCGCACAGCGATTAGGCGAGGATCAAAACTGTCCATGGAGCGCTCCAGATATAAGCCGGCGAGTCGTTTACTCTGTTTCCATAGTAGAAAAAAAGCCCAGGCATTTGCTGCCGACCTTGCCATGCGATTAAGTAGTAAATGTGGTCTTGCGGCCTCTGCATCGCGGAATCTGCCGAATGTACAACGCCCTCTTGTCAGCCCTTCATGCAGATGGGATACAGGCACCACCGCGCTGGAAATCCGGCCGCTCGTGAACACTTTTTAACGGAGACTCGCCATGTCCGCCTCGCAACAATCCACTTATGGTTATCGCCCTATGACGGTTGCGGATCTACCGGCAGCCCACGCGTTGTCCGTGCAATTGAAGTGGCCCCATCGGCTGGAAGACTGGGCCATGCTGCTGCGGATCAGCGACGGCTTTGTGGCGCTCGATGGCGAGCGCCTGATCGGCACCGCATTCGCATGCCCCCAGGGTGATTTCTCCACCATCGGGCTGGTGATCGTGAGCGACGCCTATCAAGGCAAGGGGATCGGACGCCAATTGATGGAACGGGCGCTTGATGCGTGCCAGCCACGCATCCCGGTTTTGAACGCAACCTTAGCCGGAGCACCGCTTTACGTGAGCCAGGGCTTCGTCGAGTTCGGTCGGATTCTGCAGCAACAAGGTCAGGCGCAAGCCCCGGCAATTACCCCATTGGCCGATGATGAAAAATGTCGCCCACTGCATGACGCCGATAAGGCGCGCGTGCTGGAACTGGCTAACGCCGGTACCGGGCTGGAGCGCAGTACCGTGATCACCGACCTGCTCGAGGTCGTCGAGCACTCGGTGGGCATTGAGCGCAATGGCCAACTGCGCGCCTTCGCCATGTTGCGTCCCTACGGCCGGGGTCGCGTTATTGGCCCGGTGGTCTGCGAGAACCTCGAACAAGCTCAACATCTGATCGGCGTGTTACTGGCCCAAGTGCCGGACACCTTCGTGCGTATCGACATTCCGGCGGATTGTGGCTTGAGCGACTGGCTGGAAACCGCCGGCTTAAAACAGGTCGATACCGTGGCGCAAATGGCCCGTGGCACACCGCCGCAAGCCAGCAACGGCGTGCGCCAGTTTGCCCTGGTCACCCAAGCCATCGCCTGATCGCTTGCCGTGACAGACCACTTACCACCCAACACTTTTATTTGCATGGAGCGTCACCCGCATGCCCCAACCTACCGTTTTACTGTTAGCTCGAGCCGACGGCAGTCGCGTTGTCACACCTTTCAAATCGCTGCCATTGAGTGCTGCCGATCCGTTGATTGACTGTCGTCAGGTCGCCTGGTCCGGGACCGACGGCGTGTCTGCCGGCATTGTGGAAATCGGTGATGTTCTTGATATCGACGACTTCCCACACACAGAAGTGATCGTGATCCATGCCGGTCACGTCGTGCTAAAAACCGAGGACCAGACACTGCAATTGGGTGTCGGCGCAAGCGCAGTGATCGGTCGAGGGACCGCGCTACAGATCGAGGCGCAGATCGGTACGCAATGGGCGTTTTGTACTATGACCACCGTAACCCCGACACCCGGCCTGACCTTGCTGGATCCGCTAGCGATGCTGTCCCCTTCCGCCCCACCAGAACCGCAAATATTGATCGGCCCTACGCCGCAATGCCGTTCACGTAATGCCTTCGAGGATGCGGCAACTAATCTGCGCGTCGGGGTCTGGGACTCGACGCCTTACGAGCGCCACGGCCGAGCGCACAAGCTCAATGAACTGATGTACTTGATCGAAGGCAGCGTGACCCTACAGGGATCTGACGGATCAAGCGTTACAGTCAACGCCGGTGACAGCGTGTTCGTCGCGCAGGGCGCACCGTGCGCCTGGAAAAGCACAGGGTATGTGCGCAAGGTGTATGCAGTTAAATAGACACCAATGGTCAAAAAATGCCGGGATGGAAGATTCGTTGATGAAACAACGATCGAATTCGTGCTCTCGGTGGTCGATGACCTGATTGCTGAGATCAATATTTTGATCTCAGTAAACGCCAGGAAAAATCCATCGTAACGACGGCGGTCAAGGCATCTCCACCCAGTTTGCGTTGATTATTGATACCGATGCCGAATAGAACACAGAGCCAGTCTTGGGGTGGGGGTAAAAACACTTACTAATAAAAAAGGGGTCGCGAGATAAAATCTCGCGACCCCTTTTGAATTATATGGTCGGGACGGAGTGATTCGAACACTCGACCCCTAGCACCCCATGCTAGTGCGCTACCGGACTGCGCTACGCCCCGACTAGGCGTGTAACTTGTCCTTCATCTCGAAGAACGCTCAAGAATATATCGCAAGCGTTTGAAAACTGGAAGTATTCAAACGCAGGAAATTATTTCTTGAGTACAACCAGCACATCTTCCAGTTCAGCAATCATCTGCCGAATCATTTGCTTGTACTGGGTGGTGTCGTCTTTGGCTTCATCGCCGGACAGACGCAAGCGAGCACCGCCGATGGTGAAACCTTGATCGTATAGGAGCGCGCGGATCTGCCGGATCATCAGCACGTCTTGTCGCTGATAATACCGGCGGTTTCCGCGGCGTTTGACGGGGTTGAGTTGAGGAAACTCCTGCTCCCAATAGCGCAGCACGTGCGGTTTTACTGCGCACAACTCGCTGACTTCACCAATGGTGAAGTAGCGTTTGCCTGGGATGACGGGAAGTTCGTCGTT
>Ga0157371_10004190_pt1 | contig 12706 bp, 11 predicted proteins | sample C45metaG_FD_113462 | JGI IMG/M metagenome (GOLD analysis project Ga0157371, IMG submission 113462) | Corn rhizosphere microbial communities from Kellogg Biological Station, Michigan, USA - C4-5 metaG | ecosystem: Host-associated > Plants > Roots > Rhizosphere > Soil | place: USA: Michigan... | reverse complement strand
GGCACGGATCGGCGAGCTGCTCGAGCTGGTCGGGCTGCAGGGGCGCGAGAAGGAGCGGGTCGAGGGCAACTCGCGCGGCATGCGCCAGCGACTCCACATCGCTCGCGGCCTCCTGCACGACCCGCCCGTGATCTTCCTCGACGAGCCGACGATCGGCGTCGACCCCGTCGGCGCCCGCGAGCTGCGCAAGACGATCTTCGGGCTCAAGGAGGCGGGCAAGACCGTCCTTCTGACGACGCACTACATGTTCGAGGCGGACGCGCTCTGCGACCGCATCGCGGTCGTCACCCGCGGGAGGATCGTGGCGGAGGGCACGCCGCGCGACCTCAAGGACCAGGTCTCCGACGGTGTCGTCGTCGAGATCGAGGTGTACGGGATCGAGAACGGCAAGGTCGAGTCGCTGCGCGGCATCGACGGCGTGACGTCCGTCGCCGTCGAGGACCGCGACCAGGCGCAGGTGGTCGTCGTTCAGGCCGAGGTGGGTCGCGAGCCGACGCACGACGTGCTTGCGCGCCTCGACGGCGTCTCGCTCGGCCGCGTCACCACGCGCGAGCCGACGCTCGAGGACGCCTACGTCGCGCTCGTCACCGAGGAGCCTGTCGCCGCGGATGGCTGAGGGCGAGCCGGCGGCGGAACGCACCCGCTCGTCGCGTCGCGTCGCGCGCGTCCTCGGCCGCGGGTTCGCGCTCCACCTGAAGATGATGATGCGCTCGTCCTTCGACGGGCTGCTCGGCGTCCTCTGGCCTCTCTTCTTCGCGACGATCGCGTTCCTCATGTTCCGCGCGGGCGCCGGCGGCGAGTCGCTCGTCTTCGCGTCGTTCGGCGCCGCCGTGATGGGGATCTGGTCGTCGACGAGCACGTCCGCCGGCTCGGCGATGCAGCGCGAGCGCTGGCACGGGACGCTCGAGCTGCTCGTCTCCGCCCCGGTCCACTTCGCGACCGTTCTGCTTCCGGTCACGGTCGCGATGTCGGCGATGGGCCTCTACTCGATGGTCGCGACGCTGCTCATCAGCCGCTTCGCGTTCGGTGTCGACCTGCCCTTCGAGCACCCCGTCGCGTTCGGCTTCGCGGTCGTCGCGACCGTCGTCTCGATCGGTGCGATGGGCTTCCTCCTCGCCGTCTCCTTCGTCCGCTATCGCACCGCGTGGGCGCTCGGGAACCTGCTCGAGTATCCCGTCTGGCTGATCGCGGGCTTCCTCGTCCCGCTCACGCTGCTCCCCGGCTGGGTGCGGCCGATCTCCTGGCTGCTCGCGCCGACCTGGGGCGTCGACGCGATCCGCGACGCGGCGTCCGGCAGCAGCGCGTGGCCCGAGATCGCGCTGGCGCTGGGGCTCGGAGCGGTCTACCTCACGATCGGGATCGCGGTGCTCGAGACGGTGCTCGCGAGCGCCCGGCGCGCGGGAAGCCTCGCGCTCGCATGACGTCGCTGCGGATCTTCTTCGTCGGCGGCCTGATCAGCTTCCGTGCGCTCTTCTCGTTCCTGCGCCCCGAGGTCTACATCCCGTCCATGCTCGTCGCGCCGATCTTCCAGATCCTGCTCTTCGTGTACATCGGACGGTCGGCCGGCCTCGAGTCGGACGAGTTCTTCGTGATCGGGAACGCCGTGCAGTACGCGGCGATCCCGTGCCTCTTCGCGATGACGTTCACGATCGGCGGCGAGCGCTTCCAGCACACCCTCGGGTACATCCTCGTCAGCCCCGCGCCGCGGCTACCGCTCTTTCTCGGCCGCGCGCTGCCGGTTGTGGCCAACGGGTTCTTCGTCGCCGCGTTCTCGCTCGTCGTCGGCGGGCTGATCGTCGGAATCCACGTCCCGGCCTCGTCCTACGCGCCTCTCGCGCTCGCGACGCTGATCTGCGCCTTCTCCTGCACCGGCCTGGGGCTCACGGGCGCCGGCATCGGCCTCCTGATGCGCGAGCAGGCGGTGCTCGCGAACATCATGTTCGGTGTGCTGCTGATCTTCACCGGCGCCAACGTGCCGGTCGACGCGCTGCCCGGCTGGATGCAGTCGGTCTCGAACGTGCTGCCTTTCACGCACGGGATCGAAGCCGCGCGGGAGGTCGCCGACGGCGCGTCGCTCGCGGACGTCTCCGACCTCCTCGCAATCGAGGTCGGGCTCGGCCTCGCGTACGGTGCCTTCGGCTACCTCTTCATCCGAGGCGCCGAGCGGCTCAGCCTGCGGCACGCCACGCTCGACCGCGCCTAGGGCGCCTTACACAGCGCTTACGTTCGTCCACTCCTTCGCTAACGCCGTCCTGTGACCATCCCCGTGTGAAGGCAGCCCTCGTGCTCGCAGCCGTCTGCGCGTCGCTCGTCGCCGCAGCGCCGTCCCCGGCCGCCGGCCGTGTCGTCGAGCGCGGCATCGTGCAGTCGGTGGGTCCTGCCACGGTCGTGCTGCGGGCACTCGACGGCTCTGAGGTGACGGTGGCCGTCGGGCCGGCGACGCGTGTCCGGCTGAACGGTCGCGCGGCCACGCTGGCCATGGTCAGGCGCGGGTTCGTGGCCGAGGCGGCGACGACCGCCAACGGGCCGGCGGTCGTGATCCGGGCCTTCGGCCGCGCCGCAGAGGAGGCTGTCGTCGGCGAGCTCGTCCGGATCCGGCCAGAGGTGATCGTCGTCCGCAGCGGCACGGGCGAGCGGCTGCGCATCCCGGTCACGCGGGCGACGCGGGCCTGGCGCGGCACCGCGACGATGGCGCTTCGCACGCTCCGCAGCGGGATGCAGGTGCAGATCGTCCGCACGGCGAAGGGCGCCGCGCGCGTCGTGCTCGTGCTCGCGGGGCCCGGTGCCTGACGTGTCCCGCGGCGGGACGATCCTCGTGATCGAGGACGAGGAGGACATCGCGGCGATCGTTCGCGCATACCTCGAGCGCGACGGCTTTCGCGTCGTCTGGGCAGCCCGCGGCACCGAGGGGCTCTCCGAGCTCGAGCGGCACGACGTGCGGCTCGCGATTCTCGATCTGCAGCTGCCCGACGCCGACGGCCTCGACGTGTGCCGGGCGATCCGCTCCTGCTCGCGGCTGCCCGTCGTGATGCTCACCGCGCGCGACGAGGAGGTCGACCGCGTCACGGGCCTCGAGTTGGGCGCGGACGACTACGTGACGAAGCCGTTCTCACCGCGCGAGCTCGTCGCGCGCGTCCATGCCGTGCTACGCCGCACGGATCCCGGGACCGAGGACGACGTCCTCGACGCAGGGGACGTGGTGCTCGACCGTCGCTCGAGGACAGCCATGGTCGACGGCTCCGCCGTCGAGCTCACGGCCCGCGAGTTCGACCTGATCTGGCACCTCGCCGAGCGGCCTGGCATCGTCGTCCGGCGCGAGCGCATCCTCGAGCGGGTGTGGGGGCTCGCGTTCCCCGGCGGCACGCGCACGGTCGATGTGCACGTCGGCCAGGTCCGCCGCAAGCTCGACCGCCCCGAGCTCATCCGCACCGTGCGCGGCGCGGGGTACAAGCTCGTTCCGTGAGTCTTCGCTCCCGCCTGTTCGCGGGGATCTCCGCGACGGTGCTCGTGTCGCTCGTCGTCACCGTGGTCGCGGGGGCACTCCTCACGCGGCGCTCGCTCGAGCACGCCAGCATCAAGGCCCTCGAGCGCCAGGTCGAGCTCGTCCTCGCGCAGCGCCAGGCGAATCCGGGCCGTGGCACGGAGCAGGATCTTGGCCAGTTCCTGGCCACCGACGAGCAGCGGCTCGCGATCGTCACCCCTGCGCAGGCAGAGCTCCTGCTGCCCGAGGACGGCGCCACCCGGCTCCGCACGTCCGGGGAGGCGAGCGGCAGCGTCGACGTGCGCGGGAAGCGCTTCCTCTACGCGGCCAAGCAGAACGCCGACGAGGCAATCGTCCTCCTCCGTCCCGCATCGCGTGCCGCGGCCGACTGGACCCCGTTCGCCGTCGGCCTCGGGGTGGCGGGTCTCGTCGGAGCTGCGCTCGCGGCGATCGTCGCGCTGCTCCTCTCGCGCGCGGTCGCGAGACCGATCGCGCGCGTCTCCGACGCGAGCCGCGCCCTGGCGGCCGGCGAGCAGCCCGAGCCGCTCCGCCCGTCCGGGCCCCGCGAGGTCGCGGCGCTCGCCACGTCGTTCGACGACCTCTCGGCCGAGCTCGCGCGGACGCAGCAAGCCGAGCAGGCGTTTCTCCTCTCCGTCAGCCACGAGCTGAAGACCCCGCTGACGGCGATCCGCGGTCACGCCGAGGCGCTCCAGGACGGCGTGCTGGAGCCGGCCGGGGCGGGCACGGTGATCGAGCGCGAGGCGCGGCGGCTCGAGCGGCTCGTTGGCGACCTGCTCGACCTGGCTCGCCTGCGTCGCCGCTCGTTCTCGATCCGGTCCGAGCAGGTCGATCTCGGCGAGGTGGCGGTCTCCGCGTTCGAGCGGCACGAGACTGTCGCCCGCTCGTTCGGGGTCGGCCTGCACGCCATGGTCGAGCCCGACGCTCTCGCGACAGCCGATCCGGATCGCGTGCTCCAGGCCCTCTCGAACCTCGTCGAGAACGCGCTCCGCTCGACGCCGGTGGGAGGCGCGGTGCGGATCATCGCCGCACCCGGACGTCTCGAGGTCGTGGACGACGGCCCGGGGATCGCCGAAGACGACCTGCCTCGCGCCTTCGACCGCTTCTACCTCTACGACAAGCTCCGGGCCGAGCGTCGCGTCGGCACCGGCCTCGGGCTCGCGATCGTCCGCGAGCTCGTGGAGGCGATGGGCGGCTCCGTCGCGGCGCAGAGCGAGCCTGCCGTCGGGTCGAGGTTCACGATCGTGCTCCCGCTTCCCGCCGGGATGCCTGTGCCGACGAGCGAGCGCCGGCCCGCCTTCGTCCGCGTCGTCCGTTCCTGACGCTCAGCTGCCCCAGACTCGGATCGCCGACGGCTCGCCGAGCGGCGCGGGCCAGAGCTGCAGGCAGATCCGTTCGGGGGAAAGTTCCTCGCCGGCCAGGTCGTTGTCCGGGTGCGCGTCGGCCGCGGCGAGGCCGGAGAACGAGGCGCGGAGCCGGAGAGGCCCCTCGGGCAGCTCGAACACGAGCTCGGGCTCGGTATCGCCCCAGCTGAGCACCCCGAGGGCGCCGGATCCCGAAAGCGAGACCTCCGTCACGCGGTCCGCGTGCTCATCCGGCGAGGGCTCCTCGTCGTGGAGCTCGAGCGCGACCTCGACGGGATTGCCGTACATCGACGTGCCGACATAGACGAACCCTCCGCTCTCCTCGAGTGCCCGTTCGATGCCGGCACGAGAGAGCTGGTCCGACGCCCACGGCGCGTCGCCCCGCTGGAGATAGAACTGGCGGTACCACGGGTTGGCGACGACCTTCGCAGCAGAGACCTGCATGCCGCGATTCTGACGTCCTTGGCGGAGGGATTGCGGTCGTGCAGCGCGACGGTGAGAGTCTGGTGTCCGACTTACAGTCGGACCAGACGTCCCGGCTCACCCCACCCGGGTTCGGTCTGCCACACCCCGCCACTCGAGCGTCGGGGCTACGTTGACGCCGTGACCGCGCGCCTGTTCTGGATGGGCTGGCTCTTCCACGTGAAGACACTGACGAACTCGTTGTTCTTCGTGCTCGTCTCCGTGCTGCAGCCGATCATCTTCGCCTCGATCGCCTTCTTCATGGTCGAGTCGGGAAACCAGGCGGGCACCCTCCTCTACGTCGCGCTCGGCGCGGGCCTGATGGGCATCTGGTCGGCGACGCTCTTCGGCTCGGGCGGTGCGATCCAGTGGCAACGCTGGCAGGGGACGCTCGAGCTGCTGGTCGGCGCGCCGCCGCCGTTCGTCGCCGTCCTCCTCCCGTTGACGGTCGCAACGTCGACGATCGGCATCTACTCGGTCGTGGCGACGCTGGCCTGGGGGCGTCTCTTCTTCGGCATGCCGCTCGACTTCGCGCATCCGCTCCAGCTCGCCGTGGCGCTCCCGACGACCGTGCTGAGCCTCGGCATGCTCGGGCTGTTGCTCGCGTCGACGTTCGTGCTCTATCGGAACGCGAACGCCTTCTCGAACCTGCTCGAGTACCCGGTCTGGCTGGCGACGGGGCTGCTCGTGCCGCTGACGCTCCTTCCCGGGTGGGTCGCGCCGATCGGCTGGGTCCTTTCGCCGACCTGGGGGATGCGCGCGATCCGGCAGGCGGCTTTCGGCGGGAATGCCTGGCCCGAGATCGCGCTCTGCGTCGGCCTCGGCATTGCCTACGTCGCGCTCGGCGCGCTCGCCCTGCGGAACTTCGAGCGGCTTGCCCGCAGCCGCGCGACTCTCTCGCTGACATGAGCACGAGCATGCGCGTCTTCTTCGTGGGTGGCGGGATCTCGTACCGCGCCCTCTTCAACTGGATCCAGCCCGGGATGTACGTGGCGACGATGCTCGGTAGCCCGCTCTTCCAGATCCTGTTCTTCACCTACCTGGGGCGCTACGCCGGGTCGCAGGACGACGCCTTCTACATCGTCGGCAACGCCATGCAGGTCGCGGCGATGGCCGGTATCTACGGGATGACGATGGGGATCGCGAACGAGCGTCAGTACGGGACGCTCCAGCCGCTGCTCGCGACGCCTGCCAACCGGCTCGCGATCTTCTCGGGCCGCGCGCTGCCGTTCATCGCGAACGGCATCGCCGTCTCGGTGTTCGGCTTCGCCGTGTCGTGGCTCCTGCTCGACTTCCGGCCCGCCGAGGGAAGCGTCCCGGCCCTCGCCGTCGCGATCGTCATCACGACCAGCTCCTGCGTGGCGCTCGGGATGCTGATCGGCTCGATCGGGCTCCGGGCGCGCGACGTGTTCTTCGGGGCGAACCTCGTCTACTTCCTCATGCTGCTCGTCTGCGGCGTCAACGTTGCCCTCGACGACCTGCCTGGCTGGCTCGCGGCGATCGGACGCTGCCTGCCGCTCACGCACGGGATCGAGGCTGCGCGCGAGATCGCCTCCGGGGCGGCGCTCGGCGACGTCGCCGGCCTTCTCGGGACGGAGGCGTTGATCGGCCTCGCCTACGCGACGGCCGCCTACGTGCTCTTCCGCGTCTTCGAGGCGGAGGGCCGCCGCCGCGCCTCGCTCGAGACGTACTGAGCTCACCGGAATAGGCTGGCGCCGTGGAGACGGGCCTCGCAGGGCAGGGCGTCCTGGTCACGGGCGCCTCGGGCGGGATCGGCGCGGCGTGCGCGCGGGCGTTCGCCGCCGAGGGCGCGCGCGTCCTCGTCCACTACCACCGCGGCAAGGAGCGCGCGCGGGCGCTCGCCGAGGAGCTGGGCGGCGCGCCGGTCGCACAGGCCGACCTGACCGTCGAGGCCGACGTCGAGCGCCTCTTCGCCGAGGCACGGGACGCGCTCGGGACGGTCGACGTCTGCGCGGCTGTGGCCGGCGTCTATCCCTCGCAGGACATGCCGGTCTGGGAGCTCGACCTCCCGCGCTTCGAGCAGACGATCGCCGCCAACCTGACCGCGACGTTCCTCACCGCGCGCGCTTTCCTCCGCGGGCTCGCAGGGAGCGGCCACGGCGCGCTCGTCCTCGTCGGCTCCACCGCGGGCCGCTTCGGCGAGGCGGGGCACGCGGACTACGCCGCCGCGAAGGCGGCGGTCCAGGGCGGCTTGCTCCTCTCGCTGAAGAACGAGGCCGCAAGGCTCGGCCCGCGCGTCCGGGTGAACGCCGTTGCGCCCGGCTGGACGGCGTCGCCGATGACGCGCGGACTGCTCGAGGAGGACGACGTGCGCCGGATCACGCGCACGATGCCGTTGCGCAAGGTCGCCGTGCCCGAGGACGTCGCCACGCAGGTCGTCGTGCTCGCGTCGGAGCGCCTGTCCGGCCACGTCACGGGCGAGCTCGTCACGGTCGCCGGGGGGATGGAGGGCCGCGTCCTGCATCCCGACGCGTAGCGCGTCACGCTTCAGGCCGGCCGGGTTCCTGCCGATGGACGTAGCAGCTCCTGGGTCGGGAACTGACGGCAATCACTTCCACGGCCGACGGAGTGGAGACCGGGGCGGCGAAGGCCGCCCCCTCTCCGTCTTCAGGGCCAACCCGTGTCCGACTTCAGTCGGAGCCGCGCGATCCGGCGCGCGCTGGACGGTTGGGTGTCCGACGACACCGGTGAGCTTCGAATGCCCCGGAAAGGTGATGCGCGAGGGTTGGGCCGCCGCCGATGACCGCTTCGCTCACCGGACGCTGCTCGGGCGCGAGGGGGGACGGCTCCGGCGTCGGAGACCGGTCGTGTCGGAGCGGGGCCCGGCGGCAGCCCCGCTTCGCCCGATCCCCGCGGCGAGCCGGGACTACAGTCGAAAGCGTGAGTCGATTCCTCGAACGTCTCGGCAACGGCCCGCCCATCGTGGCCGACGGCGGCACCGGAGCGCTGATCTCGCAGGCCGTGCCCGGCCTCCGCTGCCCGGAGGAGGCGAACCTTCGCGCGCCCGAGAGCGTCGTCGCCGTCCATGCGAGCTACATCGCAGCCGGGGCAGAGATGATCGAGACGAACACGTTCGGCGCGAACCGCCGCAAGCTCGCGCGTTTCGTCCTCGACGGGTCCTTCGAGCAGATCAACTCCGCGGCCGTTCGGCTCGCGCGGGAGGCGCGCGAGGTCGCCGGGCGCGATGTCTTCGTGGCCGGATCGATCGGCCCGCTCGGCGAGCTCGAGGTGTTCGACGCCGCGGAGCACGGGCCGCAGTACGCGGCGCAGGCGCAGGTGCTCGAGGGACGTGGTGTCGACCTGTTCATGGTCGAGACGTTCTTCGACCTCGAGGAGCTCGTCGTCGCGGTCGAGGCGGTGCGCGGGGTCTCGTCGCTTCCGATCGTCGCGTTGCTGACGTTCGACGACGAGGCCGAGGTGACCGGCGGCGTCGGCGCGGCGGCCGTCGCGAACCGGCTCGCCGCGCTCGACGTCGCGGCGATCGGGACGAACCACGGCGCAGGGCCGACGGTGGCGCTGAAGGCCCTCCGCGGGATGCGCGACGCGGGCCTCCCGCTCGCGGCGCTTCCCAACATCGGCCTCGCGAGCCTCGCCGGCGGGCGGGTCGTCTACCCCCACTCGACACCCGACTACTTCGCCGAGTTCGCGGTGCAGGCGGTCGGTCTCGGCGCACGGATCGTGGGCGGCTGCTGCGGGACGACGCCCGCCCAGATCGAGGCCGTCCGCGAGGCGTTCGACGCGGGCCGCGTCGCCCGAACGACGATCGAGGTCGACGAGCCGGAGCTCGCTCTGGCGCCCCCCACGACAGAGCAGGCCACCGGGCTCGAGCGCGCACTCCGCGACGGCGAGTGGGTCGTCTCGATCGAGCTCGATCCACCGAAGGGAGGCTCGCTCGACGGCCTCGTGGGGGTCGCGCGCGCGATCCGGGCGTCGGGACACGCCGGCTACGTCGACGTCAACGACAACCCGATGGCGCGAGCGCGAATGAACGCGCTGATGACCTCGGCAACGCTCCAGCGCGAGACCGGGATCGAGACGATTCCCCACGTCACCCCGCGCGACACCACGGTGATGGGGCTCGAAGGCGTGCTGCTCGGCGCCCACGCCGAAGGCGTGCGCAACATCCTCGCGGTGACAGGCGACCCGCCGCACGTCGGTGACTACCCGGGGTCGCGCGGCGTCTACGAGGTCGACTCGATCGGGCTCGTGCAACTCCTCTCCGCGCTCAACCGCGGCGAGGACTACGTGGGCAAGGGGATCGACGCGCCGACGTCGTTCTTCGTCGGAGTCGCCGTCAACCCGTCGGCGGACGATCTCGAGCTCGAGCTCGAGCGCTTCCGGCAGAAGATCGACGCCGGTGCGCACTTCGCGATGACGCAGGCACTCTTCGGCGTCGAGGTGCTCGACCGGTTCGTGGAGTGCCTGGGAGGAGCATGGCCGATCCCTGTCCTGGTGGGTGTCTGGCCGCTCCGCAGCCACGCAATGGCGCTCCGCCTGCACAACGAGGTGCCGGGGATCAGCGTCCCGGAGTCGGTGCTCTCCGCATTGCACGACGCCGGCCCGGACGCGCCCGCGGTCGGCCTCGAGCTCGCGCGGCGGCTCGTGGACGAGACGCGCGAGCGCGCCGCAGGAATCTACGTGATCCCGCCGTTCAAGCAGCCGCTCGCGGCTCTCGACCTCTTCGCCTGACGTCCGCTCACTGGTAAGCGCGCGTTCGGTGCTCTACCCTCCTGGGCCAGGCGCTCGGAGGTGGACCAGATGAGCGACGACCCGCGTACGTACGACTACTTGCATCCCACGCGGTCGTGCGACGTCGTGCTGAAGGGCGGTATCACGAGCGGGGTCGTCTATCCGCACGGATTGTGCGAGCTCGCGCGCACCTACAGGTTCTCCAACGTCGGCGGGACGTCCGCCGGCGCGATCGCCGCCGCGGGGGCGGCCGCCGCCGAGCACGGCCGCGAGCACGGCGGGTTCGAGAAGCTCGCAGAGCTCCCGGAGTGGATCGGCGGCGACGACAACCTGTTCCGCCTCTTCCAGCCGCAGCCGCGCACCCGACCGTACTTCCGTCTCCTCGTTGCGTCGCTCGGCCGGAAGGGCGCCGGCAAGTGGCTGCGCGTCGCAGCCGCCGCCCTTCGAAGCTTTCCTTTGATAGCGCTGGGCGGCCTGGCGCCCGGAGCAGCGCTCACGGTGCTGGCGCTCTGGAGGGGATCCGGCGCGCTCGCTGTCTGCGCCGTGATCGCGGGAATCGTCCTCGCGGCTCTCGGCCTGGCGGTGGCGCTCGGCCTGCGCATCGGCCTCGGGCTGCCGAAGGCGCTCGGCGAGAACGGCTTCGGCCTCTGCTCGGGCCTTTCGCCCGAGGGGAGCGTGCCCCCCGCCCTGACGCCGTGGCTCGCCGACCTCGTCGACGATCTCGCCGGCAAGGACGACGGCGCCCCTCTCACCTTCGGCGACCTCCGCGCCAGGGAGATCGAGCTCCGGATGATGACGACGAACGTCACGCACCGGCGCCCGCACCGGATGCCGTGGTCGAGTCGCGAGCTCCTTTTCGATCCGGCGGAGCTGCGCCGGCTCTTCCCCGAGCGGATCGTCGCCTGGATGGAGGCCCATCCTCCGCCAACCGGCACCGGTCGCGAGGCGGAGCGGGCACGAAGACGGCTCGAGGCGCTCGCCCCACTCCGCCCCTTCCCCGCGCCTGACGATCTGCCGGTCGTCGTCGCGGCCCGCATGAGCCTGAGCTTTCCGCTCCTCCTCAGCGCCGTGCCGCTTCGCGCGCTCGACATGACGAGGAAGGGCACGCGTGAGGCTCTCGACGCGGTCGAGAAAGGCCGCCCCGCCGCGCGTCCGCTGGTCGCCGACGTCTGCTGGTTCTCGGACGGCGGCATCGCCAGCAACTTCCCCGTCCACTTCTTCGACACGCCGCTGCCTACGAGGCCGACCTTCGCGATCGACCTCGACGGCTTCCATCCCGATCACCCGCGCAGCCCGAACGAGGCCGACAACGTCTACCTGCCCTCGTCGAACGTCGGCGGGCTGCTCGACACGTGGCACCGGATCGACCCGAAGCCGGGCCTCGCCGGCCTCGCGGGGTTCGTCTCCGGGATCGTCCGCACGATGCAGAACCACGTCGACGCGACGCTCACGCACCAGCCCGGCTACCGCGACCGGATCGTCCACGTCCACACCGCGCCGGACGAGGGAGGGATGAACCTTGCGATGCCGGAGCACGTGATCGACGCGCTGACCCTCCGCGGCCAGGCCGCCGGGCGCGCCCTCGTCGAGCGCTTCGCCGAGACGCCCGGCACCGACCCGGGCCTCTCGTGGGACAACCACCGCTGGGTGCGCTACCGGAGCGCACTCACCGCGCTCGCCGAGCAGCTCGAGCGGTTCGGAAGCGCCTGGCGCGCGAGGCCGGAGGGGGAGCGGTCGTACCCGGAGCTCGTCGATCGCGCCGACGACGTCGGCCCGGACGGCTACCGGCTCGTCTCCGACGGTCAGCGGGCGCTGGCGCTGAGCCTGGCGGAGCTGCTCGCCGAGGCCGGCGACCGGTCGGAGACCTCGGACACGCCGGTCGACCGGGGCTCGCCGCGGCCGGAGCCCGTGGCCCGCATCGTCCCGGGCGAGTAGAACGACGCGCTCAGCGCGCGACGCAGGCCGTCTCGAGCGGCGGCCCGACGTTCGCGAGGGCGTTCGAAACCTGCCCGTTCGGCACCGCATAGCCATCGTCCGATCCCTCTCGGGCCCCGAAGATCGTCGCGATGACCCTGCCGTCACCGTTCACCACCGGGCCGCCCGAGTTTCCGGGCTCGACGTTCCCTCGGAGCGCGATGACCGTCCGGCCGAGCTCGAACCGGCCGTAGGCGTCGTGCATTCCGAGCTTGGCGGCACGGCCCATCCGCACGGGCGTCGCCCGAAACGGCCCGTTCCCCGGGAACCCGAGCAGCGCGGCCGGCTCGCCACGCTCTGGATCGCCCATGCCGAGCGGCGTCCCCCGGAGACCCGGAACGCGAAGGATCGCGACGTCGTTCTCCGCGTCGAAGGAAACCACCTTGGCCTCGAGGCCGTGGTTGTCCCGTCGGTCGACCTCCGGCTGGTCGACGCCGGCGACGACGTGCGCGTTCGTGGCGACCAGCTCCTTCCCCACGATCCATCCCGATCCTTCGACGCCGAGCCCGCAGGCGAAGCCGGTGATGCGGACGACCGACGGACGCGCCGCGCGGACGGCGGCGACCTGCAGGATCGCGGGATCGGGAGGATCGACCCCGGCGGCCGGGCCGACGATCGCGGCGAACGGGTCGATGCGCACGACCGCGTCCATGACCGTCGCAGGCGGCAGCGCCTGCGTGAGCGCAGAGACCACGCG
>Ga0157371_10004187_pt1 | contig 12712 bp, 10 predicted proteins | sample C45metaG_FD_113462 | JGI IMG/M metagenome (GOLD analysis project Ga0157371, IMG submission 113462) | Corn rhizosphere microbial communities from Kellogg Biological Station, Michigan, USA - C4-5 metaG | ecosystem: Host-associated > Plants > Roots > Rhizosphere > Soil | place: USA: Michigan... | reverse complement strand
CCCATTTGGTGGCGGAGACGTAGCCATACAGGCCGGGGACGACCATCCGCACCGGGTAGCCGTGCTCGAAGGGGAGCGGCTCGCCGTTCATGCCGATCGCGAGGATCGCATTGCGGTCGTCGGTGAGGACGGACAGGGGAGTGCTCGCGGTGAATCCGTCGGCGCTCGTGGACAGCACCATGTCCGCCCCCTGCCGGGGCCCGGCCCGTTTCAGCAGTTCGCGGATCGGGTAACCCAACCATTTCGCGTTGCCGATCAACCCGCCCCCGACATAGTTCGAGACGCAGGCGAGCGTCGTGTAGCTCTCCTCCAGAGGCAGCGCCACGAGCTCGTCGAAGCCGATGGTCACGTCCCGGTCCACCATTCCGGAGATCTTCAGGCTCCAACTCTTCGGATCGATGACGGGAACCTGCAGGGCGGTGTCGATGCGGTAGAAGTCCGCGGCGGGCGTGATCAGCGGGGTCAGTCCGGGAACGTCGAACGCGGTTCCCGCGACGGGGGCGGGTGCCGGGCTCGCCGCCTTCGGGAGCGTGAAGGAGGACCGCACGGCCTGGGTCGCCTGCCTGCCTGCGGTCAGCATCCGCCCGCCCAGCACCGCGAGCAGGCCGATCGCCGCCGTGCTGCCCGCGGCGATCAGGAATCGGCGTCGTTCTGGTTCGGCCCCTTCGTCGCCGAAGAAGGCGAGTCGCTTGCCGAGCCAGCCCAAGACGATCACCGCGACCGCGATGGCGACGATGGACGGAGCCGCGTCGAGCTGCCCCGCGGCGGACCGGGTGACGGCCGCGATCACGCCGACCACCCCGATCAGGGCGATCAGCACGCGCCCGAGCGGCGGCCGTGCGCGCTCGAGAAGGCCGGCGATCCCCGCGAGGACGGCGACCAGAAGGGTCAGGGTGATCAACAGCACGGCCTTGTCCGCCGTGCCGAACAGGGCGATCACGACATCCTTCACCCAGCCCGGGACGATGTCGATGACGAGAGAGCCGACCACGAGCAGCGGGCTGCCGGACGGCGCCAGAAGCGCGGCGGTCAGCTCCGCGGCGCCGAGTCCGGCCGCGGCGGATGCGACTCCCGCGGCACTCCACCACCAGCGGGGGCGGGATGGCCGGTCGGGATCGAGGGGCGCGCTGGAGCCGAGGCCATCCGGCCGGCCGGGTGGCCCCGGCGGCGGTTCGGTGCTCGGACCAGAGGACATGGTCTGTCCAGCCTAGATTCCGCGAGCCTCACCAGGCTGCATTCCTGCCGGGAATCGTGTGCGGTTAGTGTGAAAGGGTGACGGCGGACTACCTCATCGAAGAGACCGGGACCCGACGCGTCGGCAGCAGGGCGACCGGCAGGGTCGAGGTGCGCTCGAGCCGCAACCGGGTCGGCGGCCTCGAGATCGTCGTCACGCGCTTCCCGAGCATGGCGGCAGAGCAGGGCCGCACCTTCGTCCTCGTGCACGGCATCGGGACATCCTCCCGATATTTCCATCCGGTCGCCGCGCAGCTCGCGAAGGCCGGCGCCGTCTTCCTCGTCGATTTGCCGGGGTTCGGGGCATCGCCCAACCCGCGGCGAATGGTGACGATCGAGGAGCACGCGGATGTCCTGGCGGGTTTCCTGAGGCTGGAGAACATCCAGAACCCCGTGGTGATCGGGCACTCGATGGGCACCCAGGTGGTCTCCCGCCTCGTGGTCGACCGACCGGAGCTCACCGATCGGCTCGTGCTGCTCGCCCCCACCACGAACCCGGCCGAGCGGAGGCTCGGAACCCAGGCCCGCCGCCTCCTCGCAGATCTGTTCATCGAGAGGCCGAGCGCGAATGCGATCGTGGCCGTCGACTACCTGTTCCGCTGCGGCGTGCCGTACTTCCTCTCGCAGGTGCCGAACCTCTTGGAGGACCACATCGAAGACAGGCTGCCGCTGGTGCAGGCGAAGACTCTCGTGGTGCGCGGGGACCACGACCCGATCGTGCCGCGCGAATGGGCGGAACGGGTTGCCGCCCTCATTCCGAACGCAGTTTCGCGGGAGGTTGCCGGGCCGCATGTGATCATGCACTCCGACCCGATCGGGACGGCCGAGCTCATCGTGGAGCACGCGCAGCCGTGAATGCGGCGCGATGGGCGCTGGTGTGGGGGCTGGATCATGTCGTCGCCGCCCGCTGGCACCTCCGCACCCTCGTGGACAACGCCGTGCCCGCACACTATTCCGCGGGCGACCGGCAGCCCGTCCTGCTGCTGCAGGGGCTGTACGAAACGTGGCAATTCCTGCGGCCGATCGGCGACCGGCTCAACGCGCTCGGGCATCCCGTGCACCCGGTGCCGGAGCTCGGGCACAACCGGCGGCCGATCGTGCCCACCGCGGAGCTGGTCGCGCGCATCCTGGTCGCGCGCGACCTGCGGCGGGTGATCATCGTCGGACACAGCAAGGGGGGCCTCGTCGGCAAACAACTGATGCTGATGGATGCCGTGGCCGATCGCATAGACCGGATGGTCGCCATCAACTCGCCGTTCTCCGGTTCCGGCCTCGCCCGCTTCGCCCCCTTCTCGCCCCTGCGCGCATTCGCGCCGACGGACCCGGTGCTCGGCGGGCTCGCACGCAATCTCGAGGCGAACTCCCGCATCGTCTCGATCTTCAGCCGCTTCGACCCGGACATCCCCGAGGGCAGCAGGCTCGACGGCGCCGTCAACATCGAGCTGCCCATCGCCGGGCATTTCCGTCCGCTCGACCGGGCGGTGCTGTTGGCCGCCGTAGAGCGAGCGGTCGAGGGCGCCCAAGGGACAGAATGACATCATGACGAAACAGCAGAGGCTCGTCCTCGCGATCGCGGTACTGGCATCCTTCGTGGCGTTCCTGGACGGCTCGGTGATCAATGTGGCGCTGCCGGCGATCAGCAGGGACCTCGGGGGAGGGCTCAGCATCCAGCAATGGGTGGTCGACGCGTACCTCATCACGCTCGGCGCGCTCATCCTGGTGGCCGGGTCCCTCTCGGATGTCTTCGGCCGCATCGTCGTGCTGCGCTGGGGTCTGATCGGCTTCGCCGCGACCTCGCTGCTCTGCGCCGTCGCGCCGTTCGGCGAGTTCCTGGTCGTGTCGCGCGGTCTGCAGGGAATCGCGGGGGCGCTGCTCGTCCCGAGCTCGCTCGCCATCATCCTGTCGTCGTTCCGCGGGGCGGCGCAGGCGAAGGCGATCGGTTTGTGGACCGCGTGGACCAGCGCCGCGTTCCTGGCCGGCCCGTTGCTCGGAGGCTTGTTCGTCGACCTGCTCTCCTGGCGGCTGGTGTTCGCCATCAACCTCCTGCCGATCGCCGTCACCCTGTGGCTGATGGCCGTGCTGAAACAGCGCGACGTGCGCAAGGAGGGCGTCGCCATCGACTATCTCGGTGCAGGACTGGGGATCGTGGGACTCGGCGCACCCGTCTTCGCCCTCATCGAGCAGGGCAACTACGGCTGGGGGAGCCCCGCCATCTACCTGCCCATGGCGATCGGCGTGCTGGCGCTCGCGGCGTTCCTCTGGCGGGAGCACGTCGCGAAGCAGCCGATGATGCCGCTCGGACTGTTCCGGGTGCGCAACTTCGGGATGGGCAACATCGCCACGGTCGCCATCTACGGTGCGCTGTCGATCGGCGGACTGCTCGTGGTGGTCTTCCTGCAGCAGGTCGCGAAGTACCCGGCGACGCTCGCCGGCCTCGCGCTGCTCCCGGTGAGCATCATCAACATCGCCCTGTCACCGCTGTTCGGCTCGCTCGCCGGCAAGTATGGGCCGCGGCTGTTCATGGCGGCCGGCCCGATCATCGGCGGTATCGGCTACCTCATGCTCACCTGGATCGACGAGACCGGGAACTACTGGACGCAGGTGCTCCCCGGCACCCTGGTGTTCGGCCTCGGCCTCACCATCACGGTCGCACCGCTCACCGCGGCGATCCTCGGCTCGATCGACGCGAGCCAGGCGGGCATCGGCTCGGCGATCAACAACGCCGTCGCCCGGGTCGCCGGCCTCATCGCGGTGGCCATGCTCGGCATCATCGTCGGGGGGACACTCGACGTGCCGAGCTTCCACCGCGGACTCGTGGTCACGGCTCTGCTCCTGATCGCGGGTGGCGTGATCTCGGCCTTCGGCATCCAGAACCTGCAGGTCAAGAAGGCGGCGGAGCCGGTGGACGCCGCAGGCCAGACCGGGGCGGCTCCGGCAGAGGCCGTCTAGGGCCGACTCGGACGCGGTCCGGCGCGGCGGCGGGTTCCCGGGGCGCGACTACGCGAGCAGTCTCTGGCCCGCGAACACCAGCAGCGCGACGTCCACCAGGGCCGCGGCGATGATCAGCCGGAACAGCAGCCGACTCGGCGGGCGGCTGAGCACGAGCAGGATCCCGGCGGTTGCGATGCCGAGGCCGAGGGCGAGCCCGGCCCACTGGAACCAGCCGATCGGCCCGGCGGGCCCCAGCAGGGCGACCACGGATGCCGCGGCCAGCACCAGGTACGTCACGATTCCGCTGGCCCGCCTTCCCAACCGGTGCGGCAGCCCGCGCACCCCGGTGGCACGGTCGTCGTCGAGATCCGGCAGCACATTGGCGAAGTGGGCGGCGGCGCCGAGCAGCGCGCCGAGCGCGATGGCCCAGGGCGCGGCGGCGGCGGGTGTGGGCAGGGCGAGGGCGACGATGGCCGGAAGCAGGCCGAAGCTGACGAGGTAGGGCAGCACGGAGAGGAGCGTCCGCTTCAACCCGACGTTGTAGCTCCAGGCAGACAGGATGAAGACCGTGTGCGCGAGCGTGGCGGGCAGGCCGAGGGGAAGGGTGAGCAGGATGGCGGCCGCGCCGGTCGCGAAGGCCGCGTTCCGCACCGTGGACCGGGCGATCCACCCCCGGGCGACGGGCTTGTCCCGCCTGCCGACCGCCGCATCCCGGTCGGCGTCGATCCAGTCGTTGGAGAGTCCGACCGACCACTGGTTGCACAGGACGGCGAGACCGAGGACGGCCACCCGCCAGGGTTCGAGGCCGACGCCGATGCCGAGGACGACCGCGACGAGGGTGACCGCCGCTCCCGGTCCGGGGTGGCTGGAGAACAGGAGCGAGGCGATAGCGCCGGGAACCGCCCGCCGCCCGCGGCCGGAGCCGTTCACGGGATGAGCAGCAGCTTGCCGATGTGGGCGGATGACTCCATCCGCTCGTGCGCGCGGGCCGCGTCGGCCAGCGGCATCCGCCGGTCGACCACCGGGACCACCTGCCCCGCCTCGACGAGCGGCCAGGCGTTCGCGAGGACGCTGGCCACGATGGCGGCCTTCTCCGCGGCGGGCCGCGCGCGCAGCGTCGTGCCGCGGATGCTCGCCCACTTGCCCATGAGAGCGCGCACGTCGATCGTGCTCTTCGCCTCGCTCTGGTTTCCGATGACGGCGATGCGGCCGTGCGGGGCGAGCGCGCGCAGGTCGCGCTCCAGGTAGTCGCCGCCGATCGGATCGAGGATGACGTCGGCTCCGCGGCCGTCGCTCGCCTCCAGCATCCGCTCGACGAAGTCGTCGCTACGGTAGTCGATCAGGATGTCCGCACCCAGCCTGGCGCACGCCGCCAGCTTCTCCGCGCTGCCCGCGGTCACCGCCACGAGGCAGCCGAAGGCGCGGGCCAGCTGTATGGCGACGGTTCCAATCCCTCCGGAGCCGCCGTGCACGAGCAGGGTCTCGCCCGCCCGCAGCTCCGCGTCGAGGAAGACGTTCGACCACACGGTTGCCATCGCCTCGGGGAGCGCCGCGGCATCCACGAGGTCGAGGCCGGCGGGGATCGGCAGCAACTGCGAGGCGGGCGCTATGGCGAGAGACGCATAGCCGCCACCGCCGAGGAGCGCGCAGACCGGCTGGCCGACGGACCATCCGCTGACGTCGCCCGCCGTCTCGACGATCGTGCCGGAGACCTCGAGGCCCGGCCAGTCGGGCGATCCCGGAGGCGACGGGTAGTGGCCGAGGCGTTGGCTGACGTCCGCGCGATTGACTCCGGCCGCGGCGACAGCGATGAGCACCTCGCCCGCCCCGGGCCGGGGATCGGGCAGCTCGGTCATCCTGAAATTGTCCGGGCCGCCGGGCACCGGAACCGTCATGGCTTTCACGCCTCAACCGTAACCCGATGGCGTGCCGGCGAGGGGTGTCTTTTACTGCTGTTCTCCGATGATCCCCTCGCGCACACGACGAAGGTCCTCCAGCAGCGATCCGACCAGGATCCAGTTCTGCTGGCTGGGTTTCGCGACGGTCAGCGGGGCGGTCAGGGCGGGAAGCTCCGCGGTGATCGGGGAAGTCTCGGGGTCGGGCGACGCCATCCGGGCGGGGTCGCGGGCGAGGAGGCGGAGGTCGTGGGCGGCGCGCTTCAACTCGATCACGATCGACTTGACGACCGGGTCGACCGCGAGTTCGTCGGCGTAGTGGTCGTGGACGGCCCTCGCCATGCCCAGCACCTGCGTGGCCAGAGAGGTGAGGGAGGCGAGGAAGCGGCGGTCGTGCTCCAGCGCCGTGCGGTGCTTTCCTCCGCGCGGGTTGAACATGAGGCTCTCCTCCGCGCGGGCGATGGTGCTGGTCGCGGCGTCGCGCAGAGGGCGCAGGGCCCGCGCGCCGGCCAGGAGTTCCTCGCGCTGCTGCGGCGTCTGCCGCGAATGAAGGGTGACCGAGAGCGCGTCGAGGGTGTCTGCCACGCCGTGCGCGAGGCGGCTGACGGCGAGGTGTGCGGGGCCGAGCATCACCGGCGGCACGATCACGACGTTGACGAGCAGCGCGACGGCGGCGCCGATCACGGTCTCGATGATGCGATTCACCGCATAGTCGGGAGTCTGCGCCCCGATCGACAGCACGAGCATCGCACTGATCGGGATCTGGTTGGCCGAGCCGGGGGTGAGGCGCAGCACCCAGGCGAGCAGCAGCGACAGGACGATCACGCCGAGCACGATCCAGCTCGCGGTGCCGAAAAGGATCCCGACGCCGAAGGCGAGCAGCACACCGGCCACCACGCCGATGCTGCGTTCGACCCCCTTGGACAGGGACTGGTTGACGCTCGGCTGCACCACCAGCAGGGCCGCTATGGCGGCGAAGATCGGCAGCGGCTGGTGCAGCAGGATGTTGCACAGCAGCCATGCAACGATGGTCGCGACCGAGGTTTTCAGCACCTGTACCAGGGGGCCGCGGGAGGACACCTGAAGCACTGTGGTCAGCCGCATCCACCCAGCGTAGCTTGGCCGTTCGGTCTCCCGGCGGCCGGTTCTCCCGGGAGGGCAGGCTACTTCGTGGGGAGCTGGATTCCGTCGAGGTCGGTCGGAATGGGCAGGACCACGGCGGGAATGTCGCTGGACGGCGCGGAGGGCGCAGGCGTGGCGGATGCGACCGAGGCGTTGCCCAGCGCGATGCTGATGAGCAGGGCGCTGAGCAGTACGCCGGTCGCGGACACCGCGCTCGCGGAGGCGTTGACCCCGTTGAGCTGGCCGGCCAGGCGCTGCCGACGCACGTAGAGTGCGATTCCGGCGAGCACGGCTGTGGCCAGCACAACGGTCACGACAACGGGCAGGACGATCGCGTTGACCGCCGGGGGGAGGGCAGCGGACACGGCATTCGTAGCGAGCACAGCGTGCATGAGCAGGCTGTTCCTTTCGGGTAAGGAACGTTCACGTCGGGTACGCGAACTGTGCGCCTTGTCCGCCTTTAGGGGGACACACAAGAAGCTTCTAGAAAGCTATCAGGCGAGGTTTTCGAGGTCAAGCGCGACGCCGCCCCCTTTTGGGGGAGGCGGCCCGCCGGTTTCGGGGGAGAGGCTCAGCGTCGAGGGGAAGACGCCTCGGCAATGGCGTCGGCCGCACGCACGAGGGCCAGGTGCGACAACGCCTGCGGCGTGTTGCCGACCTGGCGCCGCCCCACGGGGTCGTACTCCTCGCTGAGCAGGCCGAGGTCGTTGCGGAACGAGACGAGCCGATCCATCAGCGTCGTCGCGTCCGCGAGGCGCCCGCTGCGGGCGTACTGCTCCACCAGCCAGAACGAGCAGGCGAGGAACGGATGCTCTCCCGGCGGCAGCCCGTCGACCTCGCTCTCGGTGCGGTAGCGCATGAGCAGCCCATCGTGCAGGAGCTCCTGCTCGATCGCGGCGACGGTGCCGAGCATCCGGGGGTCGTCCGCCCGCAGGTAGCCGATCTGGGAGAGCTGGAGCAGCGAGGCGTCGACGCCCGTGCTGCCGAAGTACTGGGTGTAGCTGTTGCGCGCGCGGTCGAAGCCCTTCTCCTCGATCTCGTCGCGGAGCTGGTCCCGGATCGATTCCCAGCGCTCCACCGGCCCGTCGAGTCCGAAGTCGCGCACGGCCTTGATCGCGCAGTCGAACGCCGCCCAGATCATCGCTCGGGAATGGGTGAAGTGCTGGAGCGGGCCGCGGACCTCCCAGATGCCGTTGTCGGGCCGCTGCCAGTTGTCTTCGATGAAGCTCATCAACGCCCGCTGCAGCGGCCAGGAGTACTCCGTCTCGGCGAGCCCCCTCTCGCGGGCGGCTTGCAGCGCGAGCATGACCTCGCCGAAGATGTCGCCCTGGTACTGGCGGAAGGCGTCGTTTCCGACGCGGACGGGAGCGGAGCCCTCGTAGCCGGGGAAGTTGTCCTGTTCTGCCTCGGTCAGGATGCGCTCGCCGCTCAGTCCGTACATGATCTGCACGTCGGCGGGATCGCCGGCCACCGCCCGCAGCAACCAGCCGCGCCAGGCGGGGGCCTCGCTCCGGAAACCGTGGTCGAGAAGGGTGTGCAGGGTCAGCGACGCGTCGCGCAACCAGACGAAGCGGTAGTCCCAGTTCCGGGGACCGCCGAACTGCTCGGGCAGACTGGTCGTGGCCGCGGCGACGATCCCCCCGGTGTCCTCGTGGGTGAGGGCGCGCAGCACGAGCAGGGAACGGTGCACCTCCTTCTCGTAGACCGGGGACGGGATGCACGCGGCACCCCAATCGCGCCACCACTTCTTGGTCTTGCGGAGCCCCTTGGCCACGTCCGGAGCGGGCGGCGGCTGCCGGTGCGCCGGGTACCAGGTGAGGCTGATGTCGACGGTCTCGCCCTCCGACACGGTGAAGTCCGAGCGGTGGGCGTGGTCCGCGGCGTACAACCGGGGTCCGCGCACGATGATCGCGTCCGGGCCGGCGACGGCGATGATCGCGTTTCCCGAGGCGTCCCGCACCTGCCGCACCCAGGGCATGGCGGTCGCGTAGCCGGGGCGGATCCGCAGGTCCTGCATCATCTCGACGCTGCCGCGGATGCCGCGTACCCGGCGGATCAGGTCCGCCCGCCTGTCCCCGTACGGCATGAGGTCGGTGACTTCGACCTCACCGGTCGGCGTCACCCACCTGGTGACCAGGATGAAGGTGCCGTCCAGATAGCGGCGGCTGGTTTCGAGGGTCTCGCCGCTCGGTGCGAGCAGCCAGCGCCCGTGGTTCTTGTCCCCGAGCAGTGCGCCGAACGCGGAGGCCGAGTCGAAGCGGGGCAGACACAGCCAGTCGATGCTCCCGTCTTTGCCCACCATCGCCGCGGTGTGGCAATCGCCGATCAGTGCGTAATCCTCGATCTTCAAAGCCATTTCCCCAGTCTCACAGCTATTCTGCAACGATGGCTGATCGCATAGGAACTCTCGTTATTTTCGGCGCGGGCGGAGATCTCGCGAAGCGGCTGCTTCTGCCGGGGCTCGGCGGCCTGCTCGCCAGCGGCCGCGGCGGCGAGCTCCGGCTCATCGGGGTCGACCGCGAGCCGATGACGGATGCCGCGTGGCGGAAGCGGGTGGCCTCGTCGTTCGAAGCGGGCAACGCGGGCGGCGCACGGCCTGCGGGCGTCGTCGCGGCATCCCGCTACCTTCAGGCGGACGTGACGGAACCGGATGACCTGAAGCGTGTCCTCGACGCCTGCACCGGCACCCCCGCCCTCTACTTCGCCCTCCCGCCGCGGGTCACCATCGCCGCCTGCGCGGCACTGGAGAAGGTGGATCTTCCCGAGGGCACGGTCTTCGGGCTGGAGAAGCCGTTCGGCACCGACCTGAAGAGCGCGACCGCCCTCAACCGCCAACTGCTCCGGCTGGCCCCGGAGCGGGACATCCACAGGATCGACCACTTCCTCGGCAAGGCAACGGTGTTGAACCTGCTGGGGCTGCGCTTCGCGAACCGCATCTTCGAGGCCGTGTGGAACGCGGACAACGTGGAGAAGGTCGAGCTGGTCTTCGACGAGCAACTCGCCCTCGAGGGCAGGGCCGGGTATTACGACAGGGCCGGCGCTCTCGTCGACATGATCCAGAGCCATCTCCTGCTGGTCATGGCGATCGTGGCGATGGAACCGCCGTCGAGCCTGGACGCGGACGACCTGCGCGGCTCGATCGCCCAAGCGCTGCGGGCGACCGGGGTGTGGGGCGGCGACGCGGTGAAGGCCAGCCGCCGTGCACGGTATGCCGCGGGGAAGGTCGGCGGGAAGGCGATACCTCCCTACGTGAAGGAGGACGGGGTCGATCCGGGCCGATACACGGAAACCCTCGCGGAGGTGACGCTGGCCGTCGACAACTGGCGGTGGGCCGGAGTCCCGTTCGTGCTGCGTTCCGGCAAGGCGCTCGCCGCCAAGCGGCAGGAGATCGTGGTGACCCTCAAGGACGTCCCGCACCTGCCGACCGGACTGAGCGGGCGCCAGGATCCGGCGCAGTTGCGCATCTCGCTGACCCCGGACGGCATCCGGCTCGACCTCAACATCAACGGGGAGGGGAACCCGTTCACGCTCGACCGGGTCACGCTCGGCGCCGACTTCGCCGAGGGGGAGCTGGCGCCCTACGGCGAGGTGCTCGCCGGCATCCTCTCGGCGGACCCGACCCTGTCGGTGCGGGCGGATGCGGTCGAGGAGTGCTGGAGGATCGTCACCCCGATCCTCGCCGCCTGGAAGAAGGGCACCGTTCCCATGCAGGAGTATCGGGCGGGCTCGGACGGGCCCCGCGCCTGGTAGGCACGCCGGGCAGGCGCGGCTGCGGCGCGGTGTGATCCGCTACAGCCGGGGATCCAGGATGCCCGCGTCGGCCAGCTGTTCGGCCAGGCCGGCGCCGTCCGGCGCGTAGATCCAGCGGATGCCGTGCTTCTCGCTGTGCTCCTCATCCCGGCTGCGACCGCCGGCCAGTACCGCCTCGCTGTTGGACAGCTGACGGATCGCCACCGCCTCGATACTGGACGCCCGCTCGCTCGCGAAGGTGTTGTACAGCTCCTCGTCGTGTTGGCCGTCGTCTCCGATGAGAAGCCACTTGATCTGCGGAAACTCGTCCGCAAGCCTGACGAGGCTGCGCTTCTTGTGGTCGCGGCCGCTGCGGAACCACCTGTCGTGGGTGGGTCCCCAATCGGTCAGGAGCAGCGGGCCGGCGGGGAAGAGGTTGCGCGACAGGAAACGGGTGAGAGTCGGTGCGACGTTCCAGGCCCCGGTGGAGAGATAGAGCACGGGGGCGCCCGGATTCGAGCGGATCAGCCGCTCGTAGAGCACACCCATTCCCGGCACCGGCCTGCGCGCGTGCTCGTCGAGCACGAAGGTGTTCCAGGCGGCCAGGAGCGGGCGGGGCAAGGCGGTCACCATGACCGTGTCGTCGACATCCGAGATGATCCCGAACCGTACGGCGGGATCGACGATGAACACCGGGGCCTTCACCGGTTCCGAGTCCTCGGTGCGCAGCGTGATGGTGTGCCAGCCCGGGGTGAGATCGGCCGTGAGCACCTCGTCGACCACTCCGCCGCGGTCTGCCTTGACGGACTGCTCGATCCCGCCGATCTCCACGGTGACGGCGACGTCGTTGACCGGGACGCTCGTGAAGCTGCGCCATCCGCGGATCTTCTTGTACCGCGTGTCGCCGCTCGCGTCCGGGCGGGCCAGCAGCACCCGGCAGAGCACTCGCGTCCAGCCGGGCGCGCCGTATCCGGCGTACGGGATGACGACGGGGGTGAGCCCGCGCTTGCGTGCGCGCTTCTCTCGGAACTCGTGCATGGAGTCTTCGATGCGTGCCGCGAAGTGGATGATCGGCTCGCTTTCAGGGGTGCTGGCCGGCGCTTTGCGGAACATGGCCATGTGTAGAGTCTTTCATGCTCGCGCGGGGGACGCGCTTCAGTGGTGAAAACGGACACCAGGAGTGAATTTTTCTGTGAATTTGCTCAAAAACAACAAACCTCGCATATTCCGCTGGCGGAACTGACGCCCCCGTTACGGGGGCACGGTAGAATTACTGCTCAGTCGAAAGGGAGACGCAATGGTTGCACACCACCTGGGAGATGCGTTGCCTGCAGGTGCCGCTCTACTGAGAAACGAACCAGTCCAGGCGAGGAGCACCGCACGGCTCACCGCGCTTTTGGACGCCGCAGCGGCGGTGATCGAGGACATCGGATACGAGCGCCTCACCACCGCAATGGTCGCGGAGAGGGCGGGTGCATCGATCGGTACGGTCTACCGGTACTTTCCCGATCGCATCGCCGTGCTGCAGAGCCTGAGCGTGCGGAACCTGAACGAGTTCACCGCCCGCGGGCTGGCCGGCCTCTCTGCGTCCAGTGTCACCACCTGGTCCGCCGCCATGGACGCCGCCGTCGACGGGATCGCGGGCTTCTTCCGGACGGAACCCGGTTTCAAGTCGTTGCGCTTCGGGGATGTCCTCGATGTGCGTCCGCGGGTGAACGGAGGGACGGGCAACGGTGCCGTCGCCGGGCAGATCGTCGCCATCCTGAACGAACGTTTCGATCTCGGCGATGCGGCCGAGCTGG
>Ga0157371_10004186_pt1 | contig 12714 bp, 19 predicted proteins | sample C45metaG_FD_113462 | JGI IMG/M metagenome (GOLD analysis project Ga0157371, IMG submission 113462) | Corn rhizosphere microbial communities from Kellogg Biological Station, Michigan, USA - C4-5 metaG | ecosystem: Host-associated > Plants > Roots > Rhizosphere > Soil | place: USA: Michigan... | reverse complement strand
GGGAACAAGAGCTTTCCCGGCTCTTGAGGGCGGGCAATATCCATCGGGGAAAGTATCCGGTGTCTTTGCCGGGTACTGATGCATGTAAAAAGTTATCGCATCTCCCTACTTGCCGATGCAGAAAGTATTTTGATGCCTTAACTTGTTGATATATATTAACTAAGTATCGACGGTCTTTTACTCGTGTACCCATGGGTGGACCCGAATGAGTACCGATTGCTATGCCTCGGCAATCCCCTCAAGCAACGCTTGATTCGGAGGAAGTCGTGAGCTCAAGGTGCCTTCGTATTTATCATCCATTCATCTTCGAAATGCGACCGACGGTCGCTATCCAGAGGCACCCCTCCGCAGCCACAGAAATTTATTTTCGAATTCGGGAGCCTCTCCCCTTGGGTTGAGGTGGGTCGCCACGCTCTTAAATTCTTCAAATTCGTTGATCACCTCTTGGAAATGCCACCTCCGTAACTTACTGTATTCCTTACATTTACCAAGTCGTACACCATAGTCATGCCGACCAACGGCCTGTCATCGCATCCCGCGACGGTGGAACTAACAAGGTGAACCATGACGACTATCAACCTCAGCGACACTCGCTTTCTCCGTATCCCTCAAGTGAAGCAGCACATCGGGCTCTCTCGCTCCCAGATCTACAAGATGATCGGCGAAGGCAAATTTCCTCGACAGGTCAGGCTTTCGCGCCGCAGCGTGGCTTGGCGATGGTCGGAGGTGAAAGCGTGGATGCAGGAAAGATGACGGGTAAAAGGACAAAAAATGACACTTATCCGGGAAACCGGATAAGTAAGTCATAAGAGCACATGGATATATGTTTATTCATACATCTTGGCAGTTGAAAAATATAGAACGTCCGGCCTGTTAACAATTCCGTTAAATCAGATAGGAGAATAGTGAAAGAAATAAAAAATAGGAAACTTATAATGAATTACGAAATACATCCAAAGATATTAAGACAGATCGCTACTATAAAACTTTATGAGCAAAATCAACCATATATATATTTTGCTACGGTGACATTTCAACACTATATATCGGAAGACGATGCAAAGAGATTTGCGTCTACATTGATAAGGAGGTTTAACAAGAAATTGCTCGGCAAGAATTACGACAGGTCTGAGCCGGTACGTGGCATCGCAGTAATGGAGAAGGCTTCTATTATTCGCGACGACAAGAAGAAAGACCGAGGCAATTTTCATTTTCACTTCCTGATCAAGACTCATCCTTCGCTGATAGGGGACCCTCAGGACCTCCTCCAGCGTGTTGAGAGCGCATTCCGCAGCGCAGCCCTAGGATTGAACCTCAATGAGACGCAGCGGCTTGTCAGCAAGCTTGGAACAGACGTGAAGCTGATCAGGGATGAACACATTTACGAGTACGTGACCAAGGAAGCTTGGCACCCTGCATGGAAGCAAGATGAGCGGTTGTTCTTCTTGGACAGCGCTGGCCTTGTCTAGGGAACTTCCGCACAGCGGCCGCGTCGGAGGAAATCGGTTTCAACGTAATTAGGTGGACACATACGGGGAAATTCTAGATCGCTCGCAAGCCTTGTTCTGCAAGGCTTCGCGCGAACTGTCCCAATGCTTTGGGTGCAACCTGCTTCTAGCCTTCAAGCATGGCGTGCATGCATCGACCTACTGTGCAGTCTTGCGCTTTGCAGGATGCTTTTTCAGCTCCGCCGTTCGTCGCTTCAAGTAGTCCTTGAGCCATTGATCGACTGGAACTTCCATCGCCTCGCAGAATTCGATGAGCTCCACAACATCGAGTCGTCGCTCACCACGCTCGACCTTGGACACGAAGGTCTGAGTGTTCCCAAGGCGCTCGGCCAGCTCAACTTGCGAGAGTCCACGCTGCTCCCTGACTTCCCTTAGAAGCTTCGTCAGCAGCTGATAGTGCGGATGATGGGTAGACACAGACGAGACTTGCTCACCGAGGTACGCCAACGCTAAAGTCTGTTTCGGAATAGTCCAATATGGACTATTTTGGTATCCTATGCGGCTAGTCGGCAGATCGTTGCTTCGAGGAGGAGGGCTAACTTTGATGCAGTCGCGACAACTCGATGCATTGCGGGAGTTCTGCAGGCAGCTATGCGAGCAACCAGACTTCTTCTTCAACGATGACACGCGAGACCGATTGGTAGAGCTGCTTGTCATCTGCTCGCTGGCCGATACCGGCATCTAGAACACAACTTGGAGGGTTCACATGGCAGGTATTTCTGGTGGAGTGATCGTGCGGGACGACGGACGTCAGATTCAATTTCGTACGAAATACGAGCGTTGCGGCAACGTCGGTCCAACCATCCACAACATCGCTCCACCGACCCAAGGGTCCAATGTCTCGGGTTGGCAATTTCGTTGTGATCGGTGCGGCTCTGACACGACCATCACCGTTTACGGTTAGGCACGCCAAGCCGGATCAACCGTGCTTGCTTCGACTGGCTGTTTCTACGTCATCGAACTTCAAACCGATCAGGGGATCGTGCAGGTGAGTACACCTTTCAAAATCATTCTGGGCATCTTGGCCGCACTTGTTGGCTTGATCGTATACAACGGGATCAAGGCCCAAAGTGACGATGTGGACAGCTCAAGCCGGTCGACGACACCAATCGCTAGCTCTCAGCCAGCTTCGTCAATTCCTGCAGGAAGTGGGTGGGCAGATTCTCGCAGCCTCTTCGTGAGCCGCTGGAATAGCATGGCTGCGGCTGGTCATGAACTTCTGCCTTTCCAAACCGGCGCCAAAGGAACGATAGCGCTATTTGATGGCGGCAGCGTTCACTACTTCGACATGTCTCAGGAGCGTGACTCCACGACCAAGGCTATCTATGCCGTAGCTCCGTATGATCGCTCAAGATCCGTAAGCGCCTGCGCAATGGGCTATGCAGCTGCCACTGGCCAGACCTATCAAGCAGGTAGCCAAGTTGTTCACGAAGCATTGTCTGCCTATCTGGCCAATCCAAATCCTCTTGGCGGTGCCGCGCAGAAGGATGGGTATCTTCTGATGTTCTCAGTCCAAGGTGACGGATCTGTTGATTGCTCGACTTCTAAGAATTCCGGACGGTAGCTGGCCCGACACTCACACACGGAATTTGTTGAACAGGCCGCCGCGACGGCAATCTGAAAATTCCTGTATCACCAATCCAAGTTTGGCCTTTGCGTCGATAGCCTTTCAATCGCTTCTGGGAAGGCGTGTACAGGCTTCCGATAGGCCAGCGCTACCCCGTGTTCAAGATGAAATGCTCAGGGGGTTTCTAGGCACTTCAGAAGAAGACTCATCACGTGACCATCTCCAAGCACGCTCGATGCGTTCGGGGTCCTTGGCTGCTGATGTACAGAGGTAGCGTGGATCTGGGCGTATGCCAACACGCCCGAGATCAAGCCTGTCTGAATCCCAGCAAGTCTGGACGGTGATGTCAGCATCCACATGCCCATTGCTGTGGTGACGGCAAGCAGCCATCAGGATGTCTAAACCATCGTTTGGTAAACGGATCAGTCCGTCCTTGTACAATGCATATGCATAGCTTGCAGCACGATCACCATGCTCAGGGTCGGCGTAATCATCGTGACGCTGTGAATCATGCAGCACAGCGAACAATCGAACAATTCGCGTATCAGCGCCAGTGAGTTCGGCAAGTGCCAAGCCGTGATGCATCACGCGACCCCAGTGAGATGCGCCATGAATGCCATGCCAATCAAGTCGGAATTGCGCCCGGATGTGAGCCATCAGCTCAGGCGTAACGAATTTGCCAGCCACTTCAGTCATCGAAGTTCAATTTTAATGCATCGACCGGTGGCTCCGTCAGTAGTGGCACATGTTCCGGTTGAGCTTGTTGACCAAGCCTCTCACGGAATTGCTAGGCGTCGCTCTTGGGCTCTCCGCCGATAGCATGCTGAATCTGATTGAGCAGCAAGTGTATGCCATTGGCCTCTTCCCACTGCCAGTAAAGACGCGCCTGCTTTTCAAGGTCCCAAGATGTGAAAATCTGAAATTTTGGGATGTTCGGAAAGACTCGTTTGGCGGTCTGATATGAGGCCGTATCTAGTCCGTTGAAATAGCTTGGGCCTAAATTAGGGTTATCGAAGCTTCTTATGATTTCACCGACAACAGTACATGCTGCAGTGAAGTGGGCGAGATCCACTATGTCGAGCGCATAGTCTTCCAACGATAAGTGGGCCGCAGCACGGTTAGCATGTTGCTTCAAGAGTCCAATTCGCTTCTGGAGCAGCCCATTTGATTGAAGTAGATCGGTATCTGTTTTAGAACATTCTGCGAAGAAGCGGCGTAGAAATTGGAGAGCCGTGAGTGCATCCTCTTCGCTGTGACTGGAGTCCTTTGACCAATATTTCGCGTGTTCCGTGAGGATCGCGTCTGGCGTTTTAGCGAAATTCGCACCCGTTAGATCAGGTTTCACTGAGCTATCGAAGATTTTCCTACAGGCAAGTGTCAATGTGTTGAGGTCGGAGAACTCGGAGTAGCTCTGTGCGACCTTGAATGGATAGTCGCTCGACGTTCTTGCCTCATCACGTGCAGACGCGGCGCCAAGAAAGTAGTAAAACGCCGGCAAGCACAAGGAAGCGCGGGAGAATACGCCTCGGAGAAATTGAACCGAACGCGCTGTGCCCGCGAGCTTGAAGGGCGCGCCTGCTCTGACCATTCGCATCGAGCGACCCAAGAGTTCATCTTTGGCCTCGTCCTTAAAGGTGAAGACGATCTTGGTCATTGTGTGTGGTGGCGTCTAATGCCGCCTTCAGCCGCGAATTTGACGGTGGGAAGCGGCGGCAAATACGTCGGCGGGAAGGCATGGTTACGTTTCACTTTGGACCCCAACCATTTCTCTCAGCGAGAACTTGCCACTCTGCCTTTTTCGTTCCAATCATTTGCCTGCAATAGCTTACGAGGCTGTGGGCCGCTTGAAAGTTTGACTTCTCTACTGAAACAGGCGCGGACTTGTTCTTTACGCGGCTGTGCGCAATCTGGAGCTGATTTATGACTAGCTCGATCCCTTTTACAAGGTTGTCGTCTTCTGTTTTCAACCTTAGCTTCCCGAGCGAGCTAATATGAGATGACAGTGTCTTGAACTCAGAAATTGATTCGAGAACCTTCTCGTAATTACTCACGAATTCCTCCTTGAGCCGACTTTGCCGCCTTGAAACATAACGATGGAATCGTGCAGCGGCGAATCCGTCCATCTTGAACGAGATGTCAGGCAGCATGCCTAGAGATTGTCCCTGAGCCATTTAGACCCTTTGTCACTGAATCCAGCCCATGCACCTTCGCCAGACAGATGCACAACAAGAAGCTCATCATTTGAATCAATGTGCAGCCTGAGAGCATCACGGATCGCGGTTGCAGGACCTGCATGCTTGATGATCCAAGTTGAATCTAAATGGTGCCACCATGTGCCACCCAAAGCCTTGATGGCTTCGATGAGCTCAGGGTAGTCCTTGTGAGGCCTGTTTAAATCGTAACCAATCAAATAGGTTGCCATCATCTCTCCCTAGATGCCGCCTAGCGCTGGGATCAAGCGGCGGTGTGGTCGTCCGACGAGAACGCTAAGCCGAGGCGAACAATTGTGCAACATGCTCTCTACATAGAAGGTATGGCGCAAGATCTTCTGGTGTCTGAGGTAGCCCCGCAACGGCGTCTCTTGGAACTAGATAGATTGGAGTTCTGTCGAGATGGAGCATGTCGTCATGGCCGTGAAGCACAACTAGCGCTAGCAGGTGATAGCGCTCTGGAAGGTTGCGGATTTGTGGGATGCCAACGGCGCTACATTTGACCTGAATGGTGCGAACTTCGTAGCCAAGTAGCGCGACCAAGTCATTGCCGGAGTCTTTTAAGGGAGGTGCTGCTTGAACGCCGAACTGCAGCAGACGTAGCTGCACGAGAAGCTCACCGACCGTACCCGTGACTAGGTTTGGAGAAATTGGGTTTGCCACATCTCATCCTGAGTTCTAGCGCTTGAATTGAGCAGTGGCGCAGCCGTCTGCCGTAAACGATGTGTTGGAAGCCTAGCCAAGGAGCCCGGCATTGAATGCTTCCCGAGCCCGAACCATTTGCTGATCTAACTCTTCAGCACACTTTAGTGCCATCGCGTGGGCTACGCGATCGTGTTCTAGCGAAGCCCTAAAGCGGGGCGCATGTTGCGCGAAGGCGCTTCGACCTGATTTGTCTCGCCACTCGAATATTTCGTTCCACAGCGCGTTGGAGTTGCGCTCGGCACCGATCAGCTTTGGGAGGAATTCGGTAAAGAGCCCTTCGTATGACTTTAACGCTTGCTGTACCGCCCGCGGTTCGTACCCGAGAACAAACTGCGTTCTCTCGACCTCCCGGCGTGCGCTAGAGAAGAGGTTCCGACTAACCTCCACATAAGACAGAAGCTCCGACTTGTCCCTTTCAAATGCTAGAGTCGTTTCTAGCTCGTGCACATTCACAGTGTGGGCGTAGGCCTTGTAGCTGATCAGGGCGGCAATGCCACTCACGACAAGGGCAACGGTTGCGATGACTTCGGATGCGTCCATAGTCCTCTATCGAAGTTGAGGATGAAGCTCCGCCGAGCTTGCTTCAATAGCCCTGCGTGAACAAGTGGGTCTGTGGGGACTGGAATGGAGCGCTACCGGGTTTTTGGCCTGAGCCTGCAGGTGCTTGCCGGCGGAACTGCGGGCGCGGCGAGTAGGCTGCTCCTACGGCCCAGATGTAACGCTAGCAAGACTCCTATAGACGGTTGCAACGCCACAATTGAACCGCTTGGCGATGTCCGGAACAGATAGCTTCTCCTCATCACGCAGCACGTGAATACGCTCGACCTGCTCAGCAGTGAGAGCTTTCTTCCGGCCAAATTTGACCCCAGAAGCCTTGGCCTTGGCGATGCCGTCAGCCTGTCTCTCGCTGCGGATATCGCACTCAAACTCGGCAAAGGCGCCAAGCAGGGAGAACATCAGCTTGCCTTCGGATGTACCAGTGTCGATCGACTGATCCAGCACCTTCAGGGTGACGCCTTTACGCTTGAGCACGTCGGCAATCTTGGCCAGATCCAGCACGCTTCGCGCCATGCGGTCGAGGCGGGAAATGACCAGCGTGTCGCCTTCACGGAGAAATTCTAGGCAGGCCTGAAACTGGGGACGATTGTCCTGCTGCCGCCCAGACTTCTTCTCGGCATAGATCCGAGTGCACCCGAAGACCTTGAGCTTCTCATCTTGAACAGCAAGAGACTGACCTTGGCTGCTCACACGTGCGTACCCGACGACCTCGCTCATATCGTATCTCCTAAGAGGTCACGATAATACACTTGTGAGACGACTTTTGATAGACCTTTCCGAGGGTTCCGGAAGGTATACATATAGAGAGGCATCCGCCGCCGAGGCCTCCCCAAGCACGGGTATAGTGCGCAGAAAGAGAAGATCTTCTCTTTTTGGAGAAGCAGGAGTATAGTGCGAGGTGAGGATCGACCCTCAGCCAATCAGGACACGAATTGCTATGAAACTGACGCCGTTCGGAGAAGCAGCACGGACACTCCGCATGAGCCTCGACCTGTCGATGAAATCTGCCGCCGAGTCCATGGGGATCAGCGCATCACATCTAAGTGGAATTGAGTACGGTGAGAAGCGACTCGCACAAAAGCATATTGATGCTGCTGTCGCATATTTTGCACAGAGTGGAGCAAGCGACACACAGCTTGCGGTGATTCAACAAGCATCGGAGAAGTCTAAGGACGTAATACACACGACCGATCTGAATCCTGACGCACGAGGCTTAGTTGCCGCGTTCGCTCGAAGGCTACAAGAAGGTGATGCTCCGACGCCGGAGATCTTAAGTTGGCTGGACGATCCATCACGAAAAAGGAGGTGATCAATGACCACGCTAGGCTCGTCTCAATCGCTGCGCACGCCTACTGGCTTGAAAGTCGCGCCAATGAGCTATGCGAAGCTCGAAGAAGTAGCCGAAGGACTTCGCCATCTCCTTCCAAGCGCTTCGGGCCATGGCGGCGGGCCTTGGAAAATTGACGCTTGGCGGATCCTTGAGAAAACGCTCCCGCAGGCAGGATTCGGATATCACATTGCAGAGATTGAAGACCTCAAGGAATGTGCCGCGTTTACGATCCCGGAACAACGACTGGTGGTTTTGCGACAAGACATCTACGAGGGAGTGTTCAAAGAAGATGTTTTTGCGCGCAGCACCGTAGTTCACGAATTGGCCCACATTGTCCTCAATCACGCCGTCACCTTAAACAGGGGCGCCGCCATCGGAAAGCACAAGTTTTGTGAGGACTCGGAGTGGCAGGCGAAGGCGTTGACAGCAGCGTTAATGATGCCGATTGAAGCATGCAAGGCTGCGCATTCCGCAACTGAGCTGGCGGCCATGTGCGGAACAAGTACACAAGCTGCAAGTTATCGCTTGCAGAAACTTACAGAGCGAAAGCTTTTGGATCCCGAGCGCTACAGGGGAAACCTGTTCGGTTGAACAAATCACGTTGCCAAAATAGGAGACGCTCATGAACTACAAATAGAAACGGTCGGATACCGAAGTACCCGACCGCAGGGACTTACTGCACAAAGACAATTCGCCCCGGTTAGCACCCGCGATTGTGTTCTGCAGGACCTCCTCTGTCAAGGGCTATTCAAGCTAGCGAATGCTGGCTCAATCCCCTACACCCATAGGTGACCCCAATGAACACAATCGAAGCTCATGACGACCATGTCGTCCATCATCATCATGAATTTCTTCACGTCCAAGTTCGCTATCTTGCTGTGAAGAAGCCTTATGACGATCCGGAAGCGAAATCTTCCGAAACACTTGCCACGCTCAAGCACCGTGTCCTCCACCATTTTGGTCTGGTGGAAGGAGACGTCGACGGCGGCCGGAAGGAGTACGTCCTTACTTACAAGGGCGAGCAACAGACCGATCTTTCGTTGACGTTGGAGAAGCTCGCTGAAGGTAAGCATCGCCTCGAAATGAATCTTATCGAGCACTTCATTCAGGGGTAAAACATGGCAACCGACTTCGAGCTAGCCGTTTTCGAACGGCAATTGCAAGAAGCTCTGGAGTTGCCTGAGGCACAGCGTTGGACTCTCGAGCGGGACGAATCTGTCCCGCTCGGGTTGTTCGCCACCATGTGCCCACGCAGCAACCCCAATGAGCGCTACAGAGCACGTCTTCGATGGACTGATCTTTATAGGCCACCGTCACTTAAGTTCATCGACCCCACGACAAATAGTGAAACGTGCCCAAAAGCTTGGCCAAAGTGTCACGGCTTTCGGCCCAGTTCGCTAGACGCGTGTCTGCCGTGGACAGAGGAAGGACACAAGCTTCATCCGGAATGGCAGAACTCCTCGACCAATTCTTTTCCCAAAACTGACGCACCTGTCCAGTTCGCGTTGCTAAACATTCAGTCTTCGCTAGATCAAACATACGAAGGACGAGGCCCATGACCAACGAAATCGCGTGGTACTTGCCATCTGATCTACTCTCTAGGTCGTTGGATGTGATGAGGCCCCAAGGCGCGTTGGGCAACGAGGGACTTGCATTCTGGTTAGGTCAGCAGGCAGGAGACGACGTCAAGGTTACACACATGGTGTCCATCGTCGGTGCCGGCATTCGCCATGCTCCGTTGCAGCTGCGCGTGTCACTGGCCGCTATGGAGGCCTTAACCAATTTGGTGGAACGCGTTGGTAGCCACCTTGTAGGTCAGATTCACTCCCATCCAGCGCGGATGCTGGACTTATCCGACGTCGACAAGACCTACGGGATTCGCATCCAGAATTATCTTTCCTTAGTTTGTCCTCACTATGCGCAGGTGGCAGCTATCAACCACTGTGATTGTGGCGTTCATCTCTTTGATCAGGGCCACTACAGGCGACTAAATTCAGAGGAAGTCAGGCGGCGCGTGCACATGTCGCGAACGCCGGTAGCGTGTATATCGCTAGAGGTGTCGAAATGACAATTCACGATAGCAAGGCATCGAGCAGGCCGAACGGCGTAGCGGAAATCCTGTTGGGCCACGCTGTAAACCACGACGAGATCTCGCGCCGAAGGGTAGTGCTTACTTGTGACTCAGACGCTGTAACGACACAGAATGGTCGCTGGTGTTTTTTAGACTGCCTCAGGTTGCTCCCAAGACTAGCAGCCAATTTGACCGTAGTTCTTCCGCATGCTCTAGGTAGCTTCGAGCAGGAAGTTCTTAGCGTAGCCAAGACTGTTTGGAGGGTAGGTAAGTTGGAGGTAGTTCGGCGAGAAGAGGACGCTAGGCTTCATGACGCTTCAGCCATTCTCAGCATCGGCTTCCACTCAAGCCCAGACCTTCCTTGGACCACTATCAATTCAAATGGCTGGGTCGCCCGTGTCGCGTCCAGTGGAAACATTCTGGCCAAGGACATGGAGCAAGCAAATCCAGTCGGCGCACTTATGGCTGCATCCTTGGGGGTGACAGAGACATTTAAGCGTGTCTACGGTGCCCCTCCCGAGATTGTACCGACCATAAGAATGGTGGAGTTCTCACTTTATGACTTCACAACTTCACCCAGCACGGTAGGTCCAGAGCTGCCGAGTGCCATCACACTCCCGGATACGCTGCTCATCGGCGCAGGAGCGATCGGCAACGGAGTTGCGCTGTTACTCTCTCAGCTCAAACTAAATGGTCGGCTACACGTAATAGATAAGCAAGCCTTCGGTGAGGAAAATTTTGGTACTTGTACACTACTTGACAGTGTCGACTGGATTGATTCGTCCAAGGCAGAATGCATTGCTAGCTGGCTAGAACTGCAGAGTGATCTTCACGTTTCCGGCGAGCAGAAATTCGTGGCTACTGCTCGTCACGGCACTACCGTCAAGTCGATGGCTGTGGGTCTTGTTCTTAACGGGCTTGACGACGTTCAGGCGCGCCACGACACACAACTCTTGTGGCCAACAACCTTGGTCGATGGCGGCATAAATGCAATCGGAGCGGGGGTTCTAACCCACCGCCTCGACCATCCAGAGGGCGCATGTCTGCGCTGTACGTTTAGCCTTCCGTCGACAGACGAAAAGGAGCTTCAGTCCCGAGTTACCGGGCTGAGTAGAACTTCCCTGATGGCAGACCTTGGGAGGCCACTTACGAGCACCGATGTAGAGCGTGCCAATGAACACAAGCGGCCTTGGCTTGCGGCAAAACTGGCGGAGGGAAAAACGATATGCGCAACGATTACGGAGGCGCAGAGCGAACTCCAGCTTGGTCTGGAGTTTGAGCAAGGATTCCGCCCGTCTGCTCCTTTTGTGGCAACAGCATCAGCAGCCCTAATGGTCGCCGAGGCCTTGAAAGCACTGCTTTACCCAGAGGCGGAGTTCAATCAGTCATTCCAGATTGCGAATCTTTTTCTCGGGCCTTCATCTTCGATTGCATCGCTTAGACGTGCCAGCCAATCCTGTTCGTGTGTGACCGAGCGCGAGATCATTGGAAAACTAGAGGCTGTGCGCAAAAAGGGACACCTGCACTAGGACTGATCAAGCAGCGCACCCAGCAAATATCGCCTCAGCGCCGGGTCTGCCTGAACCTGCTGGAGCATCTCACCAAACTGCGCCGGAATCTTGGGAACATTGGCGTCGGCGTCCTCTCCATGCAGCAAAGTCTGGACGTAGTTTTCCCATTTCTGTAGTGCTGCGTATCGCTGCTCAATGAGCTCGGATCGGTCGTATACACCTCTCACACCGGACGGGCGATGATTGAGGCACAACTCGGCAACATTGGATGCCACGCCAAGTTCTGAGAGATACGTCCTGACAGTTCGCCTTAGATCATGTATGACGACATCTTGCGGCAGCCCCGTAATTCCTCGAACTGCCGTGTTCATTGTTGAACTCGAAATGTGATTTTTTCCAAGACCACGCGATGATGGAAGAACCCATTGGCTATCCATGGCCAGCTGCTTCAGCTCTCTTAGGACTGCCATAGCTTGAGCAGGAAGTTTGTGGCGAAGTGGAGTTCCGTTCTTGCTGGCGTGCTCTGGGATATCCCATGTGTTCGCCCCGAAGTCCACGTCGCGCCACTTCGCTGAAATGAGCTCGCCCTTTCGAACGGGAACCAACAGAAGAAATCTGAGGGCGAGCTTTGTCGACCTCGCAATGCTGCTCGTCTCGATGGCGTGGAGCCAGCTGAGAATTTCTTGGGCTCTCAGCGCGCGAGACCGAGTCTTTGTCACCGCGATATGAGTCGGTTTAACCGCACTGGCCGGGTTGGTTTGCGTGACGCCATGGCTCATCGCGTAGTCGAAGACACGCTTGAGCACACTTCGCACACGACGTGCTGCTTGCCCATGGCCTCGGGCTTTGACGGCTTCGACGCAGCTCCATACATCCTGCGTGTTGATCGCTTGGGGTAGCTTGCTGCCAATCTTCGGGATGATGTCGCGTCGGACGTAGATCTCATCTTGGCGAGAATTCTTGTTCGCCGGCTTAAGTACTTGCTCAATCCACTTTTCGGCCAGATACCCAAATGTATCTTGCGGATCGAGGCCAGCTGCAGCCTGTAGCCGTGCCTCTCGCTTCGAGTGCGCAGGCGATTCCCCAAGATTGACCTTTTCAAGCATGGTCGCGTGCTTGATATGCGCGACCTTCAGCGTCATCGACGGGTAGCTTCCGATGGTCACCTTTTCGCGCTTGCCGTTGAGCCGGTACCGATACCGAAATGACTTCTCTCCCGTGGGCATGACTTCAATGTAGAAGCCATTGCCTTCG
>Ga0157371_10004183_pt1 | contig 12715 bp, 11 predicted proteins | sample C45metaG_FD_113462 | JGI IMG/M metagenome (GOLD analysis project Ga0157371, IMG submission 113462) | Corn rhizosphere microbial communities from Kellogg Biological Station, Michigan, USA - C4-5 metaG | ecosystem: Host-associated > Plants > Roots > Rhizosphere > Soil | place: USA: Michigan... | reverse complement strand
CGCGTGAGCCAGATATCGATTTCGGTTTCTTCGGCGCTCTCGCCTTGATAGTAATCTGGCAGAAAAATATGTGTTTTTTCACGCGTGGAGAGTGTGATCTTGGCTCGTTCGCACTGGGTAAGCAGTTTGGCTCGCATTCCAGGGTTGACCGACAGCTTTTCCTCTGTGGTCCAACCAAATTTGGCGGCATGCTGATCGATGACATAGGAGAGGATGGCATCATCCAGATAGTCACCGCCAACCGAATTGTTGCCCCGGTTAAGGATTTGCACCAGAGCACCATTAACTACTTTGCACAATGTGAGATCCAGTGTTCCGCCACCCCAGTCAAATACTAGGATCATCCGACCCTCGTAGAAAGACAGGGCGTCGCGAGTGTTATCCAGATCCTTGAAATAGCCATAGAGGGCCGCAAGCGGTTCATGCACAAAGGTATCGACATACACGCCCGCCTGCAGCAGCGCTTCGCGCAAGTCCTGACGACCTCGTCCATCCAAGGCAACCGGTATGGTCACGACAGCGCGGGTAAGGTCGGCCACCTGTTCTTCGTCCAATGCGCGAGCATGCTCAACCAGGTGCTTGATGTAGTCAGCAATCACCCCAACAGGCGTCATCATCCGTCCATCGACGTTCACATGCTCCTTACCCAACAGTTTTTTTGGGCCGCGTACAGTATTTCCCAAAACACCTATGCCAAGATGCTCTAACTGATCGCGTGCACGCCGGCCACAGATTACTTGCTCGCCCTCGTAGCGCACCACCGAGGGATGAGGGCGGCCCGTATCATCGAAAGAAGAGATCTTGCTTTCGCGGGTAACGACAGAAATCAGACTGTTGGTGGTGCCGAAGTCGATGCCTATTCTTTGAACCATTTGATATCCCTTTCGATGCTTTCCACAGCCAGTTCAATATGATGCGCGGCAACTTCCGTTTTCGGCTTTTCACGTTGTAAGGCCGAGAGTGAGAGCTTAAGCGGTTCAAGCACATCCTCGGTCAGCAGGTTGAAAGCTCTTGCTTTAACCTGCCCGGTGTTGTCGCGTAGGTGGGTGCGTTTGGCTCGCTCGTCCAACTGCTGCTCCTCAAGCATGTGTTGCAGCCGTGTGATTTCCGCCTCCATTACAGAAATTCGCTGAGCGTGCTCTTCAGTCGTTCGCTTGTGTTCAGTTAGCTGCGTCCTGAGTCGCGCAGCTTCCAGTTCGCTTTGCTCAAGTGCGGACTGCAGGCGTTTGCCATACGTAGCCTGCTCGTTAGCTCGTTGCTTGAAATAGTCGAGAGTGTCGGCCAGCAAGCTCTCGTGCTTGGCATACCTCTCGGCCAAATAAAGGGCAATGTCACGGTTGCTGCGATTACGTGAATTGCGTTTATCAAGCAGCTCTGCAAAAAATTCCATCGCCTGAGATGGATCGCTCTCGCCTTTGGCAAGCAGCCAAAGCCCACCGATCAGTAGCAGGTTGTCGCGCTGGAGGGCTAGTTCGGTCGGCGTCAAAAGTGTCGAACCAGCAAGGGTGTCTATTACGTTGTCCGTTACCAGTGGTATAACCGGCATGGCACGAACATGTTCGATCCGCTTGCTGTAGAGCGCTGTAATGGCATTGTGTAGGAACCGCAGCGGGGTGGAGTCGAGCCCCTTGTCGGCGTCCCAAATATCCTTAAACAAGTCATGCGATTCACGATGCCGGTTGATCCACAGAACGCTGGCAAGTCGAACACAAAAAGTCAGCAATGCATGACGCTGTGCGCTCTCACGGCATTTGCTGGCAGCGACGGCCAGTAGCGCCAGCGCATTGAGTTGTGGGTCGGTTTTCCTCGCATCCTCAGCCACTTTATCCGTAAGACGAGCATCTAGCACTGCAGTAGTTTGGCAACTAGCGATGGCCTTGAAGTCGTTCTGGCTCAGGTTGGCCGGCTTGATGTTCTGATCTTTATCTACGCTGATTGCGAAGATCTGCGAAATAATCTCCGCGATCGGTTTAGCCTGTGTAGCTGGCTTTTGTTTTCTAGCCGGCTTGGCCGCAGCTGTCTGCTGTTGTGGCAGTACAGTCTCTAATTCATGCCCAGTCATGGATCATGTCTCTCCAGTGAGGGTGTTGAAAACTACATCATGCCTGAGCTTCTTACGGTACTTTTCGACCGCGCTCATGTCCTCGACCGCCACCGCCTTACGGAAACACAGGTAGTTGAGCTTGCTAGTGTCCTGCAACGACCGGTACTTGACGGGTAGCCAAGTGATTCGTTCCTCGATATCGGCCAGCGTCGAATCGGAAAATGTTGGAATCAGATTCGCAAGAATGAACTCAGAGGTCTGATCCACGGGCAGTTGCGCATTTGGCGAGGCGAATGTGCTACTGACTAAGTTGTCGCCGCAGAAAAAGACGATGGTCCTGTCCAGATCGGGTAGACCTGAAGCTCTCTGCATCAAACTGAAGTCGTTTCTGTTGAAACGGATCACAGCGCGCACCGCCGCTGCAAGCGGCGTATTGTAATCTCTCAGAGAATCCAGAGCCTGATTGAAGCGTTTGTCGAAATCTTCGAACGTGGTGATGTCAGAAAGGTGGTCTTTGGCTTTCAAACCGTGGAGGTAGCGCACCAGTCCGTCTACGTATCGGCTGACAGTGTCACAGTGTTTGACGGAGGTAGTGAATGCCTCGAGCATAGGATCGGCAATACTACCGGTGGAAAATTGCGTCCTGAAGGCCTGATCAATTTCAGCAAGTTGCTGTGGGTCTGCAATGCAAACCTCAATTCTGAGGCTTTTTTTCAGCGTCTCATTGGCATAGGTGATACTAAACAAGCCCTTGTTTACTGACTTCAGAGCCTGCGTCAGTTCGGTGACAGAGCCAACTGGCTGGCCGTTCAGTTCAATACTGCTGACATTGCGCGCTTCAATGTCGCCAAGCTGAATCGGCGTATTGATCAGCAGATCTGTGGCGCCGAGCTCACGGTCACGATAGAACATGATGGGATTGAGCAGCGGGTGCTCAAGTTCGTGCTGTTCACGTGTAGCAATCGAATCGAAAACTTGATTGCAATAACGGCATGCATAGTGTGTCGGCAGGAGCGAGGTGCCGGGCTCGCTGCCCCTCTCCCAGAAGCGGTCCAGACCTGTTTCCTGAATCCATCCCAAGGTTGGCATGTTAGTTCCTTGTTCCCTAGTACACTTGTAGCAGGTCCGACACTGAGAATAGGCAAAATGCCATCATACTGTCCATGCCTGTTAACTCGACAGGTACTCCCCGCATCGAATGCAGACAACTCAAGAACAGATCCAAAGCGCTGGATGCATCAACGACACGGTAACCCATAAAAACGAGTGCCATGCAGCTCTAAATCGGCATCATGATGGATAGCCTTGGATTTGGTGGAGCTGCGTCGCATGTGAAGGGTTAGTCCGGGGCTGTATTCAAGTGGAGCTCGTTTATCAATGCCTTGCGATACCGCAATGGCGTTCCGTTGAGTTCAACGAATAACAATCGATTCGCCGAGCTCACCAACACTTGCATTTGATTGCTGGGGATTGGCACGTATCCCGTGAATTGCCTGTCATTGATGTGGATCGAGCCGATCGCCGCTGGTTGCTCAACTAAGCTATCCAGCCATGGATCTGCCACCAGCTGTAAGAGGGCTTCTGGATATTTAAATCCCTCTGGCTCAAGAACATGGCCCACCAAAGTCAAGGTCGCCCTCTCTTTAAAGTGGCTCCTCCCTTGCCTCCGGTCTGTAGGCCCGGATAGGTAAAACGACCAGCTGAAATCCCAGCTTGTAATCTGTATCTCGTATCGGGCATGGAGCCTCTCTAGACGAGGTCGGCCTCGTTTTTTTGGGAGCTTATCTTGCTGAGCTTTTGCCATAGCCTTTCCGGTTCAACTGGCAATCTGTCCGCTTCCGAAGAATTCAGTCAATCTGGTGTCATCATCACAGCGAGCGTCATTTTGATGAACTCTTAATTTCGGTCTATCGCTGCAAGAGCGCCGCGGATATTGTCCGCCACCTCAGCTGATCCACGATTCTCGACCTAATTTGTAAGTTCCATAATGGCGGCTTCCAGTGCGAGCTGATTTTCGTTGATCTTGAACAGCAGGGAAGGCAAGAGGTCTGAGTTGGGCATTGTGTTTCCTCCGTGAAGAGGAAAGCGTAGCTCAGCTTTAGAGCAGGGGACACAGGTCTGTTGGCGTCGACGCCGAATTGCTTCAGATGCTGAGAAGTCACTGACCCAATCTTGCCCCTTGTGGACCATTGCCTGCGCTGAATTTGTACCGATGGAGGTGGTGTTACCGCCAATGCATTTTTGACCCAGGTGCCGACGCTATTCTGACCCAACCCAGCAGTCTGAAAGCGAAACTCAACTACGAGTTCGGCGTTCAAAGCTGGGTCAATGAAATTCCGGCATGTGGCTGAAAAATGCGTCGGCGGCCACACCAATAGCTCCATGGCGGTGTTGCACCCCAAGTGAGGGGGATAGTCGCGGACCAGGGTGCCAGATTCGCCGCTCCCGAAGCGAACTCCCACGTCACGTCAGCTGCGGGCACGGCTTATCGGAATATTTGCAACTCCTAACCAGTTCATATTCACTGGAGTGATCACATACATTTATTGCTAGAAGGCTCTAATGACCGTTGCCGCGTTACTCTTCGCAAAAACCTTTCCCATCGTCATTACTGACCACCTTATCAGCAGTAAAATATTACCTGAAGCCCCGGTGAATACGGCTCTTACGGATACCGAGTTGAGGGAGAGTGACAACGGGGAGGTGCCTGTTGGAATGGCGGCGAAGGTGTGGCACGTGGATAATAAAATGTACATGATCTATGCAGGGTCGGTGGCTCATGCGCAGCTGATTCTCGACAAAGTGAGGGCCAAAACTACCTACGCTCCTTATAGCGAAGAAATCCATAAGGACATAACAGACTGGGCTGATGCCTCGCACTTGAAAGCCAGCTTTATTCTGATCTTCCTCGGCACGGACGGTTACATCCACTACATGGGTCATGGCGCGCGGATTCATTCAACTCCGCATTTCGGTGACGTGCTGATAATTGGCACAGGCGAAAAACCTTTGCTGGAAAGTATTCTCAAGGCCGCCGGGTCTATTCAGGCAAAGCCTCCAATAGCTGACGAGATTCAGATGGCTATGTCCAGTGCCGTGGCAGTGCAGGCGAATGCGACGGTCGGGTACATGAAATCCCAATCCGAATTCGCTAGTAAAGCCACTGGCGGATTGTTTGCACTCTCTTACCTACCGAAGTGTTATGGCTGGAGCGAAAAGACCCCGCCTCCTAGCCATGCGCAGAATCGCGTCTGTGAATTGTTCACGGAGTACAGGGAGTCTGAAGTTTTTCTAAACCGCGTGGTGATCTCGTCTCGGGCGTTAGATGATGAGCCTCTTGACGCCTTGGTGTATCGGGATAATGAGCGGTGTAAGTTGGAGCTCAATGAGTTGACGGTGTTGCTTTCCCGTGAAGACTGGGTAAATCATCGTATTGAGAAGACACGCGCAGATACGATCGTTCAGCCGTTCACAAATCTTGGGGAGCTTCAGGACATTCACGCCGTGATTGTGTATGGACAATTCAAGTACGGGTTGGGAACCGGCCATTTACACAACATATTCCATCAAACAGTAACGCCGTTGATAAAGGTCTCTGATGACGGTAGCAAGCTGCAGCTTAAATTTACTCAGCCTTTGATTCAGGAGGTCTGGGAAAGAGCGGCGGAATGGCTGAATGATGATCGATCTTCACAGTAGGCGGACTCTTGGCGAGAGGTCGACCTTTCTGTGGTAATGCATTGAACGAATCAGCAAGGGCCTACCAAATAAGTAGGGGTAAACGAGAGGCAGATGGCTAGCTGTGTGAGGGCTAATGTCATTTCGTTCCTACTCCGATGGCGTACTCACCGTTTGATTTCGGAGGTCGAGACAAATAGGTAATGCGAACGTAGCTTTAAGTCCGCAGCTCAGTACTTGCCACTGGATCAAGCAACGAGCTAATCTCTCTTGCGCTCTGCGTTAGCAGAGGCCGGGCGTTTTCAAGCCCCTACGTCTGGCCGTTAGGCCCATTGTCGAGCAGTAGTCCTCATCCAGTTGAGTTTCTGCATACGGAAGACGCCTTAGCTGTCCAATTGGACGCAAGGAAGAGATCACGGCCCGAGCACTTTGGTGCTACGTAGCCAAATAAAAAAGCTTGTACGCTTCTAAGGACTAGATCGCGTATCGGCACGCTCAGAGCTCATGAAGCTCGATGCATTGTTGCCCATTGGGGTGTCAGCAGAGCAAAAATACCGCCCCGACACTCATGACCTCGAGGGCAAGACTGGCAAGTACTAGCCAGGAATTGTGGTGTTGGCTTTGTGCACATGAGCCTTCCCATTCCCTGCCTCCCCCTTACCTTTCAGGTGAGGTACCCGTAACGGTGTTTGTGCGACCTTTAGACGGTCGAACAAGTGGCAGATCAAATATCAGCGCCGGCAATCGAGGCGCAAAATCAGCTCAGGGCGCACATAGGATTTGTGGCGACTGAAGCAAGCTTCACTAAGCGTGGCTTTGATGCACTGGAGCATTGGCCACAGCCGAAGCGAAAATCATGTCACGGGGATTAACGCCCGTGGCATATCTGGATCCTGCCATCGGTAGGGCCAATAAATATTGGCTGAAACACGCCCGCAAAAGAATGCTCGTCTATTGAGGATCTCTTATGAGCGGATTGCGTGGGCAACCTGATTGGCTGAAAAAGATTTTTCCTTCGCTTGTGAAGGAAATTCTGCGTCTAATTTTTCGCAAGCTTGTTGAGTGGGCCTGGGAAAAAATGCGCGAGATAATCAGCTAGCCTTCAAAAAGCGGCCCACCGGGTGGGCCGCTTCCGCCAATGTAAAGTTCATCCAGTTTCTGATGGTCAGACGATCGCGACGATTCTATGACTATGCCCAAAGTTGTTTGTCGACTGAAGCGTCAACCTTCCGCCTTCACTTCACTTCACTTCACTTCACTTCACTCATTTCGAAGATCGGGCCTAGGCGCTTGCGGTTCAATTCGCTCATGAACAGGCCGTAGATATGGTCGTACTCCTTGGCCTTGGTTTCAATCGCAGTGATTTTGTGGAACCGGATGGAGTCAGCCACGACGACAAGTTTAGCCGACGGCCCATATGGGTTTTCCGCTGGCACGGCCTTCGGGACAGGACCGTCTGCCGGGTCAGGATTGGCCGGAGGCTCGTAGGAGAGTCGGCTGGCTTCGGGGAAGAGAACCACGTTGGTTCCTGCCTCGCCCGTTTGGACAGAGGGGAACACGAGCCCATCCACGTGCTTGCCGAAACGTAACCGCAAGTACTCGAAAACCACCTGCGTCGACAAATAGCTCAACTCGTCATTGCGCGCCTTGGGTCGGGACATTTTCTTGACCAACGAACCCAGGAAAACCTTCCGATGCAGTGAGTCGCGAAAGCCCTCATCTAGCAACGTAAGATCCGGGGGCTCTACGCGATCCAGCACTGTGAGGTCCAGCAGCTTCAGCTCGCCGATGGGTGTCAGGGCGGTACTGACCACGTGGTCGCCGGTAATGGAGCGGATTTCGCTGAGGCAGGTCTCTCGCTCCAATGCGCAATACAGGGCGGAAATGCCATTCGGGGTCATCCGCTGGCTGCTGGCCAGGTGTTTTGGTGTGGGGCCGAATTGGCCGGCGGGATCGGCGATGATTTCCTCCGCCTGCTTTTGGTTCTGGGCGAGGCGTGCGCGGTAGAGCAATTCGCCCTGGGCGATGGTCCGCATCACTTCCGGTTTGAGCTCGCCGCCGTCGGTCACCAGCAGCGAAAAGACGGAATCAAGGAACTTGTCGGCTCCTGAATTGAAGTAGCGGTGCTTGTAGTGGACATCGTCAACGAACTTCTTCCAACGATCCTCGTAGAGGTTCTGCTCCAACGTACCATCATCGCCGTAGAAATGCGTTTCGTCCCCCGCGTCATCAACCCTGAATTCACGCGGAGCTCCATCGCACAGATCTTCAAAGTAGGGCTCTTCACCGAGATCGAACCACTCCATGAGGACGATATCGATATCCGAAACGGCGATCTCGTCCGATCCGCACTCATACAGCAAGCCGAGCTCGTAATGGGACAGATCATCCTTGCCGGCAACATTCTCCGCAACGCGGTCGTAAATGTAGCCGAACAGAAGATTCGAATCCATCGAGTGCCCCAGTCGGCCGCAATACTTGCAGTCAGCCTCTGTCCCGTGCTTGTCGAACAACCTCTTCAATGGAGCCGGTGTTACGCAATCAACGCAAATCATCGATACTTCCCGAATCTCGCTTTTCTTGACCGTCTACAGATGCGGCGGTGTTTACGTAGCGTCTACAGCAGGTCGTCCGCAACTTCAACCCGTCTATCCTTCGATAGGCATGATTAGCTGGCATCTGGAAGAGGCGCTCAAACCAACGCAGTTTGCATGTGATGACCACCGGAACAGATATGCCACCATCGGACAAGACGCCAGCACTTTCTCCGGATGTATCGGAACAATTAGGGCATCCCCAACAACAGCCTGAGTCAGACGCAATGCCAACTTCGAATACCACTTCACCTCAAGCCGATGACGACTTTCGGGATATTGAACAAGATGTCATCAAGCGATTCTCGATCAAGCTGAACGACCTCGCAATCAAGCGAAACGTTACCTCCTACGCGGGAAGCCCTCTGGGCAGTCAGGACAAAGTGTTTGCAGATTACCTGCTGGCCAGCAATACGCGCTTTTGCCTGATTGAATTCAAAGCCACCAAGGGTAATCTAAGTTCCGAAAACCAGAAGAAGCTGCGCGTCCAGCTATTTGAGTTGCTGGCCCAGCGCAAGGACGTACTGCGTCGCAGCCTAGATCTGCACTACATGTGCTGGGGAACCGAAAAATCCGACTGGCTACCCGGCATGAGCGAGCCGGTCAGCGAAGAAAACGAGATGCTGGGACAATATGCTCCCTGCGTATCCCCGTACATGAAAGTCAAACCTGAGCTGGAGAAAGCGGAGGAATATCTTCCGGAAGTCTTCGTCGAACATTTTTTTGAAAGCAAGCAATTCGGTGGTGACCTGGGCAGGTTCAAACGATATGTAAATGAACTGGCCAAGCTTGCGACCGACAGCAAGCAAGGCGAAGGTACGCTTGAAGGCGTAGTCTGCGTCTACATTGAAGCCGTTAGACAATTCAAATCGTACCGCTTCAAAGGCCTCCAGCACCTCCTCGAATTCCTGAACTCTCCAAGCCAGACGCCCGGTCCCCAGAAGCCTGATCGTTCAATAAGCCCAGGTCCATAGACATGTAGTCCGTTACTGAGGTTTACCCTCCACGATACGTTCGAAATCTTGCTTTTGTTTCGAAGTGGCGTGCTTCCAGTATGTGCTCAAGAGCTTGCTCTGATAGCTTTCAACCTTACGCGCTTCGTACTCAGTGCCGATGCCAAATCCAAAACGCGCGACAGCGTAGGTCGATCCGGATCCTGCCAGGAATGCCAACGCCAATGCCGCAAACCGCCACCGCACACTGCGTTGCATCTTGCGCAGTGCTGCGACGGCGTGATTGGCTTCCGACGTCGCCGTGTTGATTTTCGATACCAGCGCATTGGTTGCCTGCTGCACGCCCGAAGTCGCTGCGTTATGTGCGGCTTGCGCGGTCTCTTTCACCAGTATGGAATTATTCCCCCAAGCGACACGGGCCTTCTCAACCTCTTTTTCAATGTGACCTGCAATGGCGACCAGATTTTGAACGCTTTTATTGGTCTTTTCGGCTTCGCCCTGAATGATATCTGCTTGATCGGTCAGCCGGTCCAGTTCCATGGTGAAACGTGATGCCGTCATCTGGTAGTGCTTGTAGGTGGCGGTAAATTGCACAGGATTATTCATCGAGAAGGACATTTCCTTATATCAAGCGGAGTTCATTTACTGCTCAATCCGGTCTGCATCTGTTCAACTCATACCCAAGTCACCCTTCCACGCTTAAGCCAAAAATGTGATTTACAGCCGTTTGTCAGCCACACAGAGGGGGTCAAGCTAGGAAAACCGTCAGCATCAACTTCGACATCCCATCTCGGTTTGGCTTCTTGGATCACTAGCAGCTCAATGGTTCGGCCGCAGCCACATGGGCACTTCATGCCTACCGACCAATTCTCACCATCATCCCGCGCTAAAACGAGGTCACGAAAGGGCATTTTGGTCGGCAAGGAATCCCCTTCCACAATTACCAGACGGCGAGCCGGGCCAAAGCGGTCACACCGCTTACGAAACCATTGAGCTAGCGACCGAAACAGGTTCATTTTTGATCCTTGGCACGAGGCTCTTTCAAAGCCGGCAGTCCAAGCAAAGGCGCAAGACCTCCTCGGGCAAGTGGGGCTTCGCAGTCGATTTCAAAATTCGATTCAGACTCAAACTCTTCTTCAAGAGCAGCCAGACTGAACGTGGTGCGCGCAAATTTTTCGTTTGCCTCATGGCGGTAGGGAAATGCCCGGGCAACGAATTCGTTCACGCATGCGGAAGCAGCTCGCATGTTAAGCGTGATGACCGAGGGCGCCTCCTCGTGGGTGCCCTTGATGTAGCCTTCAGCCAACTCGCGTTGATGGGCCTCTGGGTTGTTGAAGCGGAGGTACTCAGCTCGAAGGCTTTCTGGTGTGTAGAGCCCGCGGCTTCGAAGGGTGGATCGTCCTGGTTGAACGTAATCGATCCTGCCGATGACATCTGCAACCGCGGTGCCCGACTTTGGACATCTCCTGGTCGGTATCACCACACCTACATCGATGACAGGGATCAGAAAAGCCGCACCGATCAGGTCAGCCATATACCGAGCTTCGAGGGTATCGGCGCAGCAGAAAATCACATCCGCTTGAGAGGCAGCGAGCACACCCTCTCTACTGGAAATTGAACGTGCGATTCCTACGGCCGATCCAACCCCGCGAAATTTTTCGATAGCCTCAACCATCACGTCGGTCTTCAGGCGTTTCGAATCAGCATCCGCGAGTGTGGAGTTAAGGATTCTGTTCAGGTTTTTGTGCTCAACCCGATCAAAATCAATCAGCGTAATCTCCCCAAATCCAAGCCTGGCCAACTGCTCAGTGGTGATCGAGCCGGTACCCGACGCTCCGATGACAGCTGCCGACAGACGATTGAGCTCCCGCGTCATCTGTTCCGTGAATGCCATTGGACGTGCGCCCGGAGAACCGTGCCAATAGTAGTGGAGATCATCACCTGCACTGGTCACCAGCTCGATATCTTCAGTGCAATGACTTGGGGTGTAGAGCCGGGCACAGATACGACCGCTTGGGATCATGATGGCGGAGCCATGCAAATCACCATAGGCGGCGAGCAGAGCAGGAATCGTCTTCGCATCACTAGCATCATCCTGTTCCGAAAACCCAAGCAAACCACCTGGGTGAGAGTGGATCAGGATGGCCACCAGATTCTCAGCCTCGCCTTCATCAATGGCCTGCTCGATGTACCTACCAGGCCACGAAAGAAGATCCTCAGCGCGAATCGAACATTCAGCATGAGGAACAAGGATTAACCGCTTGCCGAGAAGCTTCATCCGAGGACCTGGTGTCCTGCTGCACAAGATGATCGCAGCTGCTTCCAGGCCATCGCCAGGGAACAGGTGTTCCCTGGCGGCAGCGTGCATTGATGCCGGCAGCGCTAAGGTCGACCGGGGCTTCATTGGCCTACCTCCTTGTGAAGGGCGCCCTCCACCAAACCGAGGTGGGTGATCATGTTGTCGGTTGCCGGCTTCCAGGGCGACTGAGGACCGCGATGACGAGACCAACCCTGGTAAACGGTCCCGTTGATAGTCGCCGTAATGTGCGTGCTGGGGATGCCGCCACCGCTCGCGAGATCCAGCGGGGGGTTGAAATAGAACATGTCGATCTCAGCGCCCGGGTAGGAAGGCGGAATATCGAGTGCCAACAGAGTGCTGGAACGGTTGAAACCCACTGGCAGCTGGTAGTCGTGAATCAGGAGCCAACGCCGACCGTCGCTTACGACAGTCTCCCATTTGCAACCCAGGCCATCGAGATGCGCCTCATCCACATCAAGCAGAGCAAACGCACGTTGAGGCTGGACTGCAACTTCGCCATTGATGACCTCCTTTGGAGAGAGGCGCAGCTTTTCAACCCCGTCTTTCGTGAGATCGATAACGTCATCCAACCCCATTGCCCGCTTAGGCTCATCCTTCACTTTCAGGAAGATTTGCCAACCTTCTTCGGGGTTGAAGCCAGCGTTCGTGATGGCCTCACGAACGCCAACTGTCGGCTTATTGAATGTGAGCAGAACACCTTGAACATTCAGTTCCCAGCGCTGAGCACGACTGATGAAAGACTCAACACCCTCACCTTCCAGGCTCACCCATTGATGGCGATCGATGATGCGATCCGCTTCATCAGTCATCTGCTGCAGCAGCTGCTTGTCATCAGGGATCTCGCCAAGCCGGCGCAGAACAGCTCCGGTGATCGATTGGCACGGCCAATCGAAGCGTACGCCGTCGACGGTCAAGCGGAACGAGCGATCGCTTTCCACGATGATGAACTTGCGAGAGTGCTGCAGGCTCGCCACTTCTTCTGGCCTGATGTCTTCAAGCTCACCATTTTCGAGGAACTGGAGCACAACCGCATTTTGCGAAGGTTTGAAACCCGCAGCAGAAGCAAGTTGGGCACCAGTCGGTGTCTTGTCATGGAGCGTGACGGCCTTAAAATTCAAGGAGAGGT
>Ga0157371_10004182_pt1 | contig 12717 bp, 16 predicted proteins | sample C45metaG_FD_113462 | JGI IMG/M metagenome (GOLD analysis project Ga0157371, IMG submission 113462) | Corn rhizosphere microbial communities from Kellogg Biological Station, Michigan, USA - C4-5 metaG | ecosystem: Host-associated > Plants > Roots > Rhizosphere > Soil | place: USA: Michigan... | reverse complement strand
GAATTTCTTACTGGCAATATCAATTCCGAGATAAACAGTCATGTCATATCCTCATGCGGTCAGTGCTGACCAACCTTGCAAAATTCAGGCTCACCGCATTGCGGGGCCAAAGATACCCTTCGGCCTGGACTGAAATCAGGACAGAGCGGCATTTATCTTATCAACGGGCCTGATAGCCTGAGGATGTTGCCGGCCTGCTCTGTCCCGGGAAAATGCGCAGACAGACTCAACTTACTCTGCCATAGACACGATACAAGGATGTTGCTGCGCGCCGCTTTATGCCGCCTTGCGGCGGGACAGGGCAGAAAACCCGGTCCGTGCGATCTGCGGCCGGTGCCGTGCCTTCACTTTAGCCCGACCGCTGCGTGATCAAGAGATCGCTTCGCTCGCCTCCTCCCCCGTTCGCACTCCCTCCGCCGCGCTTACTCCCGTCGCGCTTCCGCTCAATATTCGCGTCAGCGCCGTGCGTAATCACGGCTCCACTCGCTTGCGCTGCGGCCTCGTCGTCGCTCCTGATCACTCCGCTTTTCGTCGGGCTGTCATTCAGGCACGGCACAGGCCGGAACTGTAATCCCCTTTGACTGCGGAGATATCTGATGAACACACAATTCCACGTTTACCCGCCAGCGTCTGTCCTGGCAGATTTTGTGAACCTGCGTTTTCTGCCTTCCCTGTTTGGCCACGACTACGCGCAGGCTGAAAACAACGTGTACCTCTATGCCAGCCGCTATCTGGCCAACTATGACGGCACGGTATGGGACTTCGTACAACTGCCAGGGGGCGGGGGCTACATGAAGCCTGAAGGGGAAGAACGCTATATGTATTCGAACCCTTACCACTGGACGGAACTGGAAATCAGCGCCGACGCAGCGGGGATCATCATCACGGCGCTGGTACTCAACCACCGTAGCTGGCTCTACGACCGTCACGACGACGAGGAACTGTGTGCGCATTTCTGCCAGCGCTACCGCCAGCTGATGGAGTTTGTGAAAACCCATCCCGAAGCCGCCGCTATTTTCTGCGCCCTGAACTGATAACACGCGGGGCGGCAGAGCCGCCCCCTGGAGAGGAAAACACCATGTACGGAACCGTTAACGAAATTTGTGAGCAACTGCGCCAGGGCTACAAATCCGACGAACTCATGACGCTGATTATCTGGACGAAAGAGGACGTGAGGGACGTGCTGGATAGCGCACAGATCACCGACGAAACCGCTAACGAAATTTTGCAGCAAATCGACGGGATCAGCGATCAGCACGAATATGGCGTGAGCCTGGAAACGCTCCAGGCGGTACTGGATAACATCCGTGAGGAAGAGAGGCAGGCCCGCGAAGTGACGGTGCCCGCCGCCGCGCTCGAAATTGCGCTCAGGGTGGCGTGGGATTTTATGCGCCTTAAGGACGCACAGAGCGGCGAGGGGGCGGCCGCGCGGCTGTATCCGCACGAAACACAGGCGCTTTTTCATGTCAGTGCCGCGCTGAGAGCGCAGGCAGACAAATAACAACCCAGTGACCGCGCGGGGGCGGCGCAGCCGCCCCCGATAAGGAGCCAAAAAATGTACGGAACCGTCAGCCAGCTTTACCACCGCCTGAAAACCGAATTTCAGGGCGAGGAAAAAATCACGCTGATTATCTGGCGTAAAGAGGACGTGATGAAGGTACTCAGCGAAGAGCACATCACGGAGGAAACCGCCGCCGAAATCGTGTGCGACATCGCCACATGGGACAGGGATGCACAGCACGAAGCCGGCGTGGGCGCTGAAACGCTCAGGTTTATCGCCAGTGGCGTCCGGCACGCCGCCTCTCGGCGTAACCGGCCGGTGACAATTGCCGCCTCAGATCTCGCTGTTCTGGCCGAGGCCACTGAGCGCTTACTGAACACGGGGGGCGATGAAGATCCCAGCGCCATTGAGGAAGCGCTCAGGCGCGCTTATCACGCCATAAACCAGTAACGGCGGGGAGCAGGGCAGGGAAGCCCGCCGCCCATTTTAGCCCGGGCGAAAACCCCGCCGCCTGCGGCGGCAGAACGGCAGAAGACGCGCCTGGCGGCGCGCTTCCCGCCGTACTGCTGATTACGGCAGCGGGCAGGGGTTCAGGGGAAATAGAACCAGGCCGTTGAGATGAGGCCATCGTTAATTTCAAAAACGGCAATGCTTTCAAGCGGAGAGGGTGACAGGCCGTGAATAAATTCATGATCGAAAACTTTATTCCCCAGCACCGTTCTGGAAATCAGCTCCGCTCTGAGTGCGGGAATGTTGAAACGGTTGTTGATGTAGAAATCACGCAGCGCAGGTTTTCCCTGTGTTGAGGGCGTTTCGGCAGGCATACGGTAGCCCTTAAAATCATCAGCAAAGCAGGCCATGAAAGCGTCGATATCATGGGCATTGTAAGCCTCAAACTGAGCAGCAACGGGACGGGTGACTGACATGCTGAATCTCTCCATAATGAATTAATATGCTTCTTATAAGCATTAATATTCATTAGCAGGAGGCAATTAACAACACCTTTTTCAGTTCGCCGCAGTTGAACAGCAAAAGGTCCTTTACCCCGGGCGTCCGGGCGGCTGTCATGCTTCGCACAGAGCTGGCGAGCCGTCTCTGCCCGGCCCCGTTCCGGGGCAGCGGGTTTCCATCCTGACGCAACGGCTGCAACCGGCTGTCGCCGGTGCTTTAACCGCCCCGGCAAAAAGCCGCCGTGGCTCTGTGGCCAGCCCGCGGGGCGGGCTGAAAATTCCCCTCCTGACGCCTTTTCCGCTGTTCCGGCCGAGCCTTACGCGGAGGGCCTGTCGTAGCACCGCCGGTTCGTGCAGAAAGGGGTGAAATGTACGCCGCCAAAAACTTTTCGCCAGGGGCCGCAAAAACTTTTTGTCGTCGCCCCTTTATGCCCTCTCTTCGTCGTCGCAACTCTGCCCTTCGCCGCGAAAGGCCAGACCGGAAAAGAAAAAAGCCGCGTCAGAGGAAGTCTTTTTTCGGCCCGCATCCGGTCGGCTGCTCTGCCAGCGCTTCAGGAAACGGAATCTTTCAAGCAGAGAAAAGGAGTCTTGCCTGTGATCACGATGAAATCTCCCTACCGCGCAAAAACGGGTCAGAAAACGGCTGTCGTACTGCCGCGCGGCCCCATGAACCGCCAGACGGCCAGCGCAATGGTGAATGAATACCGCAACGTCTTCATCGAAGACGGGAAGGGCGCACGCTTCCGGCTGGTGATCCGCGATGCGCGGGGCGGTCTTGTCTGGCAGGCATGGAACGACGAAGCCAACGCCGGATTAGCTTTTGCAACGTACATCAGCGAATACGGCGTCAGGCGCTGAAAAACAGGCGTGACAGCGCAGCCACTCTGCCACGCCTGCTCACCATAATTAATCAGGAGAACAGTTATGTCAGATAACAAAACCGGCGCAAAATGCCTGCCCGTCGTTACCATTCCCACACCACTCACGCCGGTGACGCAGGGCGACATTCTGCGAGTCTTAGGCTCTTACTGTCTGATCCGCCTGGACAACGGGGATGAGGCGTTTTACATCAACGGCCAGTTTATCCACAGCACCGATGGCGCTAAAAACGACCCCTCCCTGACCGAAATCGCAAGGCTGTCAGCCCGGGCCGACGATCAGTCTCTGCGCACGTTTGAACTGCCGGTGCCGGAGACGGATGAAGTCTGCTGGTCTGACATCGTGGAGCAGATTGCCCGGAGCGCCCCCTGCGAAACCGTGCGCGGATCCGTCATCGTGACAGGCTGCCGGACAAAAGAGGGCATGCGTATTCATTTCTGCAAACATCCGCTGCTGAGCGGCATCAACAGCAATCTCTGGTTTCCCGTTGCGCGTGAGGAGGGCTGGTTTGAGGCCATTGAGCGCATTCTGACCATGAACGGGCTGGCGGAAAATCTTACCGAACTGGAAATACTGCGCAACTGTGCGGAGTACACCGACTGGCGCGCCATCTACAACCGCAAAGTCATGATCTGACAATACGGGGCCGGACTCACCGGCCCCTTACTGACAAGAGTGAGGAACGTCCGATGCTTAACATTTTAAATCCGGAGAATCACGCGATGACAACGGCCGCAGCCATGACGTTTGCCGATTTATCCTGCCTGGCGGAGCAGGTGACCGATCATCTGCCGTTCGATGCGGACAACGCCATCCGCGCAGGCGCTGCCGCTGCTGCACTGGTATTGTTCGCCAGCTTTACCGGTCTGAATAAAGATCCTGAGCCTGCCGAAGCCGTCATTGTCGATTTCCTGGCTGATCTGATGCATCTGTGTGATGAAACCGGCATGTCATTCTGTGAAATGCTCCTTTCGGCCAGCCGTCACTGGCAGGTTGAACAGAGCGCGTAATGCACCAGCCTGCACGGGCCATGCAACAGCGTGACAGGTGCAGTTTTACCCGTATTTCCGGAGACAGGCCATCATGAAAACATCACTGAGCTACACAGAACAACGATTCAAGGAAATTAAGGCATGTCTCAGTTTTCTGCGCGTGCTTGTAAACCAGCCGGATGAGGAAGACCGGGAGGAAGTGATCCAGGGCACGCTGTGGCGTTTAGCCAATGAGATCACCGGAACCGTGACGGACTGGACACTGGCCCGGCCCAGGCTGCCCCTTTCTTCCGTCCAGGCGTGGTCAGAGGCGCGAAGACTTGTGTTCACCGAGGCGGATGATCTCGCGTTATATCTCTGGCAGTCAGCAAAAAATGAACTCAGAACCCTGCTCAGTGAGAGTTATGCATAACAGATTTTCTTGAAGTGTCCCCAATATGGGGATATACTATCCCTTAGTTGGGGACAGGTAAAATTATGCAAGCGACATTCATCGAACTTACCAGCTTTCAGAAGTACCGCGCTGACTATCTTGATGATGATCAGTTTCGTGTCTTCCAGAACATGTTGCTGGCCAACCCTGAAAAGGGCGACATCATCCCCGATACGGGCGGACTCCGTAAAGTCCGCTTTCGGGACGAGCGCAGGAATAAAGGCACCCGGGGCGGGATCAGGGTTATCTACTACTGGACGGACGAAAAGGGCCAGTTCATCCTGTTCACCATCTACGATAAAGACCAGCGTGACGATTTGACCAAACAGCAGCGTGATGCTCTGGCAGACGCGCTGAATGTAATTAAGAAAGGGCTGAGACATGACTAAACGCGATATCTTCAGTGAACTCATGACAGGGATGCAGGAGCTTAAAGACCATCAGGACGGCAAGATTACGCTCAAATCCTACAAGGCGACCCGACGCGAGCCTGTCACGATAGCGCCGCAGGAGCTGCGCGACGTGCGCGAAAAACTGAATCTGTCTCAGGCGGTTTTTGCCCATTACCTTCATACGGGCGAAACCACGTACCAGAACTGGGAGCAGGGCAGGGCAAAGCCCAACGCGCAGGCGGTTTTGCTGATCCGTATGGTGCAGCAGAATCCTGAAACCCTCCAGACACTGGCACGGCTCTGATCCCCAACCTTACGGACGGTACAGCCGAAAGACCGCGCGACATGGCGCGGTTTTTTTTGCCTTAAGCGGCCAGCCAGGCCGCGCAAAAAAATGCTGCCCTGCTGCCCTGCGGGCCGGCATAAGCCGGTGCTGACGCACCGGCCTTATCCGTTCAGCTGCTCATCACGTTAATCCGCTGCCTCGTTTCTGTTTTGTCTGTCTTCTGCATCCTGCGTTTCCCTCTCTTTTACTGACTTAAAAGCCACTTCACGGGCAGGGCCATGGCCCCCTTCGGCTCCTGCCCTGGCGGGCAGTCGTCAGCCTCACTCCGCTAAGGCGGCGCAGCCGCCAAGCTCCGCCGAACCCGCAGGCGGGTTCGTGTAGAGTCTGATGGCGAAGGTCAACGTCAACGGCTGCTGACGGCCGGCGCCGTCGCTTTCACCGCCCCGGAAAAAGGCCGCCGTGGCTCTGTGGCCAGCCCGCGTGGCGGGCTGCAAAATCCCCTACTGACGTCTTTCCCACTGTTCCGGCCGAGCCTTGCGCGGAGGGCTGGTCGTAGCACCGCCGGGTCGTGAATAAAAGGGTTGAAATGTACGCCGCCAAAAACTTTTCGCCAGGGGCCGCAAAAACTTTTTGTCGTCGCCCCTTTTATTCCCGCCCTTCGTCGTCGCAACTCTGCCCTTCGCCGCGAAAGGCCAGACCGGAAAAGAAAAAATCCGCGTCAGAGGAAGTCTTTTTTCGGCCCCCGTCCGGTCGGCTGGCAGTCAGCACCCGTCAGGATGGGCAGATAACCCCGAGTCAGCGGGGAACGTTACAGGTATTCAGACAGAGGGGGTTTTAGTGAAAGAGTCAGAAGTTGTCCGCTTGCCGGACGACACCTTTACGCGTGAGGAAGCGAACGCAGTCGCCGCGCAGTACACCAACGTCGCGATCGAGGACGATCAGTTTACGCACTTTCGCCTGGTCGTGCGTAAAGACGGTCAGGTGGCCTGGCGCGCGTGGAATTTTGAGTCAAATGCGGGTTACTGGCTCAACCGTTATATCGGTGAGTACGGAATCCGCAAAACGCAGTAAGCCGTGAAAAGGTGCCCTGACGGAGCAGCCACTCCGCAGGGCGAGACAGTCATTAATTGGAGAACTAACGATGTCAGCCACAGAGTCTAAATCAAAGGCAGTAAAAAAAACCAGCGTCAAAAAGGTCACCGCTGATGAACAGGCGGCGGTCAGCGCGGCGCTGGACGCCGCGCCACTGGAGCACGCGCCCCTGTCGGCGTTCGTGATGTCGCAGCTGAATGCTCGCACCATCCCGTATTCGTTGGAGAGCGTGGAAAGCCTGGCGGCCACCATTAAGTCGGTCGGCCTGTTGCAGAATCTGGTCGCCCACGCGCTCCCTGACGGGCAACTGGCGGTGGCCGCAGGCGGCAGACGCCTATCTGTATTCCCGCCTCCATTTGTTAGCCGGTTTATCTACTTCAAGGATATTTCATGATGACGCCTTCGCTATCAGACGGTGGCCCTTCAGCTTTGCTGCCGCTTATTCCAGATATCAGTGATGGCGACGGTCCTGTCAGACCCAAAAAAGCGGAGTCAGGGCAGAACTGTCACTACTGCGGGACCCGTGCCCAGCGCCTCTGGCAGGGGCGTATTGAGCATGTCCAAATCTGCACGTTGTGCTGGCTGACACAAAACCTCGATAGCCAGACCGCAGCGCATGGCCTTCTTGCATGGCTTCCGGATGCGGCCCGGGCAGATATGCAAAACCTCCAACGGTATGCACTGATTGCCCTTCACAGTCAAAATCGTGTGCACAGAAAGGAGGGAAAGCGGGTCTGGAACTGGCTTACCCGTCATGCGCGAGAGGTCGAAGGCATGTGGGCGACGTCCCGGGCATCTGAGTTTGCCGGGGCCATGCGCGCGCTTACACCGGCCAAACGTCGTGAGCTTCAGCAGCGCCTGGAGGGATGTGTACTCATTCTGCCACCCGATGTGTTCGCAGAAGATTTAACCCTTTTACTACCTGTCGGGCGGAGTGTGGAAACAGCACTTCATACCCCTGCATGGCAATCTGGGCAGCCACGGGCATGCGTCCATGACGGACGGCCAGAACGTCACGCAGACCAACCGCTACGTGCTGCAGCTGGGCGGGGATATTATTCAGGGCTCAACAAATGGCACGGACGCGCTTTACGCCGGGCTGACGGGCGGCTACGGCCGGGCGGACAGCAGCGTAAGCAACGGCCTGACCGGTCGGGATGCGAAAGGCAGCGTGAGCGGATACAGTACAGGGGTGTACGGCACGTGGTACCAGAACGCAGAGGCAAAGACCGGCGCATGGGCCGAAATGTGGGCGCAGTACAATTGGTTCCGCAACGAGGTGTCGGGTGACCTGCTGCCTGTGGAGCGTTACAACAGCCGGGGGCTGAAAGCGTCGCTGGAAGGAGGATACGCGTGGCAGGTGAAAAGCTGGCAGAGTGCTGCCGGCATGGAAAACCGGGTTTTCCTTGAACCGCACGCGCAGGCCGTGTGGTCCGGCATCCGGGCGGATGAGCACACAGAGGCGGGCGGCACCCGCGTGCAGGGCACGGGAAATGACGGCGTGACCACCCGTCTCGGGCTCAGAACCTACCTGAACGGGAAAAGCTGGCTGGACCGGCAGACCGTGCGGGAGTTCCAGCCGTTCGTGGAAGTGAACTGGCTGCACAACACACAGGAGTACGGCGTGCGCATGAACGGAGAAACGGATGATGTGCGGGGGAACCGGAACATTGCAGAGCTGAAAACGGGTGTGGAGGGGCACCTGTCGCAGAGTCTGTCGGGCGCCGTGGTGTTCACGCAGCAGACCGGGGGCGGTGGCTACCGCGACAGCCAGGGCTCGCTGCAGGTGAGCTACCGGTTCTGAGTTCTCACGCCGTGGCGGGCGGCAGGTCAGTTTTCCAGGGCAGCAGGTCACTCAGCCGGTTAGCAGGCTGCACGATTGCTGCAATAGAAGGTCGATCTCACCGCAATTTAAACGTCAATAAACGGCCTACATAAGCCCTTTACTTTCGTAATCATGCTTAAAGATGATATTCGGCCGGAGCCTGGGCAAGGATATCAGCACTATGTCAGATGGCGGCTGTTTCAGGGCAATTACGACAGCGTCCTTCGCACTGTGCGGTTACGGTTTTCCGCTGTCGTGCCGGGCAAGAAAATCGGGCTGCAGCTGATGTTCCGCATGGTTATCAGTAAGAAGCTGAGGCCGCGTATTCCAGCATTCCTCGATATAATTGCAAAAATCGGTGAAAATTTTGGTCTGTCGGGGGCGCTGCCGCCAGATAAGCCAGGCCGGGAGGTCAGGGATATTCCATTCCGGCAGAATGATTTCAAGCTGGCCACGCCCTAAATAACCGGAAGCCAGCCAGCCGGGCGTGGCGACGCTGATCCCGCGTCCCTGAATCGCCAGGTTCAACATAGCGAACAGGTTGTTTGACGAGATTCCCGTTTCAGCACCCCATTCCAGCTCATAGGACTCTTTTCCCCTGAAAAGCAGGAGCGGACCTGCAAGACCGTGGTGGTGCATTCCAAGGAGTTGATGATTTTCCAGATCGCGCGGATGAGAAATGGCCGGATGCCGCTGAAGATAAAGGGGACTGGCACACAGCACAAGCTTCAGGGGAGACAGCTTTCTGTGCACCAGGTCTTCACTTTCAATCCTGCCGCTGCGCAATACCAGGTCATCCAGTTCAGGCGATTCCCGGCTGAGGTCGCTGCGTTCACGGGCGTCGAGAAACACCTTCACTTTCGGATGCATCTGCGCATATTCGAAGACCCATCCATTGGCCAGAAATTCACACACGATGGCAGGTGCCGTCAGACGAATATGTCCCTTTATTTCATTGTTCGGATTACGGATGTCCTCAAGCAACGAATGAAAGGACTGAGTGATCTCCCTTGCTCGGTTTAGCGTTGTCTGACCCGCTTCGGTCAGGCTCATTCCCTGCGACGTCCGGTTAAACAGCACCGCCCCCAGATAATTCTCAAAGCGGCTTACGGCCTTGCTGACGGCTGCGGTACTGATATTCAACTGCCGGGCAGCCTCTGAAATGCTTCCGCCTTCTGCCGTGCGGATGAAGATAAGCCAGTCCCTCATACCACGGTTATTATCCTTATCCATCATGGTTCCTTAATCAGTGTTTGCAAGAAAAAGATCGGATGTGTTTTTCATCATATCTTTCATGGGGCTTATGGGAAAACAGGATAGCTTAAAGAAGAATACTTTGTTTTCAAGCCCCGACGCCTGTTGTGAGAGACCGGCTGCCGTCTATTGAAAGCACAGATCAAAGGGGGCCGCTAAGAATGGTTACATGGGGTGTAGTCGGCAGGTACTCAGACCGCGGGCAAGAAAACCCCCCCTTCCCGATCTGCGCGCTTGTGTCTTTCCTGAAAGTTAACGACGGTTTAACTACAGATGGGTTTTCCCTGCCTTTTCCCGTCAGTATGATTCGCGCCCTGAACAAAGACCTCAGTTGACAGGCCGCCGCGCTTATCCCTTTCAGGCAGACGGCAACCTGTGCTTTGTCTAACAGCGTGAATACACCGGGAACACCGAATGAACAACTCACTTATCACTACAGCCCTGCTGGCCGGGGCCTTGCTTACCCAGAGCTTCTATGCAACTGCAGCGGAACTCCAGCCAGCAACGAGCCAAAACACCTTCCGAGTGACGCTCGGGGCCACCCGGGTCATCTATCCGGAAGGTGCGGCCGGCGCGCAGCTTTCGGTTACAAACCCGCAGAGCCGCCCCATGCTGGTCCAGTCCTCGGTGACTGGCGAGGACCACAAAACGCCGGCTCCCTTCCTGGTCACGCCGCCGCTGTTCCGCCTTGAAGCGAACCAGCAGAGCCGGCTGCGCATTATCCGCACCGGGGGGAGTCTTCCGCAGACGCGGGAGAGCCTGTACTGGTTGTGCGTGAAGGCGCTGCCGCCGTCGGGCGACGCATCCGGTCACACAGCCGGGGTGTCAATGACCGTGAACATGGCCATCAGTGTGTGTGACAAGCTGATTTTCAGGCCGTCCGGCCTGAAGGGCAGCCCGGAAGAGGCGGCCGGCGCACTCACCTGGGCGCGCATGGGTAAGGTGTTAAGGGTAAGCAACCCGACGCCATTTTATATGAACCTGAAGGCGGTGAGCGTGGGGGGGACAGAGGTCGGTAACCTGACCTATGTCCCTCCTCAGGGGAGCGTGACGCTGCCGCTACCGCGCCCACTGCCAGCGGGCGCGGACGTGAAGTGGAGCGTCATCAACGACCAGGGAGGCGAGAGCCGCAGTTTCAAGGCCGCAGCTGACTGATTTTCGATTTAACGCGAAAAGCCGGGGGGACATGTGCACCGTACAGCTTTCATCGCGGCCCTGCCGGTAGCGTGCTTCACCTCCGGTGCTGCCGCGCAGCAGTATCACTTTGACGCCTCGCTGCTCAGCGGCGCGGCAAAAAACGCAGATCTGTCGCTGTTCGAACAGGGTCTGCAGCAGCCGGGCACCTACCGGATGGACGTTCTGCTTAATGGCGAACAGGTTGACAGTCAGGACATCACGCTGCGTCTGGTGAAAGCGCCGTCTGGATACAGACTGCAGCCCTGCCTGAGCGTGGCGCAACTGCTGCGATGGGGCGTCAATACGACGGCATGGCCTGCGCTGGAGGAAGGCGGAAAAACGTGCGCCCGCCTGTCGGTCATACCGCAGGCGCATGTGACGGCAGACGTGGCGGCACTGCAGCTCAGACTGGACATTCCGCAGGCCGCCATGCGTCCGCACTACGGCGGTCTTGCACCGGAGGCGCTCTGGAACAACGGCATCACCGCTTTCAGGATGAACTACAGTGCCGCCACATCACGCACGGACGGCCAGCCCGGCGGTCGGGCGGAAACCTCGTGGGCACAGATACAGCCGGGCATCAATGCCGGCCCGTGGCGCGTGCGCAGCAGCCTGAGCTGGAAGAGCGGTGAACGCTGGCAACGGGCCTACGCCTGGGCAGAGCGAGGATTCGCGAAAATCAAGAGCCGCCTGGCGTTCGGTGAACGCACCACCTCCGGCGATGTGTTTGACAGCGTGCCGTTCAGCGGCGCCATGCTTGCCACCGACGAGACCATGATTCCGGCGGACGAGCGCGGCTACACACCGGTGGTGAGGGGCGTGGCACGCACACGGGCCAGGATTGAGATACGTCAGCACGGCTATCTGCTCAGGATGCTGCAGGTCTCGCCCGGGCCTTTCAGTATTGAGGATTTGCCTGCGGGACAGGACGGAGACGACCTGCAGGTCACGGTGTATGAAGCGGACGGGCATAACCAGTTTTTTACGGTTCCGTGGCAGACGCCTGCCGTGGCGTTGCACGAAGGATACCTTAAGTACAGCGTGGCCGCAGGCCGCTATCGGCCGTCAGAGGCGGGGGTTGCTCCGGCGCCGTTCGTGCAGGCAACACTGATGTACGGGCTGCCCCGGGGGCTGACTCTCTATGGCGGGCTGCAGGAGGCAGCAAACTACAGCGGGGCATCGCTGGGACTCGGCAGCTCGCTGGGGCGCTGGGGCGCCGTCTCGGCTGACGCCACAACGACTCGTGCCCGTACCCCATTCGACGGGACAAATGCCGGCACTGCCTGGCGGGTGCGCTACAGCAGCCATCTGGGCGATACGACGAGTCTTGCCCTGTCAAGCGTACAGTACACCTCTCCCGGGTACAGGTCCATGACTGACACCCTGGACCGCTGGCGAGGCGACGATTACGGCCCTGTGGGATATGCACAGCGGTCCGTGCGCGGTCGCAGCATGCTGCAGGTAAACCAGGCGCTGGGCGCGGCGGGCGGACTGGGTCTGAACGTCACCCGCACGGACTGGCGGGGCAGCAGCCGACCGGACTACGGTTACGGTGCCAGCTGGAGCGCTTCGCTGTACAGTGCGTCTGTGTCGCTCAACTGGCAGCAGAGCCGAACCGGGACAGGCTGCCGGGACAGCCTGCTGAGCCTGTGGTTGAGCGTACCTCTCGGCCAGAGTACCAGCGCCAGCTGGAACATGACGGCCCCGCATCAGGGCGCACAGGCACAGGAAGTAGCGCTGAGTGGCCGGGCGGTGAACGACCAGCTGGACTGGAGTGTGCGGGAAAGCTACCACCCTGGCAGCGGGTCAGGCCCGGCGGGCGGCAGCCTGTACGCAGGATGGGCCGGAACCTACGGGATGGCCGCTGCCGGCTACAGCTACGGTGCGTCGGGCCGGCAGGCAGACCTCAGCGTGGCGGGCGGCGTGATTGCTCACCG
>Ga0157371_10004181_pt1 | contig 12718 bp, 5 predicted proteins | sample C45metaG_FD_113462 | JGI IMG/M metagenome (GOLD analysis project Ga0157371, IMG submission 113462) | Corn rhizosphere microbial communities from Kellogg Biological Station, Michigan, USA - C4-5 metaG | ecosystem: Host-associated > Plants > Roots > Rhizosphere > Soil | place: USA: Michigan... | reverse complement strand
CCAAATTCGCTCAATTGCTCTTTTATGTTGAGTTAAGAGTAAATTTGCAGTTTCAGGCCGTATTACTTTAAACACAATTTCGTGAAGAAAGGATTCTTTTTAATGGCTGTCTTACTTTCCGGCTTCTTTTCTTTCGCACAGCAAAAATATACCATCAGTGGAACCGTCAGGGATCAAAAAAGTGGCGAAACACTTATCGGCGCTACGGTTGTATTAATTGGCAAGGTAACTTACAGTGTTTTGAGTAATGCATACGGGTTTTATTCCATTACCGCTCCACAGAACGACTATTTTTTGCTTGCTACTTTTTCCGGTTATCAAAATGATACTTTAAAAATCCAGCTTACAAAACATAAGGTGCAAAATATTTCTTTGATGCCTCTGCCAACACAATTAAAGGAAGTAATTATAACTTCAAAGAAAAATGACATTACGCAAACGCTGCCGGGAATGCAAAAGATTTCTATGAGTGAAATCAAACATGTTCCCGTGCTTTTTGGTGAAAAGGATATTTTAAAAACGATTCAGTTACTTCCGGGGATAAAATCGGCTGGAGAAGGTTCTTCCGGCTTCTTTGTGCGTGGAGGTGGTGCGGACCAAAACCTGATATTACTCGATGAAGCAACGGTTTACAATGCTTCACATTTGCTCGGTTTTTTTTCCACCTTTAATTCTGATGCTATTAAGGATGTCAGCGTTTATAAAGGAGATATGCCAGCGCAATATGGAGGCCGTTTGTCTTCTTTACTTGATATAAAAATGAATGATGGCAATGAAAAAGAATATAAAGTTAGCGGAGGAATCGGGCTTATTTCTACACGTTTAAATGTGGAGGGTCCAATCGTAAAAAATAAAGGTTCATTTATGGTGAGCGCCCGGCGAACGTATGCAGACTTGTTTTTAAAGCTTTCACATGACAGCGATGTGAATCAAAGCATCCTTTATTTTTATGATTTAAATGTCAAGGCCAATTACCAGTTAAACGAAAATAACAGACTGTACTTATCCGGCTATTTTGGGAAGGATAACCTTGGATACGGCCACCAGTTTGGTATTGACTGGGGCAACAGTACTGCCACTTTAAGATGGAATCACATTTTCAATGACAAATTGTTTTCGAATACATCCTTTATTTATACCACTTACAATTATAACATTAGCATAAACCAGACAACCAATAAACTTACGATCCTGTCGCGGATAAAAGACTTAAGCGTAAAAGAAGATCTGCAATATTTTGCCGCTAGCAAAAACAAGGTGAATTTTGGATTTAATATTACGCGGCATATTTTCACTCCCGGTAATTTTAAAACTTCAGCCTCTTCTTCCTATAACTCTCTAATACTTCCTGATAAATATGCTTTCGATGGAGCCGCTTATGTTTCCGATGAATGGAATGTTAGTGATAAACTCAAACTAAACTCAGGTTTGCGCGTTTCTTCATTTGCTATGGTTGGCCCGGGTGATTTTTATACTTACGACAGCAGTGGAAATATAAAAAACACACAATCTTATTCTTCGGGAAAAATTGTAAAGTCTTATTTAGACCTTCAACCTCGCCTTGCAGCTACTTTTCAATTAAATGATTTTAGTTCAGTAAAAGCTTCTTATTCGAGAAACGTACAAAACCTTCATTTGCTTTCCAATTCTACAGGAAGCAATCCTACAGATCTTTGGATTCCCAGCAGCAACAACGTAAAGCCGGAAGTTGCTGATCAGGTTTCTACAGGATATTATCGCAAGATTGGCAACAACAAATTTGAATTTTCAGCAGAAGTATATTACAAAACTCTTCAAAACCAAATCGATTATAAAAATGGTGCGTTGCTCGTGGCAAACCAACTCGTGGAATCACAATTGGTTTTTGGGAAAGGAAGGGCTTATGGCATAGAATTATATTTCAAGAAAAAATATGGAAAATTAAACGGTTGGATAAGTTATACGCTTTCACGAACAGAAAGAAAAATTGATGGAGTGAACAATAATTCCTGGTATCCTGCCACCCAGGATCAGACTCACAACCTGGCAATTGTTGCCATTTACCAGTTAAATAAAAAATGGACGTTTTCTTCTGATTTTGTTTTTAATACCGGCAATGCGGTCACATGGCCTTCCGGAAAATATGATGTAAATGGCAGAACGGTTTTTTATTATACGGAACGAAATGGCTATCGAATGCCGGCGAATCACCGGCTTGATATAAGTGCTACATTGGAAGGAAAAAAGAAAAAGAGGAAGAAATTTGAAAGCAGCTGGACATTTTCTGTCTACAATGTTTATGGCAGGGAAAATCCCTATTTTGTGCAATTTCAGGATGATCCTTTCAATCCGCAGAAAACACAAGCGGTTCAATATTCATTATTCAGATGGGTTCCATCAGTTACTTATAATTTTAAATTTTAAGAAAGATGAGGATCAAAACAAATTTATTGGTTTTCTTTATTTTCTTCTCATTAGTGGCTTGCAAAAAAGTGATTGATGTAAATCTGAAAAACGCAGATGCAAAAGCAGTGATCACTGGTGAAGTAAATAATCTTCCGGGTCCTTATAAAGTAACCGTTTCCAAATCATTGAATTTCACTTCGGATAATAATTTTCCTCCAGTGTCCGGGGCTTTAGTTACCATAAGCGGAAATGGAATTACAGAAACTCTTGAGGAAAAAGAACCAGGAAATTATTTTACAAAAAACCTAATCGGGAAGCCAGGAGAAAGCTATACGTTGACCGTTTCGTTTGATGGAAAAGCGTATACCTCTACCTCTGTTATGCCCAAACCAGTTCACCTTGATTCACTCACTTTTTTGTTGGGAAGAGGTAACGACATTTACCCTGTCGCAAATTTTCAGGATCCGCCGGGTACGAATAACTATTACCAGTTCATTGAATTTGTGAACGGTAAAAAGTTTGGTAATGGCAGGGGAAATTCAGTTTTTGAGGATCGGCTTTCTGATGGAAGGTATATAACAAGAACTTTATATGACGACAGTTCCGATATAAAAGAAGGTTCAGTTTTGAAAGTTCAAATGAATTGTATTGATAAAAATGTCTTTACTTACCTGAATGAATTGTTGCAAATATCGGCCGAAGGCGGCGGTTTTTCAAGTCCGGCTCCCACAAATCCTGAAAGTAATATCAGTGGCGGTGTATTGGGTTATTTCAGTGCAAATACTGTGAGCAGTAAAACCGTTGAGATTCAATAGCAAGTTACAGTAAACGAATTTTTAATATGAAACTTATTTTGCAATTCCGCAGGCTTCCTCTGGTACAACAAGTCCTTTATAAAAAATTTAATCCTGATTCCAATAAAATAACTTTCACCTAACATTTTAAATTCACTTCAATGAAAAAGGAGTAAGATCGCTCCTACTCCTTTTCTATTAAACAAAAGTTCAATTGTTATTCTTCTTCATCAAAAGCCATCGCCTCTTTGGTAGTCATCAACAATTCATATTCTTCTTTGCTACCAACGATCATGTTTTCAAATTCTCTTAATCCTGTACCTGCTGGTATCGGATGTCCGGTGATCACATTCTCTTTCAGGCCAAGCATGGTATCTGTTTTACCTTGTATAGCCGCAGATGATAATACTTTGGTTGTTTCCTGGAAAGAAGCTGCAGATATCCAGCTTTGAGTTCCCAATGACGCTTTGGTGATACCAAGCAACAACGGTGACGAAGTTGCTGGGCGGGCGTCACGGAATTCAACCAACTTTTTATCGGCACGGCGAAGGATAGAATTTTCTTCTCTCACTTCTCTAAGGGTAACAATTTTCCCTGGACGCATTTTAGTGCTTTCCCCTGAATCTGTAACCACTTTCTTGTCGAAGATCCAGTCGTTTTCTGCATTAAAGTCATACCTGTCTTCGGTATCTCCTTCAAGGAATTTGGTATCTCCCGCATCTTCGATGGTTACTTTACGCATCATCTGCCTTACGATCACTTCAATGTGTTTGTCATTGATCTTCACACCTTGCAAACGGTAAACTTCCTGGATTTCATTTACCACATATTCCTGAACTGCAAAAGGGCCTTTAATAGAAAGTATATCTGCCGGAGCTATTTGTCCATCTGATAAGGCAACGCCAGCTTTAATAAAGTCACCTTCCTGGGCTAGAATTTGTCTGGTAAGAGGAACAAGGTATTTCTTAATAACGCCGTCTCTGGCTTCAACGATTATTTCACGGTTACCACGCTTAATATTACCGAAGGAAACCACACCATCAATTTCAGAAACCACTGCAGGGTTGCCCGGGTTTCTTGCTTCGAACAATTCAGTTACACGTGGCAAACCACCGGTGATATCTCTCAATTTTCCGAGAACACGTGGTATTTTCACAACCACCTGTCCCGCTTTTACTTCCTCTCCTTCTTCCATTGTGATATGTGAACCTGCGGGCAGGTTATATCCTTTTGAATCTTTTTTACCTTCAATGATCATTGAAGGAATACGTGCTTTATCTTTTGTCTCAATGACCACTTTTTCCCTGTGACCTGTTTGTTCATCCGCTTCTTCACGGTAAGTAACACCTTCAATAATATTCTCAAATTTGAGAACACCATCTATTTCAGAAATGATTACGTTGTTAAACGGATCCCATGTACAAATCACATCGCCTTTGCTCACTTTTTGTCCGTCTTTCACGTTCAATACAGAACCATAAGGAACGTTATTATTGATCAGTAAACGATCATTTTTAACATCCATTATTCTTACTTCACCGGTACGACCGATAACCACTTTAATCTTATCTCCTGCATTATTGACTGCATCAACCGTACGAAGTCCATCAAATTGAATGGTTCCGTCAAATTTTGCATTCAATGTTGATTCTACAGAAGCAGAACCTGCAACACCACCCACGTGGAAGGTACGAAGTGTAAGCTGTGTTCCCGGCTCACCAATTGATTGTGCAGCAATAATTCCGACTGCATCGCCCCTTTGAGCGGTATACCCAGAAGCAAGGTTTTTACCATAACATCTTACACAAACACCGCGGCGACTTTCACATGTAAGCACTGAACGGATTTCCATACTTTCCACGCCTGCTTCTGTAATTGCGGAAGCAACATCTTCCGTAATGATCGTGCCTGCTTCGACTAAAATCTCATCAGTCAAAGGATCATAAACATTGTGAAGAGAAGTTCTTCCGAGAATCCTATCATACAATGGTTCAATAATATCTTCGTTATCTTTCAACGCAGAAACAGTTATACCTCTCAAGGTACCACAATCCTCTTCATTGATAACGACATCCTGGGCAACGTCTACCAGTCTCCTGGTGAGATAACCGGCATCGGCTGTCTTCAACGCTGTATCAGCAAGACCTTTACGTGCTCCGTGTGTAGAAATGAAGTATTCCAATACATTTAATCCATCTTTAAAGTTGGAAAGGATCGGATTTTCAATGATCTCACTTCCAGTACTTCCTGATTTACGAGGCTTGGCCATCAATCCCCTGATTCCCGCAAGCTGCTTGATCTGTTGTTTGGAACCACGCGCACCGGAATCAAGCATCATATAAACTGAATTAAATCCTTGTTTGTCTGCTGCCAGTTCCTGGATCAAAGTTTCTGTAAGGCGTGTATCCACACGGCTCCAGATATCGATGATACCGTTGTATCTTTCATTGTTGGTAATCAAACCGGCATTGTAGTTATCCCAGACTTCATCCACTTCACCTGATGCATTTTCGATCATGGACACCTTGGTTTCAGGTATAATAAGATCGTTTATGTTAAAGGATAATCCTCCTTTAAATGCCATACGGAAACCAAGTTGCTTGATATCATCGAGGAACTTAGCTGTTGTAGGAATGTTTGTCCATTTGATAATTTCGCCGATGATTTCACGCAATGATTTCTTGGTAAGTAATGCATTGACGAAACCGGCACTTTTAGGAACATGTTGGTTAAAGATTACCCGCCCTACAGTCGTTTCTATCAGTTTATTGGTAAGCGAGCCATCGTTGTTTCTGACGTTCGCTTTTACCTTAATACCTGCATGAAGATCAATCTTGTGTTCGTTATAAGCTATTATCACTTCTTCAGGAGAATAGAAAACCTTTCCCTCTCCTTTTACCGGAGCTTCCGGAGTTGATTTTTTGCCCTTAGTAATGTAGTACAATCCCAATACCATATCCTGTGAAGGAAGAGTGATTGGCGTACCGTTTTGCGGGTTCAAAATATTATGTGAAGAAAGCATCAGCATCTGGGCTTCCAAGATAGCAGCACTGCTCAAAGGAACGTGAACCGCCATCTGGTCACCATCAAAATCGGCGTTGAACGCTGTAGTTACCAACGGGTGAAGCTGGATTGCTTTTCCTTCGATCAATTTAGGCTGAAATGCCTGGATAGACAACCTGTGCAATGTCGGGGCACGGTTCAGCATGATCGGATGCCCTTTCAAAATATTTTCAAGAATATCCCAAATGATCGCTTCTTTTTTATCTACTAATTTTCTTGCACTCTTTACTGTTTTTACGATTCCTCTTTCGATCAGTTTGCGGATAATGAATGGCTTAAATAATTCAGCAGCCATATCTTTTGGCAAACCACATTCGTGCATTTTTAATTCTGGGCCTACCACAATTACGGAACGACCAGAGTAATCAACGCGTTTACCCAAGAGATTTTGACGGAAACGTCCTTGCTTACCTTTCAAAACATCACTCAAAGATTTTAATGCACGGCCGCCTTCTGCTTTTACAGCATTGGATTTACGTGAATTGTCGAACAATGAATCGATAGCTTCCTGAAGCATACGCTTCTCATTTCTGAGGATCACTTCGGGTGCTTTAATCTCCAATAATCTTTTCAAACGGTTGTTACGGATAATAACACGTCGATATAGGTCATTCAGATCTGAAGAAGCAAACCGTCCGCCATCTAATGGCACCAAAGGACGAAGTTCCGGCGGAATGACCGGGATATATTGCATCACCATCCATTCTGGGCGGTTATTAATTCTTGTATTTGCATCGCGGAAGCCTTCAACAACACTAAGGCGTTTTAAAGCGTCTGCTTTGCGTTGCTGTGAAGTTTCATTTGCCGCCGAGTTACGAAGATCGAATGACAACTGGTCAAGATCGATTCTTTGCAACATATCATGAACTGCTTCAGCACCCATCTTTGCAATGAACTTATCTGGATCTTCATCAGGAAGCATTTGGTTTTCTTTCGGAAGTGTATCGATAATATCGAGGTATTCCTCTTCAGTTAAAAGATCACCATAATTCTGTCCTTTATCAGTCCTGATGCCGGATTGAATTACCACATATCTTTCATAATAGACAATGGTCTCTAATTTCTTAGAACTCATTCCCAACAGGTAACCTATTTTATTTGGCAGTGATTTAAAGTACCAGATGTGAACCACAGGAACCACCAATTTAATGTGTCCCATTCTTTCCCGACGCACTTTCTTTTCTGTAACCTCAACACCACAACGATCACAAACGATTCCTTTATATCGGATACGCTTGTATTTGCCGCAGGCACATTCATAATCTTTTACAGGTCCGAAAATTCTTTCGCAAAACAGACCGTCTCTTTCAGGTTTGTAAGTACGATAGTTGATTGTTTCAGGCTTTAATACTTCACCATAGCTTCTTTCAAGAATAGAATCCGGAGAAGTAAGGCCAATTGTTATTTGAGAAAACGTTGGACGTGGACGATTTTCCTTTCTTTGCATATATTTTTAAGCTTTGAGCTATTTAGCTTTAACAGGCTAAAAGCGAAATTTTAATAATTTGTTGGTTTACTTCCAGCCAAAGACTGAAAGCAAATCTTATTCAAACTGAAGATCTAATCCCAAACCTCTTAGTTCGTGAACCAATACATTGAATGATTCAGGTACTCCCGGCCTTGGAATATTATCTCCTTTTACGATTGCCTCATAAGTTTTTGCTCTCCCGATGATGTCATCAGATTTTAAAGTGAGTAATTCCTGGAGAATATTTGATGCACCATAAGCTTCCAATGCCCAAACTTCCATTTCACCAAATCTTTGTCCACCAAATTGGGCTTTACCGCCAAGGGGTTGTTGTGTGATTAAACTGTATGGCCCGATTGAACGTGCATGCATTTTGTCATCAACCATGTGGTGCAACTTAATGATATAGATAATTCCAACTGTTGCCTTTTGATCGAAGCGTTCGCCGGTTTCACCATCATACAAATAAGTATGACCAAATGTGGGAAGATTTGCTTTCTCGATTTCCTTGGCAATTTCATCAACAGAAGCACCATCGAAGATTGGAGTACCATACGTTTTACCTAACTTTTCACCTGCCCAACCAAGAACTGTTTCATATATCTGGCCAAGGTTCATACGACTTGGTACACCCAGCGGATTCAATACAATATCTACCGGAGTTCCATCTTCAAGGAAAGGCATGTCTTCCTGCCTTACAATCTTTGCAACGATACCTTTGTTTCCGTGGCGACCTGCCATTTTATCTCCAACTTTCAATTTACGTTTCACACCGAGATAAACCTTAGCAAGTTTCAATACACCTGCAGGTAATTCATCCCCAATAGAGATATTGAATTTCTCACGTTTATATCTTCCTAATTCTTCGTTGTATTTTATATTGTAATTGTGCAGTAAAACGTTGATGTGCTCATCGGTTTTAACATCGCCAGTCCAACCCAGTGGGTTTACATTTTGATAATCAATGTTACTGAGGTTTTTTTGAGTGAATTTGGCACCTTTTCCGATCAGCATTTCACCAAAGTTGTTGCTTACCCCTGCAGATGTTTTATCTTTTAATAAAGTCAGGAGTTTGCTGATCAGAAGTTCCAATAAGTCGGCATCATTTTTTTCATGAGTCCTGTCAATCTTTTCTAAAATCGTCTTTTCTTTTACTTTACCATTTTTATCTTTTTTGGCGCGTTGGAATAATTTTTTATCAATTACCACACCTTCAGTTCCACTTGGCGCTTTTAAAGAAGCATCTTTTGCATCACCCGCTTTATCACCAAATATCGCACGTAAGAGTTTCTCTTCGGGAGTCGGATCGCTTTCTCCTTTTGGAGTGATCTTACCAATTATTATATCTCCTTCTTTCACGTGAGCACCCACACGAATCACACCATTCTGATCCAAATCTTTCGTAGCTTCTTCACTAATATTTGGGATATCAGGAGTCAATTCTTCTTCACCTAATTTGGTATCACGAACTTCCAGTTCAAACTCATCGATATGAATAGAAGTAAACAGATCTTCTTTTACCACTTTTTCACTGATCACGATCGCATCTTCAAAGTTATAACCTTTCCAAGGCATGAAAGCCACTTTCAGGTTACGGCCCAGAGCCAGTTCACCATCTTTGGTAGCGTATCCTTCTGTCAGGAAATCACCAGCTTTTACTGCCTGTCCTTTTTTAACCGCAGGACGAAGATTGATACAAGTGCTTTGGTTTGTCTTAATAAACTTCGTTAATTTATAAACGATCAGGTCATTTTCAAAACTTACAATTTTCTGAGAATGGCTTCTGTTGTAACGAACATGAATTTCGTTTGCATCTACATATTCTACTACTCCGTCTCCATCTGCATGAATCTGGATTCTTGCATCTCTTGCAGCTTTTGCTTCAAGACCGGTTCCAACAATTGGTGCCTGCGGAAGGATCAACGGAACTGCCTGGCGTTGCATGTTTGAGCCCATCAATGCACGGTTAGCATCATCATGCTCGAGGAACGGAATCAATGAAGCACTCAAACCAACAATTTGGTTCGGAGCCACATCCATGTATTCCACTTCACTTTTTTCCAGGATAGGGAAATCACCGGTTTCGCGGGATTTCACTTTATCATAAATAAAATTTGAATTTTCATCCAAAGGCGCATTGGCCTGCGCAATTTTTGCAGTATCCTCTTCTTCAGCACTTAGGAAGAATACTTTTTTCATATCTACATGCCCGTCGTGCACTTTACGATACGGAGTTTCGATGAAACCCATTTCGTTTATCTTGGCATGTACACAAAGTGTGGAGATCAAACCGATGTTAGGTCCTTCCGGTGTTTCAATTGTACAAAGACGACCATAGTGAGAATAGTGAACGTCACGAACTTCAAATCCTGCACGTTCCCTGCTTAACCCCCCGGGCCCGAGCGCTGAAATACGACGTTTGTGAGTAATTTCACTCAATGGATTAGTCTGGTCAAGGAATTGTGATAATTGAGAAGTTCCGAAGAATGAATTGATCACAGAAGATAGCGTTCTTGCATTGATCAGGTCAACTGGTGTAAATACTTCATTGTCACGAACATTCATTCTTTCACGAATGGTACGAGCCATACGAGCCAGACCTACACCAAATTGTGCGTATAATTGTTCGCCCACTGTACGAACACGACGATTGCTCAAATGGTCAATATCATCAATTTCACTTTTAGCGTTGGTTAACAAAACCAAATACTTAATGATCGAAATGATGTCTTCTTTTGTCAATACTTTTTTAGTGATCGGGTAGTCCAAACCAAGTTTGCGATTGATCTTGTAACGACCAACTTCTCCAAGATCGTAACGCTTGTCACTAAAAAATAATTTATCAATAATACCTCTTGCAGTTTCATCATCCGGGGCATCTGCACCGCGTAACTGGCGGTAAATATGTTGCACCGCTTCGATCTCGCTGTTCGAAGTATCTTTATTTAAAGTGTTATAAATGATCGCATAATCTCCACTCACTTCTTCACGTTGGATGAAAACGCTCTTCACATCCAGTTCAAGGATCATATCAATATTATCCTCATCAAGAATAGTATCTCTTTCGAGAACTATTTCATTTCTTTCCAGGCTAACTACCTCACCAGTATCTTCATCCACAAAATCTTCAACCCAACTACGCAAAACCCTTGCAGCCAAACGTTTTCCGAGATTAGCATGCAAAGTTTTTTTATCAGCTTTTACTTCTACCGCCATTCCAAAAAGTTCAAGAATATCTTTATCAGTTTCATAACCAATAGAACGAAGTAAAGTTGTTACCGGGAATTTTTTCTTACGATCAATGTAAGCATACATTACATTATTAATGTCTGTAGCAAATTCCATCCACGCTCCTTTAAAAGGAATCACTCTTGCAGAATAAATTTTTGTACCGTTTGGATGAGTACTTTGTCCGAAGAACACACCCGGAGAACGGTGAAGCTGCGAAACAACCACGCGCTCAGCACCATTAATTACAAAAGTTCCGCGCGGAGTCATATATGGAATATTTCCAAGAAAAACGTCCTGAACGATTGTCTGGAAATCCACGTGCTCTTCATCATTACAACTCAAACGAAGTTTAGCCTTCAAAGGAACCGCATAAGTCAATCCTCTTTCAATACATTCTTCGATCGTGTAACGCGGAGGATCCACGAAATAATCGAGGAATTCCAGCATGAAAATATTACGTGTATCGTTAATGGGAAAGTTTTCCTTAAATACACGGAAAAGCCCTTCAACATTACGTTTATCGGGCGTAGTTTCTAACTGGAAAAAGTCTTTAAAGGACTGGATTTGAATTCCTAATAGGTCTGGAGTTTCCGCCAAATGTTCAATTTTTCCAAAACTGATTCTTTGTGCTGGAGCTACTTTTGTTGAAGGCATATTTTAGTTAAAATATTTTAAAATGAGAGAGTCCTTTAACCGGTTTTTTATATTACATTGTACACGTACCGAAATTTAAAGGATTGCAAAAGTAAACATTTTTTTGAAATTGAATAAATCTTTATGAAACCTTAACCATTCTTTCTAACATTTCAAAAAAAAATTACCAATTATAAAAAGAAATATTTCCAATTTCATAAGCGTATTTGTCAAATAGCAGGATAAAAAATAAATTGAAGATTCTATAATGGATTTTTATGCCTTAATTTTGCACGCAGTTAAATAACCATTTAAAAATAAAAACATGAAAAAGTTATTTTTTGTACCTGCAGTAGCAGCGATGTTTTTCCTTGCCTCTTGCGGCGGAAACAACTCGAATGATGAAACCACTACAGCTACAGAGGACACCACAAGCACTTCAACAACCACACAAGCACAAGCACCCGGCGCAGACATTCCCGGAATTGACACCGTTTCAGTTACAGATCATATCACTCTTACCGGTAGTGACGACATGAAATATGACAAAACCCTTTTTAAGGTTAAAGCCGGACAAAAAGTAACTTTAGATTTTAAAAATGTAGGTAAACAACCTGCTGCAGCTATGTCACACAATGTTGTGATCTTGCAACAGGGAACTGATGTTCAGAAATTTGGAGAAGCTGCTATTCCTGCAGCAAGCACCGGTCATATTCCTCCATCAATGACAGATGATGTGATTGCACATACTAAATTATTAGGACCTGGCGAAAGTGATAAGATCACTTTTACACTTACTGATCCCGGAGTTTATGATTTTATTTGCTCCTTCCCTGGACACTTTGGTACTATGAACGGAAAGATCGTGGCAGAACCCTAAATGATATAAATTTTAATAAAAAAAGCAGTCATGAAAATGGCTGCTTTTTTTATGCGTAGTAAATGAAGGAATTTATAAGAATTTAATTTTAAGTAAACGAACAAATCTTCTCTTTTTTTATTTTAATACTCAATCGACTGAATATTAAGGTGCCAAAGAAATTCTCACCTGTACACCGGCTCTGGTATCAATGGTAGGCGCCGAAGATGAAACGTAAGGGTTTACTCTTCTCTGGTCAAAATACAATTTCACATTGATCCGGTT
>Ga0157371_10004180_pt1 | contig 12720 bp, 12 predicted proteins | sample C45metaG_FD_113462 | JGI IMG/M metagenome (GOLD analysis project Ga0157371, IMG submission 113462) | Corn rhizosphere microbial communities from Kellogg Biological Station, Michigan, USA - C4-5 metaG | ecosystem: Host-associated > Plants > Roots > Rhizosphere > Soil | place: USA: Michigan... | reverse complement strand
GAGGAATGGACCTAATGTTTCCGCATCATGAAAGTGAAATTGCACAAAGCACGATATGCAACCATGTTGCTCCCGCAAAATATTGGATGCACAATAATATGATCACCGTCAACGGGAAAAAAATGGATAAGAGTTATAACAATCAAATCACTCTTACACAAATGTTCATCGGTAATCATCCTTTGCTAACAAAAGGCTTTTCACCTATGGTCATACGCTTCTTTGTTTTGCAAACTCATTATCGCAGCACACTCGACTTCAGTAGTGAAGCGTTAACTGCGGCAGAAAAAGGAATGAAAAGGCTATTTGAAGCTTTTGAAGTCTTAAAAAAACTTAAAATAACTGATGTTGCAGAGGCAGCAGATACAGAACTTGACAAAAGAATAAATTCTCTTGTTGATGAGTTTGAAGAATTTATTAACGATGATTTTAATACGGCAAAAGTATTGGCCAACATGTTTGAAATCGTTCCGTCAATTAATTCAATGAAAGATGGGTTAATAAAACCAGGGGCGATTTCAACAGCCACATTTAAAAAACTTAAAGAATCTTTTTCTATTTTCCTTGAACAAATATTAGGATTGAAAGATCCTTCAGAAAATTCCGCGCAGTTGAATGGACTTATGGATCTGCTTATTGAAATCCGCAAAGAAGCAAAATCTAAAAAAGATTTTTACACTTCAGACAAGATTCGAAAACAGCTTGCAGAAGTTGGTATTGAGATGAAAGATGAAAAGGACGGAAATATTAGCTGGAGCAAACTTTAATTTTAACTGTTAATAATCTTCTTTGCTCACTGCAAAAGAATAAAGCATATCTTATTACATTTGCGATCTTAAATTTTATTTTCTCCTATGAAAAAATTTTTCTTTCTTTTATACTTTTTTATTTTAGTTTTTCTGCAAAAATCACCTGCCCAGGATAAATATGAATTTCGCGGAGTATGGGTGGCGACAGTTGGCAATATTGATTTCCCTTCTTCAAAATTATTAAGTACTGATGAACAAAAAGAAGAATTTATCAAGTTACTGGATATGAATAAAAGAAACGGGATGAATGCCGTTCTTGTGCAGATCCGGCCGGCAGCCGACGCATTCTATCCATCACAATATGAACCATGGAGTGAATTTCTTACAGGCAAACAGGGCACACCTCCCAATCCTTATTATGATCCGCTAAAATTCATGATAACGGAGACGCACAAACGCGGGATGGAATTTCACGCATGGATGAATCCGTACCGCGCTGTCTTTAATATTTATAAATCATCTATTTCCCCTACACATGTTACAAGGTTGCATCCTGAATGGTTCATTACTTACGGACAGACAAAATTGTTTGATCCGGGAAATAAAGACGCGCAGAATTTTGTAGTGAATGTTGTGAGAGATGTGGTAAAAAGGTATAACATAGACGCCATACATTTTGACGATTACTTTTATCCCTACCATATTGAGGGCAAAGAATTTATGGACACCGCTTCTTATCGGAAATATGGAAAGGGTATGACTCTTGGTGACTGGCGAAGAAGCAATGTGGATTCAATTATTAGACACATTAGCATTGCCATCAAGGAAGAAAATAAATATTGCAAATTCGGTATTAGCCCTTTTGGTGTTTGGAGAAACAGTGATGACGATCCTGAGGGAAGCAATACAAAATCTGCTGTAACTAATTATGATGATCTGTATGCTGATATTTTATTGTGGCTTAAAAACAAATGGATTGATTATGCAGTACCACAATTGTATTGGGAAATAAGTCAAAAATTCTTAAGCTTCAAGGTTCTCACTGATTGGTGGTCACGACACGCTTATGGAAGGCAATTGTATATTGGGCAAGGCATTTACCGTGCTCTCGAGCCGCATTCATATGCCTGGCATCATAAAGATGAATTACCAAATCAAATCCAGTTTTTAAGACAATACCCTCAAATTGAAGGAAGTGTTTATTTCAGTAGTAATACCTTCAACAGTAACCCCAATGGATGGAGCGATACACTCAGAAATAATTATTATAAATATCCGGCTTTAATACCTCCAATGGGATGGATAGATTCCGCGAAACCCCTGCCACCGGTTTTATCTTATGATAGTTCGAAGCCGGCTTTTTTCAGCTCATCAATCGATTTGTATTTCCGTGATACGGTAAAGAATGACATGATAAACCGTTATGTTATTTATCAGTTTAATCACCTTGAGAACTTAGATCAGAATGATCCGAAAAATATCAAAGAGATCATTCTATCCGGAAATAATTTTTATCATTTTATTTTTGATGCACCTCCTTTTCAAAAGCAAATTATAATTGCGGCTACGGCACTTACAAAAACCAACAATGAAAGTGCTCTTAGCCGGTATATATATTTAGAAAGAAAAGAAAATGGTTGGCAAATTGTCGATCAAGCAGATAACCAATAAAAATATTTACAACCAGATTTATAGTACGGGCAATTTTGAATTTCTTATTTGAATGTTCAAAGAAGATTATTAACGGAAAGTAAAGAAACAAATAAGATGGATTTTTCCTGTGCATTTTAATTGCTTCAAAAAAAACTTTTATGGAATTGTTTTGGTTTGAACATCTTATTAAAAAAATAAGATTATGGAAGCACATCAAATCTTACAATCAGGATTTCTTGATATCCTCTTTGATGGAAAAAATAAATTGTATGGCGCATACGATTTACGGAAAACATATAACCAAAGAATCACTAAAGCACTTCTCTCAACACTTGTATTGATAGGGCTTTTAATCATCAGCGTAATCACCAGCAAAAGGTTTGTAAAAGAGAAAATGATTATCCCTGTATTAATTCCCGATCACATTCTGCAAAAAATAGCACCTGATAGCCCGAAACCTCTTCCCAAATTACCAGCACGTGTTCACGTTACTACCTTACAAGTTTCAACTCCTGAAATTGTAAAAGATCATCTTGTTGTAACTCCGCCACCAAACATTCACGAAATAGAAGCTGCAGTAATTGGTCTAAAAACAGTGGATGGACCTAAACTTCCTGTAGGTGTAATTTATCCTCCCACAGAAATTATGGGAACGAATGTAATTGCAAAACCAACAGCTAAAAATTCAGATGAAAAAACTTTTATCCCAATTGAAAAAGAAGCTGTATTCCCGGGCGGTGAACAGGCCTGGCAGAAATATATCCAAAAAGCCATTCAGCGGCAACTGGATGAATTTAGTGATATGGATTATGGAACATGCATAGTAAAATTCCAGGTGGATGTAAACGGAAATGTAAGCAACGTAGAAGCGACAACTATGCAAGGAACGAAGCTGGCAGAATTAGCTGTAAACACAATCAGCAAAGGACCGAAGTGGATTCCGGCAATGCAAAACGGGCGATATGTTAGCGCATACAGATATCAACCTGTTACTTTACTCAATCCAAATGAATAAATTTTAGATGAACCTAACGGTAAAGAGTAACGAATAAATTTTACAAATTCTCATTTTATTTGTCTTTATTTTTAAATTCACTTTTAGACAAAACCATTTTCAAAAACAAATGCAGCAAACAAAAAAGAAAAAGAATTTGAAAAAAGAAAGTCCGCGAACTATTGATAAACAATACAGTTTCTTTGAAGACGTATATGATGTGGTTCGTCAAATCCCAAGAGGCCGCGTAACTTCTTTTGGCGCGATTGCCAATTTTTTGGGAACGAAACTTTCAGCACGAATGGTAGGCTGGGCGATGAACGGAGCACACCATGCACATCCTCCGGTTCCTGCGCAAAGAGTTGTGAATCGGAACGGAATGCTTACAGGCAAAGCACATTTTTCCACCCCCACAAAAATGGAAGAGCTTTTGGCGAAAGAAAAAATAAAAGTAAAAAATGATACTGTGGTTGATTTTGAAAAGATCTTTTGGGATCCGGCGAAAGAACTTCAGATATAAAGTATCAGGAATAATAAGGCCTTATCAATAAATAAACCACAACTCCACTTACGGCCACGTAAAACCAGATGGGCCAGGTAATTCTTGAAAGCTTTTTATGCGTTTTATAATCGCCTGACAAAGCCCGATAAGCGGTAAATAAAATGAATGGAAGTATCATACCTGCAAGCGGAATGTGCGTTATTAGAATAGCATAATAAACATAACGAAGCGATCCTGAACTTAATTTTTCATCCCGACTTAAAATGCCATCATGATTTAAGTCGCCAAATTTTGTTTCGCCACTAAAGAGGTGATGGCAAATGTAGGAGATCAAAAAAAGTACGGAAAGGATGATTGCTGCGACCATTATTTTTTTGTGCAACAAATAATGTTTATTTTTCACTGCTATCAAAGCAGCAATGAGTAAGAGTGCAACACATGAATTTACAAGGGCATTAAAAGAAGCAAAAACATGCGGATTAAAAGGAAGATTTACATTTAACTTAATTCCTGATAAAGCAGCAATAGCAAAAAAGGTAATAATTGAGACCGACCAAATTAAAATACGAGCGGTCGTATCATTTTTTTCTAAAACAGGTTGTGGAAATTTTCCGTGTGACTTTTGATTCATCTGTTAATTTAACCCGTTTTCAAAAGGCCTTTCATGAAGTCGGTAAAAGTTCTTTTCTTATCTTTTTCGAGCATTAATAGCGGAATATCGCGAACGAGCCTTGATTGCTCCAGAGAATCTTCTCCACTAAACCAACCCCTTACCACCCGGTCTTTATCCAGTAAAAAGAATTTATCGCTATGAATAAAAGCAGTGTCAATGCTACTGTCTGCCACGCTGGCTTTTAATTCCGTCAGAGCGAAATTATAAATACTGTCGCGGTTACCCGTCCCAAGCCACCAACTATCCGGATCAATATTAAACCTTTTTGCCCAGCCTCTTAATTGATGAAGTGAATCATGTGCAGGGTCAATAGAAATGGAAACAAATTGGACGATAGAATCATTATTTGGAAAAGAATTTTGTAGTTTTTTCATTGCAAGTGCAAGCCGCGGACATAATGAAGGACAATGGGTAAAAAAGAAATCCACTACAATTATTTTTCCTTTTAAATCTTCTAGCGAAACGTGTTGTCCCAGTTGATTGGTAAAATGAAGATTTTTTACATGGTGCCAGACTGTATCATAAGTCAGTTTTCCATTTTTTTGCGATATCTGAACGCTATCATAAAAGTACCGGTTAGGCATTTGAACAGCGCGACCGCTATAATAACTTACGAGCAAATAACCGCTTAATGGTAATGTAATAGCTACGAGTAAGGCTATAAAAGCTTTCTTGTTCATAATATAGAAAGCAAAATTAGCCATTGCGATGGGCAACAACTAATTTAAAAAAGTATTGTCGAAGGTTTTAACCTAATTTTTTAATCTAATTTCTTATCACTGCTCTCTGCCGGTTCCGCAGCAGGATGATGAAATTGTTCTGGTTGTTCCTTATAGTGGCGAATGCCGGCGTCAGTATTTCTAAGATGTCGGAAAGATGAGCCATCAGCTATGAAAGCAATAATAAACCAAACAAATAAAAGTGCAGGAAGCGCAATGGTCATGACCATTGTTCTTATCTCATCACCCAAATGCATAAATATTGAAATAATGTAAAAGGCTTTAGCAAGAGTTAAAATACAGATCACTCCTTTGAGCATTAATACCAGGCTTTCGTTGGGATTCGCTCCGAGGTCTATCTTATATATCGTAAGTCCCAATCCCAATTCGGCGATCGTAAGTACCAATAAAATCCAAAATGCCTTCCAGATTCTTTTAACCTGCGCTTTATCTGCTTCTGTAGTGCCTAAATGTGTTGATTCTGCGATCATAAATTTTCTTTTCTTTAATTTCTTTTGATAATAATATTTGATAGTACTTAAATAAGATAAAAGCAAAGGAACACAAATACCCAAACCAAATCTACAAAGTGCCAGTAAAGCCCTGCTTTTTCAATCATTTCATAATGCCCGCGTTTGGCAAAATCGCCCTTCTTCGTTTTGATAAGCATGATACTGTTTATTACCACTCCACTGAATACGTGAAAGCCGTGGAAACCTGTAATTCCAAAAAAGTATCCTCCAAAAGCAACAGGGCCGGGGGTCGCCACCATATGACCTTTATACATTACCTCTGGACCCCACGGATTGTGGCTTACGGTAGTTCCCCAATATTTAATTACGCCATCTACCAGTACTTCATGGTGCCCGGTTATTAAATGTGTCCACTCCCAAGCCTGGCAACTTAAGAAGGCGAGACCACCAACGATCGTTAATGCTAACCATTTTTCTACCCCTTTTTTATTCATTTTATGGCCCTCGTGTACTGCAAGTACCATGGTCACTGAACTCATGATGAGAATGAAAGTCATAAGGCTGACAAAAGCAAGTGGAAGATTGGCCTCCGTGAATGGAAACTCATTGAAGACATAATTATGATCAACCCAATGATTTAAGCTGAAGCGAATTGATCCATAAGAAATCAAAAAAGCGCCGAACGTAAATGAGTCACTCATTAAAAAATACCACATCATCAATTTTCCGTAGCTTACATTGAAAGGGCTTCTACCCCCAGCCCATATTTTCGTTTTTGCTTTTGCTATCGCAGTTTCCATTTATTATTCGTTAAAAGGTTATTACAAAAATAAAATTAATTGTTTATTGTCAGATGTTTATTTAGCCGGTTCAGTTTAATTTGTAAAGCCTTACACAGTAAACAAACTTTGTATTTAAATTCTTATTTTAATTTACCCTATGTACACTAAAAAGAACAAAAGGTAGATCCAGAGGATATCTACAAAATGCCAATAAGTATTCATCAGGTCAATATAAATCGGATTGTAATTTTTTCTTTTCTTACTGTGAGATTTCAGGTACATCACGAGCAAGGCAATTGCACCACCTAGAACATGTAATGCATGAACCCCAACTATTACATACAAAAAAGAAAAGGAAACGTTTCGTGTAATTGTAATTCCGCTCGCCCACAATTTATTGAAACCAATATATTGCAAAAAGACAAAAGCAAAGCCTAAAACCACCGTAAAGAAAAGCCACATTTTATATTGTCTCATTTGCCTGTCCATAAAAGCCTTTCGGCTAAGAAGTAATGTTATACTACTCAAGACAATAACTGCAGTTGAAAAATAAAAAATAACAGGCACATCATAGCTCAGCCAATTTGATTGGTTTCGTTTTACTATAAAAGCGCTGCTTAAGCCCGCAAAGATCATAACAATACTTGCACATCCTGCATACATTACAAACTTAAGCGGGTGCATTATTTTCTTTTCTTGATTCATCGCAACTATCATAAAAAATACTTTTTTCTTCCTCTTCTCTAAATTTTATCAAACAGTAATGAAAGAAATACAATCATCAGGTAAAAGTAAGAACTGAACATTACCCTTCTTGCAGCGGCAGCATTCATTTTTATTACCAACAGAAGACTCACAAATACCATCGATAAATTACAAAATAGCAATATCCAAAACGATAAAATTCCGGCAATGTGGAAGTAATAAGGCAGCATGCCGACAGGCACCATCATCAACGAATAAATTACTGTTTGCATAGCTGAAAACTTAGTGGTTCCTTCCCTGCTTGGCAATAGTTTAAATCCCGCCTTATCGTAATCTTTATGAGCTAGCCAAGCAATTGCCCAAAAATGAGGAAACTGCCAAAAGAACTGGATTGCGAATAGGATATAACCACCATAGTTCATAAAATGTCCTACTTCTCCGTCTGAAAATACTCCCTGGAAAGAAGCAAAAGGATTTAAATAACCCGTGCCTGCAACCCAACCAATAAGGCAAGGTAAGGCACCGGGAAAAGCGCCAACTATTACCGATACCGCATTTATTCTTTTTAATGGAGTATAGATATAAGCGTACAGAAAAAGGCTGAACAATGAAAGCATTGCACTGGAAAAATTGAACCAGTACCACATCAGAATCACGCCAAGTGCACCGGCAATAAAAGCAAATGTATACGCTTCCTTTACGCTAATTCTTCCTGCCGCCACGGGCCTGTCAGCTGTTCTTTTCATAAGCGCGTCTGTTTTTCTTTCTACCGTTTGATTGATAGCATTGGCAGAACCGGTAATACATAAGCCTGCAAAAAACAACACGAGAACAGAAAGCAAGTTATATTGAACATTAGGAGCAAGAAGATAACAAACCACAGAGCTAAATACAACCATGAAGCTGAGCGTGAATTTGATTAAAATAAAATAATCTTTCACTTTACTTGAAATGGTATAAGAAACTGATTGTGGAATAATCGTTATCGTTTTATCCATTAAAAAAACCTTTTTAAAAAAGCCCTGAATTAACAGGGCTATTGATTCAGAAAAATAATATTATAATTAATTTATTCTTTTACCCTTAATGCTGAGTTTCCGAAGCACCTATTGGTTCTGTTTGTGGAATATAATCTCTTCCATCTTTACCATAATCATAAGGCCAACGATATACTTCAGGAATTTCACCAGTCCAGTTACCATGTGGCGGATGAATTGGTGTTGTCCATTCAAGAGTAGTAGAAGCCCACGGGTTTTTATTGCGATCAGTAAGTTTTCTTCCTTTATATATTGAATAGAAAAAGTTGAAAATGAATAAAAACTGAGCAGCAAAAACTATTATAGCAACTACACTAATAAAACTATTAAGGCCAGAGAACATTTTGAAAGATTCCCAGTTGCTGAAATCATAATAACGCCGAGGCATACCTGCTAATCCTTCATAATGCATTGGCCAAAAGATCAAATAAGCACCAATGAAACTAGTCCAGAAGTGTATATAAGCAAGTGTGTTATTCATTAAGCGGCCAAACATTTTTGGATACCAATGGTAAATACCTGCAAACATTCCAAACATAGAAGCCACACCCATTACAAGATGAAAGTGAGCAATTACAAAATATGTATCATGTAAATGGAGATCCAGGGTTGAATTTCCTAACCAAATTCCTGTTAAGCCACCGGAAATAAACAAGCTTACAAAGCCGATAGCAAACAACATTCCGGGCGTAAAGTGAATGTTTCCCTTCCAAAGAGTCGTTAACCAGTTAAAGACTTTAATAGCCGATGGAACAGCGATCAATAAAGTAAACAACACAAAGAATGAGCCGAGGAAAGGATTCATACCTGTAACGAACATATGATGCGCCCACACGAGGAACGACAAAGATGCGATGGCAAAGAAAGAAGCAACCATCGCCATATACCCAAAGATAGGTTTACGCGAATTGGTGGAAATTACTTCTGAAGTGATACCCATGGCAGGAAGGGCAATAATATAAACCTCCGGATGACCAAGGAACCAGAACAAGTGCTGGAACAATATCGGGCTTCCACCCTGGTTTGGTAATATTTTTCCATTTATAAAGATGTCGCTCAAATAGAAGCTGGTGCCCAAATGGCGATCAAATAATAAAAGAACAACTGCAGACAACAATACAGGGAAAGTAAGAACTCCTAATATAGCTGTAAAAAGGAATGACCAGATTGTAAGCGGCAACCTTGTCATAAACATTCCTTTAGTTCGCATGTTCAAGATCGTGGTAATATAATTCAATCCTCCCAAAAGAGTGGAGATAATGAATAACGCTATACTAGTCAACCAAAAATCCATCCCGCTTTTTGATCCATCCATGGCATCTCCCAGTGCACTTAATGGCGGATAAATTGTCCATCCTCCACTCGCCGGGCCTGTAGTTAAAAACAAAGATGCAAACATTACGACTGAAGCAGAAAAGAAAAACCAATAGGATAGCATATTCAAAAAAGGAGAAGCCATGTCTCTAGCCCCTATTTGAAGTGGAATAAGGTAATTCGAGAAGGTTCCGCTTAAGCCGGCTGTCAATACAAAGAACACAAGTATGGTTCCGTGCATGGTAACAAGAGCATAATAAAATTCATTATCCAAGCGTCCACCTTTCGCCCAATGACCAAAAATATCTTCAAGAAAAGGAAACGTCTGATCTGGAAAACCTAATTGTAAACGGAAAACCACTGAGAAAAATCCACCAATAACAGCCCAGATAATTCCTGTAACTAAAAACTGCCTTGAGATCATTTTGTGATCCTGGCTGAAAATATATTTGGTAATGAAACTTTGTTTATGATGTTCATGGGTAGCGTGATCAGTTTCATGGACTACCAATGGTTTTTCATGCAAAACTTCGTCGTTGTTCATATTGATATTTTTTAAAATCCTTTCGGAGATTGTTGTTTTTATTATTTAGCCGGTTGGTTACTGAGAGCTACCGTCTTTGTTGAATCGGTTGCAGCATCAGTAAGGAATTTTTTAGCCCTTAAATATTCCGGTCTTTGCTTAATCATCCAGGCATTAAATTCTTGTTGCGTTTCAACCACAATTACGCCACGCATAGTAAAATGACCTTTACCACACATTTGGTCACACGCAATTTCATAGGTGAAATCAGGATTTCCTGTTTTCTTTTTCATCTCTTCAGTGGTATAAATAGGGGTAAACCATTCTGTAGTAGGAGTACCGGGAACAGCATCCATTTTCATACGGAACTGAGGCAAACCAACGTCATGAATTACATCCATCGAATTGATTACAAATTTTACAGGTCTGTTTACCACCACATGAACGGTCGTAGGAACATGGATATCATCATGACTTGCGCCGTCTGACCAATCAACCCCTAAAGGATTTCCTTTTGACGGGTCTATCAATTTATAATTCTTTCTTCCGAGAATACCGTCTCTTCCTGGGTAGCGGAATTCCCAGCCGAACTGATGACCCGTAACTTCAATTACCTGTGCATTTTTAGGAGCATTTGCGGTAAACTTAAACCAGTATTTCAAACCAAAAACTACCAAAACAGTCATTGTAATAGCGGGAATGCCTGTCCATATCAATTCAAGTTTATTGCTGTGAGTAAAATAAAGCGCTTTTCTCTTGTTACTTTCCTGGTATTTGAAAGAAAACCAGAACAATAAAATTTGTGTGATAAAGAAGACAACACCAGTAATAATCAGCGTGATCCACATCATCTCATCAATTTTTGTTCCCTGGGAAGATGCAGAACCTATGTATAAAAGTGTCTTATGATAAAAAAGATCATTACACCACCAAACGCCGATTAATCCCAAGATCAAAAAAATAATCATTAAAAACCCATTGATCTTATTATTCTGCTGGCGTGATTTTTCTTCACCTTTCAAAACGCTTACATATTCGCTCGCCTTCGAAATCTGAAAAATCACTAAAAAAACAAGTACAACAATCGCTATTAAAAAAAAGGTATTCATGTTACTTTATTTTTCCTCATCCGCTATACGGATTTTTTTTATTTATACTGTCAATTGTTTGCGGATTCAACTCCTAAAAACTGCTTTTAATTACTTTTTTTACGGTTAAGAAAACCTTTTTTTGTCAAAATTTAATTCCCACAAAGGTAAGTTTAAGACCTATTCGATTCATTAGAATTTTGACCTGTCTTCTTAATTACCGCTTTATTTTATATTACACAAAATGAATAATACTCTCCTTTATAAAAGGATTATTCTTCGGTGTCATCGGCACCCTGGAAGCAAACCTGTTTACACCCCACATAACGACCCCTACAAATCCTAATGAAATGCCTATTTCATACCAACTTAAGTGTGGATGCATCCTTACTGTACCAGGCATTATCATTTGATAAAAATCGAGCCAATGCCCAATAATTATCAGGATACACATAAATGTAACTATAAAATAATTTCTCTTTGTAGCTCTTTTCATAAAGATCAGGATGGGTGCTACAAAATTTAGAATCAAATTCAGATAAAATATTCCCTCATATGGACCTTGCAAACGGATCTTAAAATAGATTGTTTCTTCGGGGATATTACCATACCACTGCAACATGAACTGATCAAACCACAGGTAAGTCCAAAAGATAGAAAACGCAAACATGTATTTGCCCAAATCCTGCAGATGCTCTCTGTTCACAAAAGGTAGTTGCCCCCGGTTTTGAAAGTAGATGACGAATAAGGTAAGTAAAGCAATTCCTGCAACAAACTGGCTTCCGAATGTATACCAACTAAACATGGTGCTGAACCAATGACTCTCTATACTCATAATCCATAACCAGGGAATAATAGATCCGATAGTAACCACATAAAAAACGACATAATATCCTGAAATTCCCAGCGTTTTTCTGTACCATTTTTTAGAGGTTTCATAATCCATCGGACCTGCTTCATCCGTTTTCAAACTTAGATCTCTTAACTTTTTACCCCAGAATGACCAAAGGAATATAGTGCATATAGAATAAATCAAATAAAAAGCAGGGTTTAAAAATCCTTTCTTCCCTCTCAGAACAACATCATGTGCCACTGCATTTTTATCGAGCCAGAGGTAAATATCACCTCGGTGTCCAAAAACGATGCAAAGAAAAATGACTATTGTAATACCTCCCATTACAGGAACAACAGACGAAATGGCTTCTGTAACCCGGCGAAATGCTTCCTGCCAGCCACTCATGGCAAGCGTGTTGATTACAATAAAGAAAGTGGCAACGTTTGTAAGTAATAGCCAAAAAATACTATTGAGCAGCAGTACAGACCAAAAACGCGTACTGTTCAGGTTATCTCCATTAGCTCCTGCCAAAGGATTTAAAAATATTATACCAAGAATGAGGGTAAGTAAGCCGACTATCATTAATCCAGCTGACCACTTTTTAAATCCCGCCGGTGCTACATACTGATTGTTCATTAAAAAAGATATTTTGTTGTATTAAACTTTATTTTGT
>Ga0157371_10004179_pt1 | contig 12722 bp, 11 predicted proteins | sample C45metaG_FD_113462 | JGI IMG/M metagenome (GOLD analysis project Ga0157371, IMG submission 113462) | Corn rhizosphere microbial communities from Kellogg Biological Station, Michigan, USA - C4-5 metaG | ecosystem: Host-associated > Plants > Roots > Rhizosphere > Soil | place: USA: Michigan... | reverse complement strand
TCACTTTGACCTTGGCAATCGCCGCGTCCCACACCGAGATATCGCGCTGCTGCGAACCCACGTGGAACGACAGGCCGTACGGCACCAGGCCCAGGTCACGGGCGAGGATCAGCAGGTCCATGGCCATGTCGGTCTGGCAGCCGAACTTGCGCGACAGCGGCCAGTCGGCCGTGGTCGAGCCTTCGGTAAGAATGCGCACATACACTTTCGAGCCCGGTGCGGCCTTGGCGATGTTGCGCAGGTCGGCCTCCGAGTCGGTGGCGTACAGGCGCACGCCCTTGTCGTAGAAGTAGCGGATGTCCTTGGACTTCTTGATGGTGTTGCCGTAGCTGATGCGGTCCGGGCCTACGCCCTGGCCCATGACCTTGTCGAGCTCGTAGATCGACGCGATGTCGAAGTTCGACCCCTTGTCACGCAGCAGGTCGATGATCTCGACCGCAGGGTTGGCCTTGACGGCGTAGTACACCTTGGCGAATTCGAACCCGGCGCGCAGGTCGTCGTACGCCTGGCTGATCATCTGGGTGTCGATGACAACGAAAGGGGTTTCTTGCTTGTCAGCGAAATCCTTCATTTTCTTGAAGGTATCGCGCGCGAAATAATCTTCGACCTGGATCGACATGCTAGGGACTCCTGGTGGCAAACGTCATGAAAGTCATGAAATTGAAAAATGGGTTCCTCGAACGCCCTCCGTATCCCCACTTTGGTTCGCCTACTTCCCAAGGCATGTCGCCGAAAGCAAAAAGGCCATGGGGAGGGTCGCTCCTATGGCCTTGCTGTCTCGTCGTCAGTACTTGAGCCGGATGGATCGTTTCCAGCATGGACGTTCGGCGCGAACTTTAGGGCGTGAAGGGCTGGGAATCAACAAAAAATGTGGCGTTCGTGTGCTCGTCGATGACAGCCGTCCGGCAGCCTCTTGTTTAACCGACCGACATGACAGGCTGATGTTCCCCCGGTCTATCGGTCGGGCAGGTGCTCGGGGGCAACGGGGTCACCCGAGTGGGCGCCCAACTGGTGGCGAATGTCTTCGAACATTGCGTCATATTGCGGGTGAGCATTGATCGGCAGCGTCTCGCCCTCCGGCATGCCATGGTTCAGGGCGATCCGTTGGGCATTGCTGGCGAAGTTGTAGGCCAGGTCACCGGTGAGCTCGAACGACGCTTTGAAGGGTCGCTCGTTGATCGCGCCCTCCATGTCGAAATGCACCACCTGACCGACGCCGGCCTCGGTGCCCACGGCGTAACGGATGTCGATCGCGCAGCCCCAGTCGTCCGGTTGCAGGGGTTGGCGAACGATATGCAAATGGCCTGGTTCGAACATGACGGCGATCCTCCGTGCAAAGGTCAGGGGTAGACCGCCCCCGAGCCTGCCGGTTCAGCGCCGGATACGTTCGGGCCGCGACCAGATCCACAGATTGACCAGCACCATGCCGCCGATCGCCGCATACACGGGCCAGCGATGCTCCAAAAGCCACCACATCACCAGCGAGCAGATCAGCATGCTCACGGTTGCGCTGAGTTTGGCCCGCCGCGTGATGACTTTGCCATGGCGCCAGTTGCTGATGATCGGGCCGAACAGGCGATGGTTTTCCAGCCAGGCGCTCAAGCGCGGCGAGCTCTTGGTGGCCGCCCAGGCCGCCAGCAGGATGAACTCGGTGGTGGGCAGGCCGGGAATGACGATCGCGATCAGGCCCACGGCCAGGCTGGTGTAGGCCAGCAGGCCGTAGAGGATGCGTGCCAGGCGCGTGGGCTCCGGGCGCGGGGTGTTCACGGGGTCCGGGCGTTCGTCATTCACGCCCGTGCGGTCTGCGCGCAGTCGGCATAGGTGTGCTGCAGCAAGGCGTGCAGGCGCGAGAAGGCATCCAGGGCCGCCTGATCGGCTTGCGCCTCCTCTTCGCGGCTCCAGGGCAGCGCATCGAAGGTGGCGTTGAAGGCTTTCCAGGCTTGCGCTCGGCCGCCCGCAGGTTCCGCCAGGTGGCGGGCGCCGAAGTGCTCGTCCAAGCCCAGTGCGTTGGCCCGCTTGATCAAAATGGCGGCACCCAGTTTCGACCCTTCGGACACGCGAATCCAGGTCAGCGCGGTGGCCTGGCTGGGCGCCTGCAACGCACCTGGCAGAGGGGCTGGCAGCGCCGCGCCGAGGTCTTCCAGGTCTGCGCGCGCGGCCTCGGCACGGCAGCGTTGGGGCAGGTCGGGAAACAGGGCGATGAGTGCCGGGTCCTGGTAAAGGCTTTTGAGTTCAGCCTGAAACAGGTATTGCATCTGCGTGAAGCGGGTGTAGCTCTCCCGGCTGTCAAACGGCGCGTAGGCGAGCACGGCCTGTTCCAGGCGTTCATGCAGGTCCTGGCTGAGGGCGCGCAGGCGTGCCGAACGCGAGGGGTGTTCGATGGTGGTCATGCAGGGTGTCCTTGAAATCGACAGGGCTACGCTCATGAACGAATGAGCAGCGCCCGGCAGTAGAAACAATCGCCGTACGGGTAATGGGCGGTACAGTGCCATGATCGGAAGTTCCAGGCCAGTGGCATGACGCAGCGAAGCCCGCGTCGTGGCCGGCGCAGGCGCAAGCCGCCCAGGACGGGCAGGCTGCTTGAACGGGAGAGGAGGGGGCGGCGCCGTAACGCCAACAACGCGAGCAGGGCAGCAGGCGGCACCGGACCCGAACCGACGCAGTGGGGGTTGCTATCACTGCCGTTTCAGATCGAAGTGCCCCGGCTGCAGGGCATTACTTGGCGTTGATGAGGGCCAGGCAGTTGTCCAGCATGCGGTTGGAGAAACCCCATTCGTTGTCGTACCACGCCATGACCTTGAGCAGTTTGCCGTTGGTCTTGGTGTGATTGGCATCGAAAATCGACGACAGCGGGTTGTGGTTGAAGTCAGTCGACACCAGCGGCAGGGTGTTGTAGCCCAGAATCTTCGAACCTTCGGCCGCGGCCTTGAGCAGCGCGTTGACCTGCTCGGCCGACGCCTCGCGGCTGACATTCAAGGTCAGGTCCACCAGCGACACATTGATCACCGGCACCCGCACGGCCATGCCGGTCAGTTTGCCTGCCAGCTCGGGCAGCACCAGGCCCACGGCCTCGGCGGCACCGGTCTTGCTGGGGATCATCGATTGGGTTGCCGAGCGCGCGCGGTACGGGTCGCTGTGGTAAACGTCGATCAGGTTCTGGTCGTTGGTGTAGGCATGGATGGTGGTCATCAGGCCTGCTTCGATGCCCAGCTCCCGGTGCAGCACCTGGGCGACCGGCGCCAGGCAGTTGGTGGTATACGACGCATTGGAGATGATCTGATGCGACTGGCGCAACACTTCATCATTGACCCCGTAGACCACGGTGGCGTCGACGCCCTTGGCCGGCGCGGAAATGATCACCTTGCGCGCACCGGCGGTCAGATGGCCGGCGGCCTTTTCACGATCGGTGAACAGCCCGGTGCACTCGAACACCACGTCGATGTTCTCGGCCTTCCAGGGCAGGTCGGCAGGGTTGCGGATGGCGCTGACGGAAATCCGGTCGCCGTTGACGGTCAAACCTTCTTTATCGTGTTCTACCGTGGCATCGAAGGTGCCATGCACGGTGTCGTACTTGAGCAGGTGGGCATTGATCGCGCTGTCACCCAGGTCGTTGACGGCGACGACCTGCAGGTCCTGGCGATAGCCTTGGGTATAAAGTGCACGCAGAACGTTGCGGCCGATACGGCCGAAACCGTTGATTGCTACGCGGATAGTCATGTGAGGTTCCTGTCTTCAGATGGGTGAAACCCTAGGGCGAGGCCAGGGTAAGACGGTCACTTGATCTGTTTTGTTGTTGGAATTACAAGATTATTCGCTTAGAAATAGAAAACAAGCCTTTTTAGTGGCAATATTTTGTTCTATCTACAACGAGTGACCGGTACGGTGTTCCCTTGACGGCAAAAGCCGGCGCATGAATTGAGCCTAGGCGTCGATTCGAGTTTTGGGAAATGCCGCAGAGGTCACCCCCCCATAGCCTGGAGTTCTTCACATGCATCCCCGCGTCCTTGAGGTTACCGAACGGCTTATCGCCCGCAGTCGCACGACTCGCCAGCGCTACTTGCAACTGATTGACGACGCGGCCAGCGACGGGCCGATGCGCGGCAAGCTGCAATGCGCCAACTTCGCCCACGGCGTGGCGGGCTGCGGCGCGGAGGACAAGCACAGCCTGCGCATGATGAACGCGGTGAACATCGCGATCGTGTCGGCCTACAACGACATGCTCTCGGCTCACCAGCCCTACGAACACTACCCCGAGCAGATCAAGCAGGCTTTGCGCGAGATCGGCTCGGTGGGCCAGTTCGCCGGCGGCGTACCGGCCATGTGCGACGGGGTGACCCAGGGCGAAGCGGGCATGGAGTTGAGCCTGGCCAGCCGCGAGACCATCGCGTTGTCCACGGCGGTGGCCCTGTCGCACAACATGTTCGACGGCGCCTTGATGCTGGGCATTTGTGACAAGATCGTTCCAGGGCTGATGATGGGGGCCCTGCGCTTCGGTCACCTGCCCATGGTCTTCGTGCCGGGCGGGCCGATGCCGTCGGGGATTTCCAACAAGGAAAAGGCCGACGTTCGCCAGCGCTATGCCGAAGGCAAGGCAACGCGCGAAGAGCTGCTGGAATCGGAGATGAAGTCCTACCACAGCCCCGGCACCTGCACCTTCTACGGTACGGCCAATACCAACCAGTTGCTGATGGAAGTGCTCGGCCTGCACCTGCCGGGCGCCTCGTTCGTCAACCCGTACACACCGCTGCGCGATGCGCTGACCGTGGAAGCCTCGCACCAGGTCACGCGGTTGACCAAGGCCAACGGTGAGTTCACGCCGATCGGCAAAATCGTCGACGAAAAATCCCTGGTCAACTCGATCGTCGCGCTGCACGCCACCGGTGGCTCGACCAACCATACCCTGCACATGCCGGCAATCGCCATGGCGGCAGGCATCATCCTGACCTGGCAGGACATGGCCGACCTGTCCGAAGTGGTGCCGACCCTGTCCAACGTCTATCCGAACGGCAAGGCTGATATCAACCACTTCCAGGCGGCCGGCGGCATGTCGTTCCTGATCCGTGAACTGCTGGAAGCCGGCCTGCTTCACGAAGACGTCAACACCGTGGCCGGTCACGGGCTGAGCCGCTATACCCGCGAGCCCTTTCTCGAAAACGGCACGCTGGTGTGGCGCGAAGGCCCGATCGAGAGCCTCGACGAGACCATCCTGCGCCCCGTGGCGCGGCCGTTCTCGCCCGAGGGCGGGTTGCGGGTCATGCAGGGCAACCTGGGGCGCGGGGTAATGAAGGTTTCGGCAGTGGCCGTGGCCAATCAGGTGGTCGAGGCACCTTGCCGAGTGTTCGAGGACCAGCAAGAGCTGGCCGATGCGTTCAAGGCGGGCGAGCTGGAAAAGGATTTCGTCGCCGTCATGCGCTTCCAGGGGCCGCGCTCCAACGGCATGCCCGAGCTGCACAAGATGACGCCGTTCCTGGGCGTGCTGCAGGACCGCGGCTTCAAGGTGGCGCTGGTCACCGACGGGCGCATGTCGGGCGCGTCCGGTAAAATCCCGGCGGCGATCCACGTCAGCCCCGAAGCCAGCAGCGGCGGTCCATTGGCCTTGGTCCACGATGGCGATATCATCCGGGTCGACGGCGTCAAAGGCACCCTGCAAGTGCTGGTCGACGCTGCCGAGCTGGCCGCGCGTACCCCGGCGATCGGCACGCTCGCCAATGGCGTTGGCTGTGGCCGGGAACTGTTTGCCTTCATGCGTCAGGCCTTCAGCTCGGCGGAACAGGGCGCCAGCGCCTTTACCGCGGGGTTGGAGAATGTGCAATGAAGTTGGCTCTGGTAGGCGATATCGGTGGCACTAACGCGCGGTTCGCGTTATGGGAGAACAACGACATGCACTCTGTGCGCGTGTTTCCCACCGCCGACTACACCAGCCCCGAACAGGCGATTGGCATCTACCTGAAGGACCTGGATATCGCGCCCGGCACGCTGCATTCGGTGTGCCTGGCCGTGGCCGGTCCGGTCGATGGCGACGAATTTCACTTCACCAACAGCGACTGGCGCCTGAGCCGCAAGGCGTTCTGCCGCACGCTGCAGGTCGAGCAACTCCTGCTGATCAACGATTTCAGCGCTATGGCGCTGGGCATGACCCGCCTCAAGGAAGGCGAGTACCAGGTGGTGTGCGAAGGCGAGCCGGACCGATTGCGCCCGGCGGTGATCGTCGGGCCCGGCACGGGGCTGGGCGTGGGCACCCTGTTGCGCCTGGCCGATGAAAGCTGGCTGGCCCTGCCCGGGGAAGGCGGGCATGTCGACCTGCCAGTGGGCAGCCCGCGCGAGGCCGCCCTGCGTGCACAGATCGAAAGCGAAATCGGCCACGTCAGCGCTGAAACCGTGCTCAGCGGCGGTGGCCTGCTGCGTTTGTACCACGCCACCTGCGCCGTCGATGGCGTGACAGCCACGCACGAAACGCCGGCCGCGATCACCGAAGCTGCCCTGGCCGGTGAAGCAGTGGCGCGCCAGGTGATCGACCAGTTCTGCCGCTTTCTCGGCCGGGTGGCGGGCAACAACGTGCTGACGGTAGGCGGTCGTGGCGGCGTGTTCATCGTGGGCGGCGTGGTGCCGCGTTTCGTCGAGCTGTTCCTGGCCAGCGGCTTCGCCGACAGCTTCGCCGACAAGGGCTGCATGAGCGATTACTTCAAGGGCGTGCCAGTGTGGCTGGTCACCGCCAAGTATTCCGGCCTGCTCGGCGCTGGCGTGGCCTTGCAGTCGACACTGGCTTGAGGGTCTAATCGGGCGCTGTACGACCGGGCATTTCGTTCCGGCGATTGATGACAACAAGGAATACCTTGTGAGCACTGCCGGCAAGTCGATCCTGCTGGTCGATGATGACCAGGACATACGCGAGCTGTTGGACGCCTACCTGACCCGCGCCGGCTTTGCGGTGCGCACCACGGCCGATGGCGCGGGCTTTCGCGAGGCTTTGACCGACCAGGCCGCCGACCTGGTGATTCTCGACGTGATGCTGCCCGACGAAGACGGTTTCAGCCTGTGCCGCTGGGTGCGCCAGCATCCTCGCCAGGCGCACCTGCCGATCATCATGCTGACCGCCAGCTCCGACGAGGCCGACCGCGTCATTGGCCTGGAGCTGGGCGCCGACGATTACCTGGGCAAACCGTTCAGCCCGCGCGAGCTGCTCGCCCGGATCAAGGCGCTGCTGCGCCGGGCTCAGTTTGGCAGCGAGCGCGCCGGTGGCGAGGTGCTGGCGTTCGACGACTGGCGCCTGGACATGGTCAGTCATCGCCTGTTTCACATCGATGGTGAAGAAGTCCTGCTGTCCGGCGCCGACTTCGCCCTGCTCAAGCTGTTTCTCGATCATCCGCAACAGATCCTCGACCGCGACACCATCGGTAACGCCACCCGCGGCCGCGAGCCGATGCCACTGGACCGCATCGTCGACATGGCCGTCAGCCGCCTGCGCCAGCGTTTGCGCGACACCGACAAACCGGCACGCCTGATCCGCACCGTGCGCGGCAGTGGTTACCTGTTGGCAGCCCACGTTGCGCCTGCCTAAGCCGCGCTCGCTGCTGGGGCGCATGCTGCTGCTGACCCTGTTGGCGGTGCTGCTGGCCCAGGGCTTGTCCAGCGTCATCTGGGTCAGCCAGTTGCGCGCTACCCAGCTCGAAGGCCTGGTCACCAGTGCCCGCAGCCTGGCGCACTCGATGGCCGCCAGTGTCAGTTACTTTCGGTCGGTGCCGCTGGCCTACCGGCCGCTGGTGCTGGACCAGTTGCGCAGCATGGGTGGCACGCGTTTTTTCGTGTCGCTCAACGAGCGCCCGCTGGACATGGTGTTGCTGGGCCCCAGCCCGCGCAAAGTCGCCGTGATCAACGCCGTGGAGCAAGTGCTGCGCGACCAGTTGGGTGACCAAGTCGATATCGCCGTGAGCTTCGTGCGACCGGATGACCTGCGCCTGTTCAACAGTGGCCTGAAGCTCGAGGAACTGCCGCGCTCCTGGGCGCATTACGCCCTGACCCTGGAGCCGGTCAACCCGCCGGTGCTGGTCACGCAGATCCGCCTGGCCCCGGGCGAGTGGGTGTACATCGCCTCGCTGCTGCCCGAACCCTACACCAGCCTGGAAGAGCAGGGCCTGCCCACCCAGCAGGTGGGCTTCATCGTGTTGACCAGCGTGTTCCTGTTGCTGTTCATCGGCCTGCTGGTGCACTGGCAGAGCCGCCCGCTCAAGCGCCTGGCCCGCGCCGCACGCGACATGTCGCTGGGGGAAATGGTCGAGCAGCCGCCGGTCGAGGGCGGTGGCAGCGAAGTGGTGGAGGTCAGCCGCGCGCTCAATACCATGCGCGAGCGCATCAGCCGCTACCTGACGGAGCGCAGCCAGTTGTTCAGCGCCATTTCCCATGACCTGCGCACTCCGATCACGCGTTTGCGCCTGCGCGCCGAACTGCTCGAAGACCCGGTCCAGCAAGGCAAATTCAACCGCGACCTGGACGAACTCGAGCTGCTGGTCAAAGGCGCGCTGCAATGCGTCAAGGACACCGACATTCATGAAAACATCGAGCGCGTCGACCTCGACCACCTGCTCGATTGCCTGGTCGAGCCCTACCTGGCGCCGCAAGGCAATGGCCGGGTCACGCTGCAAGGGCGTGTGCGCGGCAGTTATCCCGGCAAACCGCTGGCGCTCAAACGCTGCATCGGCAACCTGATCGACAACGGCCTGAAATACGGGGAGAAAGTGCACCTGCGCATCGAGGACGATGCCAAGGCCTTTGTCCTGCACGTCGACGATGAAGGGCCGGGGGTGCCCGAGCAGCGCCTGGAAAAAGTCTTCGAACCGCACTTTCGCCTGGCCGGCCATCAACCGGGCTACGGCCTGGGCCTGGGCATCGCGCGCAACATCGCCCACAGCCATGGCGGCGAAGTCAGCCTGCGCAACCTGCGCGAGGGCGGCTTGCGCGTGACCCTTGTACTGCCCCGTGGCCAATAGGCGCAATGTCACCGTGCGGTGACATTTCTCTGTCTGTTCGTGACCTGCGCACGAATCGCCCGCGAATATACTCCGTGCAGCGCAAGCACAGACTTGCTGTTGCATAACAACAATAAGGATTGCTCATGAATGCGATTTCTCGCCTGGCCTCAGTCATTTCCCTCGCTGCCCTGTTCCCGTTGAGTGCGGTTGCCGCCGATAGCAAAGGCACTGTCGAAGTGCTGCATTGGTGGACCTCCGGTGGCGAAGCGGCGGCCGTCAAGGTGCTCAAGCGGCAAGTCGAAAAAGACGGCTTCACCTGGAAAGACAGCTCCGTGGCCGGCGGCGGTGGCGCTGCGGCCATGACCGTGCTGAAAACTCGCGTGGTGTCCGGCAACCCGCCTGCCGCCGCGCAGATCAAAGGGCCGGACATTCAGGACTGGGGCGCCCTGGGCCTGCTGACCGAACTCGACGACGTGGCCAAGGCCAACCAGTGGGATACCCTGCTGTCGAAGAAAGTCGCCGACACCATGAAGTACGAAGACCACTACGTGGCGGTGCCGGTGAATATCCACCGCGTCAACTGGCTGTGGATCAACCCCGAGGTGTTCAAGAAGGCCGGCATCGACAAGGCGCCGACCACCCTCGAAGAATTCTACGCCGCTGGCGACAAGCTCAAGGCCGCCGGCTTCATCGCCCTGGCCCATGGCGGCCAGCCGTGGCAGGACAGCACCGTGTTCGAAGACGTGGTGCTTTCGGTCATGGGTCCTGAGGGCTTCAACAAGGCCTTCGTCGAGCTGGACGAGAAAACCCTGACCAGCGCACAGATGGTCAAGTCGTTCACCGAGCTGCAGAAAGTCGCGACCTACATGGACCCCAACCGCGCCGGGCGTGACTGGAACATCGCCGCCGCCGACGTGATCAATGGCAAGGCCGGCATGCAGATGATGGGCGACTGGGCCAAGAGCGAATGGACCGCTGCCGGCAAGGTCGCCGGCAAGGACTACCAGTGCGTCGCTTTCCCCGGCACCGACAAGGCCTTCACCTACAACATCGACTCGCTGGCGATGTTCAAGCTGAAGAACGCAGGCGACATCGCGGCCCAGAACGACCTGGCCAAAGTGGCCTTGAGCGAGGACTTCCAGAAGATCTTCAGCACCAACAAGGGCTCGATCCCGGTGCGTACCGACATGCTCAACGACATGGCCAAGTACAACTTCGACAGCTGCGCCCAGCAGGCGGCCAAGGATTTCCTGGCTGACGAGAAGACCGGCGGCCTGCAACCGAGCATGGCGCACAACATGGCCACCAACCTGGCCGTGCAGGGCGCGATCTTCGACACCGTGACCAACTTCCTCAACGACCCCAAGGCCGACCCGGCCAAGGCGGTCAACCAGCTTTGGTCCGCCATCAAATCGGCCAAGATGTAACCTGACCCGCGCCGCGACGCGCTCGCGGCCTTACCCCGGCGCCGCCTTCACTGCCCATTCACCACCGGGCGGGCGGCGCTCGGCTCCGATTCCACGGTTTTACCCGAGGCTGCCGTGATGAGCTCAGCTCCCGTTACCCCCAAGGCGTCGTCCTTGGACGCCTTGCAGCGCTGGCTACCCAAGCTGGTGCTGGCGCCGAGCATGTTGATCGTGCTGGTCGGCTTCTATGGCTACATCCTGTGGACGTTACTGCTGTCGTTCACCAACTCAAGCTTCATGCCCAGCTACAAGTGGGTGGGCCTTGCCCAGTACGCACGGTTGATGGGCAACGACCGCTGGTGGGTCGCCAGTCAGAACCTGCTGGTGTTCGGTGGCCTGTTCATCGGTATCAGCCTGGTGGTCGGCGTGGTGCTGGCCGTGCTGCTGGACCAGCGTATCCGCCGCGAAGGTTTCATTCGCACGGTGTACCTGTACCCGATGGCGCTGTCGATGATCGTCACCGGCACCGCCTGGAAATGGCTGCTCAATCCCGGCATGGGCCTGGACAAGATGCTGCGCGACTGGGGCTGGGAAGGTTTTCGCATGGACTGGCTGGTGGATCCCGACCGGGTCGTCTACTGCCTGGTGATCGCCGCCGTGTGGCAGTCTTCCGGCTTTGTCATGGCGCTGTTCCTGGCCGGCCTGCGAGGTGTCGACCAGTCGATCATCCGCGCCGCGCAGGTCGACGGCGCCAACCTGCCGACCATCTACCTGCGTATCGTGCTGCCCAGCCTGCGGCCGGTGTTTTTCAGCGCGTTCATGATTCTGGCGCACATCGCCATTAAGAGCTTCGACCTGGTGGCCGCCATGACGGCGGGCGGGCCGGGTTATTCCTCGGACCTGCCGGCGATGTTCATGTACTCCTTCACGTTCAGCCGCGGCCAGATGGGGATGGGCTCGGCCAGTGCGATCCTGATGCTGGGCGCGATCCTGGCGATTCTGGTGCCGTACCTGTATTCGGAACTGCGAGGCAAACGTCATGAATAACAGTCTTGGCAAACCGCCGCTGACGCTGGGCCGGGTGATGGTCTATGCGACCCTGCTGCTGGCCTGCGCCCTGTACCTGGTGCCGTTGATCGTAATGCTGCTGACCAGCTTCAAGACCCCCGACGACATTCGCACCGGCAACCTGTTGAGCTGGCCCCAGGCGGTCACCGGGCTGGGCTGGGTCAAGGCCTGGGACACTGTGGGCGGGTATTTCTGGAACTCGGTGAAAATCACCGTGCCGGCCGTGCTCATCTCCACCCTGATCGGTGCGCTCAACGGCTACGTGCTGTCGATGTGGCGCTTTCGCGGCTCGCAGGTGTTCTTCGGCCTGCTGCTGTTCGGCTGCTTCCTGCCGTTCCAGACCGTATTGCTGCCGGCGTCCTTCACCCTCGGCAAGCTGGGCATCGCCAACACCACCACCGGGCTGGTGCTGGTGCACATCGTGTATGGCCTGGCGTTCACCACCCTGTTCTTCCGCAACTACTACATGAGCGTGCCGGATGCCCTGGTCAGGGCGGCGCGGCTCGATGGCGCGGGCTTCTTCACGATCTTCAACAAGATCCTGCTGCCCATGTCGATCCCGATCATCATGGTGTGCCTGATCTGGCAGTTCACGCAGATCTGGAACGACTTCCTGTTCGGCGTGGTGTTCGCCAGTGGCGATGCCCAGCCCATCACCGTGGCGCTGAACAACCTGGTCAACACCAGCACCGGGGTCAAGGAATACAACGTTGATATGGCGGCGGCGATGATTGCCGGCCTGCCGACACTGCTGGTCTACGTACTGGCCGGAAAGTATTTCCTGCGCGGGCTGACGGCCGGCGCGGTCAAGGGGTAACACGATGGCAACGCTCGAACTGCGCAACGTCAATAAAACCTACGGCAGTGGCCTGCCGGACACGCTCAAGGACATCGAACTGCATATCGATTCCGGCGAATTCCTGATCCTCGTCGGGCCTTCGGGGTGCGGCAAGTCGACCTTGATGAACTGCATCGCCGGGCTGGAAAACATCACCGGCGGGGCGATTCTGGTGGACGGCCAGGACATCAGCGGCATGAGCCCCAAGGACCGGGACATCGCCATGGTGTTCCAGTCCTATGCGCTTTACCCGACCATGACCGTGCGCGAGAACATCGCCTTCGGCCTGAAGATTCGCAAGATGTCGGCCCAGGCGATCGAAGAAGAAGTGGCCCGAGTGGCCAAGCTGCTGCAGATCGAGCACCTGCTCAAGCGCAAGCCGGGCCAACTCTCCGGCGGTCAGCAACAGCGCGTGGCCATGGGCCGGGCGCTGGCACGGCGGCC